>Ga0307374_10001110_pt1 | contig 50554 bp, 51 predicted proteins | sample OX3MG_FD_202532 | JGI IMG/M metagenome (GOLD analysis project Ga0307374, IMG submission 202532) | Soil microbial communities from Risofladan, Vaasa, Finland - OX-3 | ecosystem: Environmental > Terrestrial > Soil > Coastal area > Acid sulfate soil | place: Finland: Risofladan, Vaasa | collected...
GGCGGCCGACCACCTCACCCCACTCGGAGTCCTCGAAGCGGGCGGGCGAGGTGGTGGCGAGGAACTCGGCCAGCACCCTCGCCAGGCTCTCCGGATCTTCAAGATTGGGGAAATGCGCCGCGCGGGGGAGCGCCTCGAAGCGACAGTTGGGAATCGCCCGCTCTGCCGCGAGCCCGTGGGCGATCGGGATCGTGCGGTCGCGCTCCCCCCAGACGATCAGCGTCGGCATCTCGGCCAGGAGGTAGAGACGGTCGCGGGCGCTGACCCGCTGCCCCTGGACGTCGATCACGGAACGCAGAGTCTGGAGGAAGGCATTGCGCGATCCGGGCTCCCGCAGGGGCTCCAGCGCCCGCGCCACCGCCTGCAGGTAGACGCCGGAGGGGTTATCGCGAGCGCGCAGCCGTGTGCCCGCGGCGGCGATCGCCCCAACCAGGCGCGGCCGGGTAGCGAGGCTCAGCAGGGCGGCCGAGCCGGGCAGGGCGGCGGCGCGCAGCAGCGGGCTGACCCCGCGTCCGAGGCCGCCACTGGAAATCAGCACCAGCCGCTCGGTGCGCTGGGGGAACTGGTAGAAGAACTGCATCGCCACGCCGCCGCCCAGCGAGTGCCCGACGATCGTCGCTCGCTCCAGTCCCAGAGCTGCCAGCAGGTCGCGGATGCTGGCGGCGTGGGCGCCGAGCGAGTAGTCGCCGCGCGGTGTGGCGGAGTCGCCGTGGCCGATCAGGTCGGGGGCGATGACAAGGTGGGAGCCGGCCAGGCGTGAGGCCACCGCCGCCCAGTGCCTGGAGGAGTTGACCATGCCGTGGATCAGGACGACGGCCGGCCCCTCGCCGGCGATCCGGTAGACCGCCCGATGGCCGTGGAGGTCGACCTCGTGCGCCACGAACGCGCTGCCGCTGTCCATCTCGGCACCCTAGGCCATCTCAGGCCCTCACCGATCCCTTCTTCGCCCTCCTTCGACCGAGATTGCCCCATCTGCGCTGGTGGTGACTCGCCGCTGCCCACTACATCGCGGATCGACGGAGCGAAGACGAACTTTCACGCCTCTGGTAGTTGAAGTGGGGGTGCGCCCAACGATCTTCAAGCAAAGGTGCAGCGAATGGTTTGGCCGCTGAAACACGGGGCGTTTGACGCGGTCCTCAATCGGGCGGCGAAGAGCGGGTAGAAGATTAGGCCACGTCTTTCAGCAGTTCGGGAAGTTGAGAAGCCGGCGTAAACTCATATTTTCTCCCTAAGCGATGCTGCTCTAGGAGCCCCTTATCGGCAAGCTGCTTCAGGTCGGTCCGAGCCGTCTCATGCGTGACGTTATGGCTCAAAGCGTGGGACTGAAACGAATACGCTGCGTCGGGATTGCGGACCGCATTGCCAAGAAGGGCAAGCTGCCGGTGATTGAACTCCGGCGACCCTTTGATGAGTTTCTCTACATCGCGGACCTCTTTCACCTTCTTGCGTAAATAGGAATGAAGCTGATCAACCGCGCGCAGGATGACTTCAAGTTGGTAGACGATGAAATAGGTCGTATCTCGACCATCGGTCTCCGTATAGAGAAAGGCCTTCGTGTATTTCGCCGGAGCTTCACGGAGAATGCTCGAAATCGACAGGTACTCGACCAGCCAATAGCCATGGGTCCGCATATACCAGTAGAAGAGCGCCCTGGCCGTTCGGCCATTCCCGTCTTCGAACGGATGATCAAAGGCCAGCCAAAAATGCAAGACGATGGCCCGGATCACCGGGTGGATGAACCGACCGCCTTCCCCTTCATTCGCAAATTTGCATAGCGCCATCAGGCGGTCCTCCAACTGCTCGGCCGGCGGAGGCGTGTAAAGAAGCGAGTGGTCGTTTCGGTCATAAACGGCCACTCGCTCTTCGCCGGGTTGCTGGAGCCTTCCGGCAGCGTCTGGATTCGCCAAAGTGCCCTGGGTGAGGATGCGCTGCAACTCCAAGACCGTCTCTGGCGTCAATTCATCCCCGATGCCTTCGCGCATAAATTGGAGCGCCGCGTAGTTGTTGAAGATCATCCGCTCGCTGCGATCCTTCGGGGCCCGCCCGGAGCGCAACAAAGCCTTAGCTGCCTTCCGAGATGTTGTAGCTCCCTCAAGCTGGCTCGAGCGGATGGCCTCCTCCATGAGTGAGTTGACCAAGTAGTGTTGCCGAGCTTGATCGTCGGCTGTGACTATGTCGGCCATGGCAATCTCGCCGCTGCAGCGCTGATCCACGTGGTGCAGGGACTCAAAGACAAGATCTGGGATGGAGTAGACGCATTTCTTACCGGCAGAGTCTGTTAGTGGTAGCTCTCTGAAGTTTTGTTTCCGCCGGAACCTGAGAGCGAACCACCACTCGCGGTAACTGCAGCCGGGGGGCGGCTTCAGGCGCCGCATCTTGTCCCAATGGAGATATTGGCCTGGCCTCTCGGCAATATCGCCTTGGATCAATTGCAACATGCGTTCGGCCTCGATCTCTCCGAGGAGATCTGCATCTTTTGGGGGGGGTTCTACATACGTCGGTGCCAGCTCCAAATTAGTCCAAATCTATCCAAGGGTTTGGAATTCTAGCATCAACTCCAAGCATTTGGATGGATTTGGAATAAGGGTGGATTGCCCCGGATCTTCCCTCAAATCAGCTGGAGCTCCCACGCATCGAAGCCAGGCCAAAGTCCAAATGATCTTCGGCCATGGCACCGCCCGCGTGCGCTCGGCGGTGTCAATCACCTGCCCGTCGAGGGCCGCTCCCACAGCGTCACCTTCAAACTCAACCGGGCCGAACATGCGACGGGGAGGACATGCCTAGAGAGCCACAATCCTGCGTGACGAGCACCCGCGACCACCCTTGGCCTTAAGAAGAGCGACGGTGAACAGCGGACCGGCTATGCGGCCAAATCCGGGCTCCAACGGCCTACTGATTCAAACTGAGACACCACCTCTGCGCTCAACTGCTTTCCTCCAGCGCTTCACGCGGGTCGATGCCTTCGAGTGGCCAGTGACGAACCACCCCCGGGTGCCAAGTGCCGTCTTCCTCCCGGGTCAGGATGAAGCGGCTGATCGTCAGCTGGCCGCCCTCATGGTCGCCGTAGAGCAGATCGACGGTCAGCGTTCCACCGATCTCGAAGGCCTCCTCCAGGCCCTCGCGAAACGGATCGTTGGGCTGGCGTATCGCCCCCTGCCAAAAGCCCGTGTCGCCGGCCGGCACGTACAGGTCGCGTGTCTGCCGGCGGTGCTCCGCCGGCTCGGCGTGGGGCGTGCTGAGCTCCGGACGTCGCGCCGCGAAATGCCAGGCCTGAAGCACGGCGAGGCCGTTGCCCACGTTGCGAAGCGGGATCACGAAGTAGTAGCTCTCGCCCTCGCGCTCGACGGCGGCCGCTCCTCCCCTGATCTTCACCATCCGCCCCTCTCCGAAGCGGACCATCTCGGGTGGGTCGGTCAGGCGCGAGGGGGCCAGCACCGGCCGCAGGCCGAGCAGCAGCGCCCGCTCGGCGATCGCCGTCGAGCGTTCGGCGATGCGCGCCGAACGCTGGCCAAAGCGCACCGAGGAATACGTCGCGACGGCCAGCACGAGCGTGCCGGCGGCGGTTGCCAGGGAGGCAACCGTTGGCCAGTCGACGGCGAAGGGCGGCGTCATCCCTGCGGATGCTCTCGCCTGTGGCGGACGGGTGGTGAGGGGCGGTCGGGAAGCAGGGACCTCGGGGCGATCCTCGCCGCCCTCAAAGAGGGTGTAAAGGTGCCCGGATCGACGCGGCTGGCCGGCGGCGAGGTACTCGACGCTGATCGCGATAAGGCGCCAGGGAAATGCCCGGATTCCCCTCTTGCCGCCGCCCGCCCAGGGAAAAGGAGACGACGACAATCCGCTCTTCCCCTGACCGTCTCGACGGGAGTAGGGGGCGGGCTCGCTCGATCGCGCCTTCCCCGGCGACCTCGCCGGCGGCATCCTCCAGGCGAGGGCCCCAGAACACGGGAGGATCCCGATCAGTCGGGGCGCGGGCGTCACCGACTTCAACCCCCCGCGGGTCATCTGCCAAGGTCTGGCGACCTCACCCCCGCACCTTGCAGGCCTTGACGAAAGAGCCGGCGAGAAAGGTGCCGTCCTTGAATTCGAATTCGCCTTTGGCCTGCAGGTGACCGGTTTCGCAGCGAGCATTGACGTAGGAGTAGTGGTGGCCCCTGTAGGTCCATTGGCGCCCGATCCTCAGGTGGCCGGAGATCGGGATGCCCGATCCCCCGGCGATCGTCGGGATCGTGCCTTTGGTCCGGTAGCCATAGACGCCGTCGTGGATGCGTTCGATCACGATCGGGACGATGAAGGTGGTCGCCACGGGAGAGGCCAGGTAGGCGTGGGCGATCACGGTGTCATCGCCGTGGATCCTGGGTCCGTTGAAGATCGTGATCGGCGAGCTGAGGTTGAAGGGCTGCGATTCGGGGAAGGCGATGGTCGCGGTGCCTTCGCCCTCGCCGACGATCGCCCCCGGGCAGTTGTGGCGGGCGGCCGCGGTGGTCGTCGCCTCCAGCTTTGCCGAGGTGCAGACTTCAAGCCCGGTGGTCTGCACCGAACCGTGGCGGTCGAAGTCGATCGTGATCGTGTGCAGGATCGGCGGCAGGGCGCCGGAGAGGGTCGAGACGCTGCCGCCGCCGCGCAGGATGATCGGGGCGTTTTCGTGTTTGGGCAGGGCCCTGGGGGAGAAGCTGCCTTCGGCGTTGACGACGACCGGGCCGGCGACGATGCGCAGGGCGAAGGCGCTGGTGGCGGTGAGCAGGAGGACAAGGAGAAAAGCTGCGGCCAACGTGGCCCTGCGACGTCGGCGGATGAGTGCGAGGGGAGTGAACCTTCGAGCGCTCATGGTTCAGTCTATAGCGCCTGTAGTCGAGCCGAAGCGAGTTCAGGGATGCTCTCCCTCTGGCGTCAGAGAAGTAGACGCCGACGCCGGAGAGGAGGGAATGGTCGCCGCTGAGGTATTGAAATCTCGCTTGGCGCTTGGGGAAAGGACGGCCACCCCCGCCGATCGATTCGCACCACGCTGCGGTCCGCGGCCAGGTCTTGCGGCGAACGGACTTTGCCCGGCGCGGCGGTGGCGCGAGCTTTTGATCTCAAGCTGGCGAGGCGAGCGCCGGGCCAAGCGGAGACGAGGTCAGAGCAGGCTCGAACTTCGGTGTACCGGGCCAGCGAAGATCAGGAGCCCCGCATATTTGGGCTTCTACCCACAGCGGTGCCAGCGATCGGTCAGCTCGATCACCTCGTCAAGTCCCCCCCAGCCTCGATCCAGGCGGGCGGAGCGCGTCTTGGCGCGATAGGTTACGATATATCGCGTTAGTCCAAACGAAAGGACACCAGATGCACCACAGATGCGATCCACGAGCGGCCGGAGTCCATGGACGGGAGGAGTTTGCCCGCAGCCGGGCCATCCGCTACGGCCGGGGCCGAGGCGGCCCCCGGGCACGGCGCGGCGACGTACGAGCCGCGATCCTGGCCCTGCTCGCCGAGCGGCCGATGCACGGCTACGAGATGATCAAAGAGATCGAGGAGCGCACGGAGGGCGCCTGGACCCCAAGCGCCGGCTCGATCTACCCGACCCTGCAGCTACTCGAGGACGAGGAGCTGATCAGCGGTCAGGAGATCGAGGGCAAGCGCCGCTTCACGCTGACCGAGGCGGGAGCTGCCGAGCAGGCCGAGAAGGCCGGCGAGAGGACCCCGTGGGACGCGGTCCGGGCCGACGCCGCGCCGGAGCAGATCCTGCTCGCCGAATCGATGAAGAAGCTCCACCACGCGATCCGCCAGGCCTTCACCGCGGCCGACCAAGGGCAGCAAAAACGGGTCCAGCAGCTGCTCGACGAGACCCGTCGAAAGATCTACGCGATCCTTGCCGAGGAGAACTGAGGCCAGCCCGGCCGTATCGCCCGCAGCTCAGAATGTCGAAGGAGGTGCGTACTCCCCACAACCCGGCGGAATACCAGCATTTCGGAGCGAAAGTAAGTTCCGCGCGCCAAGCCAACAGGGCCGTGACATCCGTGCCCTGCGCTCCCAGCGCGGGCGAAATGCACCTTGGGGTCCCAAGGTGCATTTCGGCGACCAACCCTCAAGCTCGCTTGAGATTTGTCCGATTTGGTCAGCATGGAAACCTCGGTGCTCGTGATAGTCGTGAGCCTCGTAACCGCCGCGGTGCTCATCGCCCTGATCGCCCGCCTCCCCGCGGACTGGACCTGAGCGAAGCCGCATCGCCTGCTGCCGCGGCTCGATGCCCAAGAGATTGCGGCCCACTCGTCTTGGGCCCTGGGATGTCTTGCGCTTTTGCTGCCAAGCGCACTGGCAAAAACAGCTACGGCCCACAGCCGTCGGTGAAGCCTCTGGCGAGACATCGGCCCTCTGTCGAGAGCCGACTCTCCAGGAGGGGTTCAGCATCGACTACCTGAGAGTGTTCCGCAGCTTCTGAGGACCAAAAGAGCACTCTTTGGCCAGGCACCCAATCTCGGGGGTAGGCACGCGTCTCGATCAGGGCAGGGAATCGGCACTGGCGGGCAACCTGATCGGCGACGGAGGCTATGCAGGACGGAATCCTGCCGGTTTACAACGACCTGTTCGACGGGGTGAAGGAACACCCGGCCGGACCCACCGAGTTGATGCGCACCGTCACTCACCAGCAGTCTCGCGGGCGAATGTCCCCTCACAGCCCGGCTACCGAGGGTCGAGAATGACGATCGGGATCTTTCGGCCCTTGGCGTTTCGCCGGTAGAACTCGGACCCCGGATAGATCTCCAGGAACCGCTGCCAGAGGCGATCGCGCTCCTCCTCGGTCGCCACGCGGGCGCGCACCTCCCGGACCACCGAGCCGATCTGAATCGTGGTGTCCGGGTTCGCCCTGATGTTGTGGTACCAGGCGGGATTCGTCGGCTGACCGGCCTTGGAGGCCATCACGACCACGGCGTCGTCCTCCTCGAGGTACATCAGCGGAGAGGTCCGCTTCGCACCGCTCCTGGCACCGGTGTGGTCGACCAGGGCTATCCGGGCTAGAGGCCAACCGGGGATATTCCCGCCGATCCTGCCGCCGGTGCGCCGGTAGAAAGCGACGTGCAGCTTGGTCGAGCGCCGCCCCAGGTAAATGCCGCGCTTGTTGGCGAACTGCGAGCTTGAGGTGCTGAGCTGTCCGAGCAAGGTCATGGCGAAAGTGCCTGCGCTGGGGCGACGCGGCTACCGGTCGCCGTGAGCCGGTGCGGTTTGGGCCTGGGATCCTACAAGCCAGCTTCGGCTTGCCGCATCAGGCGCCTGCACCGACGCCTTGTGATGGCGCCGCAAGGGGCCGTCAGTTTGGATTAGAATCGTCATCTGGATTATGATCACCATCTGAATGACGATCGGGCCGAAGAAAAGAGAGAGCCGCAGCGTGAAGCAGGCCCGCACCCGGGCAGCGCTGATCGCCACCGCGGCCGGGGTCTTCGCCCGCCGCGGCTACGCCGCCGCCTCGGTGGAGGAGATCGCCGAGCAGGCCGGCTACTCCCACGGCGCCGTCTACTCCAATTTCGACGGCAAGGCGGACCTCTTTCTCGCCGTCTTCGAGGACTACGTGGCGGGGCGAGCTCGCGAGCTCGCCGCCACCCAGGCCGACCTCGGCGAGGACGCTGCGCTGGAGGCTCGCGCCCGGGCCCTGGCCGACCAGTGGATGGAGCGCTTCGCCAGGGACCGCGAGTCCTTCGTCCTGCACATGGAGTTCATCGCCCACGCCGGTCGCGACCCCGAGCTGGCCGAGCGCTTCGGCGCGCGCTCCGCCGCGCTGCGCCAGGCCGTCGCCCACTACATCTCCGGGTTTCAGGCGGAGATCGGCGCCGAGCTGCCGTTCCCCAGCGAGGACCTCGCACTGATCCTGCGCTCGCTCGGCATCGGCCTTGCGGTCGAAGCTCTTCTCAGCCCCGATGACGTGCGTCCCGATCTTTACGGCGACTTCGTGGAGTTGCTGGTCGCCACGCTGCGCCAGGGGGGAGCGGGCGAGACCGAGGGGCTGGCCGCGGGAAGGAAGAAAGGGAGACGATGAGCGACGAGAGCAGAATCCCAACCGATGCGTTGCTGGTGGAACAGGGCGACTACTACCGCCAGCGGGCGCCCGAGTACGAGGACTGGTGGTTTCGTCGAGACCGCTACAACCGGGGCCAGGAGGCCAACGCCAGGTGGTTCGCCGAGGCGGCCGAAGTGATGGCGGCGCTGGAGCGATTCGGGCCGCGGGGGAAGGTGCTGGAGCTGGCCTGCGGGACGGGTATCTGGACCCGGGAGCTGGCCCGCAGCGCGCGGCGGCTGACCGCGATCGACGGCTCCGAGGAGATGCTCGCCCTCAACCGCGCCAAGGTGGAAGACCCAACCGTCGAATACATACACGCCGATCTCTTCCAGTGGGAGCCGGCCGAGACCTACGACGTGTGCTTCTTTGGCTTCTGGCTCTCCCACGTGCCGGAGGTGAGATTCGAGCCGTTCTGGGAGATGGTTCGCCGAGCGCTCGAGCCCGAGGGCAGGGTCTTCTTTCTCGACAGCGCCCGCAACGAGCGGGCCAGCGCCATCGATCACAAGCTCCCCGAGGCGGGCGAGGAGACGATGCTGAGGCGGCTGAAGAACGGCGAGGAGTTCCAGATCGTCAAGCGCTTCCACGAGCCCGAATCGCTCCAGGACCGCCTCGCCGGGCTCGGCTGGTCGGTTCAGGTCAAGTCCACACCCGAGTACTTCATCTACGGCGGGGGGAGCCCAGCGGCTTCCGCCTGAGCCCCGGGTTGGAACGCCGCGGTCGCTGTGCTAAAAGCGTCGTTTGAGCGCCTGGACGATTTGCCGCGGCACCGCCGCCGAGATCCCATCGGTTCTGGCCCTCTGGCACTCGGCCGAGGCCATTCCATCGGTGACCGACAGCGAGGACTCCCTGGGACGCCTGGTGGAGCGAGATCCGGATTCGCTCCTCCTAGCCGAGGCGGGCGAGATGATCGTCGGATCGCTGATCGTGGGCTGGGACGGATGGCGCGGAAGCTTCTACCGGCTCGCAGTGGACCCCGAGTGGCGCCGGCAGGGCATCGCCTCGGCCCTAATCGTCGCCGGCGAGGAGCGCCTGGAAAATCTCGGCGCCATCAGGCTGACCGCGATCGTCGCCAGCGGTGAGCGTGCCGCGGTGGCGCTCTGGCAGGCCGCCGGATATCAGCGGCAAGCCAACACCCGCAGGTTTGTCCGAGTGCTGGCCGACCGCAACCGAGTCCAATGGCCAACCTGACCCAAGACCAAAAGGCGGCCGTCTTCTGTGCCCTGCACCAGGGCGATCCCTTCGTCATCCCGAATCCCTGGGATGCCGGCTCGGCCAGGGTTCTGGCGGGGCTCGGGTTCGAGGCCCTGGCCACCACCAGCTCGGGCTTCGCCTTCACGCTCGGCCGCCCGGACGGCGGCGTCACGCTGGAGGAGGTCTCCGATCATGCCCGGCTGCTTGACGGGGCGACCGACCTGCCCCTCTCGGTGGATCTGGAGAACGGCTTCGGCCCCGAGCCCGAGGACACGGGGAGGGCGATCGCGCGGATCGCCGAGGCAGGCGCCGTCGGCGGCTCGATCGAGGACTACGACCATGCGGAAGGCATATACGGCCTCGAGCGGGCCGTAGAGCGAGTCACCGCCGCGGTGGCGGCGGCGCGCCGGCTGGACTTTCCCTTCACCCTGACCGCAAGGGCCGAGAATCATGTTCGGGGGAATCCGGACCTGGAGGACACGATCGTCCGCCTGCAGGCCTATGAGCGCGCCGGCGCAGACGTCCTCTTTGCCCCCGGGCTGCGCAGCGCGGAAGAGGTTCGAGCCGTGGCGAAGGCGATCGCCCGGCCGCTCAATGTGATCGCCATTCCGGGCCTCTCGGTGGCGGAGATCGCCGAGGCGGGGGCGCAGAGGATCAGTCTCGGGGGAAGGCTCGCCTGGACGGCCGTCGCGGCGATGGCCGATGCCGCGGCGCTGATTCGCGATACCGGCGACCTCTCATCCCTGTCTGACCCGACCCGGGTGGCGGAGTGGCTCTCAGGGGAAGCGCCGCGGCGCTTCCCCGATCCGGCCCAGGCAGTCCTCAAGGCTGAGGCACTCGCAGCGCAGACCCGCCTCCAGAATGCCCTTCATTGCCTTGGCCTGGGTGAGCGTTCGCTCCACCTCGGGAAGTTTGCGAGCGGCGAGCCGACGCCAAACATCTGAGGGCGGCGTCCTCTCGGAAAAGCCGGCGAGAATCAGGCGGATCTCGGCCAGGGTGAACCCCGCCTGCTTGGCCAGCGCGACCATCTCGATCTGGCGCATGGCTTCACGGTCATAGCGGCGCTTGCCGGCGACCCGCCGCGGGGGCGAGAAGAGCTCTGCCCTCTCCCAGTAGCGAAGCGTCGAGGGCGGGACTCCGGCGTGATTTGCCGCCTCTCCGATCGTGAGTTCGCTGCCGCTGGCGCTCATCGGCTTGACTTGAACCTTACTTCAGGTGATAGACCGCCAGAGCGACCGAGAAAGCGAGAGAGGGGAGCGAATGCCCGATACGCAGAGTTGTTCCGTCGGAGCTGGCGAGGCCGACTCTGCCGAGGGCCCCAGCTGCAATCTGAGCGAGGGGGCACAGATGACTCGCCCGGCCCGCCGGGCGCGCGCAGCCGCCGGCCTGGGCTTCCTCGCGCTCGCCGGAGCCTTGGGCGCCCGCCAGGCCCCGGGCCGGGTAGCTCTGTGGCCCCTGGCACTCGTTCCCACCTGGTTCGGGATCTCCCACCTGGTGGCCGGCGTCACCGGCTATCGGGGCTGCCCCGAGCTTGGGGCGATCCCCAGCGTGATGCTCGCCCGGCCGGTGGCGACGAGCTGCGGGCCGTGGGAGCGGATCGACCGCGGGCTGGAGCGCCTTGGGTCGCGCCGATCTTCGCCAGGGTGCTGCTCAGGGGCGGCGTAGGGCAGGGGGCAGCCGGGCCCGGACGGGCTATACGCCGGCGGCCTGCTCTTCGGCGGCTGCGAGTGGGGTGAGGCCCTTGATCAGGTCGGCCGCCCGCTCGGCGATCGCGATCGTCGGCGCGTTGGTGTTGCCGCGAGGGACCACGGGCATTACCGAGGCATCGACGACGCGAAGGCCCTCCAGCCCGAGGACCCGCAGGTCGGTGTCAACGACCGAGCCGATCGCGCAGGTGCCGACCGGGTGATAGATCGGGAAGGCCGTGCGGGCGACGTGGGCCCGCAGCTCCTCCTCGGAGTCGCCCGTCGGGGCGGTGAACGGCTCGGCGCAATAGGGTCGCATCGCGGGCCGATCGCAGATCTCCTGCATCAGCTCAAGCGCCGCGATCATCCGCGGCATGTCCTCCTCGGCGGAGAAGAATTCATTGCGAACGATCGGCTTCGCCGTTGGGTCATTGGAGGCGAGGCGGACAGAACCGCGGCTGCGCGGGGTCAGCAGGCAGGGAGAGACCCAGACGCCGTGGGCCTGCGGGTCGCCCATGCCCTCTTCGACGATCTGGACAGGGGCGACGTGGAATTGCGTATCCGGCGCCGTGGAACCGGACTCGACCCGGGCGAAGCCACCGGACTCGGCGAGATTGGAGGCAAAGGGCCCGGTCTGGGTGGCCGTAAACTCCTCCAGCGCTGCCGGCTCCAGTGCCAACAACAGGCTCTGCGGCTCCGGCGTCGTCCAGACGCCGTAGCTGGCCGCGTGGTCGCTCAGATTCTCACCCACCGCCGGCTGGTCGAGCCGCACCTCTATCTCCCGCAGCGCCAGATGTTCGGCTGGGCCGATGCCGGAAAGCATCAACAGCTGCGGCGAGTTGAAGGTGCCGCCGCAGAGGATCACCTCGCGCTCGGCTCGCAGCTCCTGGTGTTGGCCGAGCTGGGTCACCTCGACGCCCACCGCGCGGCTGCCCTCGAAGAGGAGGCGGTCGACCTGCATGTAGGGCATCACGGTCAGGTTGGGGCGCTCCATCGCCGGGTGCAGATAGGCGACCGCAGCGCTGGCGCGCATCCCGCCCCGCTGGGTCACCTGGTACATCCCGACCCCCTCCTGCTCGGGGCCGTTGAAATCCTCGTTGCGGGGCAGGCCGGCTTCCGCGCCGGCCTCGACGAAGGCCGGGGTGATGGCGTTGCCGGAGCGCTGGTCGGAGACCGGCAGCGGGCCGCCGACCCCGTGCCAGCGCGAGGCGCCGCGCTCGTTGTCCTCAGCCTTGAGGAAGTAGGGGAAGAGATCCTCCCAGCCCCAGCCGGAGGCGCTCCAGCCGTCGTAGTCGGCGCGGTTGCCGCGGATGTAGATCATCGCGTTGATCGAGGACGAGCCGCCGAGGACCTTGCCGCGAGGGAGGGCGAGGCGACGACCGTCGCAGTTTGCCTCCGGCGCGGTGCAGTAGTCCCAGTCCACCTCGGTGCGGGCCAGTTTCAAGTAGCCGAGCGGGACGTGGATGTTCTCGTTCACATCAGGCGGCCCCGCCTCCACCAACAGGACGCTCAGCGCCGGGTCCTCGGAAAGGCGGGCGGCAAGCACGCATCCGGCTGACCCCGCCCCGACGATCACGTAGTCATACATCGGATCTCCTCCTGATTGTGCCGACCCCACTCGGCTGCTCGGTCAGAGAGCCTACTCCGCACTCCCGGCTGCGCCGGAATTTCCCAGCGGCCACCAACCTTGACCTGACGATCAACCGTCGAGGCAATCTGACTGCGAGCTGCGCCGGTGGAGTGTTCGTGACCCATCTGATTGCTCGGTTCAGAAACGCTACGGAAGTCTCGCGCCGCCTGATTCGACGGTGCAGGGAGATTGGCCAAGGCGAGGTCGGTTGCGTGGTCCGACCAGCTCGGATTAATGTGTGAAACGGTCGGTCAGTGCGCTCTCGAAGGCCGGCTCACTCACACCCTCCGCCAGCGCAGGAGGTTGACCAGTAATCGAGGTCAGCGATACCGGAGCAAGGTCAATCGGTAAGCCCGCCAGACTGAGGGCCAATCGGCGGAGCATTCGCCGATCATCCAACGGCACCGCCGGAGCCCGATCCCTCGACCGGCTTAGCCTGCGCTTGGATCGCTTCGAGGATCGCCCTCAGACCACCTTCGGTTTCGGTGTTCAGCGCATCGAGGATCGCCTGCGTGTCTTTGAAGGTGTTTTCGGATCGAGCATCGGAGGCCATCGACTGCACGCCCTGACCGACCATGATGATCGACAGGAGGACGAGCTGGATGAAGGTCTGTGCGATCCAGGCGACGATCAGGATCAGCCCGGGCTTCGTCAGGAACTTGGGGACGTCGCCGCTGGTCAGGACCCCCGCCTCAATCAGGATGGCGGGCAGGCTGGTCAGGGCGACGAGGCTGAAGAGATAGGCCATGGCCATGGACCCAACGGCGTGAGTGATGATCACCGCGAGCTTGGCGTTGAACCCCTGTACCTCGCTCATTGCCTGCTTGATCTCAGACGGGCTGAAACGAACCGCCCGATTGAGATGGTGCCGTGTCCTTACGGCGTTAGGCGTCTTCGGTTCGCCTGACTCGTCAGTCGCGGTGCCGGCTGTAGGGCTTGGCAGTGTCATCGGCGTTTCCCTTCGGGCAGTAGTAATGAGTGTGTTCGGGCTGAATCCGCGTCCGTAGTTGAGGGAAGCATCAGCTCAACCGAAACGTCCATATCAGCAATTGCGACCACTCGGGGCCAGTGGGCAATCGACGACACAGAAAGACCGTAGCGATCAGAGCGGCGGAACGAACAGACGTTCGGACTACCTGATGCCCTGTCCTGATGGGACGGGCAAGCCCTCGATCAAGGTCGTTTGAAGATCGAGTGCGTCCCGACCCGCCGCCATATGATGTGCGCCTGGCCAGGGTGAACCTCGTCGCCGTATTCAAACGTCGCGCGGCCGTCCGGCGCCCAGGTCATCTCCCAGATGCCGGGGTGTCCCTGCATCCGCTTGATACGGAGGCGGGGATGAAAGGCTTGCTCGGCGTTCTTCAGGTCGGTGACGAACTGCTTCACCGCGGCCAAGAACTGCCGCTGCTGCTGGGGCGTCAGACCCTGCCAGTCCCGCCGAAATGACGGAAGAACCCTACGAATCGGCATCGAGGGGCTTCAGGTCTGCTTCCAGCGCCCCAAGGAAATCGTCGTCGCTCTCATAGGTGGTTCCGCGACCGGCGGCGAGGTCTTCGTCGGCCTCGTGCTCTTTTGCCTGCCACTCGCGGGTCCAGAACCAGACCTGGTCGGGATCAATCCGGCCGTCCGTGATCTCCTCAAGAAGGATCGCGGCGCCGTCGACGGCGCCGTCAGGAAGGCGGTCTACCAGCTGGTGAAGCTCAGCCTTGGTCATTGCTGCATTGTGCCACGAGGCATCATCTGCAACTAGAAGGACCAGGCTTGCCGGCCCGATAAACGCTGGTGGGAATCAGGTCGTCCTGACGAATAACACGCCAACCTCGGAGATCCTTTCGACGCTCAGTGGTTTCGTCAGCACTGCGATCGAGTCGGGCTTTTCGTCAAGAGAAATCGAGTTGATTGACCGTGTTGCCGAGGCGCAGGATATTTCGGGTGAAGAACTGGAAGCTGCGGTGCGATCTGGAATCGAAGCTGCGGCACCGGAGCAGAGCCGGCTTGCCAAGTTTCGAGACGCGGTGATGCAAAGCGCGGTCAGTGGTGTGCGGTGCAGGCGATCATCGCCGCTGCGGGCGCGCTTCTGTAGTTAGGTGCGTCGAAGGACGGCTTGCGTCTTTAGCTCGCGGGCTTCGGCACGCCTGTCGGCGATTATCTCGTCGGACGGGCTCACGCCCGGTGTCAAGTGGGTGAGCACCATCACGTTCGATTTATCGCGGCGCGCCGCTCGTTGACGGAAGTGGCGTGAGACTTGGTGTTTTGAGCCATATACGGATGGAAGCTCCGCTGCCGGTGACCGGGCTAGATTCCCCCGCTACCGTGCTCGACATGCTTTCGCCAATGTCGTCCATATCGCGCTGCGATTTCAAGGCCAGTATCGCCCAGGAATCGGCAAGGAGGCGCGAGCTGATCTCAAGTCAACCCAGCGAGGCTGCTACCAGGTATCGACAAAGCGACGGCGGCGCGGCAACCGGCCCGACCGCGCGGCCCGGCCCAGGGTCGAGGCAATCAACGACCGCGTCTCCGCCGGGTCGATCACGTCGTCGATCTCGAACAGAGTGGCCGCATTCAGGGCCTGGGCGTTTCGCTCTGCCGCCTCCGTCAGCTCGCGGATCCGCTGCTCGCGCTCTCCCTCGTCGACGATCGCGTCGAGCTCCTTGCGCAGCGCCAACCTGACGGCACCCTCGAGGCCCATGGGGCCGAGATGGGCCGTGGGCCAAGCGAGGGTGAGCAACGGCTCGTGCAGGCTGCCTCCCGCCATCGCCTGCGCCCCGAGACCGTAGCCTCGGCGCAGGACCACGGCGACGAGCGGAACACCCAGCGCCGCGCCAGCGACCAGAAGTCGCGATGCATGGCGCACGAGGCCGGTTGCCTCCGCTTCCGGGCCCACCATGATTCCCGGCGTATCGACCAGGGAGACGATCGGGAGCTCGAATGCGTCGCAGAGCTGCATGAACCTTGCGGCCTTGTCGGCGGCGTCGCTGGTGATCGCTCCCGCCGTGTGACGCGTGTCGTTGGCGATCACCCCGAGCGGGCGCCCCTCGATCCGGGCGAGCGCGGTGACCATCTCCGGTGCGAAACGCTCGCGCAAGAAGGTGACAGACCCCTCATCGGCGAGCGTCTCAATGATCGGCTGCACCGCGTATGCGCGTCGCTGTCGTTCGGGGACGAGATCCCGGAGGCGTTTCTGATCTGGTTCTGGAGTCGGCTGCGTGGCTCCCTGGAAGTACGCCAGCAACCGCTTGGTTACCACCGTGGCAGCCTGCTCGTCGGCTACGGCAACGTCTATCACGCCGTTGCGCACCTGCATTTCAAGCGGCCCGACCTCGTCGGGATGGACCTTGCCCAACCCCCCTCCCTCGATCATCGCCGGGCCGCCCATGCCCAGCGAGACGTTCTCCGTCGCCACGATCAGGTCCGAGCACCCGGCGATCATCGCGTTGCCGGCAAAGCAGCGACCGGCGACGACCGCGATGCGGGGCACCTGGCCCGATAGCCGCGCCCAGAGCGCGAAGGCCCGCGTATCGAGGGCGGAGACCGCTGGATAGTCGGTGTCACCCGGCCGCCCGCCACCGCCCTCGGCAAAGAAGACGGTCGGTAGGTTCATGCGCTCGATCAGCTCGAAGAGTCGATCCTTCTTTCGATGGCCCAGCGCGCCCTGAGTCCCGGCCAGGACGGTGTAGTCATAGGACAGCACGGCGCAGGCGCTGTCCTCTCCAAACAGTTGCCCGTTGATGCGAGCGGTACCCGCCACGAGGCCGTCAGCGGGGGTGCGCGCGATCAGCTCGTCGAGATCGCGGCGTGATCGCTGAGCGGCAATAGCGAACCGCCCGTACTCGACAAAGGACCCGGGGTCGACCAGTTCGGCGATGTTCTCCCGCGCCGTTCTTGCGCCCCCTGCATGACGGCGCTCGACCGCGTCCCGACGTGCCCCATCCTGGGTCAGGGCGCGACGCTCAAGCACCTCGGCCAGGTCGTCGCGCTCAACGCGCTCGTCATTGCTCTCTCCGTCGGGCACCGGCGAGATGTTCCCAGACGCAGTGTGTCCTCGACCGGACTCCGAAACTATCGTCACCGTAGCTCTATTCAATCCTCAGATGAAGAGCGCTCAGGGAGATTGGGGACCGCCGATCAGCGCCTCACCTTCCTCCAGGGTAGGCGCCATAGTCAGCGACAGCACCGAACAGGGGGATCGCCTCCCAGGGAATCAGCCGGGCCGACCAATCTGACAGTGCATCGGCGACCGGAATCTCGGACGTAGGCCCCCGACCACAACGCAGGAGGCCGACCGGCAGGCGAGCCCTCTGACGAGGCGGCTAGGGGTCCGAGGCTCCGATGAAGTCTGTGAGTAGCTCGTTGACCCGCTCCGCTGCGTCGTGCTGAACCCAGTGAGTTGCATCCGGAATCCGCTCGACTCGGACCTTGGGAGCCCACCTCCGACCCGGATCCGCAAGCTCGCTGCCGAGATGGCGATCACGCTGGCCCCAGATGACGAGCACCGGGCAATCGATCGGGCTCATCCGGTCGAGAGCCTTGCGCGGAGATTGTCGAAGCGCGGCCCTGTAGTAATTGATCATCCCCGTAAATGCACCTGGCTGTGACCAGGCCTCCGCATAGCGTTCGAGGTCCGCGTCGGTGAAGGATTCGGGCGAGTCGGCGCGCAGTGAGCGCTTGGCGAATGCGAACCCGTCGCGTGCCAGCAACTTCTCCGGCAGGTAGGGAATCTGAAAGAAGAACATGTACCAGCTCTTGCGCAGCTGTTTGACGGTCCGGAACCCATCGAGCATGCGTGCAGGATGGGGTACGTTGAGGATCGCCAAGCGCTCGACTGAGTCTGGATGATCCATTGCCGTGAGATAGGCGACGGCGGCGCCCCAGTCGTGGCCGACAAGATGAGCTTTCTCGACCCCGGAATGGCGGATCAGCGCGGCGATGTCTGCGGCCAGATGTTCGCCGTCATATGCCCGCCAGCCGGAGGGCTTATCCGAGAGGTTGTAGCCGCGCATGTCGGGTGCGACCACGTGGTACCCGGCAGCCGCCAGAGCGGGGATCTGATGGCGCCAGGAGTACCAGAACTCGGGGAAGCCGTGCAGCAACACAACCAGGGGACCCTGGCCAGACTCGACGTAGTGCAGGCGAATCCCGTTGACATCTGCATAGGAGTCGCTGGCCCCCGCCACTTCCATCAGATCCGACGGCCTGCTCATGCCGACTCCGTATTCGACCCCGCGTCGTACTCATCCATAGGACATCCCAATGTCGAAGTGCCTGATGAACTCCAGAGCCAGGGGCCTTACCAGCCTTGTATGGCTATCGGTGGATTCCAGGCGGCGCGGGCATCGCCGCGCCGACCCAGCCGCTGGCCCTGAAAGGGCCGCGGCCAGGGGTGTCTGCCATGGCGGCCTGGTTCTATTTCTTCTTGCCGCTGATCGCCGTCTTGAATGAGGCACCCGGCGTGAACTTTGGCGTTTTTGATGCTTTGATCTTCAGCGATTGGCCGGTTTGTGGGTTGCGTCCCGTGCGCGCTCCGCGCTTGACGACGGAGAACTTGCCAAATCCGGTCAGGGCAACCTCATCGCCCTTTTTCAGCGTTTTCTGGATTGTGTTGATCAGGCTCTCGATCGCTCGCGCGGAGTCTGCTCTGCTCAGCCCGCTGTCCTTCGCGATCGCCTCAATCAGTTGCGTCTTGTTCATTGCTCTCCTTGGTTTGAGAAACCGAGCTCGCAGAATATGGCTAATGCCATGCGGGCTGCGGGGTGGGGACGGTAGAACCCGCCGGTATGGCCGGTGGCGCGCCCGTTATGCCTCCCCTGCCCCCTTGGCGCTTGATTGGGTCGGCTGTCCCGTGGTGGCGACCGATTGACCCGGCCGAGTCAATCGGAGGTCGCGAGCTGAGAAGCTGATGCCGGGCGTCAAATCGGAGATAGCCGGGCCCAGGCGGCCCTTGGCCTACTGAGGCGCCATGCAGCACAGCTGAGCGCTGCCGCTGGCAAGCAGGCGCCCGGCCTCATCCCAGATGCGCCCGCTCACGCCGAGTAGGCCGTCGTCTGCCACCGGGCACTCGTGATCGACCAAAAGCCACTCGCTCTGAGCGGCGGGTCGGTGAAAAGATACGTAGGTGTCGAGGTTCGGGGCGACGAAATCCGCCCCCCGGTACTTCTGCCAGACGGCGGGCCAGCCGAAAGTATCCAGCAGGATCAGTGGGCGGGCAGCGTCGATAAATGGGTCCTCGAAGTGGGGCGTCGGCTCAAAGCGCACCCACTCCCTGATCACCGGCCGGGGCCCCACGTCGCCCGCGCCGAACTCCGGCCGGCGACAGCTGAGGTTGCTCCAGAAGCTGTAGATCGGTCTACCGTCCTTTGTTCGCTCCAGGAGTTTGGAGTCGCCAGGCGGAGCCACCTCGGGCGCAGCCGGTTCCTGATGCTGGTAGCCCGGTGCCTGCGCAGCTGTCCTGATCAATGCGAAGAGAACCGGCTTTCCCCCTTGGGTCATGTTCACCGCGAGGGATTCCGATCTGCGGCCTCGCCTGAGCACCTCGACCGCCAGGTCAACCTCAGCGAAGTCCGGTGGGCTGAGGAAGTGGCAGTAGAAGCTCGCCGGCCGGGGGATCTGGGCACAGAGGCCTGCAGCGCGCAGGGCGATGGCCGCCAGGTAGCCACCGCTCGGACCCCAGATCTCCCAAGCCTCGCTGAGCCGGATCGAGTAGCGGCCGTCATCGCCGGAGAGCTCGGTCGCCTCCTCCAGGCTCTGGGCTCGCTCGCTCATCGGCGGGTCGAGCTTAGAGCGCAGCCCGTTTGGCAAGGCCGGAGGTCCTGCGCCGACCGAGTGACCCGGGTTCGGCCGGCACCCCTTAAGCTCTACCTGGATGAGCGTCGTTCTCCGTCTGCACGAGAAGCTATACAAGGGAACCGACGGGCGGATCGGGCACCGGATGATCGGTGTCCCCACCCTGCTGCTGAGGACCACGGGACGTCGTTCTGGCGTGACCCGGACAAACGGCCTTGTCTACGCGCGCGATGGGGTCGACTACCTCGTGGTGGCCTCCAACGGCGGCACCGACCGAGATCCGGCCTGGCTCTACAACCTGCGAGCCAACCCAGATGTCGAAGTTCAGATCGGGCGCCAGCGCCACAAGGCCACGTCCAGGGCCCTGGTGCCAAGCGATCCCGACTACAAGCGCCTGTGGAAGGTCGTCAACGAGAACAACAACGACCGCTACACCGCCTACCAGAAGCAGACGTCCCGGCCGATTCCGATCGTCGTCGTCACGCCAAGCTGATCTGACCGGCGGTTTGGCCGAGTCGTTGGGCGGGCACCTCAGCTCGGAGTCGTTCAGCGGCGCATACCGGCGGCCCACCTCAACCAACCCGCACGGCGAATAGCATCGAGGCGGTGGCCAGCGACTTTCGGCCCACCGGCATCCGGTCCCACTGGTCACGCCGTTCGATACGGGAGGGGCTGTCGACGGCGCGGGCGCTGTTTGCCGAACCGAGTCCGACGGTGATCAAGGCGGTCCTCCATGCGACCGGTCGGATACCGACACCACACGCGCGGATGCCCCATGTCGACGCTTCTGAAGTGGCGATGAAGAGTGCGCTTGAGGCTGTCGCCTTGGTGGGCGATGGCTGATGTGCAGGCAGATCGCCAATCCCGCCACAGGTGAGCGCATCGTCTTCCTTCGCACAGCTGAGGACACCGACGGCGAGCTGTTGGAGATGGACGATTTCTGGGCCGACGTCGATCACCGAACGCCCGAGCACATCCATCCCGCGATGGAGGAGCGATGGGAGGTGATCTCCGGATGGGTCAAGTTTGAGATCGGTGGGGTCGAGCGCACGGTGGGTCCAGGCGACTCGATCGCCGCCCCGCCGGGGACGCCGCACTGCGCTCGCAACGTCGGCGAGGAACCAGCCCAACTCCGAATTCAGATGCGACCGGCGCTGCGCTGGCAGGAGTTCGTCGAAAGGCTGTTCGCGCTCGCCGCCAGCGGCCAGGGCGACCCTCGACGGATGCCGGATCCAGACTCACTCCCCGCCCTGATGCGGGAGTTCAGGCGCGAGGTCACTCCAGTACCACCGGGTTGACCGACCAGGGCCGGGAGCGAGGTCGAGCGCTCCCTCCCCCGCCTTCTCCCCCGAAGGTATCCCGGGTACCTGGGGTCAGACCGGCTTCAGCTGGTGGCGAGCTTGGCCGCGTTTGACTCACCGCGTCGCTGCTGACGTCGTGCATACCAGCGGGGGGCAAGCAGGATCAGCGTCATACCGATCGCCGCAACGCCCGCCGCAATCGGCCACAGCGCCGAATCGCCTTTCTGGATTGTGAGGACGCCGGAGGCGATCAGGACCAGCCCAAGCGCGCTGCGCAGGAAGCCCTGTGGCGCACGGGCGGAGAGTGCTGAGCCGATGATCACCCCGGGGATCGAGCCGAGCAGGATGTTGCCGACGAGCGAAAAGTCCACGTTACCCCCCACCCAGTGCGCGATGCCGGCGGCCCAGAGGAGAATCGCGGCGTGGACGATGTCGGTTCCGACCACCCGACGAGGGGTGAGCCGAAATAGTGCGATCAGGAGAATCGCGATCACGGTGCCCGATCCAGCTGAGGTGATCCCGATCACGAAGCCCGTCGTGGCACCGATCACGATCGCTGCCAGCTTGTGGCGCCTGGCGACCTCGAAGTCATCGCGCTCCTGGACCAGGCCACGGAGGATCAGCGAGCGGGCGAGGGTGATCACCCCGACCACCAGAAGGGTGCCGCCCAGCAGCGCGTAGACAATCGAGTCGAGGCGGCTTTCGCTAACGCTTGACTCCAGCAGGCTGATCAAGAAGACGCCGAGGATTCCCGCCGGCACGCTGCCAACCGCCATCCAGAAGACCAACTCCAAGTTCACCGTCTTCATCTTCAGATGGCGCCAGCTACCCACGGTCTTGGTGATCGCCGAGTAGAAGATGTCGGTGCCGATCGCCACCACCGGCTGGACGTTGAAGATCAGGACCAGCAGCGGGGTCATCAGCGATCCACCGCCGACGCCGGTCATGCCGACGAGGACGCCGATGCCAAGACCGAAGATGACGATTGCCGGGTCCATCACAGAGTCATAGCCGCAACGCAGCGGGCTATTCCTAACTTCCTTAGTCAGAAGTTCAAGAAAGTCGACAGAGAGTAACGATGAGAGATCCACTCGGCAAGCGGCCGCGCGTCGGGGCAGCTTTCGCCACCTTGTTTCGTCACCAAGTTGCAGACACTGGGCCCTCAATCCGAGACGCATCTGCCCCTCCCCCGCACCCCGCGGCGAACCCCGGGTCCGCCTCACAGAGCAGCCCCCGCCTCAGCTTCCGCCCCGCCGGCATTTTCAGCGGTTCTGGCCGCGGCGCCTTGAGCCGATTGGAAGAAGCCCTGCGCCCAGAGATCACTCGGCCTACTACCTCCCATAACATCCAATATTTGATATATGTATTACTATCTGACATAGTGGCGCTGAGTCAATGCCAGATTCCTCTCATCAACCTTCTCTCCGCGACGAGCAGCGGGCGATCACCCGCCGCCGTGTCCTCGATGCAGCCGAAGCCGTGTTCGCTCGACGTGGCTTCCACGGAGCTTCGATGGAGGAGATCGCTAGGGAGGCCGGGGCGACGACAGGCGCTCTTTACTCCAACTTCGCCGGTAAGGAGGACCTGTTTCTTGCCCTCTTTGAGGAGCGGATCGCCTCCGACATGGGTGAGTACTCCGAGATCGTCGCGGCGGGAACCACCCTCCAGGAGCAGGCCCGAGGGGCGGGCGATCACTGGATGCAGATCCTGCGCGAGCGGCCAAACTACTTTCCTCTTCTGATCGAGTTCTGGGCCTACGCGCTACGTGAGCCACGGCTTCGGGAGCGCCTCGGTGGAAGCTTTGCCGCGCTTCGCTCGGGGAGCGCCCGGGTGGCCTCGGAGGCGGCGAAGCGCTCGGGCTTTCCGGCCAGTGCTGAGGCTGGTGAGTATCTCGGGCTCTTCATCAACGCCCTCGGCAACGGTCTTGCCCTGGAGAAGCTGGTCGACCCTGATGCGGTCCCCGATCCGCTATTTGGAGAGATGCTCGCCTTCGTCTTCGGGGCCTTTGAAGCACTGGCGCTCGAGAACCCGGCCGCCGCCGATCCCGACCTCGGAACTTCGCTGCGACAGAGGCAAGAAGGGGAGCCCGGAGATGCCTGAAACGACACCGACCGCAGACCCCGGCGCGCCCGACCCAAGGCAAGCCGAACTTGGACTGCGGCGAGCGTCCGCAAACGACATCTCTGCGTTGAAGACGGTGTTGGCGGAAGCTTTCTACGAGGACCCGATCTTCGCCTGGCTGATGCCTGATGATCGCCGGCGGGCCGCCCGTCTGCGCCACTTCTTCTCGATCGAGTTGCGCCACATGGGCCCGCCGCGGGGAGAAGTACTGACTACAAACGACCTCGCCGGCGCCGTGATCGTCATGCCACCGGGCGCCTGGCGCGCGCCGATCCGCGCCACCCTCTTGGAGGGCGGTGCCTTCGGCGTCCATCTAGGGCGCGCAGCGAGGTTGGACGCGGCGATCGAATGGCACCACACCCGTGGCGTCAGCGATCCGCACTACTACGTGCGGGACATCGGGGTGCTTCCGCGCATGCAGGGCAGGGGCATCGGCAGCTGCCTGCTGCGCAGGATCCTCGAACGCTGCGATCGCGAAGGCTTGCCCGCCTACCTCGAGGCCTCGAGCGAGCGCAACGCAGTGCTCTATGAACGGCTCGGCTTTCACCTAACCCGCGAGCTGCGAGTTTCCAGCAGCCCGCCACTACGGCTCATGCTTCGACCGCCAGGCCGAGAAAGGTGATGACCTGAACGACCTGCGGGCGTCGGCCAAAACCTTTTTGGCTTAAACCTTTTGGCTTAAACCAGCCTCCCTGCCCACCCCTGAGTCCACCCGCCAGGGACACCGCTTGATCGCTCAATCGGCGGGGGCCATTACGCGAGTGACGGAGTCACCGACGAAACAGGGCTTCTCATTTCCCTCGACCTCGAGGGTAAAGCGGGTAACGACCTGCCACCAGCCATCGCCTTTCTCCTCGACCGAGACGACCTCGGCGCGGGCGCGGACTTTGCTGTCGACCGGTACTGGGGCCGGAAATCGGATCTTGTCCCATCCGTAATTAACGCCAAGGGCGAAACCGCTGGCCTCGATTAGTTCGCCGCGGAAGCCGTCGACCAGCGAGAGGGTGAGGTTGCCGTGGGCGATCGTCGTCCCGAATGGGCTCTCGGATCTAGCCCGCTCGACGTCGACATGGATCCACTGGTGATCGCCAGATAGATCGGCGAAGGCATTGATCTCGGCCTGGGTGACGATCCGCCATTCACTCGGACCGATTTGCTGCCCAAGCAGCGCCTGCATCCCCTCAACACCGTGTACCTCGACTGACCCCATCGGCCGCAAGTTTACGTGGTGGCGCCGAAGCCGAGCGTTCGTCAGCTACCGGGCGAGTGGAACTTCGCCGAAGGCGTTGCGAGCGCTCGGCCGGGAAGCGAAGAAGGCCCGCCCCGCCTCATGCCCTGATTGGTAGAGGATCCGGCGCTGCTCGAGCGAAAGCTTGAAGTCAAGCGTCCCGACGTCGCCGGTCGGGATCGAAACCACGCGATCGCCGAAACTGAGGACCTCGCGCGCATCGAAGGCGTTCATCGCCGTCTCCAGGATCCCCCACGCCATGTCCACCGGCCAATCGAGCCCACCGATCTCGCGCTGAGAGGGCCGTTCGGGACCAAGGCCCGAGTGCAGGCGGAACCCCCAGGTGGGGTGGCGCGGGCGCCGTCGGTCGAAGAGGAACAAGGGAAAGGCGCTGGCCACGCCGCCGTCGACCAGCACCCCGTCCTTGCCGGTGGTGCGGTCGCGCAGGGCGAGTGGGGGAAAGAAGTACGGGTAGCCGGCGCTGATCCGCACCGCCTGCGCGATCGGGAACTCCTCCGGACGCAGCTGAGCGCCCCACTCGTCCTCATACAAGGAGACGTCCTCGGGGAAGACGACAAGGCGGGAATGCGCGAAGTCGCAGCCCACCACCTGGAGGCGCCCGTCCAGCTCGCCGAAGACGGTGGCCGGGGACGGGGCATCGCGCAATAGACCCTCGATCCATCGCCACAGGGCCTCGCCTCGGGTCAAGCCGTTTCGTCTGCTCAGATTGCGAAAGCGCCCGAGCAGCCCCCCGGTGTCGGCGATGCGAGCGTAATCGGTTGCCTCCAGCGCTTCACGGATGCCCGCGGCGTCATAGCCGACCGCGAGCGCCATCGCCGCGATCGCCCCGGCTGAGGTCCCCGCGAGGCGAGCCCACTCCGAGTAGCCGGCCTCCTCGGCGGCGGCGATCGCACCGGCGAAGGCGATCCCCTTCATCCCACTGCCGGAGAAGACACCATCGGCCTGCATGCCGGGAGCATGCCAGCTGCCCAATCTGACCGGTCACGCCTGTGCTGCAGGTCTCAAGGCCCGGTGGCGGGGGCCGACGAGGGCGATCGAGGCGGGCCGGGGCCGGCAGCTAGAGGACGTAGGGAACGAGCATCTTCGTGCTCGCGCGGCAAGCCGGATAGGCGGTCGGGAAGGTCGCCATCAGGTTCCTCTCCTCCACCGATGCGCTGTAGTAGAAGTACCCAGCCAGGATCACGACCATGATCAGGCCGAACAGGTTGGTCACCAGCGCGGTCCCCAGCACTCCGGCGAGCAGTCCCGAGTAGATCGGATGGCGGACCAGTCGGTAGGGGCCGGAGTTAACGAGCTCCGGTTCAGACTTCTGGCTCATCGGCATCCCCCAGTTGCAATGAGGAGCGGGCGAGAACGTTGATCATGGCCTTAAACCTGCCGCGGCCTCCCTCCTCTCCCGCGTTCGCCGAGGTGTCCGCTTTGAGGCGGAAGCGAGTTAGGCGACGGCGTCGGCGGGGCCGTCCTCGGTGTCAGCTGCGAGGAGCTTGCCGGCGCGGATCCGCTCGACCATCTCCTTGGATTCCTCCCGGTAGACGCGGCCGTCCTCGAACTCGATCACCGGATATTTGCGTTGTCCCGAGAGCTGCTCCAGCTCGTCGCGCTTGCTGGCGCGGAGCGGGCCCTTGACCAGCTGGTAGGAGATTCCCTCATCATCGAGGGCCTTCTGCACATTCCAGCAGGGGTGGGCGCTGATCTTGACCCACTCGTTGGGGCAGCGGTGAAGCTTGATCGCCACCGGGCGAGCATAGCTCGTAGGGGGCATACCGACAACCTCTGCCATGCGGCCGCGTCCTGAGGGGAAGCAATCACGGCGCTGCGGGGAAAGTGTCCGAGGCTTCGCGGTCGGGGACGGCCGGCGAAGAAGGTCACGGGTCGAGGAGCGGCTGGTGACATGGCGGGTCATCACCCTCGCCGAGCGCAAGTCTTCCGCTTTCCCTCACACCAATGTCTCGGCTTCACTAGCTGAACGGGAGAATTAGTTTGCTTGCTCTCCCCCGCCCCGCTGGAGCCAATCATCTCCGGAGATCTCCTTCCCTCGCCCCCTTCGGGAATGGTCGGTGATCGAGACGCGCAGACGGTGAGGGCGCCGGAGATAATCACCTCATGCCGTGTCGCGATCCACTGCCAGCCCGCAATTCCCTGCTGCCGATCTGGGCGACGCAGCAGACCCACTGGAGAACCGTTTGATTCACGCCAGGAAGGTCCATCTGAATTTGGCCAAGAGCTCACAGCAGCTCTTCGAACTCGACCCCGACGCTGCCCTGGAGATCGGCAACGGCTGGATACTCGGTGCCGGCACCCCCACTCATCCGGTGATTTCCAACGGGGCGTTTCGGACCGATGACGAGGTCGACCCCGAGGAGTTTCTGACTGCGGCTCGGGTCTTCTTCGGCGAGCGGAGACGCGGCTTCAGCGTCTGGGCCCAAGCCGGGGTCAAGGAGGATCGCGACCTGATCGCCACGGCTGAGGCCGGCGGCCTGCAATCTGTATATGAGATGCCCGAGATGATCCTTGAGCGGCGGGCGAAGGAGCGGCCGCTCCCAGGCGGCGTCGAGCTGCGCCGGGTCGCCTCGGCCGCCGAGGCGAGCGAGTACTGGCAGGTCGCGGTGCTGGCCTACTCGAGCCTCGGCTTTCCGGCAAGGACCTTCGGCTCCTACACCAACCACGGCGGTCTTTACGTCGGCAATGTGGCCGCCTTCCTCGCCTACCAGGACGGGAAGCCGGTCAGCATCGCAATGAGTATCGTCAGCGACCGGGTCGCTGGCATCTACTGGGTCGGAAGCGTGGCGGAGGCCCGGGGTCGGGGCCTGGGCTGGACGGTTACGGCCGCCGCTGTCAACGCCGGATTTGAGCTCGGGGCCGAGATTGCCTCACTGCAGGCCTCACCGATGGGGGCAAGCCTTTACTCAGCGATGGGCTTTGAGACGGTCTTCACCTACCGGCTGCTGATGGCGCCACCTCCCGAGGCCTCGACCGGATCGGGGGCATGAAAGCAGCGTCTTCTCGCCGCGGCCGAATCGGCGAGGACTCACGCGTTCGCGCCGCCGATGGGCGCCCCCGGACCCCCCCTTTACCGATCACAATCGCGCTAACCTGCCGATTGCTGTGGGTATGGAGGCTGGGCAGGCTCAAGGCGGCGGGGCCCCCACCGAGGGGAAGATGACACGAGGCTGGCGCCTGACGAAGGCCGCGTGGGCCTTGATCCGGCGTGATCCGACGATGATCTCGATCGCCCTGATGGGCGCGGGCTGCGGGTTGGCGGGAGGCGCCGCGATCATCTACTTCTCCGGCTACATCGGCTCGCCGACCCATTCGCGCGGCGACTTGGCCCTGGCGGTGATCGTCAGCCTCTACCCGATGACCTTCCTCAGCGTCTTCTTCAACGTCGCCCTGGCCGGCGCCGCCGCGGCCAGCTTCGACGGCCGACCAATCGGCGTCCGCCAGGCGCTCGGCATTGCCTGGAAGCGGGTGGGCCGGATTGCGCAGTGGTCGCTGCTGGCGGCGGGAGTGGGGCTCGTCTTGGAGCAGATCGCCTCGCGAATCCCCGGTGCCGGGCGCCTTGCGTCCTGGCTGCTCGGTGCCGCCTGGAGCCTGGCGACAATCTTCGCCGTGCCATTGCTGGCACTCGAGGGCGCCGGACCACTGGAGACCGCGAAGGAGTCAGTCCACCTGATCAAGAGCAAATGGGGGGAGGGGATTACCGGTCTGGCCAGTATCGGCATCTGGACCGTCTTCGTCACGATCCCGGTGGCGATCCTCTTCGCGCTTGGCCTCAGCGTCAGGAACCGGGACGCGACCGCCGGCGCGGCGCTGATCGCGATCGCGATCGGGGCGATCCTGTTGGTCTCAGCCCTCTCACTCGCCACCCGACAGGTCTTCTCTGTCGCCCTCTACCGCTACGCCAGCGGCGCGCCCAGTACGGGAGGCTTCGCCGCCGCCGACCTTGAAGAACCATTCCGCCGCCGTGACGGCCGCGACTGACTGGGCCCGGCTCAGCTTTTATACCCCACACCCGTCGCCTGTCGCGAACCCTGGTCGCTCGGGAATTTGATGGGCCGCGATCCGCAGTGGTGGGAATAGCCCTCGCGGTAGATCTGAGGTATCCGCAGCGCAGAAGCTCGCGCTGGGCGAAGATGCGACATGGTCAAGGAAGCGACGAGCACACATCGGGCGCGGGTGAAGTGGAATGCCGATCGCGAGGACCGGCGCGCCCACACGATCGAGTTGGCTGACCAGAGGCTCGAGGCCTCCGGTACTGCTGCGCTCGGGGGAGATCCCGCCAAGGCCGACCCAGAGGAGCTGTTCGTGGCCTCGCTGTCGAGCTGCCACATGCTCTGGTTCATCTCCCTGGCGCGAGCGGAGCGGCAGCGGGTCACGGCCTACGAGGACGAGGCAGAGGGGACGATGGACGCCACTCGGTTCACGAGCGTGGTGCTTCGGCCACGGGTCTCATTCGATCAGGACCCCGGCGCCGAGCGGCTCATTGACCTTCACCACCGCGCGCATCAGCGCTGCTTCATCGCCAACAGCGTCAGCTGCCCGGTGACAGTCGAGCCCCGACCTTGACCGGCGCCGCCTACGACAGGCTGGGTCGCGGCTACAGCGAGGTTCGTCGGCCCGACCCGCGGATCGCCGCTCAGATCGAAGCCGCCCTGGGCGACGCGCGGACGGTCCTCAACGTCGGCGCCGGCACCGGTTCCTACGAGCCCGCCGACCGCGATGTGACCGCGGTCGAGCCCTCAACCGAGATGATCGCCCAGCGATCCGCCGGCTCTGCACCTGTAGTGCGGGCCAAGGCCGAAGCGCTGCCATTCGACGACAACAGCTTCGACGCCGCGATGGCGATCATCACCGTCCACCACTGGGCCGACCCGGCAGCCGGGCTGGCGGAGATGACGCGGGTGGCGCGGTACCGGGTCGCGATCCTCACCTTCGATCCCGCTCACCCACTTGCGTGGCTGTGGCTGGGAGACTACTTTCCGCGCACCCTGGAGATCCACAGCGACGCCATGCCGCCCATCGCCGAGTTGGCAGCGCTGCTGCCGGGCGCCTCGATCGAAGCGGTCGCCGTCCCCCGTCTCTGCGAGGACGGCTTTTTCTGCGCACTTTGGGACCGGCCCGAGATGCACCTCGACCCCCGGGTGCGCCGTGCCAGCTCGGTGTGGCATCTGATGGCACCGGAGGAGATCGATCGAGGGCTCAAAGCCCTACGGGCAGACCTCGAGAGCGGCACCTGGGACGCGCGCCACGGATACCTGCGCGCCGCGCCGGAGATGGACGTTGGACTGAAGCTCGTTGTCGCCGAACTCGAGGGAGCCAAATGACCTCCCGCTCGAAATCCTCGGCTGCTGGCTCGAGCGCTCGATCATGGCATTGGGCAAGCGGCATCCGCGTACCCTCGGCGCCCGTGTCCTTGAAAGTAGCTTTCGCCTCGTGACACTCGTCCTGCTCACCGGAGCGACCCGTGGGATTGGTCGGGCGGCGGCGATCGAGATCGCCGGGCGAGGGGTCGAGGTCGCGCTGGTGGGTCGTGATCCGGCGCGAGTCAAGGCCGTCGCACGGGAGGCCATGCAGGCGGGGGGAGGCGCCGCCGTCCATGAGCACGTCGCCGATCTGACCCTGATGGCCGACGTTCGAGCGCTGGCCCAAAAAGCTCGGGAGCGCTACGGGCAGATCGACGTGCTGGCCAACAACGCCGGGGCGCTGTTCGCCTCGCGCGGAGAGACCGCCGAGGGCTTGGAGCGAACGTTTGCGCTGAACCATCTCGCGCCCTTTCTGCTCACCAACCTGCTGCGAGATCGGCTGCGCGGTGGCCGGGTCATCACCACCGCCTCCGATGCTCACGAATCGGGGCTGCTTAATCTGGAGGACCTGCAGTCGGAGCGCTCCTACTCAGCGATGGGCGTCTATGGCACCTCCAAACTCTGCAACATCCTCTTTACGCGGGAGCTGTCCAGGCGGGCGCCTGAATTGCACGCCAACTGCTTTCACCCCGGTGTGGTGCGCACCGGCTTCGGCAAGGGCGAAAACGGGATCTGGAAGCTGCTCACCACGCTCGGTGGGCCGTTCTTTCGCTCGCCGCGGCGTGGCGCCCGCTCGCTGGTCTGGCTGGCGCTGTCGGGCGAGGCCGCGGAGCTCAGCGGCGAGTACGTGCAGGACGAGAAGGTGCGAGAGCCGAGCGCCCAGGCCCAGGATGAGATGCTCGCCGAGGGCCTTTGGCGGCGCAGCGCCCAGCTGGTGGGCCTGCCTGGCTAGAGAGAGCTTGGTCAGAAGCGGGCGAATGCACCGATGAGGGAACCGTCTTCCTTTGGAGGGCCTGGAGCGAGACGAGAGGGCCCGCAGGCGGAATCTGCGCATGTTCGCGATCTCTAGAAGCGTGAGCTGAGGGGACAGCCCTCTGAGAAATGAGACGCCATTGAGACAAGGGGGACAGGGCGGATTTGGCCCGATTCGTCTCGCTACCCCCGCGGATAGTCGAGCTGACCGCGGCTCCTGACCCGCTTTACCCGCCTCCCATGAACATGTCTACTGAGGCCCCACAAACAGAAGCCCCGCAATGCTGCCGTCGCGGCCCGCGGGTCCTCTCCCCGCAGGCCTCCCCCAGCGCCGCCTGGATCGCCCGCAGATCATCGCGCTCCAGCTGAAGTAGGTTGACGCGCCGTTGCCTTCTGAATGGAAGATGGCGCGGCGACGCCGGTTAGCGCGAAAATGCCGGGGGATGGACAGCGGACGATGGTTGCTGGCGGGACGCTATGAGATGGGCGAGGTGATCGGCCGAGGCGGAATGGGCACCGTCTACAGCGCGACCGACCTCACCCTCGACCGAGTGGTGGCGGTCAAGGTTCTGCCACCCGCGGTCGCCGATCAGGATCTCGCCTCCATCGCCCGCTTCAAGCGCGAGGCACGCGCCGCCGCCTCCTTGGCACACCCCGGAGTGGTGGCTGTCTTCGACACCGGCGCTGACGATGGAACCCACTTCATTGTCATGGAGCTCGTCAGCGGCCGCAGTCTCGCCGCGATCCTGCGCGAGGAGGCGCCGCTTGACCCCGCCCGCGCCGTCGAGATCACAGGGAAGGTGGCGGACGCTCTGGCCGCCGCCCACGCTGCGGGCGTCGTTCACCGCGATGTCAAGCCCAGCAACCTGATGGTCGCCGAAGACGGATCGATCAGGGTCCTGGACTTCGGCATCGTCCGATTGATGGACGGCACCGCGATCACCCAGACCGCCTCGGTTCTGGGCAGCGCCGCCTACATGTCCCCCGAGCAGGCGCTCGGGAAGCGGGTCGAAGAGCGCTCCGACATCTACTCGCTGGGCTGTGTGCTCTACGCCCTGCTCGCCGGGCGCCCGCCGTTCGCCGCCGAAGCAGCGGCCGCGATCGTCAACCAGCACGTAAACGCCGATCCGCAACCGCTCCGTATGACCAATCGCCTAGTGCCACCTGCGCTGGAGGCGCTGGTGATGCAGATGTTGACCAAGTCACCCGCCGCTCGGCCGAGCGCAGCACAGCTAGGCAACCTGTTGAGTGAGACACTGGCCGAGCCGCCTCCCACTGCGACGTTGCCGATTACCCCAAGCGTCGGATCAGCGGAGACCACGGTCACGCGATTGCAGACCGTTGGAGCTCGCGGCAGGCGCCGCTGGGTGGTGGGTGGGGTGCTGGTGACAGTGCTCGGGTTGATTGCGGCGATCGCGCTCGCCTCTGAAACCGGCTCGCCGCCCCACGGGGTGAGTAAACGGCAGGGCACTGGATCGTCGACACCAACGCGTCGTTCGCCTCCTCCCACAACCGGCACGCCAACGTCCCCCGGCATTTCCCCAAATGCTCAACCGAGTGGTCCGGCTAAGCCGAAGCCCTCGAAAGAACAAGGGGAAACTGCCGTGGGATCCCCTGGCCCGCCCGCCAAACCGCCGGGCCATGGAGGGGTCCCACCAGGCCAGGAAAAGAAGCAAAACGACGGCTCTGACTCCGAATCGGAAGGAGGCTGATCGTGGCGTGCTGGCCGGCCCCGAAGCAGCGGAGGCGCTGCTGGGGCCACAACATGGATCCCGCGCCTTGGCCCTACAGAGGGCCGGAGCGACGCGCAGGGGCTTGACCGCGACCACGCGGGTAACCCCGTCCCTCAAAGATCAGATCTTGCACCGCTGCGTGATACGGGATCGGGCCGAAGGTCAGGACCTATCGGGCTGCCTGAGTAGGCCATTCCCGTGCTCGAGCTCATCGGCGTCGAGCACCGCCCAGCCGACCCGCTCCACCAGCTGGCGCCGCCTGGAGCAAAAAGGCTCTACCCCTTGAACGTTGAGTCGCCGCGATCGCCGAAGGGCTCATCGCGCTCCTTGACCGCCTGGCGGAATCCCGCCTCCATCGCACGCTGTTGGAACTGATAGCCCTCCGGGGTGTGACGGGCAATGCCGTCCAACAGCGTGCCGAGAACCTGGCTCATGTGCAGCTCCTTGGTATGCACGGACTCGTCGACAAGCAGCTTCATCATCCGCAGTTGGTTGACTGGCAGACGAGCAATCCGCTCCACCAAGACCTCGGTACGCTCGTCTAGCTCGTCCGGCGGGGGCGAGTCGATCGCCAGCCCCCACTCCTGGGCCTCGACACCTGACAAGCAATCACCGGTGAACAGCAGCCGCTTGGCGCGCTGAGATCCGAGCATCGAGGCCCACATCGAGGTCGTGGGCGCTCCCCAAACGCGCGCGGGCGGGTAGCCGATCTTCGCGTTGGCGGCGATCACCAGCAGATCGGCGCACAGGGCCAAATCGGTTCCACCGGCGACGCAGAACCCGTGCACTTTGCAGACAACCGGCTTGCCGCAACGCTGGAGCGAGGTGAAGCCCTGCACGTTGCGGCTCATCATCGCGTAGTCGACCATCGGGTCCCAGGTGCCGGCGGGGTCGTGGTTGGCGGCGATCACGGCGGGGTCAAGTGGCGATCCGGCAGGCGGCTCGGCCTCTCCCTCCTCGGGGCGCATCGCGCCCTCGGCGCTCTCGACCAAGTCGTAGCCGCCGCAGAAGCCCTTGCCATTGCCGGCAAGCACGATCACGTGCACCGTCGGGTCCAGATCGGCCTGCTCGATGCAGGTCTCCAGCTCTTCGATGAGGCGCCGGGTGATGCCGTTGCCACGCTCGGGCCGGTCGAGGGTGATTCGCGCGATCCGGTCGCTCACCGAGTAGATCACGCTCTGTAAGGCGGCTGGCATCGCTGGAGGCAGAGTCTGGCATGGGCGCACCAGGCGAGGGAGCGCGCATGGGGCACCCGCTCGAGATGCCGTCACCATCTCTCGCTGACCCGGTCACCCTTGATTCACACCCCAGATCCTCCGTAATGCCAGGCGCCGGGTCCGAGACGGCCGTCGGCACGCCGCTGTCCCGGCCAAGATGGCGTGATGTACACCTCGAAGGTGGATGGACGGCGGCTGGTGGGTTGCGAGCCTCGGCCGGGTGACGCGGATTCGATGCCCAGGGAGGCCATCAGGTAGAGCTCCGACCGCCCGCTACCGAGCCCGACGGGGATTGCGCCGGCTTGCCTGGCCCGCTGGGTCCATCCGGACCTTCGGGCGCACCCGCCTACGCCCTGGTCGAATCACCCGTTGCGGGCGAGCTACCGGACGCGGTGTTACTGACCGCCCTCCATCCGCGGTGTGAGGTCACCACTGCCAGCGCGCACGTGATTGCCATCGCCGCCACTTGGGCGGCCAGCGTCGCCTCCGTGCTCGGATTTCCGATCGGTCCGTTCGGAGTCCCGGCGAGGTCCGCCGCGTCCAATCCCAGCCCGACCGCGTAGGCGGTGGTGGCCAGCGCGATCACAGCCATCGCGGCACTGGCCAGCGTCGCGGTGGCAAGCGCAATGAGCAGTCTGGCGCGCGAGACCGAGGTCGCGAACAAGGCCCGGCGCGCGGCCAGCGCGAAGGCGACCCCGGCGGCGAGGACGGCCAGTCCCCAGACTGCGAACCCAGCCCTGCCGGGTGCGGTCGGGTGGACGCCATGGGGGGTGTGCGCGAGCAACACAAGCGCTCCGGTGAGCACGCAGACGAGGCCCACCGCGCCCAGTGCGACGCCGATCGGTGCCCGCAGGCTTCGCCGGTGTCGCGCTTGTTTCATGGCTGCGAGTGCAACTGGAAGCCCGCCGGCGAGGATGGCGAGTGAGACCGCGCCGGCCAGGGCCTGCACAACGAGATGGCTGGCGCCGAGGGCGAGATGGGCGCTCGCGGCCCGCGCGAAGGGGGCGTCCTCCGTCGTTTTATAGAAAGCGAAGCCGGCCGCCGCGAAGGCAATCCAGCAGGCAAGAACGCCGCTGAGGCTGGCGCGGAGTCGGTCCTCCACGCCGACAACCCCCTGGGGCCCATCACCTGGGCGAAGGTGAGCGGCGAGCGCCCCCCGCAGTAGGTCGAGCACAGTGAGCGCCCTCACTGGCGCCTCCTCGAGCAGCGCTTTCATCTCCTCGGCGTAGCGGCGGCGGAAAGCGAGCGGGTAGAGGGCAAGCGCCGCCGCGGCGAGCCGCCGCATCATGCCGTCGCCTCTGCCGCCCGCAGGCGGGCGAGGCCGTCGCGGGCTACCCGCTCCATCGTTTGCAGCTGGTCGGCCAACGCTGCGCTGCCGGCTCCGGTTAGTCGGTAAGGACGGCGACGCTCCTGCGCCGGCAGCGCCTCGATCAATCCCTTTGCCTCGAGGCGCGACAATGCTCCGTAGAGCGTGCCAGGGCCGAGGCGAATCCCAGCCATCTGCTCGACGTCGAGGGTGATCGCGTAGCCGTGCTTGGCACCACCCGCGAGGCTTGCCAGCACCAGCAGGCCGGGGTCAGTAGCTCGCTCACTGGTATATCGCATTACGTAATAGTAGCAGGCGAGTTGCGCCCTGGGCCACAGATCAAGCAATCGCGATCAAAGGCCTGCCTATATGTGGGTGAGAACGCGTTCCACGACAAGGGCGGCTCTCAGGGACAGTTCTTGACCCACTCTGGTACCCCGGCGCTGCCACAGACCGGGCTCGGGACGAGGGACCCCGGACGCGAGAACCCCCGTCTAGCCTCTCGCGGGAGGTTTCTCCAACTGCGGGGGGCGAGTTCTGCGCGCTATCCCAGCCGCAACTGGCCATCGTCGAATCGAGGTCCCCTTTTACAGCCTGACTGGCAGCAGAATCGTGTTCTCTGTCGTTGCACTGTCAAGGATCGCGAGAATTCCTCACTTACGATCACGGAAATTCCCCACCCTGTTGAGAGCGCCGGCCGCGGCTCCCCGAGCCACTGAGATCGCGTCTGCGGCTCGCTGACGTGAGCCACGGAACCCCGAGGATCGACAGGGATCCAGATGTAGGGGCGATTGGCGCCTCCCAGCTTCGAAGGGGGGCGCTGAGAGGCGATCTGGGGCGCTGAGCGAAAGCTTCGAGGGTGATCCGACCGGTGCCGCTCATCGCTCCAACAAGGCGTTCAGCGCGTCGGTGTCCTCCAGATCCACAACCGGCTTGCCGAGGTCGCGGCTCACCCAGGCAAAGGGCCGGGCCTGCTGGGGCTCTGCCTGGCGGCCCAGCTCAAGAGCAAGTAACTGAGAGGCGAGCTCGCCGATCGACTTGCGCTCGCGCTTGCTGCGGCGGCGCAGCTCGCGCATCACCGAGGGGTCAAGGTTAAGCGTCGTTCTTGCCATGATGCTCGATGCTAACAGTGATGGCATCAGGCGCTATGCCTGTTGGGCGGGTCCACCCTTCGGTCCCTACTCCTCCCTGTTCCCCCTTTTCCGGCATTGGAAGCTGTGGTCCAACTTCGTCTTCCGCCACAACCGAGGAGGCACTCCGATGGCCGCTTTCCAGACCCTTCTCGGGCTCGGCGCGATCCACGATCCGACGACCTATGACGAAATCACTGAACTCAGGCACGCGGCCTGAGCCAACCGGATATGCATCAGCTACCTAGCCCTTCGCAACCTTGAAACGCAAAGTTCTCGGTGTTGAGTTCATGCCTGAAGCTGTCGCGGCTACCAGGAGCGTGTAGCTACCCGGCTTCAGCTTCTTGCGCTTTGAGATACGCCCCCCGAAGCGCACCCGGTTGGTGCCGGCGTGCGCGGAAAACGTCAGCTCACCCGCGATGTCGGTGTGGGTGCAGCGGTGCTTCTTCCTGTTCTTCTTGGTCTGTGCGAGGCACCTCTTTCCAATCTTTCGCCCGCTGGCTCGCTCGGTGAACGTGAACGTCACACTGGCCGGCTCGTTGAGGGTGAAGGAGAAGGTCGTGCCAACCGGGGGCTTCTTCTTTTTCCTGGCGCTGATCTGGGCGAGCTTGTTGCTCTCGCGCCAGATTCTGGCTGTCTCGCTCAGGTTGCTGACAGACGGATCCAGCGGGCTTGCTGGCGGTACGGTGACAGTACGGGTTGCCTGGGCGGCGGTGGAGCCGTTGCAGTAGGCCGTCTGGCCGGTGAAGATCAGGCTGGACGAGCAGCCGTCCTGATCGGAAACGGTGACGGTGACGGTGTAGACGCCGGGGCTGGCGTAGGTGTGCTGCGGCTTAGGACCGCCGTTCTCAAGCACGGTGCCGTCGCCAAAGTTCCAATCCCAGCGTGCAACCGACTCGCCTGGAGCCGCGCTTGAGCCGCTGGCGTCGAGCAGCGTCGGTGAGCCGGCGGGGGCTGCGGTCGCGCTCAGCCCGGCGAGAGGCCCCTGATCGGGTTGCGCGGCGATCGACTGGGTGTAGTCGGACTGGCTGCCGGCTTCGCAGTTTGAGCTCGGGGTGCAGGCAAGCGGCGCGAGCAGGCCGTCTGCTTGGACCGAAAACGGCAACAGCTTGCTGGTCCCGTAGTCAACGGCGTAGAGCGAACCACCGGATGGACTGAGCGTCAAGCCAACCGGCTCTTTGCCGGCGTCGCAGCTAGACGCCGGGCTGCAGGTCTGCTTCGCCAATACTCCGCCGGGGCCGATGGAGAAGACGACGACGGCGGTTGACGGTGAGCCCGTGTTGGTCACGTATAGGTCCTGTCCGTTCGGGCTGATCGCCAGGCTGCTCTCGCCACTGCCCCCTTCGCAGTTGCTCGCAGGGCTGCATGGGATCGGGCTGAGCGAACCATCGGAGGCGATCGCCAGCGGTACAACTCTACCGCCGCCCTCAGCGAGTACATAGAGGAAGGCTCCCGACGGAGTGATGGCCGCCTGACCAAGAGATGCGCCAGAGCTGCACAGGGCGCTGCAGGGTAAAGGCGTCAGTGTGCCGTTTGCGGCAATCGCGTAGGAGGACAGCGTGCCGCCGTTGACGACGTAGAGAAAATGCCCGTCCGGGGTCACGGCGATGCTCTGCGGGCCGCTCTCGGTATTGCAGTTGGCGGTAGGGCTGCATGGGACCTGGGTCAACGTCCCGTCACCCGCTATCGCGAAGATCGAGACTGTGTTCGAGGCGTGGTTAGCTACGTAGAGAAAGCTTCCCGACGGGCTGATCGCGATACCCCTCGGTTCTTTCTGCGTTTCGCAGTTCGTCGAGGGGCTGCACGGCAACGGCGATAGCGTTCCTTCCGAGCCGACCACGAAGCCTGTTACCGAGCTGTTGCTGCCACCGTCGACGTTGGAGACGTACACAAACCTCCCGGACGGGCTGACCGCCACGCCCCACGGCGCCGAGCCCGTGTTACAACTCGACCCCGTGCAGGCGATCGGCGTCACCGCTCCGTCGCCCGCGATGGAGAACGGCAGCAGCTTGTTGGTCCCCGGGCTGGCGACGAACAGGTCGCTGGCGCTTGCCGGCTTCGGGTAGGTCGCGAGGGCACCGATGGCGAGTAAGGCAACGCTCGCTGCCCGCAGTCGCGTACAACGCCGCTCGCCCAGCTGAGGCGCTGAAAGCATCAACCGATCATGGTATCCACTTCATCGCAGCCGAGAACGTCCAATCCACTTTTTTTGGGGAGGCCACTCTTGCTTGGGGTTTGGCAAAGGATGGCTCTATCCCGCTCGCCGACTCCCCCGGCCCCATCGCCGCCCCAACCCCAGCCCTGATCCTTGCCCAGGCCGCGGATTGGTGGGGCAGCCCCTTTCCCTGGCAGGGCCTGGGTCATGCGGAGGTGGGACCCGGCCCAGGCAGCGCCTCGGAGGGCGGGGCGAGGCCCGGGAGCAACTTGTCCTGGCAGGGATTGGCGAGACAGGGCCACGCCCGGGTTCGCCTTGGCTACCAACGCCGGGCGACCGCGGACGAGCCGGCGTAGCCGGGCGGGTCGCCTCGGAGCGCAGGAGCGCTCCATCGAGGTCGCAAAAGTAGAGAGGGGTACGGCCACGAGCGGGCTATCTTGCCCTGGCGCGGCTATCCGATCGCCGAAGCGATCAGCCATCACGGCGCTCGGAGCTCCCCGGTTCGCGCCGAAGATCGCCGTCAGGTTCCGGCTCTGCCGTAGCGGTCGAGCAACCGCACGACGTCGTCGAGCTCGGGCGTCGAGACCTCCAGGACGACTGAGTCCTCGAGCGCCTCGAGCGCATGGACGACTCCGGGCTCGTTGCTCCAAACCTCGCCAGGGCCGAGCTCTCGCGCCGCCAGCCGGTCGAGATCGGGACCCTGGAGTACTCGCACCCGCCCCGAGAGCAGGTAGGAGGTCTCCGCCTTGCGCTCGTGGTACTGGACGGAGAGCCTCTGCCCGGCATTGACGTGCAGGAGCTTTCCTGCGTAGCGATCGGTGTGGGCGAACCAGAGCTCATGGCCCCAGGGCTTCGACACCCGGCGGGGTAGCTGGCTGCTGGCCATCCCGTCATTCTGCCTGGGCGAGCGGGACGGCGGTCAACTCCTGGTCCACCGCGCAAGTTCTCGTCCTATTCGATTCCCGAAACTCGCCACCAACCGGTGCAGTCTCGATCATTGCCGCCGGCTTTGCGCTCGATCCTCGCCAATCCAAGTCGCAGCGGTTGCCAGCTGCACCACCCACACTCTGCCGAGTTCGAGGCCGCCGGTGGGAGCTCAGGTGGCGCTGCTGAGGTGAGCGCCAGTTGCCTCCGCTTGAAGTTGACCCTGCTGCCGGGAGGCAGCACCTTGGCGGGCTTGGATTCTGCCTGGTCTTCCCAGGCCAGCCTGCTACCCCCGTTTCCGGGGACCCTTCAACTTCAGCGTCGGGGTCTTGGTGTTGGGGTCACCGCCAGTCGGGGTGAAGGTGACCGAAGCCTTGAACTTGATATCGCGGGTCTTTGGGAGCCGGTGAGTCGCTGGCACCACCGCCAGTCGGCCTCCTGCGCGATGTAGGAGCGCGATCAGCGCGCCTGGAGGCCTCCTCCTCGGTGCAGAATATGAGCGCGCCCCTTGCTAAGCGGCGGCGCTGACTGCCTGGCGGATCAGGCTCTCGCCAGTCTCGGCGATCGTGTCCTCGATGGAGCGAGGTGCCCAGCCGAGCGTGTCCCTCGCCTTCTCCGAGGACAGCTCGGTGCGCTTGCCAAGCCCGCTGATGACGGAGCGAATGTCGGGGTCAAACAGCGCCATGCCCCGCACGAGCAGATTGGGGACGGTGCGAGTTGGCACCTTCGAGGCCGTCTCTCCAAGGCGCTCGCGAAGGACCGCCCCGATCTCGGCCATCCAGAGAAACTTGGTAGCCGCGATGAAACGCTCGCCGCCGGCAGCGGCGGCTGTCATCGCCTTGATCTCCAGGTCGGCGACGTCTCGGACGTCGACCAGGCTGAAGCCCAGCCGCGGCATCCCGGGCATGCCGTTCAATAGTCGCGTCACGGCCTGCACAGAGAAGGAGAGGTCATCGTTCAGTACCGGCCCGATGATCGCGCCAGGGTTGATGACCGAGAGGCGGTCTTCCGCTCCCCGTTCGCGCACCAGCTCCCAGGCTGCCCGCTCGGCGATCGTCTTGGAGCGAACGTAGGGCGTGAGGCCTGGAGTATCGGGATCGGTCCAGTCATCCTCGTTCAGTGATCTGGTGCCAGCCCCGACGCTGAGCCGGATCGCGGCCACCGAGGAGGTGAGGACGACGCGCTTTACTCCGGCATCCAAACTTGCGCCCAGAACCCGCAGGGTTCCCTCGCGGGCGGGAACGATCAGCTCGTCGGGGTCCTTTGGCTGCTTGGACGGGAATGGGGAAGCGACATGTAGGACGTACTCGCAGCCCTCAACCGCCTCGCGCCAGCCCTCGTCTCTGGTCAGGTCCGCGGCGAGCACCTCCAGGCGGTCCCCGGGATCGATCTCGGAGCTGACCGTGGCTCGCACCTCCGACTCCCGAGAGAGGCTGCGAACCGTCGTTCTCACCTTGTAGCCGCGGCGCAACAGCTCGACCACGCACCAGCCGCCGAGAAAGCCGGAGCCACCGGTGACCAGTACCGTCGAACCGGAATCTTCAATCATCTTCACCCGCAAACCTAACCGACAAGCACAATGGCATTGACCCACCGGCTTGCCCCGATGCTCCCGATCCCTGACGCGCTGTCCGGGGGGAGCTGGAAGCTATCCACGGCAGAGAGCGAGAGGAGATTCGCCTCAAAATCGTGCTCTTTCGGCGGGCGCCATAAACCGCGTCCCCACTTGCAGCTGGGAGCGTGTTTCCCGCTTCCCGGTCGGGGATTCAATTCATGGCGGGGGCCCGATTCGTCTCTCGCTACCATCCACAGATCGTGGCGCGGATGGCGCTTCCCGATCGTCTCTAACCAGGGGATTGGTCTATTCCAGGCGCTCCAACTGCCCCTTGCGCCTGGAAAGCAAGAGAGATCCGGCCTCTCTCGACGCGGCTCAACCACCCGCAGGCGCCCAAACGAGTCAGCAAAAGCTGCCGCCCGTGACCTCCCGACGACGGCCCGGCTCTCAACCGGAGAGGATGTGTAGATGCCCCAACCCCATCACCGGAAAAAGCGCGCCGAACCCGTTGACTATGGCTGGGTGATTTCGTTCGGCTGCAAGCCCACCGGCAAGCTCCGGCGGCTCAAGGTCGACACCGACCCAGCCGCCGACACGCGACCAATCGAAGTCCATTGCGTTTGCGGTGAGGTCCACCGTGTGATCGTCTCCCCCTACCGGCGCCGGCGCTCCGCCGATGAACCCTTCGACCTCGAGGTCCCCTCGCTTGACGAGCTGCGCTGATGCCCGCGCCGAGGGACAACTTCTCTGCGGGCTCGACGCTCCCCGCGCTGCAGCGCGCTCGCTGTCCTCGCCCACCTCAGATCGCCACAAGCAAGCGCTCGATCCACCTTCGCTGACCCTCAATCGCAGGCCATGGCCTGGTCTGGGCTTCGATGGTTGAATCATCTCCTGGAGCCACCGCAGCTCAGTTTCCAGCAGAGCACCACAGATCTGGCCCAGGAGGCGCACATCACGACGGCGGTGAACCGGCCGCGCGGGCGGTAATCAGCGATGAAGAATGCGAATGGCGACTTCCTCCTGGAGGGTTGATTCAGCGGGCATAGGCATTCCGAGGCACTCCCGCTGACCTGACGCTCACGTCTGAAGAAACCCACTCTCCAACTCCGCGAAGAATGCATCAGAGAGGCGGGCTCGAACTGTTGCTGTTGAAACTGACCCTGTTGATATCGGGCCCCCCTCATTTTCGCCACCTATTGGCTCGGAGTAGCCAACGGCGCGTGCCTGACCGGCGGGGCCGGGGCTGGCGGAGCGGGAAGCGCGGCTGGCCGCTCGGGCTTGCCCCGGGGTCCAAACTCAGCAATGCAATGCCACCAGGACACCCGCCGCTCGATCAGATGGTCGAGGCAGAAGTCGCTCGGACCGGTTTCGTAGTCAAGGGCAAGCAGCCCGATGAACACGACGGCATAGATCACCGCTGTGCCGATGTCTGTCGAGCTGCTCGAGTAGGGCCCACCGAAACCCTCACCCACCGCCCAGATCAAGACGCTGAACAGCGCGGCGCCGAGGGTGGCCCGCCGACGGGTTTTTCGTTATTGCCAGGAGCTATAATAACGGGATGTCGAAAGCGCTGAAGGTGATGGTCTCGATGCCCGACGAGCTGCTCGAGCGGATCGACCGCGCCGCGGATGAGCGTGGCACGAGCCGCAGCGCCTTCCTACAGGAGGCGGCACGGCGTGAGCTTGGCTGGCCCGACCCCGCGGCGATCGACGCCGCGCTTGAGCGCGGTCGGGCCGCGCTTGCCGGTGCCGGGAGCTTTGAGGCCGCCGAGCTGATCCGCGCCGAACGAAAGGCACGCGATGCCCGTGATCGACGTCGTTAGCGACGCCAACGTGGCGCTCAAGTGGTTCCACGCCGAGGGCGAGGAGGAAGTGGCGGAGGCGCGCGCGCTGCTCGCCGCCCACAAGGCGCGAACGGTGGCGCTGACAGTGCTCGACCTGACCGCCTATGAGCTTGGCAACGCGCTGTTGCGAGGCCGCGCCGCGGCCAGCGCTGAGCAGGTGGCCACGGTGCTCGATGCCCTCGCCGTGCTCTGCCCCGCGGTGCGTCCCGACCCCGAGGAGTTTCGACTCGCGACCGATCTCGCCGCCCGCCACGCGCTAACCGTCTATGACGCTTCCTACGCAGCGGTGGCGAAGAATCGCAAAGCGACCCTGGCGACGCTCGATCACGACCTGCTGGAAGCGGGCCTTGGCACCCGCCCCAGCGAGCTGGCGGCGAGGCTGGCCGAGACCGGTGGCGCAGACCCTCAACGGGAGAGTTCGCCATGAGGGTCGCCTTCTACGGGCGGGTGTCCACCGACGACGCGCAGGCTCGTCGCGCACCCGGTCCAGAACAGCGGTGACGATCATTGCGCTCAGCCGCCGCTGCAATCGCGCCGGCGGCATATCTCGGTACTGCCCGGCGCCAGCCTTCGGCTGTCGAGTACTGCGTGGACTCGGAGCCTTACCCGTCAATACAGACGACACAGTGGGTGTCCTCGGGTAAACAGCAAGGACTCTTGCCCCCTCGGCGTCGCGACGGTCTGCCCGGTGCGCGTAGGCATTGGCCAGCTCCTGAATCGACAGGCGGTCTGCCTGCGCGGGCGGGGGTGATTTCAGCGTGGTTATCGTCTCTCCTGTCCATCCCTGTCCACAGGTACCGGGCGGTGCCGGTCTTTTGCGTTCTAATGTTTCGGGCATGGCTGTGGCGGAGCGCATCGAGGTGGCCGACGCGCCTGACCGCAATCGCTACGAGCTGTCGATTGCCGGAGGGGTGGTTGGCTTCGCCGCCTATCGCGCACGCCCCGGCCTGATCGCGTTCGTCCATACCGAGGTCGACGAGCGCCTCCAGGGTCGCGGACTCGGTGATCGGCTGATCCGGTTCGCTCTGGAAGACGCCCGCGCACGAGGTCTCGCTGTGCTGCCGTTCTGTCCGTTCGTCAAAGTATTCATCGAACGTCATCGGGAGTTCGAGGCGCTGGTACCAGACACCTACAGGGAGCCGTTCGGCTTGTAAAGCGCTACGAAGGGCGAGCGCATCGACGCCCCTACGACACGGGTGCGGTGCCTTCACGCTGCCGGATGCACCGTCTGCCGGCCGACTTCGATATGGCGAGGTGTCCGTGGATTGCCCCTGACGCCGCTGATGCCGAGGCGGTCGCGGCCGTGATCGGGCCGATGCCCCACGGGAGGGCGGGCTGATGCTGCTCGAGGGTGACCTGGAACTCGACGGGAAGCGGCAAACCCGCCCGGCGCGATGTCGTTGTGGCAGGTCGGCGGAGCGGCCCTGTTGCATCCGCAGCGGCCCGTGTCAGCAGTGGCAGTACGAGCCAGACCACTGAAGCACCTCGGCCCCAGATCGCGACAGAAGGGAAACCGGTTGCCGGCCGAGGCGCATCAATGGCCTCGCTCCGCGGTTCCTGGACTCGGCCGCGAGGTCATTCTCCCCACGCGCTATCCTGGATAAATACTAACTACGGAAATTGGACTCTGTCATGGCCTACCTCTTGATTTCGCTCGATGATGCACTCGTCTTCCCCGGCGTTTCCGCGACCCTGCCGATCGATGTCGGCGAGGAGGAGCGCGTTTTCCTGCTGCCCCACCACGACGGCGAGTACGGACACGTCGGCGTCGTCGCCGAGGTTGTCGAGCGAGGCCGTTCGCGCCACGGCAGCCCGGCAGCGACCGTGGTAGGCCTTCATCGCGGGCTCGCCGGGGCGGCTATCGCCGGCAAGGATGGCGACGACGATTCCCTGCGCATCGAGGTGCAGGAGGTCCATGACGGCCACCCCGACGACGAGCACACGCAGGAGCTGGCGCGCGAGTACCGCGCTTTAGTCGAGGAGATCCTCGAGCTGCGCGGCGACGACGGCCGCATCGCTGCCTTCCTGCGCTCGATCGAGGAGCCGGGCGCGCTGGCCGACACCTCCGGTCTTTCCCCCGACATCTCCAACGAGAACAAGCAGCGGCTGCTGGAGACGATCGACGTCACCGCCCGCCTCGAGCTGGCGGTCGAGCTGCAGCGCGAGCGCCTGGCCGAGCTCCAGGTCCGCTCCAAAATCCGTGACGACGTCGAGTCTGGCGCTCAGAAACAACAGCGCGAGTATTTCTTGCGCAAACAGATGGAGTCGATCCGCAAAGAGCTGGGTGAGGACGAGACCGACCTGATCACCGAGTACGAGTCGAAGATCGCCCAAGCCGAAATGCCGGAGGCGGTCGCCGAGCAGGCCGAGAAGGAGCTGCGACGGCTCGAGCGCCAGGGCGAGCAGTTGCCGGAGAGCTCGATGATCCGCAGCTACCTCGACTGGCTGATCGCGGTGCCTTGGGGAAAGCGCTCCGACGAGAGGCGCGACCCTGCCTACACCCGCGAGGTGCTCGACGCCGACCACGCCGGCCTCGAGGACGTCAAGAAACGGATCATCGAGTTCGTCGCCGTGCGCAAGCTACGCCAGGACCGTGGTGTCGACGACGACGACCGGGCCAATGGCACGATCCTCACCCTGGTCGGGCCTCCCGGCACCGGCAAGACCTCGATCGGCGAGTCGATCGCCCGCAGCCTCGGGCGCGAGTTCGTCCGCCTCAGCCTGGGCGGTCTCCACGACGAGGCGGAGATCCGCGGTCACCGCCGCACCTACATCGGTGCCCTACCGGGACGGATCGTCCGTGCCCTGCGCGACGCCGGCACGATGAACCCGGTGGTCCTTCTCGACGAGGTAGACAAGGTCGGCGCCGACTGGCGCGGCGACCCGACGGCGGCCCTGCTCGAGGTACTCGACCCGGCCCAGAACAACACCTTCCGGGATAACTACCTCGATGTCGAGGTTGACCTCTCCGAGGTCGTCTTCATCGCCACTGCGAATCTGCTCGACACGATTCCGGCGCCGCTGCTCGACCGCATGGAGCTGATCCGGTTCGATGGCTACACCACCGAGGAGAAGCTGGCGATCGCCAAGGGCTACCTGCTGCCGCGGCAGCTGAAGCGCAACGGCTTGGAAGTCGAGGAGGTCGAGGTCGGCGATGAGGTCCTGCGCGGCATCATCGCCGAGTACACCCGCGAGGCTGGCGTCCGCCAGCTGGAGCGGGAGATCGGCAAGCTGCTGCGTGGAGCGGCGACGAGGATCGCCGGGGGCGAGGCGAAGGCCACCGAGGACAAGGTGAAGATCGACGTCGAGTTCCTGCGCGAGACGCTGGGCCGCCAGATGTTCTTCCAGGAGTCGGTCGAGCGCACGGCGATCCCAGGCGTCTCGACGGGCCTCGCGGTGACCGGAACCGGCGGCGACATTCTCTTCATCGAGGCGACCGCGATGGACGGCGACAAGGGCCTCGTCCTCACCGGGCAGCTGGGCGATGTAATGAAGGAGTCGGCGCGGATCGCCCTCTCCTACGTGCGGGCTCACCGTGAGGAGCTGGGCATTCCGGCGGAGGCCTTCGAGCGCGAATTCCACCTGCACGTGCCGGCGGGGGCGATCCCCAAGGACGGCCCCAGCGCCGGCACGGCGATGACCACCGCCCTGGTCAGCCTGCTGGCGGGCCGCCCCGTCAAACACACTGTGGGGATGACCGGAGAGGTCACCCTCCAGGGACGGGTGCTGCCGATTGGCGGTCTCAAGCAGAAGGTGCTGGCGGCGCATGCCGCCGGGCTGACCGAGGTGGTCCTGCCCGAGCGCAATCGCGGCGACCTCGACGAGGTCCCCGAGGAGGTGCGCGAGCAGATGACCTTCCACCCAGTGATGAGTATCGACGAGGTGCTAGGACTGGCGCTCGAGCCGGCCGAGAACGGGGCCGATGTCGCCTCGGTGTCGTAGCTGTTCGCCCGTGCCGCCTGAGGTGCGGGCGACGGCGAACCTGCTCGAGCGCCGCTGGACTCTGGCGACGATCTACGCCTGCGCCGGCGGCGCCACCCGTTTCAACGAGTTCCGCCAGTCGCTCCCAGGAGTCTCGCCGACGACTCTCTCGGAGCGACTCGACCAGCTGGAGAAGGCCGGCGTGGTCGAGCGTGCGCTCGTCCCAGGCCGCCCGCCCCATACCGAGTATGTCCTCACCGTGCAGGGCAAGCAACTAGCCCGGGCCGTCACGGGTCTACTCGCCTCACCAGTTCGATGAGGCGGATCAGGCACCGCAAAGGACGACCTCGCAGGGGCCAGCCCAAGGTCCGTGGCATCGCCGTGCGAGGGGCGGAAACGCATTCGCTCCCACGCGAAGCGGCCGGCCGCGGCCACGCCTAACCGGGTTCGGGCTACGTGCCGGCGCCAATCGCCGTCGATGCCGTCATCGACCTCGTCGACGGCCCCGGCATTACCAACGCGGGCGCCTCCAGCGGGTGCTGCCAGCGCGGAAGCGACGCGCCGGAATAGCCGTCTTGCGCCGAGACGGATGACAGAATCGGTCTGTGGCGACCGCACACCTTGGCGACCGGATCAGACGTGGCCGAGTACACGGCCGATACTTCCGGGAGAACTTCGCTCAGGGCGGGCTCGACCTCTCGCAGATCTTGATCGAGCTGATCACGAACTCCGATGCCGCGATCGCGGCGACAGGGCGCGACAGCGGCCGAATCGAGCTTTACGTCGGCCCACCCGACCCCGAGCAGAAGGAGCGTTGGAAGCGCGAATCGCGGGCCCTGGGCCTGCCCGCCCAACGCCCCTGGCGCACCGAGATCCGATGCTCCGATGACGGCATAGGCGTCAATGCCAAGCAGGTCGACGCCCGACTCGGCGTGCTGGGAGGGCTGCCCGAGGACGAACGCCAGCGGGGGTTGTTCGGCCGCGGCCTGCGCGACGTCTGGCTCGCCCAGGGGGCGGGACGGATCGAGGGGATACGCGACGGGCACGCCGTCGAGTCTTGGTTCCTGCCGTCCGCCGGCGACGATCCGTATCTCTACGTCCACGTGCTCGATGAGGCGGACGGCCCGCGTGCACGTCGGGTGTTGGGGCTGGAGCAGGGCGCCCGGGTCACCGTGCCGCTAACCGAGGCAAGGCCGCCGGGCGCCGCCCGTCTTCGCAACCTCGTCTCCAACCTCGTGCAGCTTCGCCCAGTGCTCGAGGATCCGAGCCGCGAGCTGTGGCTGGAGCTGCCTGGTGAGACACCGGGGCTGGTCTTGCACTTCGCGCCGGAGCCTGACCCCGAACGACCGCTGCTGCTCGACGAAACTGTGAAGATCGCCAGCGGCATCGAAGCCCAGATCGTTGTTCGCCGCGCCGCGGCGCCGATCCCGCTGAGCCCCTCTCGCGCCCTTCGCCGCGGCGGCCTGCTGATTCGCTCCGGCCGCACCACGCATGAAACGACGCTGGGCAGTTACGAGGGCCGGCCCGGCGCGCGCCACCTATTCGGCGAAGTCGTCTGCGAGGGAATCGAACGGCTCCAGCGCAAGGCCCTGTACTCCTCGCAACCTCAGGTGCTGGTCAAGGTCGACCGCTCTGGGCTCAACGAGAACCACCCGGTCATCCGTGACTTGCGCGCGGCGATCGACCGTGCCCTGCGACCGATCGTCGAGGCCGAGGAGAAGCGCGCCGAGAGCGGCACCGTTCGCCCCGGACGCGAGCTGCGTGCCCGCGATCAGGTTGGGCTGCGGGCGCTCAACGATGTACTTCGCAGTGCCTTCGACGCTCCCGGCTCCGCCGGCTTCGGGCGCGGCACCAATGCCAGCGAGCGGGCGCCGTTGCCCGACCCCGAAAGCGATCCGGAGCCGCCGAGTGCGAACGGCGGCCCGCCGGGAAGGGGAGAGACGATGAGCCTCGAGGCGGCGATGCGCTTCAAGCAGTCGCCGCTGCGCCTTCGCCCCGGCGAGCAACGCAGCTTCTCGATCCTCTTCGACCCGATGCGCGTTGCGGCGGGTGCTGAGGTCTCGCTGAAATCCGAGCCAGGCATCACCGCTCGTTTTCGGGGCGCACACCGCGTACCGGAGCCGAGCAAACAGGGCTGGGCGCGCGTCGCTGGCCGCGTGCGCGCCCTAGCGAGTGCCGAGCCGGGTTCCCGTCTCACCGTCACAGCGGAGGCGGCAGGTCACTCCGCGGAGCTCGAGGTGCTGATCGTTCGCCACCGGGCCAGCGGTTGGGTGCGCGAGATTGCCCGCAAGGACGTCGACTCCCAGATTGAGGCAGAGTTCGATCCCGAGTCGGGGGTGGTCACGGTGTACGAGGGTCGGCGAGAGTTCCGCGCCCTCGAGCGCGCCGCTCGCCGCGCCGGGCTACCGCGCCGGCGCGGCCGCGAGTACCTGCCCTACCGGATGCTGGAGGTGGAGGTTGCGGCCAATGCCGTGTATGCCTGGGCGGCGGAGCGCGTTCTGGAGAGACGCTTCGCTGAGAGCCTCCCATCCGACCCGGCGCGCTACGCCGCTGCGGTCCGGCTGGAGGCGCAGGCTCTTCGTCACCGTGCCCACGAGAAGCTGATGCGGGCGTTCCTCGATCCCGCAGTGTTCGAGGGGACTTCCGCTCCGCCTGAGCGCCTCAACCGGGGATAGTTGCGCTTGCCCGCCGTGCGGGAATCCACCGCGCCATCCTCTCAACCGTCGAGAATTCAACCCGAAGGTTTGTATTTTACGAAGCTTTGCTGTCTCCGAAACCTTTCGGCAGTTCTGGTTGAAGAAGAGTGCGCCTCAAGAGGGGCGCTGGCCGCCATTTCCTACAGCGAGAACGCGAGCGTTGATGCTCTTCTCTCTTTGCCTTGTAGGCTGAGGACATACTCATATACCGTGGCCGCTCGGCGCAGATTGTGTGCTCATAAGGACCGCGATGAGGATTTGCCATGACTAAACCGGTGTTGTTCTGCTACGACGGATCAGACGGCTCGAGGTCGGCGCTGCTGGCCGCTGCCGAGCTCGTAGTGCACCCTGCCGATGCCGTGGTTCTGACCGTGTGGATGCCCGCAGTGGTCAGCCTAGTTCGAGCTGGCTCGTTTCTGACCGCCGTCCCTAACGAGGGCGAGATAGACGAGCAAGAGGCCGCCTACGCAAAACGAATCGCTGAGGAGGGTGCCGCAAACGCCCGCAAACGCGGCTACAACGCCTCGGCGCGAATCGCGAAAGCCGACGTCTCAGTCGTCGGGACGATTGGCGAGATCGCTGAAGAAATCGACGCTGGACTGATTGTCTGCGGCCAGCGTGGACGCGGCGCATTCCGCAGCACCCTGCTCGGCAGCGTCTCGCATGGACTCTCGACCCACGCGCAACGGCCGGTGCTGATCGTTCCTGACCACGCGGGATAACTGCCGCCGGATCGGTGAGAGCGGCGCCCGCCTACTTGGGCGCTGGAGGTGGGCGGTCGGCTGGGGCGCTGCTGCGGGACGCGGTCGGCCTGTCTTCCGGGGCGCGGTCTGGCAGCGTGATCTGCTCAATGTGCACCGCGACGCCGAAGTGACAACAGGGTCCGGTAACCAAGATCGCGGTCGCTGGCGCCGCTGATCTCGACGCGATTGCCGTTCCGTAGTCCACGGCCTTCTTTGGTGCCGGGGAGCTGCTCTTGCGCTTTGACGGAAGAATGAGCAGTGCAAGCAGCAGCCCCAAGGCGAAGATTCCGGCGGCCCAGGCGAACGCGGTGGTGTAGCCGTGGACTGCTGCCGCATTGATGACTCCAGGCGTCCCAGCGTGGCTGGAAGCGTAGGCGGCGGTCGCGCTGGCGAAGATTGTGCTCAACAGCGCGGTGCCAACCGAACCGCCTACTTGCTGGGAGGTGTTGACCATCGCGGAGGCGACGCCAGCCTCGGAGCTCTCGATTCCGAGGGTGGCGGTGCTGAAGGCGGGCGCGAAGATGCAGCCCATGCCGAGGCCGGTGATGACCAGCGCGGGCAGGACGTGGCTTGCGTAGCTGGCGCCGGGGGAGAGGCGGGTTAGCAGAAGCATCGCGATCAATCCGAGCGTCATCCCGACCGCAACCAGTGGCTTTGCGCCTGTGCGGTAGAGCAGCTTGGTCTGCACCGTCGTGGAGGTGACGACGAGAGCGGCGGTCATCGGCAGGAACGACAGGCCGGTCTTGATCGGAGAGAAGCCGAGGCTCTCTTGCATGTAGTAGGTCAAGAAGAGGAAGACAGCGAAGACCCCGGCGCCCGCCAGAAGGATCGACAGGTAGGCGCCGCCCCGGGCGCGGTCCCTGACGATATGTAGCGGGAGGAGGGGATCCGTCTTGCGGCGCTCGACTGCCACGAACGCGGCGAGCAGGACCACGCTGGCGGCGAGTGAGACGATCGTCAGCGGCGTCGTCCACGAGTGCGTCTCGGCATTGGAGAACCCGTAGACCAGCGCGAACAGGCCGCCGCCGGCGAGTAGGACACCTCGGATGTCGATACGCGGGCGTCCCTCAGGC
>Ga0307374_10001112_pt1 | contig 50494 bp, 51 predicted proteins | sample OX3MG_FD_202532 | JGI IMG/M metagenome (GOLD analysis project Ga0307374, IMG submission 202532) | Soil microbial communities from Risofladan, Vaasa, Finland - OX-3 | ecosystem: Environmental > Terrestrial > Soil > Coastal area > Acid sulfate soil | place: Finland: Risofladan, Vaasa | collected...
TCACGATGTTGTTGCCGATTGGCCCCAGACCCGAGCCTAGATAGACACCGCAGGTCGCCTGTAATCCATACCCAGTCGCGCAGCGCGCGGAACCCAGCAACGCGAGCTGGATGAAACGGTCGGTGCGGCGAAAATCCTCCCGGCACAGCTCTCTCAAGGCATCGTCCAGCTTGGGTAGCGGTTCCTCATCATGCAACGGCTGCAAATAATGGCTGGCTGACACCACCCGAATCATGACGTGGTCTTTTCCAGAGCCAGTACGGTGTTGTTTCCGCCAAAACCGAAATGATTCAACAGATAGTGTCCGTCGGGCGCGGAACTCGATGCCTTGAGCGGATGTATGTCGAGTTCAGGGTCGGGAGTCTTAAAGCCGGGGGTCGCAGGTAAGAATCCATTTTCCAGCGCACTCGCGAACAACACCAGCTCGGTGACACAGCAGGCGCCCAGGGTATGCCCCACATAGGGTTTCAATACACACACCGGCGGCAGATCAGCAAATACCCGCCGCATGCCCACGGCTTCCGCGGTATCACCGGTGGATGTGGCGGTTCCGTGTGCTTTGATCCCGCATATCTGCTGCGGTTGCAGCCGCGTGTTCGATAATGTCTGGCGCAAGACTGCTGCAACCGAATTACCATCAGCATTGGCGGTAGTCACACTGGAAGTATCACAATTACTGGCGCCGCCGAGAATACGTAAAACGTTAGCATCGTCCTTTACCGCTGACACCAGTACCGCTCCGATGCCCTCACCCAACACTATCCCGCCACGTGCCAGATCAAACGGCTGCACGCTTTCAGCTACCAGCTGCAAGCCGGAGAAACCTGCCAGAGTGGTCCGGTTTGCCAGCTCAACACCGATCACCAGTACATGCGGGTACCAGCCCAGTTCAATCATGCGCAGTGCGCCTAGTACGGCATTGGCCGAGGACGTACACGCGGTATTGTAGGTATAAGTGTCGCCCGCACAACCCAGCGTCTGCTGCACAATCGCGGCAATGTCCTGATACCCACACACGGGCATGGGCAACGCTGTTTCCGGTCGATGCACTAATGCCGCTGCGTACCGTATTTCTGATAAGCCAATAGAGAAACATGAAGATCCGATGAACAACGGCAGCTGGCGAATTTCCGCGGCTGTTAATCCAGCCTGTTCCACCGCCATGTGTACGACCGGCTGCATCAGACACTCGAAACGCGCGCTATCAAACAAGTCCCTGGGATCGGGAATACGGTAATATGGCATCCGCAAAGGTTCGGTTAATTCATCCAGCTGCACTTTGCTAGGCCGCACCTGCAAACGCTGCATAGCTGACACACATTTCTCCGGGTCCTCGCCCAGCGCACAGCTGAGCCCCATGCCTCGGATGTATGCGCCTGTCATGTGCCTGTCAGGAGCTCTTGTCAGCAAGAATGAAATCGGCGAGCGCATTGATGGATGCCAACGCTGCGCGTGTCTGATTGTTGCCGTCGATACGTTTACCGTACTGCTGTTTCACGGCCAACGCGATCTGCAAGGCATCCAGGGAATCGAGCGACAGACTGCTATCGCTACCAATGAGGATGGCATCGTCCGGAATCTCATCCGGGCGCACATTTTTCTCGCATTCCTTGATGATCATCTGCTTGAGTTCAAGTTTTAGCTGTTCCCGATCCATAACCCATTATTTCCTTTTGCGCATACTGAGCAATATCCCAGCGATAGTTAGACAAGCCAGTCCAAACGCAAACAAATACGCAGCTTGTGGTGCCACAGTCTTTAATCCACCCCGGTGCAGGAATACATCGAGAAAGCCCTGTAAGCCCCAGGACATGGGTGAAAATTGGCTCAAAGCCTGCATCATGGGTGGCATCAGGAAACGTGGCACCATGATACCGCCAACCGCAGCCATCAGTAGGTTAGATACGCCAGTAAAGATGGTCGCCTGTTCACTGGTGGAAACAAGGTTTGCAATCAGAAGCGCATACGCCACCGAAGCAAAACTCACTGCCACAGCTATCAAACAAAGCGCCAACGGCGCATGACCGAGTGTCAGTCTGCCGCCACCGATCCATGGCACTACGAACACACCGACCGCCAACATTAAAACCACTTGCAATAGGTTGACAGCGAGATACGGCAACAATTTTCCCAGCAATAGCGCTCTCGCACTCAAACCCATGCTGCGCAAGCGCGCATATGTACCCTGTTGGCGTTCCTGCACCCAAGTGGTCGAGAGCGGGATCGCGATAAAAAACATCGCGAACAGCAGCCAGGCAGGAACATTCTGCTGCACCGACGAGGGCCGCATGCTCACACCACCTTCCTGATAAAGCGACTGTGCGTCCAATAACTTGTCTGCGGCGTCAAGATTCCCACCGCCAATGGCCATTCCGTCCGTGCCTGTCATCTGCGATGGCAACGGCGCCATGGTCGCTTGAAGGTACACACGTGCCAGCACGTCGTGCAAAGCCACCTCAAAGAGCTTGTATATGGCAGGTTCGACGTCCGGGCCGGCGAGCATTTGCACCGCTAGTGGTTTTTCGCTTTGCATCGCCTTACCGAAACCCGCCGGGATGCGTATGATGAATTGAGCCCGATCATGTCGAACCCGATCAATCAATTCCGCCACAGGCGCATCCGCAGGCAGTATTTTGAATTCATTTAGAGAACCTAACCGCTTGACCAGCGCCACGCTGACAGGACTGATGTCTGCATCGACAAGGTAATAATGGACACGAACGCTCTGATGCGACGCAAAACTGTCCTGCAATGCCAGCGACATGACCAGGATAAATACCGCGGGCATCACAAATAGCAGCAACAGCGCATGCCAATCGCGTACTAATAGTTTCAATTCCTTACTGACCAGCGCTAACACGGGCATGTGCCTTCAATCCTTCAGTTGCCGGCCAGTCAGATGCAGGAACAATTCTTCAAGGTTGCCATATCCATATTGCATGCGGTCGATGCCGAGCCCTTCGACGGTCAGTATTGCGATGATACGTTTCAGATCGTTCTCGCTGCATTTGTCCAGGCGTATTTCGTTGTCTTGATAGTCAATGCCAGCAATGGCATTCAATGCCGCCCGCTGTTGTGCCGTGGGTAGCGCAGTTAAGGTAACCGTCAATGCGTGGCCCGCCGTGTCATACAGAAGTTGCTGCAATGTACCGCAGGCCAGCAGGCTCCCATCATCGAGAATCCCTATCTCGTCGCACAGCATTTCAACCTCTTGCATATAGTGCGAGGTATACACCACGGTAGTGCCATGAGCATTGAGGCGTTTAATCGCATCCAGAATAAAATGTCGCGACTGCGGATCAATCCCTACAGTCGGCTCATCCAGGAACAACAATTGTGGCCGGTTAAGCAGTCCGATGGCCAGATTGAGACGGCGTTTGAGCCCGCCGGACAGATGTTCGGCGCGAACTGCAGTAAATGATTCAAGACCCGCTACCGCCAGCGCCTCGCTCAGGCGATCACGCAGTTCGGCTGCGGGAATCGCCAGCACGCCGCCAAAGAAACGCAGATTTTCCATGACACTGAGACGCAGATAGAACGCATAGTCCTGGGGCACCAAGGCACTGAATACCTGAATCTCGCGTGTTTGCGCGGGCAGGATTTTGCCATCAATGCGGATCTGCCCCGAAGGCGAGGACAGTAGCCCAGTCAGGATAGAGATAAGCGTGGTCTTGCCGGAACCATTTGGTCCCAGCAGCCCGAACAGGCTGCCGCGCCGCACCCGCAGGGACAATCCCCGGATAGCCTCGTGTTCGGCGCCCGGATAGCGGAAGCTCAGCCCTTCTACCTCGATCACGCGTCATGTCCCGTCATATACCGCCCATCTCCAAATGAGTTGCGTGATTATTGCGGCAAATGTAACACGACTTCACTTGCCTGCATGTTACTTTCCGTACCAGAAATACCGCAAGAGAATTGGCGGACACCAATGGCCGCGCTACTTACATCATGTCAATCACACTGCAATTTATTAAGTGCATGATGCAATACCCACGAGACCATAGCGGGATGAACTGATTCCAGGCTAATACGTTGAATTTAATTGCCCCGAAGTATCGCTGCTTTTCTGATAGCTATCAGATTGTAGTCTACTATCCAATGAAGCTAGTCGGGATGTCTCTATGAAAAATCAGTAAACGCCGGGGATCAGCCGCTTGGTACGGCGTCGGTAGCTTGCATAAGACTCACCTAATGCAGCGCTGAGTGCCGCTTCTTCCTCGTGAATGCGGTACAGATAGATCATGATGGAAATCAGCATGATGACGAGCAGGCTCAGCCAGTTGTCCAACGCCAGACTCCAGCCCAGGATCGCGATGAGTGCGCCCAGATAACTGGGATGACGGATGTAATGATAGAGGCCGATGTCCACCACCCGATGCTCAGCGAGCACTGCCACGTTGGGCGTGTGGAACCTACCAAGCTGCACGATGGCGATGGTGCGCACCAGGATGCCGATGGCCATGACGATGAGCCCTGCGATCTGCACCGGCACCGTCGGGTGGATGACGCCGTAGAACGTATTGGCAAGATAGATACCTGCAGTCCAGGCAATCATGTTACCCAGAATGATTATTCGCAGAGAAAATCGATCGCGATTTTCGGTCTTGGCGGACTTGCGGCGGAAAACCACCGCGCCGTCGAGAAACAGCCATAGGAAAAACAGTACGGTGGCGTACTCGCGTAGAGTCCACATATTAGGGATCCATGTGATTCTTACCGTAAACCACTAAAAACAAAAACGCTGTCATATCAGCCAATTGAACAGGTGACGCCGGTACCACTCAAACCACAGTAACCGCTGGGATTCTTGGCGAGGTACTGCTGGTGATAATCCTCAGCGTAGTAGAACTCACCGGCCGGTTGGATCTCCGTAGTGACAGCAGGATGACCGGCTGCCTGCAACGCCTGCTTGTAATTTTGCAGCGATACTTCAGCGGCTTGCTGCTGGGCTGCCCCAAAAGTGTAGATACAGGAACGGTATTGAGTACCGACATCGTTGCCCTGACGCATGCCCTGGGTAGGATCGTGAGCTTCCCAGAAAACTTTCAGCAACTCTTCATAGCTGATCTGCTTCGGATCGAACACCACACGCACCACTTCCGCATGGCCGGTACGGCCGCTGCAGACTTCTTCATAAGTCGGGTTGGGCGTGTAGCCGCCGGCGTAGCCCGCCGCGGTTACATACACGCCCGCTTGCTGCCAGAACTTGCGCTCCGCGCCCCAGAAGCAGCCGAGGCCGAAAAGCGCTTGCTGCATACCTTCCGGAAACGGCGGCTTCAGTGGGTGGCCGTTGACGTAATGCTTTTCCGGCACTGGCATCGGCGTACTACGGCCCGGTAGTGCCTGGGCCGAAGGCACCATTATGGTTTTAGCGGACAGACCAAGCATGTTTGTTTTCTCGCAGGAGTTAGCGCGGGATTCGCGCCTTTACTAGAGACCGTATCATACTGCTTTTCATTTCAAGCATTCATGACATCAGGAGACACCCTAATGCCAGATCGGAAAATCGCCGTAGTCACTGGAGCCAACCGCGGCCTCGGTCTGGAAACCGCCCGGCAACTGGCGCAACGCGGTATGCATGTAGTGATGGCTACCCGTAATCTACAGGCCGGCGCCAAGCCACTGCAGGAACTCCGGACTCAAAAGCTCGACGTGGAACTACGCAAGCTGGACGTAACCTCCACCGAAGATGCTCAGGCGCTGGCACGTTACCTGCGTGAAGAGCACGGACGCGTGGATGTGCTGGTGAACAACGCCGGCATCCTGCCGGAAGCAACCCGCGAGGCCAGCGCAAAATCATCCGACCCACTCAAGGTATCGCCGGTGACGGTGATGGAAGTCTTCAACACCAACACACTGGGCGCGGTGCGGCTCATCCAGGCGCTGGCACCGTTGATGGTAAATGGTGCGCGCATCATCAATGTGTCTTCCGGTATGGGTGCTCTCAACGATATGGGCGGCGGCTATCTGGGGTATCGGATCTCCAAGGCAGCGCTCAACGTGGTGACGCGCGTGTTCGCCCACGATCTGGCTGAGAGCGGTATCAAAGTGAACTCCGCATGCCCCGGCTGGGTGAAGACTGCCATGGGCGGGCCGGGCGCCAGCCGCTCTATCGAGAAAGGCGTGGAGACTATCGTGTGGCTGGCCACCGCGGTGGAAGCTACGGACAGCGGCTACTTCTGGCGAGATCGCAAGCAAATCCCCTGGTGATGGAAACTGCGGCCATGAATTTTCTCGGCCTCAGGCCCCGAATTAGAAAGGTATTGTTTTGGCTCTATATGCGTACCAGGGTTCAGGCAGCTCGCAGGGTTTTCAACGCACCGCCCCATGCGATCAGTTGGTCGAGCATGGATTTGACCTCAGCCGCGTGTTGGGCCGCCGGTTTGAAGACGCTGAAGTTCTCGAAATCAGTGAACAGCGACAAGGCCACTTGCGCACGCACCGTGGCCACCTGCAGCTCGGCCATCACCAGGCGCAGGTGCTCTACAGCGCGCACCCCGCCCATGCTGCCGTAGCTTACGAAGCTTGCGGCTTTGTTGTTCCATTCGTGATACAGGAAATCAATCGCGTTCTTGAGCGCGCCGGAGGTGCTGTGGTTGTACTCGGGCGTGACGAACACATAGGCATCGAATGAATTCACCTTCTCGGACCAGGCCTTGGTATGGTCCTTGCTATATTGCCGCAGCGACGGCGGGATTGGTTCATCCAGATGCGGCAGCTTGAAGTCATTGAGATCGACGAGATCGAAGTCTGCATCCGTGCGCCGCTTGGCGATTTCATACACCCATATGGCTACAGCTTCACCGTTACGTCCTGGGCGTGTGCTGCCGATGATGATAGCTACTTTTGGTTTCATGTGTTCTCTCCAATTTTATGATCGTGTGCTCAGCAATACGAGGTCATGTTCAATACGCTATAGCGCAGCTAGTATTTTCTTCAGGCAGCCAGTTTTTCAATGTGCACCGTTTCACGTACTGCAGGACGCGCAGCCACTCGCCGCATGTATGCCTGCAGGTGCGTGTACGGACTGAGATCCAGTTTCACGCCAGTCGCCCAGTTAATGACTGTATACGCATAGGCGTCCGCCACTGTGAACTGCTGCCCCATAAGGAAATCATTGTCTGCGAGATGTTTATCCAACAGCGCAAAACGAAGATTCAGCTTATCCACGAAGATTTTCCTGGCTGCTTCTGGCATGGCATTGTTAAACAGCGGACTGAAACCCTTATGCAGCTCGCTGCTGATAAAAGTCAGCCATTCGATGGTGTGATAACGCTCCATGCTGCCCGCTGCGGCCAGCATGCCGGGTTTTTGGTCTCCAAGATACTGCAGGATGGCGGCGTCTTCGGTCAGTAGCGAGCCATCATCCAGTTCGATAGCTGGCACATATCCCTTCGGGTTGATCTTGTAGTAATCCTCGCCGGTCTTTGTCAGTTTGTGGGTACGCAGATCTACCTGCACGGTCTCGAACGGTAGACCAAGTTCCCGCATAACAATATGCGGGGCCATGGAACATGCTGTGGGTGAATAGTAAAGTTTCATATAAGTTACTCCTGAATATTTGTGCGTATGGAATGAGCCGGCCTTATCAAGCGGCTTCAGATTGCAGTGGTGGATAATCGGTGTAACCCCTGGCACCGCCTTGATACAAAGTGTTCTGGTCCGCCGGCGCCAGGGGAGCGTAGGCATGGAAGCGTTCCACCAGATCCGGATTGGCTATGTATGGCATGCCAAAAGCCACCAAGTCAGCCTGACCTTTAGCAATCACCGCATTACCCTTCTCCTGGTCATAGCCGGTGTTGGTGATGAGCATACCGCGGTAGAGCGTACGGAAATGTTCGCTGACGTTGGTCACCATATTGGGGATGGCTGAGAGGTCGCCCTGCGCTTCGCGCAGATGCAGATAAGCCAGCCCATAGCCTGACAATGCGCCGATCACATAGTCATAAAGCGCCTGGGTATCGGAATCTGCCGGTACGTTCCAGGTATTGGCGGGCGACAAGCGCACACCCACGCGCTCGTTGCCGATCGCGTCGCTCACGCCATCCGCAATTTCCAGCAGGATACGCGCGCGCTTTGGAATATCGCCGCCGTATTCATCCGTGCGCTGATTGCTGCCATCACGCAGGAACTGTTCGATGAGATAACCGTTGGCGCCGTGGATTTCCACGCCATCGAAACCCGCGAGCATCGCATTGATCGATGCCTGCACATAATCCTGCACGACTGCCCTGACTTCTGAGGTCTCCAGGGCGCGCGCTGTGACCGTATCCTTAAGCCCCAGCGGAGTGAACGACTTGGTATCAGGATTGATGGCCGAAGGGGCCACCGGCAATTCGCCGTCGTGGAAGTCAGGGTGGGAAACATAGCCCACATGCCAGAGTTGCGAGAATATATGCCCGTCGCGCACATGCACAGCGTCTGTGACTTTCTTCCAGCCGCGAATCTGGGCCTGTGAATGGATACCCGGCGTGTGCACGTAACCCACGCCCTGGGGAGAAATCTGGCTGCCCTCGGTGATGAGCAGACCCGCGGAGGCCCGCTGTGCGTAGTATTCAGCGTGTAATTCCGTAGGAGCTTTATCGCGGTTGTAGCTGCGTGAACGCGTCATGGGTGCCATGACCACGCGATTTGGCAGTGCGTATGGACCGAGCTTCACGGGTGTCAAAAGCGGTTGCGAATTCATCTTGATTTCCTCATCGCTATTCATAAGTTTTTGCATATTTAAATAAATCGATATAAATCCGCTTTAAAAATCCCCTTGCGGGGTTGCGACTTGCGTTGTCACTTAAAGATCCTTTTTTAGGAAGTCTCCCAGTTCCTTGAACGCCTGCTCATTGCGTTCATAGAAGGTCCACTGGCCTTCACGGCGGGCGACCACTAGCCCGGCCTGCTCCAAGGTGGCCAGGTACTGCGATGCGGTGGACTGGGAAAGACCCAGCTTGGCCTGGATTTCGCCGACGCATACTTTGCGGCCACGCACGCTGCCCGATGGGCACTCGCCGAAGTGTTTGCCCGGCTCCTTCATCCATTGCAGGATCTTGAGCCGCGATTCATTGGCCAGTGCCTTGAAAACTTCCACCTGTTCCATGCCCAGAGTATATCGGCTTTTTCCGATATGTCAATATTTAATTTGATTAATTGAAACGGTTAGCGATAGCCCTACGGATCAGAACTGGTCTTCGCTCAGAGCCAGCGTCCCTTCGGCGCCGCTGACGATGGACTCCTTGAGTGCCAGTGCACGAGTCAGCTCGTGGTCGGCATAGAAGCGCGCAGTGCCGAGCTTGGCCTGGTAGAACACGGCATCGCCGCTGCTGCTGTCGAGCTTCTTCTGTGCGATCAGGGCGGCGCGCGCCATCTGCCAACCGCCGCTGACCACACCCACCAGCATCAGGAACGGTACCGAACCGGCAGCAGCGGCTTTCACATCGCTGGTGTAATGGTCCACCAGCCAGTCCACGGCTTCTTCCAGTGCATCGATGCCCGCTTTGAGACGCGTATGGATGGCTTGCAGCATCTCGTCCTTGGCGTTCGCCAGTTCTTCTTGTGTAGCACGCATCATGCCGATGAGTGCCCGGGCAGTCACGCCTTTATCGCGGGCGATCTTGCGGCCGATGAGATCCTTGGCCTGGATTCCGGTAGTGCCTTCATAGATGGTGCTGATGCGCGCATCGCGGAAATACTGGGCGACGCCGGTCTCCTCGATATAGCCCATGCCGCCGTGCACCTGGATGCAGAGCGATGTGATGTCGATAGCATTCTCGGTGCACCAACCCTTGACCACAGGGATCATCAGGTCCACTAAAGCCTGGGCTTGCGCGCGTTGCTGTTCATCGGAGTGTCGCATGGCGCGATCCAGAACTGCAGCGGTCACATAGGCAACCGCGCGCATGGCCTCGACGCGTGCCTTCATACTCATCAGCATGCGGCGCACATCTGGGTGGTGGATGATGGTCACCGGTTGACCGCGGCGTTCGCTGATATCGGCGCTTTGCACCCGTTCTTTGGCGTACGCGCACGCCTGTTGCCAGGCGCGATCGGCGATGCCCAGACCCTGTACCCCCACATCGAAACGCGCGAGGTTCATCATGATGAACATGTATTCGAGTCCGCGGTTCTCCTCGCCGATGAGATAGCCGATGGCTCCGTCTTTTTCACCATAACTCAGGACTGCCGTGGGGCAGGCATGGATGCCGAGCTTGTGTTCGATGGAAACGCACTGCACATCATTGCGTTTACCGATGGAGCCGTCGGAATTCACCAGGAACTTGGGCACCAGGAACATGGAGATGCCTTTGACACCCGCAGGTGCATCCGGGGTGCGCGCCAGTACCAGATGGATGATGTTCTCGGTCCAGTTGTGCTCACCGTAGGTGATGAAGATCTTCTGGCCGCTGAGTTTGTAATGATCGCCCTCGCGCAGCGCACGACAACGCACCGCCGCTAAATCAGAACCCGCCTGGGATTCCGACAGGTTCATGGTGCCGGTCCAGTCGCCGGATATCATTTTCGGAAGAAATCTTTTTTTTAGTTCCGGGGTACCACAAAGTATCAATGCTTCGACTGCCCCCTGGGTCAGCAGCGAGCACAGCGCAAACGACATATTGGCCGCCTGCCACATCTCCTGTACCGGCGTGGACACTAGTTGCGGTAATCCCTGGCCGCCATGCTCCGCGGGGATGGCGAGCGCGTTCCAGCCGTCCGCCACAAAACGCGTGTAAGCCTCCTTGAATCCCTTGGGTGTGGTCACCACGCCGTCCTTGAACTTGGCACCTTCCTGATCTCCGCTGGCGTTCAACGGCGCACTCACATCGGTAGCGAATTTCCCGGCTGCGTCCAGCACCGTATCCACCAGATCTGGTGTGGCATCTGTGAAGCCGGGAAGCCTGGCTACACTTGCCAGGCCAGCGAGTTCGTTTAGGACAAACTGCATATCGCGCAGGGGTGCTGTGTAGCTGGCCACGTGGCCTCCTTGGAAGGTATATATCTCTGAGGGGAGGGCCCGGCTATTTTCAAGCAAAAGCCACGCTGGGGAAAGTCCAGCTGACCCAGATCAGCGCCGAATCGGCTCTGCCGGGTTATCTTTTCGATGCACCAAATCAGGGGACAGTATGCCCGCAGATAACGCCGAGATCGCAGAACTCTTCAACCGCTACGCGGATCTGTTGGAGATCCAGGACGCCAATCCGTTCCGGGTGCGTGCCTACCGCAATGCGGCGCGGGTAGTGGCCGGCTCATCCCGGGGCATGGCGGAACTGGTGGCTGAAGACCGCGATCTGGATGAGCTGCCGGGCATCGGCAAAGACCTGGCCGCCAAGATTGAAGTCATTGTGCATACCGGAAAGTTGCCGCAACTGGAGCAGCTGCAAAAGCGCATACCTCGGGCCCTGAGCGAACTCATGGGCTTACCAGGTCTGGGCCCGAAGCGCGTCAAGCTGTTGTTTAGGGAACTCAATATCCGCGGTTTCGAGGATCTCAAACGTGCCTCAAGCAGCGGCAAGCTAGGGGAATTGCCTGGCTTCGGCGCCAAGACCGTGGCTCGCATACTTGCCAGTCTGGAAAACCGCCATCCGGGACCGCAGCGCTTCAAGCTCGCCGATGCCGAACTCATCGCTACGCCCCTGGTGGTTTATCTGCGCAAGATCCCCGGCGTGAAACGCGTGGAAGTGGCCGGCAGTTACCGCCGCCGCCGCGATACCGTCGGCGACCTGGATATCGTAGTGATCGCCGGGCGTGATTCGCCGGTGATGGCGCGTTTCGTAAAGTACGGTGCAGTCACATCAGTGCTATCGAAAGGCGCCACCCGCTCGAGCGTGCAACTTCGCAACGGCTTGCAGGTAGACCTGCGGCTCATGCCGGAAGTCAGCTACGGCACGGCGCTCTACTACTTCACCGGCTCCAAAGCCCATAACATCGCAGTGCGCAAGATCGCCGTGGCTAAAGATCTGAAGATCAACGAATACGGTGTGTTCCGTGGTCCCAAGCGCATCGCAGGTCGTAGCGAACAAGAATTGTTCGCCGCCGTCGGACTGCCCTACATCCCACCGGAGCTGCGGGAAGCCCGCGGCGAGATCGAAGCGGCGCGTGCCGGCAAGCTGCCCGTGCTCATCAGCCTGTCTGACATCCGCGGCGACCTGCATGCGCATACCGATGCTACCGACGGCCATAACACCTTGATTACTATGGTCGAGGCAGCGCGTGCGCGCGGTTATGAGTACCTGGCAATCACCGATCACACCCGGCACGTGAGCGTGGCGCATGGACTGAATGCAAAACAGTTGCTCGCCCAGATGCGTGCCATTGACAAGCTCAACAGCAAGCTCAAAGATTTTCATGTGCTCAAGGGAACGGAAGTGGACATCCTCGAGGACGGTTCGCTGGACCTGCCGGACTCGGTCCTCAAACAGCTGGATGTGGTGGTGGCCGCGCTGCACTACAACCTGGAACTGCCTGCGGCTAAGCAGACCGCGCGCATCCTCAAAGCTTTCGACAACCGCTATATGCACATCCTGGCACATCCCACCGCACGGCTCATCAATTCGCGCGCGGAGATAAGCGCCGATATGGACAAGATCTATGCAGCCGCGGCCAAGTCTGGTGTGGCCATGGAGATCAATGCCAATCCGGATCGCCTGGATCTGGACGACATCCAAGCACACGCTGCCCATCTGGCGGGTTGCAAACTGGTGATCTCCACGGATGCGCACACCACCGCGGGCCTCGACACTATGCGTTTCGGTATCGACCAGGCGCGGCGTGCATGGCTGGAAGCTGGTGACGTACTGAATACGTTGCCTTACAGCCGGTTGTTGAAGGCGCTGGCTCGCTAGTCTCGCGATGACGACGCAGCGTCTGTCACCAGCTGGTGAAACAGCGAGGACTCGCGTTTGTAGAAACCCTCGGTATGAAAGGAATCCTCGAGCTTCAGGTATTCATAATCCAGATGATGACATAGCTCATGCAGGAAGGTGCGCAGAAAACTTCTGAAGGCCACCACCTGCTTGCGTTGCGCGGTGCGCATCCATAGGGTGATCTTGGCGACTTTGAGTCTGCCTTCCACGCCTTCATAAAAACCATGCAATTCCCCGTAATCATTCGAAGGCCTGGCGGCCATGACCTTGATATTTACCGGCGGTGCCTTGAGTTGCAGTAAAACGCCGGCCGCGAGCTGGATGCAAACAGACTGCACCACAGCACGTTTGTCGGTCTCCAGTGCGCCCGCAAGTTTCTCCGTAATCGGCCAAAGTGGCATGGGTCGCGGCAACACGATTGCCTCGATCCTGTCGCTGGCAAGATAGATGCGCTTGTTTTTGGCGCTCAGGCGGTTGTAGTAGTTAAACACCATGGGTCATTATGATAACTGCATGTCTAGTAAACACCTGCTGGTGCGTATGTGTGGCGGATTCGCTCTAATGGGCGTGCTGTACTATTTCCTGACAGCCGTGGCCTTGCAGTTCCTGCGACCAGATTACAGTTTCATAGACACACCCCTGAGCTTCTACCTGCTTGGCCCCTACAACGGCTGGCTGCATGCGGCCTTTTATGCACTCGCCATCGCCATCGTATTGCTGGCCATCGGCTGCTACCTCGCCAGCGCCCCTGCGGCGCGCAGTGCCGCGACCCTGGTGCTGTTTATGCTCGGCGCCATCGGGGTGGTGGTGACCACTATGGCCTCAACGGATACCAGCGCAAAGTTGAGCGTGCACGGCGCCATCCATTTGCTGGCAGCGGCAGTAGCTTTTCTCACCACCAGTTTCGGCATGCTGGTCCAGTCGTGGCGCTTCCGGCAGGATCCTGTCTGGCGGAAGCGATACCGGCCTGCCATGCAGCTGGCAGCTTTCGAATTCCTGGTATTGTTGATTTACGCACTGGCGCATATACCGGCAAATGGCTTCATGGAAAAGCTCACCATTGTGTTGATCCTGCTATGGCTGGGACAGGTCGCGGTCTGGCTAAGTGTGCCGCACCATATGTGATCGCCGCTATACTTTTCACTCACCCGGTAATAACACATCCCATGAGCCGCTGGCGTCCACCATCACCAAAATCCTCGCCCTACATCACCCGTGAAGGCTATGTGCGTCTCGAGCAGGAAATCAAGGAGCTGTGGCGGCGACGCATCGGAGTTGTGCAGGCATTGTCCGCGGCAGCGGCCGAAGGCGACCGTTCCGAGAACGCAGAATACATCTACCGGAAAAAACAATTGCGGGAAATGGACCAGCGCATCGGCTATCTGCAAAAACGCATGCCCAAGCTGCGGGTGATCAGCAACCCGCCGCCGGACCAGCGTCATGTATTCTTCGGCGCCTGGGTGACGGTCGAGGATGAAAGCGGCCAGGAACTCTGCTACCGCATCGTCGGGACCGATGAGCTTGACCCAACCAAGGGGCATATCAGCGTCGACTCGCCCATGGCGTGCGCGCTGTTGAAACATGCGCCGGATGACGAAGTGCGCCTACTCACGCCCGAAGGTGAAGTGTGTTTTTTCATCACCGAGGTGCATTACGCGGAGGAAATCGGCAAATAGTTAGGGGCGCTATCCGCCCAGGACTTGAAAGATGCGCGCCGGCCCCCACCTCAGCAACACACTCCTCCCAGAACGGGAATCGTCATGGCTGAAGCATTGCATATTGCCTGTCCTGATTGCGGAGTGGTAAACCGTGTACCCACTGCACGGCTCAGCCAAGCTCCCAAGTGCGGCCAATGCCACACGCCATTGTTTAATGCCGGCCCGCGCGCAGTGCATGACACAAATTTCCAAAACTTGGTGCAGCACACTGATCTGCCGGTGATCGTGGATTGCTGGGCGCAATGGTGCGGCCCCTGCAAGATGTTCGCGCCAGTATTCGAGCAAGCCGCCAGAACATTGGAGCCGGGCTTCCGCCTTCTGAAACTCGACACCGACGCCAACCCGCAAACCTCCGCAGGGCTCAACATCCGCAGCATTCCCACACTCATCGCCTTCCGTAACGGACGTGAAGTCGGACGCACTTCAGGGGCCATGCCTCTGGCGGGATTTCTGCAATGGGCCAAGCAATTCGCCGATTGATTTAAATCAGCCTTTGTCGCCGAACAGCTTTTGCAGGGCATCCCTGGATTGGTCAGCCGAACTGTGATCCGGCGCCTGCCAGGCATTGCCGCGCGCTTGGAAAAACTCGCAGAAATTGGCGCGTTGCTTGTCTTTGGGCGGGTCGGCGCGTTGTTCGCTGCAGCTCTCCGCCTTGTGCGTATCGAAGAAAACACACAGACGGCACACATGCAGTTCGGTGCGGCAGGCGAGACATACGGAGATCCGCGACAACGGCATAGGCACATCCTTAATGGATACGCCACACTTCCAACAGACTAGGGCGTCGCCCACGTCAGTTACGCCCAAGCCGCTTTGGTATCCGTAGGTGCGTGGTAATAATCGCTTTCTTCCGAGAACTGCTGGATGAGTTTCTTGAGTTCTGCCTGACGCAATTCCGCGGTGGAAACCGGCGCGCAATCCTCGCACATGGGATCCTCGCAAGGCTGGCGCGAATACAGCCAGTAATGAATGGCCCCGGCCAACAAGCCGTCGGCGATGTCCCACATATCCGCTTCGGGATGCTCATCCGCGAACCGGTTGGCCAATTCCACGGCCTGCTGCGCGGCCGTATCAAAAAGGGAATTTTCGGTATCCATTTGTCTTGAACCAGAAGCCTGATAAATAAGCGGGTATTCTACTCCCGCTCACGCAACCGGTATAACTTCATGCAGGATCAGGCGGCCTGAGTACTTTGCCGATAATAAACATGGCGCGTGCTCAGATATTCGCGGATGAAGTTAAAGCATTCATCCTGTCGGCCCACATCTTCCGGGGGATGCACTCCGGCCTCTGAATATTTGCTTTGCAGTAGCAGATTGGCGGCGGCCGCACAGGTGAAGCCGGTGGTGCGCGCCATGGAGGAAAAGCCGGTCTGCGGATCGTATCGGTCCAACAGATCCCAAACATGGCGTATCGGCTTGCCCTGCTGCGTGCCTTCCACGGTCACACGCATCACCGTCAGCTCTGGTTCACCGGGCCGCAGCTTCCATTGCTCCAACAGCAATTTCGCTGACAAATCCAGCGGTCGCACTCGGGCGCCGTCGATCTTAACCGCGCCCGTTGAAAAGAAACCCGCGAGTTGTAGTGCTTCGATGAGTGCCACGTGGCCGGGGTAGCGCAGGGTCTTCTCGGACATCTCCGGGATGTGCGCCATGGTCTTGAGCAGCGAGCGCAAGCCATCGGTGTTAAAGGCCTCGAGTGTACCGACGCCCTCGAATTCCCGCAGTTCACGTTCGGTGAGCGCCGGCAATGTAACCACCTTGCCGCCGCGCTGCAGGCGCGCTGGCCGAGTGTATTCCTCGATGACATCGATGGGAGAGAAAGGGGCTTTATAAAGGAATGGTGGCTTGGGGTGCTGCGGCAGGCCTCCGACCAGACATTCGAAACGCGACACCTGCATACGTGCATCGTGATAGCCGAGGATGAGATTATCCATGCCGGGTGCCACACCCATATCCACCAGCGCGGTCAGCCCTTTGTGTTTCGCGAGCGCGTCCAGTTCCAGGGCGTCTTCCGGAAAGAAGGAGATATCCGCGACATTTTTGCCGGCCTCCAGCAACGTCTTAAGGGTGCGATAACCCATGAACCCAGGCACTGCACACACTACCAGTGCAAACGGTTGCACATAGGCCGCGAGTGTATGCGCATCGCCGATGTCCAGAAGCCGGGTCTTGATGCCGAGTTTCGCCAGCCGAGCCAGTGCCGCGTCATTCACATCCACAGAAGTGACATCGTGTTGCTGCGCCAGATCCTGGGCGATCACGCCGCCCACCATGCCGGCGCCGAGGACACAAATACTCTTGGGGTTTCCCATACGTGGTTCGTCCAAACTATATATAGCGCTATCATAAAGGCAGGTTGGCATCTGGATGATGCCATGGCCGAAAATTCCACATTTCTGCTAACCTAACGTCCAGAATTTCACTTCAATCCAACCAGGCAACCCTATGGCTAGTGAATCCAAAAACCTCGATATCCAGATGCATCCTGAGCAGCTCTACCAGGAAGAAGTGTTCACCGATCGTAGTGTCGGCACTATCCAGCGGCTCACGCCGGTGACCCGCGATGGTGGCCCCGACCAGACCCGGTCGGTGGTCTATACGGGACAGACCCAGATACTCACGCCCATGGGCACCCTGCCCATCAGCTTCGAGATCGAGGCCAAGTCCCTGAATGAAGCCGCACAGAAATTCGGTGAGGGCGCCAAGGCCGCCATCGAGCAGACCATGAAGCGTCTGGAGGAACTGCGCCGCGAGGCCGCTTCTTCAATCGTGCTCCCAAGCAGTGGCGCCGGCGCGCCGGGCGCCATCCCCGGCAGCGGCAAAATCCGCATCCCCTGAACCCAGCGTTTCCTCGACCGCACACGGCTACGACGACTGGCATCAGTCCGCGGCTAAATACATACTAATGTGGCTTGAACTGAACAGCGTATCGGGCGCCTATAGCGCCCGCCATCATCTTCTACCATCGGAGTGATTAACATGAGCAAAGGTATGGAACGGAAAAAAGAGGACAAGAAAAAACCCGCCAAGACCATGAAGGAAAAACGCGCCGAGAAGCGGGCTAAACGGGAAGCGCGTGGTTTCTAAATAACTGTTATCTGATTCTTATGGGTGACACCGCCGCAATTAAGGCGGCGGGTATCCCCTTCAGCGATACAGTTTCTGGATTTCTTCCAGCGTGGCGCTTCCGGGACACAGTTCCTTATACGGCAGATCCCGCAGCGCTTGGCTGACGGTATTGCTGATATCGTGCATCTCGCGCTGATCTTCGTCTATATATAACAGGCCGGTGACGATCTCGCCGCGCTTCTGGTGCTCATGTAGATAACTGTAGGCCTGGGCACGGTTGGTGGGGTTGTAGTCCTTAGAGACCTTGCGCAGCACCACGGTGCTGCCGTCGTGTAGTTCCACCGGCATGGCTTCGCCATCGTCATAGGCAGCACGGATCGGTTTCTTGGACAGCACGAAATCCGCATGTATCGCCGGGTGGTAGAACTGGCGGGTGTGGGCGTAGCTCTTGGTGGAATCCTCGTGGTCATTGAAGGTCACGCACGGCGACAATACGTCGAGCATGGCAAATCCATTGTGCATGAGTCCGGCCTTGATGAGCGGCACCAATTGTTCCTTGTCACCGGAGAAACTGCGTGCCACAAAACTGCCGCCTAGGGTAAGCGCGGCGATCACCGGGTCGATGGGTGGCTGCTCGTTCACCTCGCCTTTCTTGGCCTTACTGCCGACATCCGCGGAGGCTGAGAACTGCCCTTTGGTGAGGCCATACACGCCGTTGTTCTCGATGATATACAGCATGTTGAGGTTGCGGCGCATCACGTGGATGAACTGACCAAGACCGATGGACAGGGAATCGCCATCCCCGGATATGCCGACATAATATAGATTGCGATCAGCGGCGTTGGCGCCGGTGGCAATCGATGGCATGCGGCCGTGCACCGCGTTGATGCCATGCGCCGGTGACAGAAAATAGGCGGGCGTCTTGGAGGAGCAGCCAATGCCGCTCATCTTGGCAACTTTGTAGGGTTCGATGCTCAGCTCCCAGAACGCCTGGATGACCGCTGCGGTGATGGAATCATGGCCGCAGCCCGCGCACAGAGTCGACATACTGCCTTCGTAGTCGCGCAGTGTGAGCCCCACATCATTGCGCAGCAATTTTGAATGACTGACCTTGGGTTTCTGCATGAAACTCATGCTGCCACTCCCTTGGCAAGCGCGGCACTGATGCCGCTGACGATGCAATGCGCATCGATGGGCATACCGCCGTAATGCAGAATGGAAGTAAGTTTGTGTTTCTCCACGCTGGTTTCCAGCAACAACAGCGATTTTAACTGTGCATCCCGGTTTTGTTCTACTACAAATATGTGTTCATGGTTATCCAGAAATTCTTCCACTTGCCGGTTGAAGGGGAAAGCACGCACCCGCAGGTAATTCACCTCCGTGCCTTCACGTGCCAGCAAGTCCAGTGCTTCATGTACCGCACCATCGCAGCTGCCGAGCGACACGATTGCGGTCTTCACTCCTTTTTTAATGCGGATTACCGGCGCCGGTACTAGCTGCTTGGCGGTATCGAACTTGCGGCGCAGCCGGTCAAGCACGTCCTGATACTCGGCTGCGTCCTCGGTATACGCACCGTTGCGGTTGTGGCCGGAGCCGCGCGTGAAATAGGCGCCCTTGGCACTCATGCCGGGATAAGTTCGGTAGCAGATGCCGTCGCCATCATCGTCGTTATAGCGCCGGAATATCTGCATGCTTTCCAGTTGTTCACGGGAATATACCTTGCCGCGGTCGGGCACATAGTCCGGATCCCACTTAACCTTGGGCACCATCCAGTCATTCATGCCGATATCCAGATCGCTCATGACGAACACCGGGGTCTGCAGACGCTCGGCCAGATCGAATGCGGTCACCGCGAGCTGGAAACATTCGGCCGGGTCTGCGGGGAACAGCAGCACATGGCGGGTGTCGCCGTGGGAGGCATAGGCGCAAAACAGCAGATCGCCCTGCTGGGTGCGCGTGGGCATGCCGGTGGACGGCCCCACGCGCTGCACGTCGAACAGCACCGCCGGGATCTCGGAGTAATAAGCGAAGCCGATGAACTCGTTCATCAGCGAGATGCCGGGTCCGCTGGTGGGCGTGAAGGCACGCGCGCCGTTCCAAGCGGCGCCCAGCACCATGCCGATTGCCGCCAGTTCATCTTCCGCCTGCACGATGCAGTAACGGTGTTTGCCGGTCGCCTTGTCCACACGGTAGCGCTCGCAGAAATCCTTGAAGGCATCCATCAGCGATGTGGATGGCGTGATGGGATACCAGGCGCCTACTGTAGCGCCGGCAAACATGCAACCGAGACCCGCCATGGTGTTGCCATCCACCATGATGTGGCCGTCGGTGGCTTGCATGGGCTCGAGCCTGGACGGCAAGGGACATGCACAATGTTCTTTGGCGTAGTTGTAACCGAGTTCGATGGCCTTGAGGTTGCCGGCGATGAGTTTTTCTTTGTCACCGAATGTTTCCTTGATCAGCTGCCTGATGACCGCCATATCGATGTCTAGCAGCGCCGCCAGTGCGCCCACGTAACATACGTTCTTCATGAGGATGCGAGCGCGCACGTTCTCGAAGTGGGTGTTAACCAACTGCGCCAGGGGAATGCCGATGACAGTGATGTCGTCGCGCATCAGCTGTTTGTCGCGTGGCCAGGTGGAATCGTAGAGCAGGTAGCCGCCGGGGCTCACATCCGCCAGATCCTGGTTATAGGTCTGAGCGTTCATGGCCACCATGATGTCTACTCGCCCAGAACGCGCCAGATAACCCTCACGGCTGACGCGGATCTCGAACCAGGTGGGCAGGCCCTGGATATTGGAAGGAAAGAAATTCTTGCCGACCACCGGGATGCCCATGCGGAATATGGCTTTCATCAATAGGCCATTGGCGCTGGCCGAACCGGTGCCGTTGACGTTGGCGATCTTTATTACGAAATCGTTGATGCGTGGCTGCATGGATTCAGGCACTGCGCCGTTGCGGAGCTGGTTGCGGCGTCTGCTCGCCGGCATAAGGGATCTTGAGAGTAGACTTCTGCATGTCCCAAGCGGCGGTCGGGCAACGTTCCGCGCACAGACTGCAGTGCACACACTGGTCTTCGTCCTTGACCATCACCCGGCCGGTCTGTTTGAGTGCTGCGGATACGAACAACGGCTGCTGGCGATTGTCGGCCGGCGCCTTGAGACGCGAGCGTAGATCATCCTCCTCGCCATTGGCGGTGATGGTAAGACAGGATGTGGGACACACGTCGATACAGGCGTCGCATTCGATACATAGCGGCGCGAAGAATACCGTCTGAATATCGCAGTTGAGACAGCGCTCGACTTCGACACGGGTTTGTTCGGCATTGAACCCCAGTTCTACTTCGATATTGATCTTCTTGAAACGCTCCTTGAGACTCACATGCGGCATCAGGCGTCGTATGGATGGGTCAAAGCTGTTGCTGTAGCTCCACTCGTGGATGCCCATCTTGGTGCTGGCAAGATTCATGGCATACGGCAGGCGCTGGTTGAGATCCTCACCCTGGCAATATTTGTGTATGGAGATGGCGGCTTGGTGTCCGTGCTCCACCGCCCAGATGATGTTCTTGGGGCCGAAAGCCGAGTCGCCGCCGAAGAATACTCCCGGCAACGTCGATTGCATGGTCTTGTTGTCCACCACTGGCACGTGCCACCGGTCTAATTCGATACCGATACCGGACTCGATCCATGGAAACGCATTTTCCTGACCGATGGCCAGCACGATATCATCGGCGGGATAAAATTTCTCATTCAGCACCTTGGATCTCATCTTGCCGTGATCATCGTAGTATTCCAGCACTTCGAACAGCATGCCGGCGACGCGACCGTTTTTGAGCACGATCTCCTTGGGTGAGTGGCACTGAATGATCTCGACATTTTCCTCGATGGCGTCTTCCATCTCCCAATCGGAGGCTTTGAGATGGGTGAGTGGTTTACGCGCCATGACTTTTACATTATCGGCACCGATCCTAAGCGAGGTACGGCAGCAATCCATGGCGGTGTTGCCCGCGCCGATGATAAGCACTTGCCGCCCTACAGCATCAATGTGTCCGAAGGCTACGGACTCCAGCCAGTCAATGCCGATATGGATATGCGCGGAATCGTCATTACGGCCGGGGATTTCGAGGTTCTTGCCGCGCGGCGCGCCGCTGCCCACGAAGATCGCGTCGAAACCTTCCTGCAATAAGGCCCGCATGCTGGTGATGGGCTGGCTGAGCCGCAGATCCACGCCCATGTCCACGATCAAACCTATCTCTTCACTCAGCACCTGTGCCGGCAGGCGGAACGCTGGGATGTTGGTGCGCATCAAGCCACCCGGCTCATGCTGTTTTTCGAAGATCACCAGTTCATAGCCGAGCGGCAACAAATCATTGGCCACCGTCAGCGAGGCACAGCCGGCGCCGATGCAGGCGATGCGCTTGCCGTTTTTTTGCAAGGGAATCTTCGGTAGCAATCCACTGATCTCGTCTCGGTTATCCGCGGCCACACGTTTCAGCCGGCAAATGGCCACCGGTTTCTCATCCACGCGTGCGCGGCGGCAGGCGGGTTCACACGGCCGGTCACAGACGCGTCCCAAGATTCCCGGGAATACATTGGATTCCCGGTTCAACATGTAGGCGTCGGTGAAACGACCTTGGGCGATCAGCCGAATGTACTCAGGAACATTGGTGTGGGCCGGACAGGCCCACTGGCAATCCACAACCCGGTGAAAGTAGTCGGGATTGGAGGTGTCGGTTGGCTTCACAAATGCTCCGGCGGCGGGTTTTGGGGAGTCGCGCTGTCTGCGGTTTTCCTATAGAAAACGGCTGGCTAACTTCGCACCCCAGTCACAGGTGATTATCATAGACTACTGCAGTGAAAAGAGAAGTCCGGGCATTCGCAAATCGTAAAATTCATGACCTAAATCAAGATCCATCACCTGTCCTCAGCTCCTTGAGCTGACCATCTTGCCGGGTATGGTGCGGTCATCGCGGCTGGCGCGTTTTTGTGCATACATAGAGCGGTCGGCTTCGTGCAGGGCGACCTCGATGTTTTCCACGCTGCTGAAATTTGCCGTGCCTACGCTGGCCCGTAACTTGATGAGCGCACCACTATCGGTCACTTTGAGAGAAGGCGCGGTGGCTATCAATTCCTGTATGCGTGGACCGGCGATACTCGCCACCGCACGCGGCATGACTACCAGGAACTCATCGCCGCCCAGGCGGTAAAGCTTGTCCGTGGGCCGCAACCCTGCACGCATGACGGCCGCAAAATGCTTGAGTAGCGCATCGCCATATTTGTGTCCGTAGATGTCGTTCACATCCTTGAGGTTATCCATATCCAGGACCACCAGCGTACCGAAGGTGCCCTGGGCATCCTCAAGACCTGCGCCTTCGTTGAAGGCACGGCGGTTATATGCGCCGGTCATGGAATCGAGCAAGGATTCCCGCAGCAATTGTTCGTGGGCGATACGCAGCTCGTGATGCGCGGTGTCGATCTCGCGCTTGGCATCTTCGAACAGCACCAGCACCATGCCAAAAGCCAGTAGCATGCAGAGTGTCAAATCCAGGTAATTATTGGGGCCATTCAGCAAACTTTGCAGGTTTAAGCCGATACGCACACCCGGGATCACCTCATCCAGCAGTGCGGCCAGGTACACCAACCACAGTACAAGGCTCGCAGCCATCACCGTGCCGGTGGTCCACGTACCCAGGCTGCGGCGCGGTGCGGGTAAAGCCAACATGGCCACGGTGCAAAAAGAATACACCACGATGTTGCAAAGCCCCTGCCAAAATACGATGGCGTTCAGCGTGGGTGAAAACATTACCGAGATAAGTGTGAATGCACCGACTCCAGCCCACAGCCAGCGCATCAAGCCAATGAATGGATGCGACATGCCCTTGATATAAAGCAGTGTGCCCCTTAACAGCAGCACGATAAACGCCAGTTTGCCGAACTGGTAGATGAAATAGCAGATAATGGCCCACCCGCCCGACTCAAAACCGGGGCCAAAGAGTATTGGGAATACATAAAAGCGGGTGACCAGGGCGATCAGGGCCACGGCAAAAGTCAGCCAGGCATTGCTCCAGGCAAAGAAGTACGGCCGCCGAGCGGCATGCCGCCGCAGCAACATGAACAGCATGACCAACAGGATGATCGCCGCCATCTGGCTGATGAGCCCAAAGCTCAGCAACATCTGCGTTCCTGCGACTTCATTTACCCCCAATGCCGACTCCCTGCCCTATGTCGATAAACCTGCAAGCAGGCTAAATTTAAGGTTATTTTGGCTGCGAAAGATGATGCACCTGACATAATTCCCTCACAAGTCCGCCCATCGGCATAACTGTACCGTTGAGGCCATGCCTCCCTCTGGACAGCGCGTTGCAGTTTCTGCACACTTGCAATGTCGTACTCAACATAAGGTAACCTGCAGCCCGCACCAGAATGGGCTCAAGGGAACCCCGGAGGTTTGATGGCGATTGCCACCATGGCGGAGACGCTGGTACCCAGTCGCGACGTCGGTTCCCTAGTCAAGGCGGAACTTACCAACCTTCTCTATCACAATACCCGTGGCACGCATCTGGCCGGGGTAATTGTTGTAGTACTACTGGTGGCGCTTTCCTGGCGAACTCCCATCAATCACCTGATCCTGATGGCCTGGCTAGCCTTGATGCTGGCAGTGGAGATAGGTCGCGGACTGTTGAACCGCCGCTTCCGTCAACGCAACATCGAAACCATAAACGCACACCTGTGGGAACGGCGTTTCCTGACCGGCAATCTGTTGGCGGCCGGCGGCTGGGGTCTGGCGGGGTTAATACTGTTTCCTTCCGGGGATGTAGCCCACCAGATGTTCCTCGTCACCGTCATCATGTCGGCTTGTGCGCTGGCGATGCCGGCGCTGGCGCCAACCCTCAGGGGCTATACGATTTTTTCATGTGTAGCTGCGCTACCGCTAATCGCCAGGCTGGCGATGACCTTGAATGCGGTGCAACTGGCAGCCGCGATCCTGGCCAGTGTCATGCTGGCACTATTGCTGCGCATGGCCATCGGCATGCACAAACGACTGGTTGAACAACTCAATACCCGCTTCGCATTCGCAGATATCGCCGACGAATTGCGCACTGAGATGGCCGACCGCAAGCGTGCCGAAGAACAGCTGGTGCAGCTCGCAAATTATGACTCCCTCACCGGCTTACCGAATCGCACCTTGTTCGAGCAGAAACTCAGCAATGCCATCACCCGCGCGCGGCGTGGAGATGCACAACTGGCGGTGCTGTTCGTTGACCTGGACCGGTTCAAGCACATCAATGATTCACTAGGCCATCAGACCGGTGACCAGGTATTGAAGCGTGTTGCCCAGCGCCTGAAACGCTGCATAAAGGACCGCGACACGGTGGCGCGCCTATCGGGCGATGAATTTATTGTGTTGGTAGAGCATGTGGATAAACGCAAGGACGTCTCGCATCTTGCGGAACGCATTCTGCGCACCCTCGCCAAACCCATGTTGCTAAGCGAGACTGAATTGCGCGTCACTGGCAGCGTGGGGATTACACTGCTGGCGGCCGATAGTCCGGATGCCAAAAGCCTACTCGCCAATGCCGATACTGCACTGTACCGCGCCAAACACCGCGGTCGCAACAGTTACCAATTCTTTACCCCCGATATGCATGAGGCCGCTCTCAGACGCTTGAAGCGCGAAGTGGAACTGCGTAAGGCGCTGACACGCGGTGAACTGGTGCTGCACTATCAGCCGCTATTCGATGTGCTGAAAGGCGAGATCATGGGTCTCGAAGCGCTACTGCGCTGGCATAGCCAAGAGTTCGGTTTGGTAGCGCCCGCGGAATTTATCCCGTTGGCCGAGGAGACCGGTCTTATCATTCCCATCGGTGAATGGGTATTGCGTGAGGCCTGCAAACAAGCGGTGCACTGGCGCAGCATTTATGGCACCGAATTCCACATGGCGGTAAACCTTTCAGCGCGCCAGTTCACGGTACCGGATCTCGCCAGTATTGTCGGGCGCATCCTCGGCGAAAGCGGTCTGCCACCCCAGGCGCTGATACTCGAAATTACAGAGAGCGTGACGCTCGCCAACGAGGAGAGCAATCTCCATGAACTCGCCAAACTCCGTGGCATGGGCATAAGCTTGGCACTGGATGATTTCGGTACCGGCAATTCCTCACTGGCGTATCTCAAACGTTTTCCGATCAACGTGCTCAAGCTGGACCGCAGTTTTGTACGGGATGTGGCCTTGAATCACGAAGATGCCGCAGTGGCGCGCGCCACCATAAAGCTTGCCAATGCCCTCGGCCATCGAGTAGTGGCGGAAGGCGTGGAGAACGCCGCCCAGCTCGAATGGCTGCAGATGGAAAGTTGTGCGCTCATCCAGGGATTCTTACTGAGCGAACCGCTGGATGTGCATGCCTGCGAAAAACTCATGACATCACGCGTTCGGGCCAACAATCCGCCAGTTTCAGTCAAAGTCAATTAAGCAGATCGGCCTATCCTATACAGTTGTGAATTCGAGCATGCGCATCTGCTAACATGCCTACACGCACGCCAGATTCAAAGTATGCGCTTCCATGGATTTATTAAATGATTTACTGAAATTTATAGAACCGTATCTCGTAAATTACGGTTACCCGGTGATATTCATCACCATTTTCGTCGAAAGCTTTGGGGTGCCGGCGCCGGGTCAGACTTTACTGATAGCCGCTGCCATCCTCGCAGTACACGGTAAACTCAGCATTACTCTGGTGCTACTCACGGCATTCATGGCTGCGGTCTGCGGCGATAGCATTGGTTTCTGGATTGGAAATCTGACAGGCCGTCGACTGATCCTGCGTTTCAGCAAATTTGTGCGTATCAGCGAATCGCAGGTTCACCGCATGGAAACGACGTTTGAAAGATATGGCGGCTGGTTCGTGACCTTCGCGCGTTTCATCGAAGTGCTGCGGCAGGTGAACGGCATCGTGGCGGGTGCCGCTGCCATGTCCTTCCGGCGTTTCCTGCTGTTTAATGCCAGTGGCGCACTCCTGTGGGTTGGTGTGTGGGGCCTGGGGACCTACCGCCTGGGCCGGCACCTACAAAAGTATGCAGGTTATTTCGATGAAGTCAGTCTATATTTCATCATGGCGATCATCGTGCTGCTGGCGGCCCTGTTGACGTATTTTATCAGCCGTCATTGGCATGCCCGCTCTCGATAACCCTCACTATATTCGCAGTTGGGGCTCACAAATTAATCTATGGAGTCCCCATGCAGCGTTCCTGCGCTATACTTTTGAGTGACAATCCGCATTTTGGGAAGTGTGCCATGAAAAATATCATCATCGCGATGCTCGTCACCCTGATATTCAGCGCCTGCACCAAGTCGCCGGATAAAACCGTTTCCATAACAGCTGGAACCCCGGCTGATAATCAGGCCATTATCAAAGCGGCACTCAAGCAACTGATGACCTCCTGTATCGGCCTGAATCAGAATTCCTACGATCTCATCAACTGGCATGCCACGCTTTCATCCAGCGGCGATAATCCCTACAACTACCACACCGAGAATTGGGGTTGGAAAAAATGGCTCGAGGTGACGGTGGAAGTGCGCACCAATGCCCGCGACCTGCCCAAGGAATGGAACGCGCGCGGCCAAGTACTCAAATACGATTTGGGCGGCAGCCCCCAACCGGGTATAAACGGCAAGAATACGCTCTCGCAGCTCATGTGTGGGACACTACCGGTCAGCAACGATCCGAATAATCCTGACACCTTCCTGTCCGTGCCGGAATTGAATGTGCTTGATCAAATTAAATAAGACTAGTAGCGGCCTAGTAGATACTATTACTTGTTATATATTGATTAATTAAGCCGGGCGAGATAAGACTCCCCGGCTTTTTTTATATACCGATTTCTGAATGCGCCTGCAAAGAGGTATGCTTGAATAGTTTCAGAACGCTCCCGGGTAACTGATCGCCAACATCCGCCAGTTTGTGGATGAGCGCAAATTAATTTCTCATGCCTGCGTTGTATGCACAGTACCTATACACGATGAAAATAAAAGAGACCGAGAATGGCCGAGATTGCCGTTAAGCTGACCTGCCCTGCCTGCGGGAAACCCACACCTGCGGCATCCTACTGCGCACATTGCGGCGCAGTCCTGAACCAGTCCGGGTCACACAAACTGTTGTCATCAGAAATGCCGGAAGCGGATTACGGCATATTTCTGCTGGCTATCCCGCTGATCGCCGTCGTGGGCTTGCTGATCGTGGCGCTCGTGACCCATTCCATCCCAGGGCTGGTTTGGCTGCTAACGCTCACGGCACTGATCACTGCTGGCTACGCTGCCGGCGAGATCTTCCAGTCGCCGAGCGCATGGGATACAGGCAGTCCACTTAAGGCCATGTTCATCTGGCTGGGTCTGGTGGCGGTGTTATGGCCAGTCGGTTATCCCGCCTACCTACGGGGCCGGCGCCGCTACAAACTGGGCAACTGGCTGCTGGGTGCGCTCATCGTGGAAGCTGTGTTCATTGCCGGCGCTATCCTCGCTGTGGTGATTACCGTTACCGGCTATGGCAAGTTGCCTCCACAGGCACTCGCTCAGGAACACAAGAACCAGATGTTGCTTAGCGGCGATCCGCGCTGGATACCCGACCCCAATGATATCCAAGTAGTAAAAACCGCGCACCTGGATAATTGTTCGGGGAAAACCGTAGAGCAGGAGGTCAACGGCTTTTTCGACAAGCCCACCTGGCAGGCCGGCGCCACCTCCGACGGCACTGACTTTGTGAATATCAGCGGAATCGTCACCTATCAGGGCAAGCCCACGACCGCAGTGTTCCAGTTCCTGATGTTCAAGGACAAGAGTGGCTTCAAATACCGCGCCTTCACGATCAACGGCGTGCCGCAATCGATCTATGTGGCAGCCTTCACCCTCGCGCAGATGTGCGGCAGCTGAGTTATATCATCACAGCAGACTCAATATGCCGGCATAAGTCGACGGCTCATAAAAAGGCAATCAATTAATAGGCTCGCCACTATAGAGCTGCGAACAGCTCTGCCGCCACTTCCAGTTGCCAATATAGGCTTCGATCAGCTCAGGTGCGTTGCGTATTACCAGAAGATTTTCGGCGTTGCCATAGTCGGCTGTATAGGTGAAGTTGTAGGAGCCGGTGATGAGTTCTTTGGCATCGATGATCATCACCTTGTTGTGGGCGATGTACACCGAATAGTCTATCCATACGGGGATGTGCTGGGCGCTGATCACCGATGCCACCGGTGCATGGCCCGCGTAAGGTTGAGCGTCGGTCTTATCGAGAATCATGCGCACCTCGACACCACGCGCCATGGCCTTGCCCAGGGCGGTGATGATGCGCCTATCGGTAATACTGTAAGCCTGTACAAGAATTTTATATTGAGCTGCATCGATAGCCTGCAGGATCAACTCCTCGCCACCCCCTGCGGGTGAGAAGTCCACGATCGCCTGGCCGCCAGTGAGTACAGCGATGGTCTGTGGCGGATGCGGCAACGTGCAAGATTCGGACAGTTTGCTGTATTTTTTATGATCGCTGGCCTGACCTGTTATTGGCACAGCCAACACTGCGAGCAGCACACCGAGCATTAAGTTTCTGACGTACATACGCATCCATACGCCCACCCTAAGCAAAATCTTAAGCTCGCAGAACAACAGTACGCATACGATGGATATTTTTCGGAATGATGAGGCAAATGTTATGCATACTCTGCAGCCGCGGATTGCATGCCTGGCATTGCAGCATGACTACACAGCACCTACATTGCACTGGCAGCCCCGGATCGGGGCAAAAGCTGGGTCTTGTCGGCACGTGAAGTGTTTCTGTCAAAGATAGGAGCATCCCCAGCGGCCGCATCCTTATCATTGATGACACAATTGCGTCCGCGACTTTTTGCCATGAACAGAAATGTTTCTGCTGCCGCCAGGCCTGTGGCTGGGCTCTGGTTGCGGGTAGGTACCACGGTATGTACGCCGATGCTTACAGTCACCATCCAGCCTGTGGGTGATGTCGGGTTCATCAGATTCAGTCCCTCGATATCCTGGCGCAGGTGCTCGGCTATGCTCCGGCCATGACGTTCACCGCAAGCATACAGGACCACCAGGAATTTCCCGCCTTCGAGACGTGCGGCCAGATCACCGGGGCGCTTGCGGTAATGTTGGACGACAGCTCCCAGTTTGCGCAGGCAGATATCGCCAATGTTGCGGCCGAGATGTTCGTTCAGGAGCTCCAGGTAATCCACATCCACCAAAAGTAGGGACAATTCCGTCTTATCGCGCTTCGCTCTGGCCCAGGTATTGGCATAGAACTCATCCATGCGCCGCCGATTGGCGAGCCCGGTGAGTTCATCGACACCCGCTAGTTCCACGATCTCATTATTCAACAGTCGCACCATCCTGCCGTGCAGGAAACTACGGCGTGCCTCTTTCTCCAGACGATAACTCGCATACATGCCCACCAGATTCACGACCGCCAACTGGGCGATCAATAGGCGGAATGTGGCATCAATAAGCGGACTCAGGAATGCGCCAGCCAGAAATGCACTTGTCACCAGCATGCCGCACGCTAATGCATAATTGATGCGCATGCCGGAGATCACGTAAATGAAAAACAAGATGACGAACAGGCTTAGTGTATAGATAGAGATAGTTGCTTGTGGATAGAGCACAATCGCCACACTCGTACCTACGCCGGCTGACACCACTGCCAGCGAGCAAACGAACTGCAACGCGATATCGCGCCTTACCCAGAACGCCGCTCCAAGGGCGGCAGCTATGAACGGTGTGATAAGCACATAACGCACCAGCCATAGAGTATCGCGGACCGCGCTATCGAGTTGCAGGTCAAATATGCCGGCCAACAAGAACACCAGCAGACCTACTGCCAGCATGACGCGCATGCGTGTACGGTGGTGATGGGCATAGGAGAGCAGGAACAAGTTTTCGAGCTGGCGGGAGAAACGCGGCATTGCTGCATATCTGTCCAGCAGCTGTGCAACTTCCTTTTTCTCGTTGAATTCTGTGGTAAGGGATTCTTCGACTAGATTCTTTATCGTCATGTCACCACTCGCGGTATGAGAAGCTTTCAAGCAGCAGTCCGGGGCAAGATCTACCCGCTTATGTATGATTCCAATGTCTAGTATGTGGCATGAAACATGCCAGTACCAACAGAGAATCCCTTACTTAACAGGGAGTTCGGTTTGAGATATGCCTAAGCTGTATCAAAATCAGGCTTGCCCCCTGGGATCAGCTCAATGGCAGCGCAACACGCACAACCGTACCCTGCCCTGGGTTTGATATGACCTCGAGTACGCCGCCAGCAAGCCGTATGCGCTCCTCCATACCTAGCAGCCCCATACTTTTGCCCTCCAAAGCCGCCTGGCGGGCCGCCTTCACATCGAACCCGCGGCCATCGTCACGGATCACGAGTACCAGATTGCCGTCCGCCTGCTGCAGCCCAATCTGCACCTCCTGTGCTTGTGCGTGGCGCAGTATGTTAGTAAGCGCGCTCTGCAGAACCCTAAAACATGCGGTTTCCCGTAATTCTGTCAGTCGTGGCAGATTTTTATCGATGCTCAGAACCACTCGCAAGCCGGTGGATTCCACCCGCTCCCTTATATACCAGCTTATGGCCGCCACCAACCCCAGATCATCGAGCACCGAAGGTCTAAGATTCAGGGATAAGGCACGTACCTGTTGAGTAAGGACGGTGATCATTGATGACGCATGCTTGACTTGCACAGCCATCGGACTTGTCCCTATCTGATCTTCTACACTCTTGAGGCTAAGTAATGTCGCAGTCAACCCTTGACCAAGTTCGTCATGCAGTTCGCGGGCAATATGTCGACGTTCCTCTTCCTGGGATTCCAAAATGCGAGCCGAGAGCTGCTGCATTTCATTCAAATATTTTAGTGCGAGTTGTTCTGCCTGATTACGCTCCGTTAAATCCACACCCATGCCGACTACACAATTCTGTCCCAGCCATTCGAAATGCCGCGCCACAAAGTAATAAGGAATGCGCCTGCCGTCCTTGCAATAAAGTTCGGCCTCGCCTTCCACCTCCGCGCCGCTTAAGATTTCCGTCATTGTCTTCAGATGGCCAGCCCGGCGTTCCGGGGGCATAATATCAGCCGAAGTAATCTGCCCCATTTCCTCCGTATCGTAGCCGGTGATTTTTTCCATCTGTTTGTTCCATCGCAAAAACCGCCCTTCGGCATTGAATACATAAAACACACCAGGTAAGGTTTCAATAGCATGAAACACGAAATTGCGCTCTTCTGCGAAGCGTTGCTCGGCCTGTACGCGATTGCTGACATCATTGATCACGACTTGAATATTAAGATTATCGATGCGGCGAGCACTGACATCAACATATATGATGTTGCCATTCTTATGGCGTAGGAGTGACTGAAAACTCGTGGATTCATTGTTGCCCAGATTCCGCACACGTTCAGTCTTAGCGAGTTCAGATGGGTCCACTAAGGCAGTGATGCGCATGCTCAACAGTTCGTCACGACTGTAGCCAGTAATGGAACAAAATGCCTGGTTCACAAAAATGATCTCGCCATCAATCCTGCGCAGCAGGATTCCCAGCATAGAACCCTCCACAAGTGCCCGGTAGTGGCGCTCACTTTCTCGAAGCTGGCGTTGTGTCTCGAGCCGCTGACTGATATCACGATGAATTGATTGGATATCGCCATTACTAAGCCGCATGCTGCTGACCTCGACGGGAATATTGTGGCCATCCCTATGCCGCATCCAGGACTCGAACCGCAAGGACTCGCCAACTTTCAGGCGCTGACGCCACAGATTGGATTCATCCACCAGATGCGTAACACGCGTCTTCAGTAATTCTTCACGGCCATAACCTAGCATCTTGCACAGCGCATCATTCACGAACACCAGTTCACCGCTCACACGCCGCACCATAATGCTGTCCGAGGCCTGTTCCAGCAGTTCCTTATAACGTTCCTCGCTGGTAGCGCGGGCGCTTTCCGCAATACGTTGGGCAGCGACGCGCGCCTCAAGATGTTCGGCCATGCTGTCCACACCACGGGCGATGGCGCCTATTTCCCCGTGGATTTCTGCAAGCCCGGAGCGTACGCCTAATTCGCCCGCGCCGATGCGCTTCAAGGTCGATAAAAGCGGCCGTATACGCTGCTTGACAAATTTACCTGATGCCCGCCAGCTGGCCAGGATAATGAACAGCGTAATCAGGGCAATGATGGAGATATCGCGTACCAGCGGCAGGAACGCCAGACGTTTTATGAGGCTCCCATCGATACCGCTGGCGACATAGATCCCAGCATCGGGAGCATCAGTACTGATATGTCTGAGAGTGTAAAACCGCATCTTCCCATCTAATCCGGGCAGCTCAACATCAGGCGTTCCAGCCGCATTCAGGGCAGCCTTGAACAAAGCTGCCTGTGATTTATTGCTCCCGACATAACCCTGCGCCCCGGGGTAATACATCAGCACCGTGCCATCGCTGCTGAAAATCGTAATCTGGGCATAGTTGGATAAGGTACCCTCATCAGCCGAAGGTTCCAATGCGTGTGGCGAAGCCGCCGCATTTATCATGCCGATGAGATTGCCCTGGCCGTCGAGATGCGGAGCCGAGAAAATCAGTATCCCTTTATGGGTGATACGTCCGCGTGAAATCACATCACTGGTGAATTGATGTGTTTGCAATACCCGCTTGAACCAGCGCTGGCTGGATGCATTGAAAGGCTGCGGCAAGGGTATAGCACTACAGACAAATTCACCCTTCAGCGACACCACATCGAGGTTCTCGTAGACAGGCATTTGTGCCTGAAATGCTGCCAGCATACGGCTGCATTCTGTCGGCGGTGCTGTGATTGCTTGTGATGTTGCCAACAGCGTTAACAAATCATGGCTTCTCGATATTAGGCTCTGGTAACGGTCCTCGACTGCATCCGCTGCCAGCGCAGCCACATCATAGGTATAGCGTATCGATGTGCGATAGCGCTCGATCGCCGTGTACGCTGCAAGCACTATGACTGGCAGGATACAGGCTGCCACCAATAACAGCAGACGGGCACGTAGACTCGTAGGCCAGATTGGTTTCATTTAGCGATCTTCTTTTGCAGGATACAACTTCAGCAAGGTCGATAGATTAACACCCGCAGGGTTTGCGCTGCCCAGCAGCACAAACCATCGGCTGGCAAATCAAAGTCCACCCGATGCTCCTGAGGCCACCAAGACATGAACCGGATTAATCCCTAGTAGATTACGGGGTTTTTCCAATCGTTTATCCCGACGCACTTCGCTATAAATGAAGCTGATAACACAAGCCCATCTACAGGGGATGTGCAAAGCCCCCCAGCTGAAGGGCCTGAGCCCGGGTCAGCGGCGGCGCCGCTGACCGCCCTGCGTCTGAAGCGCGTGCCGCAGGTGGCAGTCCATCAGGAGAAAAGTAAGGTGTCGAGAGGTTTTTATATATGCCTGCTTGCGTCTTTGTCAGTCACTCTGGCGCTGGCGCCGATCGTAGCCTCGGCGGATACCGGTCGCGGACAATTATTGGTTTCCGTGACAGTCATTAGGGAATGCAGCATCGCCATACAAAACGTGGGCATCAGTGGCTCGGCCACTGGCCAGAGTACTGCCATGGCACGAGGAGTGGTGGCTTTGAGTTGCTCCAGGAACACCGGCTATGACGTCAGTCTCGGCTCCGGGGTTTATTCTCCCGGCACTGCGATCCCGGCAAGCATATCCGGTGTAGGTAATGGTACGACCCAGTTGATACCCGTTTATAGCCAGGTACCCACTCGCATCAGCGAGGCGAATGCTGTAAATGCCGGAATCCTCACCATGACAATCACATATTGATCGGTTCGTTGAAAGCGAGCAATGCACAGCGCTTACTTGTTTGAAAGTGGAGACAAGCGTGCGGCATAACGCACCAACGCCATAGCATTGGGGATTCCCAGGCGTTCCATCAGCTGCGTGCGGTGACTCTCGACGGTTTTGATACTGACTTTTAGTTCAAACGCGATCTGCTTGACATTCTTGCCTTCCGAAATCAGTTGCAGGATCTGTTTCTGTCTCGGGGTCAGTTGATGGGGGTGACTGGGTTTTCCCACAGCCTGGCCAAAATAGTCTTCCATGACACGCTTGGAGATGGCGGCGCTCAGAAAAGTGCCGCCGCGCGATACCGCCTGGATGGCCAGTTTGAGTTCATCCGGCGTCGCTTCTTTCAACACGTAGGCAGAGGCACCGGAACTCAATGCCTGCATCACATATTCTTCATTGGCATGCATGGACAGGATGATTACACGCACCTCAGGGTGCTGTGCATGGATCTGTGCGGTGGCGTCCAACCCATTCACATCACCCATGGAGAGGTCCATGATCACGATGTCTGGATGAAATTTGACGGCCAAATCTACAGCCTGACGCCCACTGGAAGCCTCTGCAATCACTTGCACATCCGCCATCGTCTGCAGCAGCTTGGCCAGGCCAGCCCGGAAAATGGCGTGATCATCCGCGATTAAAACCGAAATCATGAATATCCACCTCTGCAGCCGGTTTGTTCTCTACCCGTTATTATCGTCGGGTTTCAGTATAGTGCATGAAGGCAGCATGTAAACGGGCACTTCGGTGTGCCAAGGGCCGCGGGGCTTTCGCTGGGAACAACTGCAAACTAATTGCGCTGGCCACAGATACGCCCAGTGGTATGCTTTCAGCATCTGCACGCGAGCACTGTCATGAGTAACCTTGAGCCATCACCCGAAGCCGAATGCCTCGAAATTCAATTTGCGCCCCTGTCTGGAATTGTAAGCTATCCCGCCCGCAGTGCCGATCTCGGCGGCGGTCTAACCGTAGAGCGTTCCCTGCCGCTTCGGCAGCAGCGTCTGGTAGGGCCATGGTGCTTTTTCGATCATTTCGGACCCATGTCTTTCAGTAACAATAAGATAATGGATGTAGCGCCGCATCCGCATATCGGCCTGCAGACCGTCTCCTGGTTATTCGATGGTGAAGTGCTACACAATGACAGCCTCGGCAGCACCGGCATGGCGCACCCCGGCGAACTTAACCTCATGACTGCCGGCCATGCCATCGCCCATTCAGAAGAAACCCCGCCCCGGAATTCCGGAAAACTCCACGGCCTACAACTATGGGTAGCATTACCCGAGAGTGAACGTCAACGGCAACCAAGCTTCGACCATTACACCGACCTACCGGTGCTGGAACCGGGCGGCGGACGTGTACAGCTATTTGTGGGTGAGCTCGCCGGCCAGCATTCACCAGCTCGTACGTTCTCGCCCATCGTCGGTGCAGAACTCAAACTCGGAGCGAATGCTCACATGCGTTTGGCATTGGATTCTGTATGGGAGCATGCGCTCGTCATCATCGAAGGTGAGCTCGCACTCGAGGGTAAGCAACTGTACCCAGGTGCGCTACATTACCTCGGTACCCAGCGTAGCGGTGTGGAGCTGAGTGCCAAGAATGCGGCACGTGCAGTACTGATCGGCGGCGCACCATTCGGAGAATCCATAATCATCTGGTGGAATTTTGTGGCGCGAACTGCGCAGGAAATCCAGGCAGCACGCGAAGACTGGGAGCAGCACCAGCGCTTCGGAGAAGTACGTGCCTACAAAGGTGAACGGCTCAAGGCACCGACCTTTAAAATACGTCCCATCACCAGCTAATGAGCGTGTAACTAATCGTTGCTGGCAGTGAGCTGATCGGCCTCGCGCATGCGCCGGCGAACGGTATCGTATCCGGATAGTCATCTGCAGCCACCTGGGCGTCACTCATTGCGCGGATGTGATTCAGTCCCTTGTTAGAGCACACCACGCCGGGCTCCCAGGATGACATCTTTTGAAGACAATAGGACAGGTAACGCGCTGCCAGCCGGATGTTGAGCGCCAGCGGTTTGTGGATGGAATCCGGTTTTCTGAGCTGTAGTTCCATATTGCAGCGTGGACAGCGCGCCGATTCGCCGGGTATCAGCTCCGGCAAACGCTGCAGCAGATTGCAGCCCGGACAAGCGATGAGCGATGCACCAGGAAGGGTTTGGTTGTACATGCCTTGGTCTACCCACCGCCAAACACAAAGCTGTTTGATAGCACATCTATGTATAAAGCATCGCACCACTCGGGTGAGCTGCGCGACAGAACATAGTTACTAATGAGCAATATTCTGGTTGGCGAACTCCGCGGCAGCTTCTGCCCAGGAGTCCAGCAACGGCTTCACATCGTCCAGAGTCACTATGTGTTTACCTTTCTCCGAACCCTGTTTTATCTTTGTCACTTTGGTACCCTGACCCGATTTCACCACGGCCGCGAGCCGCGTGCCCGTCTGGCTGTCGAGCACTTCCATCTCGGTGCTGATCTCCGCATCCTGGGTGCGCGTTCCGGAGACGGTCTTGACACCTTGGACGACTAATGCAACCGGAATGTATTGGTAGGCTTTGAGTGGCGCATTTTCGGCTCCCACAGCGGTGATCGCCACCTCCAGACGCGCCACACCCGGCCCTTGCTGATCCACTACCGGAATCTATGCGCCGATCTTCTGGCGCAATTCATCAGTGTAGTACGCCTGGATCTGACTAAGGGTCGCCGCGTCCACGTCCTTGGTGGGCGCGGCCGCCGGATAGAACACCACCGGATCGATGATCACTGTGTGATATTTGCCGGACGTCAGGTCCGGACTAACCCAGACCATAATCGGGCCGCCCTTGGCATCCTTGCATGGTTTGAGCTGCACGTAGTCATTCAAGAATCCGGAGTAATGTTCAGTCGGTTGACTGGCACAACCAGTCAAGGTTATGAATATAACGATTGCGAGACTTGTTAAGACGCTTTTATATGTTTTCATCACGACAACATTCTCCATCCTTAAATAGGAGGTGCCGATCTGGTAACAAAAACTAGTTCACAAGCAGTAACTAGTATATTTATATTGGACCCTGGTCCAATGCCGTGCAGGGTTTTACGCGCGCAGCGCCTCCGTTCCACAACAAAATCACTGCGCGACTGTTTCTTATTAAATGCGACTAAGAAGTTATGATTTCAGTGGATATTCAGCGCCACTTTAGATGACATAAGATAGTCATACAGACTCTGGTAATGCTGCAGGACGCCCTGCCCGAATACCGGATCGATCACCGATTTGGACCGCGCCGATATTTCCTGCCAGTCTTTATCCGGCAGGTGCTTGAGTGCCAGCGGAAATAATCCCTGTTCTTCGGTGCTTATATGCTTGGCCTGCTGTGCGCAATAAAATATTCCGATCTCTTTGAGATGTCCACAGGCCCCGGTGTCACCCGCCTGTGCCTCGCGTATCAGTCGCAGCATGCTGGATTCCTGAGTGCCGAATAATTTGTGCTGTTCCGCCACCTGACTGCAGATTTGCGCTGCGGGTGGGTGCAAAGTCGGCAGCTTGGCAATGATGATATCCTCGCAGGGATGGTGGGTGACCCCGGGATAGTTGTGCATATAGCCGATGGCGTTGGTGAGCAATTCGAACCCCTGCAAGTCATGGACACCCTGCAGCATTTCAGCCTGGAAGCGTATGAGCAGCATTACACGCTCGATGTTGCGATGTTCATCGCACAAGAACTGGACAACTTCTTCAGAGCGCATAGCCCCACTCCCACGACCGGTGACGTGGTCGTCCAAGATAGCCCCTCAGGGGAGGAATGAATTGATTTAGATCAACCAGCCGGCATGTTCAGTGGCAAGTCACTGCCCGCGTGCCTTCACGGTTGACGAGTTGCATGAACAGTCCACGGTTAGAAACCAGCGCTGATAAGCTAAATCAACATATATATAGAGAGTTGCCACAAGGCTTTGGATGTAGATGCATGTGCAGGTACGCCGACCACCTATGTTGAAAAGGGTGATAATTGAAACTGGAACCCTTTTTACGTCCGGATACGTGTAAGAAGCCATGCCATCCATTATGCCGTTCCGCCCTACCCGCTATTCGATAGCGCAGCAGCAGGCAGAATTCACCGTCTGGATAACACCCCACCTGAAAATGTTGTACCGCAGCGCCTGGCGCTTTACCGGAAACGCCCAGGATGCTGAGGATCTAGTGCAGGAATTGTTGTTGCGCTTGTATCAAAAGCCGGCAACTTGGATAAAACTCGATAACCCGACGACCTGGCTGATACGCGCACTGCATAACCTGTTCGTCGATCACTGGCGGCGCACGCGGCACACGCCGCTACACAACCGTCATAACCTAAGCTGGGATGATATTTTGAATAGGGTGGACCTGATGGACGCCGATCCGGAACACCTGGCCCATTCTGAGCTTCTGCAACGCCAAATCCATACCGCACTTGGCTCATTGCCGCATGACCAGCGCGCTATTCTGGTATTGCACGATATGGAGGGGCACACCATCGGCGAACTCAGCGTACTACTGAAACTGCCGCTCGGCACCGTCAAGTCCCGCCTGTTCAGGGCCCGGCGCCATCTACGACAAATATTTTTGGCTCATGGGAACCCTGCCGGGGAATCTTACGTGTTAGGTAGTGAGATGAAAGCAACATGAACTGTGAAATCCTGAAAACACTACTCGATGTACCCGCTTCGGAGATTCCAGACGGAGCGATGGCGGATGCTCAAATACATCTTGAGACTTGCCATGCCTGCAGCAAGGCCTGGCGGATGAAGCGGCTACTAAGCGCGACGCTAAAAGCAAGTCCCGCCCCAATTTTACCTGATGCTGCCGCACATCGAATCCTGACACGGGTGTTCACAGTCGACACACAACGACGGCATCGGCGTACTGTGATATCCGCTGGCCTTGCTGCGGTCCTGATACTCGGACTCATCCTTGGATTCACACTCAATCAGTTTGTAACACCGGTACCTGAGTATGCAGTGCAGGGCGGCAAACTCATTCTGCAAAGCGAGCGCCCGACCACCGTCGGCGTGGCTTTCGACGCTGGCTCCAGACTCAAGAATGTACGCTTCACCATCGATCTGCCTGCGGGTATGCAGGTGGTGGGTCAGCCGAGTATGCGTCATCTGAGTTGGATGGGTGAGCTGCACAAGGGCCAAAATCTTCTGAAGCTTCCCGTCATCGCGCATGCGGGTACCGATGGCCTGCTGACAGCAGAACTGAGCCAGGGTTCGGATCACCGGACTTTCAATGTATCTGTTCTGGCAGAGGCGCCGTTGCCCTTGGAAAGCCGGCTCTGGCACGGTCTTGTCCAAGTGTTCGATTGGCGATCCTGAAGCCAGGAGGTTTGTAAATATGCTGCGTTATGGATTGATCACAATTGCAGCCGCAATGCTGCTGTTCACGGCAGTGGTTGCGGACGCCGACAATGGCTCTGCGCCCCGCAAAACGCCTCCGAAATCCAACCTCGATGTCACCATGAACGTGGTACCACTGAACTCGGATATCGAAAAGACCGTGGTACAGACCATCACCCTGCCCGTGATCATTCCCACGGCCGAGCTCCACAAACAAGGCTCCAAAGCTAAAGCGGGTGCAGTCCCGTCTGCCGCAAAGGAGACATCGAAATCCGGTGTCGATTCCATCGAGAATACCCGTGCCTCTGTCTTGCGACAAACGGCCGAGGCGCAGCGTGAAGCCGCGGAAACGGCCAAGGAAGCACGCAAAGACCTCAATAATTCGAGCGCGCCCGACAACGATACACCTCCGTTCCGGTGACTGTGCGCGTAACTAATTAACACCAACCAGAAAGTAGACAAGATGAAAACTTTTAAAGTTGTCGTCTACAGTGTCCTTGTGTCCCTGATTTGTGCCTCCCAGATACAGGCCGCCCAAACTTCATGGCTGGACGACTTGGCTAAAGTACCAAACGCATGTGCTCTTAGCTTGGACATTGCGAGCTGCACGGACGCTACGACGCCCGTACAACCGGATGCTCAGAATTACCATCCACTGGCGGATGATCACGAGACGAACTGTGCGCAGACTCGCTGTGACATCGCTGATAACACAATAGCCGGGGATTTAATTAGAAACAATGACTCAGAGACCTCCCAATCCAGTGGAAATCAAGATGACTCATCGGGGCCAAGTGACCGTACCGGTTATTATTTCCTGGCCGCGATTCCATTAATCGTCGGTGCTGGCAACTTGCTCGGCATCGACCACAGATTAAACAACGACAATTCCGGAATCTGGAAGCGCAGCCACCAGCTGGATCTCGAATACGGTGTAGTGCTTACAGAGATCGGCGGGGCTTTGTGGCTGGGAGGCGAGAATCGCCTCGGCCGCACCTTCTGGCAGAGTATAGACGCAACAACCTTCTCCGCGATGACCGTCCAGGTACTCAAGTATTCCTTCAGCCGCGCGCGACCGAGCCAGACTTCGAGCCCCAACCAATGGTTCCAGGGCAGCTGCTGCCAGAGCTTCCCCAGCGGCGAGGTGACGCTGCAGGCGAGCTTTGTAACACCCTTCATCCTCGAATATAACCAGGATCATCCATGGGTCTGGAGCCTCGAGGCCTTACCGCTGTATGACGCCATTGCCCGCATGAAGACCCAAGGACATTGGCAGACCGACGTGCTCTCCGCCTGGGCACTCGGCACAGCCTTCGGCATATTCGCGCACAACCGCGACACACCGTTTTTCCTGAGCGTCATGCCCCATGGGGTCATGGTGGGCTGGCATACGAGCTTCTGAACAGCAACAAAACACCGAGATAACCTAATGCTAAATACCGCCAACTCGAATCCCTTGCGCATTCTTCATGTGAACTCGATGCTCACCGGTGGCGGCACAGATGACCAATGCGTGAAGCTTGCACAAGGCCTGCGCCAGCTGGGCCACGATGTGTGGCTCGCCGGGCCGGAGGAACGCGAACTTTCCACAATTGTGAAAGATCAAGGTTTATCTTTTCACACAACACCGCCGGAGAATTTAGCAAAAATATCTTTCATCCTGAGTGTGGCGATGCTCATAAAGCACAAGCACATCCAGATTGTCCATGCGCATCACGGACGTGACCTCTGGCCGGCGATATTGGCAGCAAAGTTATCCGGCGTACGCCCAAAAATTGTGGTGACGCGACATCTAGCTAAAAGCCTGCATTCAAGGGTAAGCCGCTGTTTATTGCTGAGCCAGTGCGACGCGCTCATCGCGGTCTCAAATTTTACGGCGAAAATCCTGCGCGAAGGTGCATATGAACCCGAATCGCTGGATCCGAAACGCCGTACACGCCTACCGCTATCCGGCGATCGTTCAAAAATCAGCGTGGTGCATTGCGGCATCGATACGAACCGGTTCCGGCCTTTTGATGCTTCGGCTCAGCGATATGCATGGGGTCTGGCGCCGGAACATTTCGTTTTTGCCGTGGTAGGTGGCTATGATCATCCACGCGGCAAAGGTCAGCGCGAATTCCTGCGGGCGGCCGCATGGATCCACGCATATATCCCGAATGCGCGCTTTTTGATCATCGGGCGCGGCACTCTGCAATCCACTTTGGAGAATGACATTCGTGAATATGGTCTGGGTCCCAAAGCGCAACTCATATCGCATTGTCACAACATGCCACTGGCCATGAATGCCATCGATTGCCTGGTACATCCAGCGGTCGGTACCGAGGCTTTCGGTCTGGTCGTGTGCGAAGCACATGCCTGCGGAAAACCCGTCATCGCTTCTGCACTCGATGGCATCCCCGAAGCATTTCAGGTGGGGGGCTACGGTCAGTTGGTCCAGCCTGGAAACGTCGAGGAACTGGCGCCCGCGATGCATACCTGGGCCGAAATACCACCCCTAGATAAACAGGGGCGCATGGCGTTGCACGCTAAAATCGAGCAGCGGCTTTCCATCGCAGTGGCGGCGCTTCACGTGCAGGATATTTATCATTCGATACTATCGCCTGCGGTCGCAACTGCACATATCACTCCATCACGTGCCACCACCATCTGAATATATATCGTGATGCATTATTATCATTCATTAAAACCATTCAGGGAAATGTTCCAGAACGGAACACCGGTTCTGACATATCACAAATTAGGTCCACGCCCGAATGGCGTCCGCATAAAGGGACTTTACCTCAGCGATAAATTGTTCGCGCGGCAACTATCGGAGCTGCGCACTGCAGGCTTCGAAACGCCACCACTATCGGCAATGTTTCCGGCTGGCGAAGTCTCACAACGGAATATCGCGCTCACGTTCGACGACGGTTATGCCAACGTCCTGCGTTATGGTCTACGACCGCTCGCGGACAATAAATATCATGCGATCCAATTTATCGTTGCCGATTGTATCGGAAAGTTCAATCAATGGGATCAAAGTACCGGAGAAGCCGATGAACGGTTGATGGGTGCTGCGGAGATTCGCGAATGGCTAGCGGCCGGTCATGAAATTGGTTCACACTCGCTCACCCATCCGTTTCTTACACGTATCTCACGCGCTCAAGCACGCGAGGAGATTTCTGCCAGCAAGAAAATACTTGAGGATCTATTCGGCCGAACAGTTAAATACTTTTGTTATCCCTATGGCGATTGGAACAATGAAATCTGCAATCTGGTCATAGCCGCTGGTTACAAGGCCGCATTCACCACAAATCCTGGCGTTAATGCTATGGATGATTTGCCATATACGTTGAAACGATTTACCGCGCGTTACCCATCCAGAAGCCTGAAAGCGGTTTGGTCACGCCTGCATGGGTATCGTGATCATCATTAAATGTTGACAATACCCTGGAATAACCCCCTATGTGTTAATTTAACATTACCCCGTAATCTGCTCAAGTCCGGTGTCAACAATCATGCTCCATCTTGCAATGCTCAATTATAATTTATCGGTTAATCCAATACGTCACCTTGTGTTCACGAAGAAAGTCTTCGGCGCGGCGCCCCTGGAGAATTGCCAGGGTTGACAGTACCCCGGCCTGCGTGCAATTGGCCTCAAGCACCGTCACTGAACGTGGAGCATCGCGGACGGGCCAGCCCGTACGCGGATCCAGGATATGGCTATAACGCACACCGTCTTTTAGCAGATAGCGGCGCACATCGCCGCTGGTTGTGACACCGCCCTTTTTGAGTTCAACCATCGGAGTCGGCTGCTTGGGACCTACACTTTCGATTGCAATTTTCCAGGCACTTCCGTCAGTACGCGGGCCTGTCGCCACAATATCACCACCAAAGTTCACCAGCAGCGGTACTCTACCCGCGGCGCTACCCAATTGTGCCGCACGGTCGACAGCATATTCCTTGCCTATACCCCCAAAATCAATTTCCATACCAGCTGGCATCTGCAACAGTGGTGCATGCCAGCGCACGCGTTGCCACCCAACCAGCTTTAGTACCTTTTGAACTGCGGTGGTATTCGGCACCCGGTCGCTACCATCGAAGTGCCAAACCTCACGCAAAACACCGGAGGTAACATCGAACGAGCCATCGCTCAGTTGATAAAGACTGACGCCGAAATCAAGCATCCGTGCCGTCTCATCATCCACTTCAATCTTTTTACCCGAAGCCGTGTTGATCGCGTAAACAATGTTGTCGGTGAGGTAGCGGCTAAATTTGCGCTCGATACGCCATGCTTCTTCCGATACAGATATTGCGACATGCCTCGCCACCGACTCTTCATGCGTATCGATCAAAACTTCACAGGGGCAGGCCATCGCTGTGAACCGGGCGCGCCACAAATCTGCCTCCAGACATAACTCCAGACCGGCAGCCCGGTTGCGCTCAAAATCCGAATGAATAATCGACCTGGACAATGTTGGCACTGAGACCTGGAAACAGACTAAAGTCCTGTTGGACGCCAATATTCACTTGCGGATCTGAGCCGCCGGTCTGCGTGTAGTGTTCAAGCCGGAGGGTAAACGTCCCGGCAGGCCACCAGTTGCCTTTACTGACATCCGTACCAAATTCCAGGCCAATCGTACGCCCGGTGAATCCCGCTAGTCGATAGTCGGCGCTGACAAAATCTGGTAATGGCTCAGAATTCAACAATCCTCGTCGATAAAAGTATGCCGCACTCTGCCGGTAATAACGCAGATGCGGCTCCAGAAAGAAGTGGTCGCTCAGCACCCATCGGTACCGTAATTCGAGTGTATTAGAGCGAACATTCCAAGTATCCCATCCATAGCGATACGAGATGTCGAGCACATTGCCATTCAGATAAATCTTATTGCGTAGGTAAATGGTCCGCTGAGAACGCGTCGATGGGCGATTTTCGTAAATTTGGTAAAGGGGATCACCCTGTGGCGTTGAAGCGAGCTTCTGGCTTTCAATCACCGATACTTGCTTGTAGTAATCGTTTAGATAGCCACTGGATGCTCCGTAGGAAAAATTCATCTGGACCAGCCAGTTCTGGTTCATGATCTGGGTGACGCCGATCAGCGCATCCTTGATGGTTTTGGTTCGACTGTGCGCCACGGGCGATGTCCCACCCGTTGCTGGAACCACGCTCAAGGGGTCCGGGACGCCACCGATGGGGTTAATACTATCGTATTCATACGATAGCCCCCCAGATACAGTAGTGTTTTGCTCATTGAAACTGCGCGCCAACAGCGCATTGGCGCCAAGCGATTTGAAATCGTCTTCAATCGAGACATTGCTACCCAAATCGAGTCGCCACACATCATCCAGCGGCTGTGACCACGTTGCCTTCACTGCCCCGCGTGTATCTTTGAAATACTTATTAACTGGCGTTTGGCCTGGCGCAATTGTTGTTGTCTTTTTACCGGATGGACCGGTAACGGTTTGGGTCATCGTTGACGGCATGCCCCCCGTAGGAGTGGAGCCCGACAATACATCGGCCACAAAGTTCAGCGTCAAAGAGGAATCATTACCGAGATCCTTTTTGGCAAGTACAATGGGTTCAAGCGCCATTATTCCATTTACTTCAGAATAATAGAGAACCGACGAATCGAAGTTCCAATCTCCCTTATCGGCCCTTGCGTTTGGCATCACACCCAAGAGTGCACAACTGGATGCCCACAGTGTCCGTCGCAACCGCCGGCGTTGATTGCGTGTCAATTGCATCCGCAACCACCACCAGAAAAATCACTGCCTCCACTGGTGGCTTCTTTGGAGAAATAGATATGATCATCGGCGGCTAGAATTAAGGGTTCATAATTAAGCGACATTTCCGGTTTAGCAAGAATACCGCGTTGCCAGGGCTTAACACCCAGGCTACCGCACCCGGTCAATGTCGCTCCCGCGGTAATCATAATTAGAAATACTATGATTTTTAACATTCTCATCTTTCAATTTCCGTTGGCTGACGGTTAACCAACAAAGCACGTATTTGCCCCTCATATTCACTCCGCGAAATGTCACGGAATCCGACATCACGGCGGTAAATATGACCAGCCTGATCAATGACAAATGAACTTGGCATACCCATCAGGTTGTACTGCTCAGCAAGTGTGCCTTCTGGATCGAATACGATTTTGAAATCAACTGGATGTTTGTTCAGAAATTGTATAGCGTCCTGTTTTTGTTCATCGACGTTGACCGCAATGACAACTAGCCCTTGGGCACCGTATTTGGATTGCATGGCGTTCATCCACGGAAATGATTCCCTACAGGGTGGGCACCACGAAGCCCAAAAATCCAGATAGACAACCTTGCCTCGATATTGGGTCAAGTCCAGGTTCGGGCTGGCCGCGGATGCCGATACGCACCAAGTCATCAGCAAGAGGATAAACGCGCCCGGGAGTACTTTTTTCATGTTTGGTCCTGCAAGCAGGAATTTTGCCCACCCTTCAGGTACACGCCACAGACCCTTACTAAAGGCCCCATAGCAACGCTATTCACCAGGTATATAACCCGAGTTCTGGAAACCGACCCAGGAATTTGCGTCATGCTCAAGATTAACACGCATATAAAACCCTAAAGGGTTCCAGCCTTTGACCAAAATTTGGTTGTGAGACGTCAAAGTCTTGTCACATACCCAGCTTAAATAAGGCCTTATGCCTTGGATATATCACATGCGATGTGAGAAGGGACCCTTTTAAAAGCCTGGTTGCGTGTATGCATTTAGGATTTCAGCGGTCACCAATAATAATGGTGACGTATTTCCTAGACCGAGGCAGTGATGAGCAGGCCTAATTACTTGCTGAGTATTCTCGTGCATAAGCGTCGTTCATGAGAAGCTATGTGGTCAATTCCCAAATATTAATCACATCCTTTCCGGCTTTGCACTTGCTGCGGTGTCATTGACCTTAAATGCAACACCCTGGCAATTGCAGTTCGGTGTAGCCCGCGGTGTGCCAGGTGGGTTCATTCAAGTACGTGAAAACAATGTACCGGGTACTTCCTTACCATTGGAGCCTATTCTCGGCATTGATTATGTGCAACGACACAGGCAGGTGCGAAAGACGCGATCAGCCAGAAGCGCGCTTATATTTAACCTGAATTTTGCCAGTATATATGGTGAATCTGTGCGCCCGATACCCATTTACTATAACGGCGTACAACTTGCAGCTAATTATCCCTTGACCAGCTGTGCCAGCTGGCTGAACAATTGGCAAATGAGGGCCGAAAAAGTGTATGTGCCTCAAACAAATCAGAAAGCACAAGCGGGACCGGACTACCACTGGGAGAAAGTTCTGCAGATCGTCTTCGGCTGGTATGACCGCTACTTCATGCAAAACGAGCAAAGCACAGAAGATGGAAACTACATTCTGTTGACTGAGCACTGCTATTACTTGAATTTGTGCTATCGCTTCTAGTTCAGGGCATCATTAATGGAGAATCCAGCATGATTCGCAGACGCATTACACATGAAATTCGATTGGGCCTTGTAACTACCCAAGTCCTGTGGATCATGTTGGGTATTTCTGCGACGATCGCGGCCATGCTACCTACTGTGGCAATAGCTGCAGACTCTACCGCCACTGATACCACACAGAACACCACCAACCCAGAAGACCAGATAATTTTGGAAGCCACGCAGAACAAGGGCTCCGCTTGGTCGCTCGGCCTAGGAGTGGCTATCAGTGAACCCGGTTACATCGGCGTCAGCAGCCAGGTGACGCCATTACCTCTGGTCTTCTATCACGACGGCCGTTTCTTCCTTGCCGGTGTCAGCGTCGGATACGTGCCATTCAACGGCCGACATTACAGCTTCGCAATTCTTGCCAAGCCGCGTATCAACCGACTGAGTGCCAGCGAATCATCGCAGCTGGCCGGTATCCAGAGCCGCAAGTGGTCGATCGATGGCGGCGGGCGCTTTAGCTTTTTCGGCGACTGGGGTCGCCTCGACGCCGGCGTCTACACCGATCTTCTGCACCGCAATAATGGATTGGAGGCGGATCTGGGTTATCAGTATCCGATTCGCATGACAGGATGGACACTCTCGCCCGGTATCGGTCTCGCTTGGTACAACTCTCCACTCACCAATTACTACTACGGGGTAAGCCAGGCGGAAGTAGTGTCGGGGCGGCCTGCCTATTCCCCCGGCCGCGCTACCAACCCTTATTTGGCGTTAAACCTGCAGGTGCCTATGGGCACCCACTGGCAATTTCTGGGTGGTGTGAAGTACCTGCATTTTGCACGCTCCATTCAGGACAGCCCTATCGTGGACCGCGCCGATACCCTTACTGTATTTCTTGCAGTGAGTTACCGGTTTGAAACCCATTAGATCACCACGCCGACTAATCGAAAAGTGTATCCCATACGCACATAGTATGCCTTGCAAGTTAGTGCATTATTAATGAATAATCTGAACACAGTCGCTACAATCGATCTGCTGTAATCTTTGCGCCGTCTTGACGCGTTGCAGCCCTAGAATTCCAGCTCAGGAAATCGCGTGAACGCGAAGCAGATCTCAATGTTAGTTACTGGGGTATTGCTTGGCTGCGCACTCGCGACAGCCAGCGCTCGTAGTCCACCCTTCGGTATCCAAGCATTCGTACGTGGTACTGCGGCCTTTTATAAAGGCGATTATTCAGAAGCACTAGCCGCTTTCCTTGAAGCACGCCGCGACGGTATTCAAAGTCCACAACTTTGCTACGACCTCGGGGTCACCTACTACCATCTCGGCCGCTATGACGAGGCTCGCCGTGAGTTCACAACACTCACCGAGTTGTCATCGGTCGCCGCCCTAAGTCATTACAACCTTGGACTGGTCGCGCTGCAGCAACATGACCAGCCTCGTGCGCGCAGGGAGTTCAAGCAGGCATACGCAAGCACGCAGACACTCGAGTTGCGTGCGCTGGCCGCAGCTGCACTCGATACCTTGGGTCCTGAGCCAACCCCTAATCCCCGATGGACGGCGTTTGCGAATGCCAGCTACGGCTACGACAGTAACGTCGCGCTGAAATCAGAGAGCACAACCTTGATACCTGCGCAGCAAGGGTCCGATGTCTTTTCATTACTCTCCGGGGCCATAGCCCAGCTCAGCGGCAGCAGTGCTCAAGGCTGGCAGGCTGTCGGGACTTTCTACCGTATCGATTACCCCAAGCTGAGCCAATACGATCAGTCCTATCTGCATGCCGGCGGACAGTACCGCTGGAGCACCGAAAGCTGGAGTCATATACTCGGTTTCTACGCAGGTGAAGTCACTCTAGGCAGCGCAAACCTAGAAACGCTCGGCACATTCAGTGCCGACACAAGATATACATACCCCTCCGGCAACACCCTGCATGCGTTCTACCGATACACCCGCATCAAGGGCAGCAGTGATTATGATTACCTGACCGGATGGCACCAGTCTATCGGCATTGAGGACACCCTGCAGATGGCGCGCTCCGACCTCACGCTCGGTTACAGCTTCGATTTCAACGAGCGCAATAATTACAATTCACCCTCGCAGTTCCTGAGTTCGTCACCGACCGTTAACGGCTTGTACACGCTGCTGAACTGGCACTTGGATGATGCGACTGCCTTACACTTTGAAGCCAGCTATCAGCACAGCCACTATCAGGAGTCCAATATGATGACGCAAGGTGGCATTGTCACGAGCATCTTGAGGGAAGATAACTGGTGGAGTTCGGCCATCGGTCTGAGTTACTCGCTGGATGCAAGCTGGTCTCTGCGTCTCAATTGGAGCTTCTCCGACAACCGATCAAACATTTCACAGTACAGCTACAACAGCAAACAGATCATGGCATCACTGGAATATGTGACGTCCCATTAAGGTTTAACGCTTTTATCTAACATGGATAGCTTATTGCGAATGTTCAAAGTAACTACACGGCTGGGGATTTGGCAACTGATCAACTGTCTAAAAGAGGTTTGATTCTGCCATCAGAAATAGATTGGCGCTTCAACGGTAAACTGCAACTCAACCAAAGAAGGTGGCAGGGGCGGAATTGAACCACCGACACGCGGATTTTCAGTCCGAGACCCTCACAAATACCATGTTATAAATCAGTTAGTTACAAACCCCAAGACGAACCAGGGGAACTTTAGGGGAACCATCACATCATCAATTTACAAAAGAGCAGTTATCTCAAATGTTCTATTACTGAAAAATGTTAACCATTCCTCAGGAACCAATCTAAGGGTGCGTGTGGCCGATTGCAAGTATGTTATCGATTTTCGTGAACTCGGGAACGACCTGTAACCACAGCCAGCTCAGCCGGTCGATGCAACACTACCTAAACACTGAATTCAATCATGCTTTCCCCTGGAAAACCAATCTTTCTGGCTGTATTTGATTATATCTAGATAGGGTCGAGTTCTGTTTGAACCAACGCTCGCAACCGACTCTAGCCGTTGGGACCCTCCGCAAGTAGAGGGTCGAGCCAGTGTTGCGTCGACCGCCAAGTTCGATAAGCATATTGAGTGACCAATGATTAGCTAGGGGGTTCAAATGATCAATACCGGATCCGGTGGAACTTCCAAGAAAAAACTCTCCGGAACCATAGCTGGTTCAATATAACGTATGTCCTTCTCCGATACCCCTGCGTCGTGAAATATTTGCCGCCAGT
>Ga0307374_10001114_pt1 | contig 50478 bp, 45 predicted proteins | sample OX3MG_FD_202532 | JGI IMG/M metagenome (GOLD analysis project Ga0307374, IMG submission 202532) | Soil microbial communities from Risofladan, Vaasa, Finland - OX-3 | ecosystem: Environmental > Terrestrial > Soil > Coastal area > Acid sulfate soil | place: Finland: Risofladan, Vaasa | collected...
GTCCATCATGGAGAGAGCGCGGATGAGATCATCAAGGCCCAGGACAAGCATCTGAGAAATGTGGTGGCAGGCGGGGACCGCAGCCACACGGCCGCTCTCAGTGAGATGAAAGGCAGGTGGATGCATCCCATCTCCAACATGGGCTGGTACCGGGCCACCAAGCGAAAGTTCGCAGCCCGCCCCGAGGGCCTCACCGATGCGGGTGACCAAGAGACGAGGGGTGCCTGAATGAGCGTTCGATAGTTGTGGCCTCGCCCCCGCTCGAGGCGACGAGCTTCCAGGTCGAGAACATCCGATGGACCTACGTTTTCTACACCAGCGGTCTCTCCATCAATGTTCTGTACTCGCTCGATGGCTCCGAGAAGCGAGCGGTCGGATTCAAGCTGCCCGACGGTATGGACATCCCCGCCGAGCTCGGCTCGTTCAAATTCGCGCGGCAGAAGTCCAAGCTGGCCGGCACAATCCGCGGCTCGTACTTTTTGATCAAAGGTGAGTACTAGTTGATGTGGACGCCGGACATGGCCCGGCTGATGATGAGGCGCTGGATCTCCGAAGTGCCCTCGAAGATGGTGTAGATCTTCGAGTCCCGGTGCCAGCGCTCGACCGGGTTCTCCCGGACGTAGCCGTAGCCGCCGAGGATCTGGATGGCCTGTTCGGTCACCCACACCGCCGTCTCCCCGGCATAGAGCTTGGACATGGAGCCCTCACCGGAGGTGAACTTCTGTCCCGTGCCGGCCATCCAGGCGGCCCGGTGAACAAGCAGCCGGGCGGCATCGGTGTGCATCTTCATGTCGGCCAGCTTGAAGGCGATGGCCTGGTTCTCGATGATGGCCCGGCCAAACTGCTTGCGCTCCTTGGCGTAGTCCAGGGCGTACTCATGAGCGGCCCGGGAGATGCCCACCGCCTGCGCGCCCACGATGGGCCGGGAGGCTTCGAAGGTGGACATGGCCGCCTGCACCGAGGAGGACTTACCTTCCCGGGCCCGGGCGATGCGGGCGTCCAACTTCTCCTTGCCACCCAGTAGGCAGTGACCGGGGATGCGGACATCGTCGAGGACGACTTCGCCGGTGTGGGAAGCGCGGATACCCATCTTCTTGAACTTCTGGCCGAGGGACAGACCCTTGGTCTTGGGCGGCACGATGAAGCTGGCCTGGCCCCGGGAGCCGAGGCTGGGCTCGATCGAAGCCACCACCACATGGATGTCGGCTATGCCCCCGTTGGTGATCCAGGTCTTGGTGCCGTTGAGGACCCACTCGTCCTTGGCTTCGTCGTAGACGGCCCGGGTCCGGAGCGAGGAGACGTCCGAGCCGGCATCGGCCTCGGATACGCAGAAGGCAGCCAGCTTGATGTCATCGGGGGTCCCGAAGCACTGGGGCGCCCATTCCGCCACCTGCTCGGGAGTTCCACTGCCGAAAATGCCGGCCACGCCCAAGGTCGATCCGAAGATGGCCAGCGCGATCCCGGCGTCGCCCCAGGACATCTCCTCGTTGACCAGGCACATCATGAGACCGGTCGGGTCCCCGACGAAGGCCTGGGCCACGAACTCGAAGGAGTAGATGCCGGCCTTGGCCGCCTCCTGGATGATCGGCCAAGGGGTCTCCTCCCGTTCATCCCACTCATGGGCAGCCGGACGGACCACCTTCTCGGCGAAGTCGTGGACCCATTTCTGGATCTGGAGCTGGTCCTCGTTGAGGGACAGGGAGAAGTCGGTCACGGTCGCACCTCGTCGTACGGAAGCTGGGAGTTACCCAACGGTAACCGGACGGGGCCACCGCCCGCCATCACTGGGGCCACACAGCCGGGGCGGTATGTCGCTTTTCGATCCCGGCCTCCCAAATGGCGCCCGGAAGTGGGACAATGGTGTCACGAATGGTGGCTGAGGCCGTCCATCCAATGGGAGGAGAACCTCCCCGGTGTGACGAACCTAACCACGGGGAAATGTTCTCCCCGGGGAGGAGGCGGCAGCGCATGGCCCAGAAGGTGTCGGACATCCGGACCGCAGACGACCTGGACCTGGCGCGGGCCGCGGCCACCGGGGACGGGTCGGCCTTCGATGAGCTGTACCGGGCCCACGCCGATGCCGCCTGGCGGGTGGCCTTTGCCGTCACGGGCAATAGGGACGATGCCGCCGACGCGGTAGCCGACGCCTTCACCCGGTTCCTGAGCGCGCTGACCGCCGGCCGGCTGGCCGATCTGGCCAACGTCCGGGCCTATCTTCTCACCACTACCCGGAACGCCGCCATCGACGTCCTGCGCCGAAACGGCCGGCTCCAACCCCTGGACGACCTCGGCCAGTCCGAGATCGGATCGCTGAGCGCGGGACCTTCCGACCGGGTGGTCGAGGGACTGGACGCCGCCTTTGTCTCCACCGCCTTCCTGAGCCTGCCCGAACGCTGGCGCTCCGTCCTGTGGCTCACCGAGGTGGAGGGCATGTCAGCCGCCGATGTGGCCATGCTGATGGGGGTGTCAGCCAACAACGCCGCCCAGCTGGCCGTCCGGGCCCGGGCCGGATTGCGCCAACGATTCCTCCAGGCTCACGTCCGCGAAGAAGCCGAGGGAAAATGCTCTTTCACCCTCGACCGTTTGGGCGCCTACGTCGGTGGCGCCCTGGCTCCCCGTGACGTCGCCAAGGTCGACCAGCACCTGGCCGGCTGCCCCTCATGCCGGGCCGTGCAGGAGGAGTTGGCCGACCTGGGGACCACCCTGCGCCGGGTGGCGCTCCCTCTGCCTCTGGCCCTGGGCGCTCTGGCCTGGAAGCACTGGCGGGATGCGTCCTCGGCCTCCGAGACCGGCCGGCGGGTGATCACCGGGATGAGGGGCCAGCGCCCGCTGACCGGGGTCAGTGTCGGACTGCTCGGACTGGGCATCATCGCCCTCGGCATCCTGGGCCACCCCAACATCGGTCTGGCCGGAGCCGCCCCGCATCAGCTGGCCGGACCGTCCATCGGCTCCCGTCCGGTGATCCTGGCCGAGGACCAGGCCGCCGCCCAGCCCGCCGCCCCCGCCCTGCCTCTGGCCGTGACCGGACTTCCGGCCGCCTCGGCGGCCACTACGGCCGCCACGCCGGGCCAGACCACCGGCTCGGGTGGGACCACCGGCTCCGGCTCGGGCGGCTCCCCGGCGCCGAGCGCCCCTTCGGGCGGCTCGTCCCCCGCCCCGGGTACCACGCCGCCGACTTCGCCGACCAGCGGGCCGACTCTCCAGCTGTCCACCCAGATCAATCTGGCCCCGGCCCCGATCCTGGCCACGCTGGGAGCCGGACAGGGCACCGGGTCCTCCACCGGGGCGGCCGTCAGCACCCCGGCCACCAGCCAGTCGGCGGGCTCACCCCCGCCGTCGAGCCCCTCCCAGTCCTCCACCCCCTCGGCGTCGGTCAGCGCCACCGCCCCGGGCACGGGCAGCACCTCGGCCACCTTGCCCGCCGCCAACAACAGCTCAGTCGACCTGGCGGTGGCGGGCAACGTGTCCGTCCCCCTGCCCTGACGCCAGCCCCCCTGCTCTAGTCAGTCCCGGCGTCGGCGGACCCGGCTGCCCTCCGGCCCGGTCTCAACCAGCCAGCCCTGAGTGGTCAGTTCGGCCCGGATGGCATCGGCGGCCGGGAAGTCCCGCTCGGCCCGGGCGGCGTCGAGGGCCCCCACCAGATCGACGACATCGCTGGGCACGCCTCCGCCCGAGCCTGAGCTCCGTGGAAAGAGGCCCAGGGCTGCGGTCATGGCCGCCAGCGCCCCGGCCAGGGATCCGCCCTCGTCCGTCCGACCGGCATCGGCGGCGGCGTTGGCCTGCCTGAGGGCGTCGGACACGATGGCCATCGCCCGGGGGGTATCCAGGTCATCCTCCATGGCGGCCCGGAACCGGTCCAGGACGGAAGCGGCGGGTTCGGAAGCCGCCGATTGGAATGAGGGCGCGGGGGCGGGGGCCGGGGGCGGTCCGGACCGGGCCTCGGCAAAGGCGGCCGGAAAGCGGCCGGCAAAGACATCCAGGCGCTCCAAGGTGGAACTGGCCCGGGCGATGGTGTCGGGAGTGACCTCCACCGGGGAGCGGTAGTGGGCCTGCAGCACCAGCATGCGGTAGGCCCGGCTGTCCTCCCGGGCCAGGAGGTCGGTGAGGGAGATGAAGTTGCCGACCGACTTGGACATCTTCTCCCCGGCCACCTCCACAAAGGCGTGGTGCATCCAGTGGTGGGTGAAGTCCCGCCCCAGAGCCACGGCCTGGGCCCGCTCGTTCTCGTGGTGGGGGAACTTGAGATCCAGCCCGCCGGTGTGCAGATCGAAGCCCTCCCCGAGAAGGTCGAGGGACATGACCACGCACTCGGTGTGCCAGCCCGGCCGGCCCGGGCCCCAGGGTGAGGGCCAGGCCGGCTCCCCGGGTGGGGCCAGCTTCCACAGGGCGAAGTCCTCCGGGGAGCGCTTGGACTGGTCGGCCTCGATCCGGGCCCCGGCCCGCAGCGATTCCAGGGACTGCTGGGCCAGCAGGCCGTAATCGGGGACCGAGGACACGGCGAAGTAGACCCCGTCACCCAGTTCATAAGCCGCCCCCCGGCCGATCAGCTCGGCCACCAGATCGACCATCCCGGCCACGTATTCGGTGGCCCGGGGGGCGTGATGGGGACGCAGCGTCCCGAGCGCGTCGGCCGCCTCCCACCAGCGCTCCTCGTACCGCACCGCCAGTTCACTCGGGCTCTGACCGGTGTCCTTGGCCCGGTTGATGATGTTGTCGTCTATGTCGGTGACGTTGGAGACGTGACTGACCTGGATGCCGGTCCACTCCAGGTACCGGCGCAGCACGTCGTAGACCAGCAGGAGCCGTCCGTGGCCCACGTGGGGGTCGTCATAGACGGTCGGACCGCAGACATACATCGACAGCCGGCCCGATTCCAGGCCGGACAGGGCGCGGATCCGGCCCAAAGCCGTGTCGTGCAGGCGCAGCACCCAGGTACCGTAATGCTCCCATGCCTCCCACCGTTCCGGATAAACCCACCCTCGACGGGCTGGAGGACAAGTGGACCGACGCCTGGGAGCGGGAGGGCACCTACCGGTTCGACCGGACCCGCACCCGGGAGGAGATCTTCTCGGTCGACACCCCTCCTCCCACGGTCAGCGGGACTCTCCACGTGGGCAGCGCCTGGGCCTACACCCAGGCCGACACGCTGGTCCGTTACCAGCGGATGAAGGGCCGGGAGGTCTACTACCCGATGGGCTGGGACGACAACGGCCTCGCCACCGAACGGCGGGTGCAGAACCACTTCGGGGTCCGCTGTGAGCCCTCGCTCCCCTATGACCCCGGCTTCCGGCCTCCGGACAAGGCCCCGGAGCCACCGGTCTCTGTCTCCCGGCCCAACTTCGTCGAACTGTGCGAGCTGCTCACGGCCGAGGATGAGAAGGCCTTCGAGGCGGTCTGGCGCCGCCTGTCCCTGTCGGTGGACTGGAGCCTCACCTACACCACCATGGACGAGCGCTCCCGGCGGGCGTCCCAGCGGGCCTTCCTGCGCAACCTGGCCCGGGGTGAGGCCTACAGCAGCGAGGCACCGACGCTATGGGACGTCGACTTCCACACGGCCGTGGCGCAGGCCGAATTGGAGGACCGGGACGTGGCCGGCGCCTACCACCGGCTGCGCTTCGCCCGGCTCGGCGTCGAGGGCGGGCCGACGGGCGGGGGCGGGACCGGATACGTCGAGATCGAGACCACCCGTCCCGAGCTCCTCCCCGCCTGCGTGGCCCTGGTCGCCCATCCCGACGACGCCCGCTACCAGCCGCTGTTCGGCACCGAGGTGCTCACCCCTGTGTTCGCCAGCCGGATCCCCGTGGTGGCCCACCGTCTGGCCGAGCCGGACAAGGGCTCGGGTATCGCCATGATCTGCACCTTCGGTGATGTCACCGACGTGGTCTGGTGGCGCGAGCTTCGCCTCCCGGTCAAGGGGATCGTGGGCCGGGACGGACGCCTGCTCCCCGTCGACTGGTCCGAAGATGTCTGGGGGGCACAGGATCCGGCCATCGCCCAGTCCGCTTATGACGAGTTGGCCGGCCGCACCGTGCGCCAGGCCCAGCGCCGCATCGTGGAGATGCTCAGCGAGTCGGGCGATCTCCTGGGTGATCCCAAGGCCATCACCCACCCGGTGAAGTTCTACGAGAAAGGTGACCGACCCCTGGAGATCGTCACCAGCCGCCAGTGGTACATCCGCAACGGCTCCCAGGACGATCAGCTCCGCCAGAACCTGCTGGCCCGGGGCCGGGAACTCAACTGGCATCCGGAGTTCATGCGGGTCCGGTTCGAGGATTGGGTCCAGGGCCTCAACAGCGACTGGCTGGCCAGCCGCCAGCGTTTCTTCGGCGTCGCCTTTCCCATCTGGTATCCGGTGGGAGCGGACGGCGCCGTCGACCATGACCATCCGATCACCGCCCAAGAGTCGGACCTGCCGGTGGACCCGACCGCCGACGTGCCCCGTGGCTTCCGTCCCGATCAGCGCGATCAGCCCGGAGGCTTCACCGCCGAAGTCGACATCATGGACACGTGGGCGACCTCCTCGTGCACGCCGTTGATCGCCTCGTACTGGGAGGACGATCCCGACCTCTTCGCCCGGGTCTTCCCCATGGATATGCGACCCCAGGGCCACGACATCATCCGGACCTGGCTGTTCGCCACCCTGCTGCGCTCCGAATTCGAGACCGGAGGCCTGCCCTGGTCGGATGCCTCGGTCAACGGCTTCATCTACGACCCCGACCGGAAGAAGATGTCCAAGTCCAAGGGCAACGCCGTCACGCCCATGGCCCTGCTGGAGGAGTTCGGCACCGACGGCTTCCGGTACTGGGCCACCAGCGTGCGGCCGGGAATGGACGCCGCCTTCGACACCGGCCAGATGAAGGTGGGCCGGCGCCTATCCATAAAGGTCCTCAACGCCTCCAAGTTCGTCCTCATGCGGCTCGGGGAGTCCGACACGGTCGACCTATCCGCCGTCACCCATCCCCTCGACCTCTCCCTGCTGGCCGGGCTGGCCCGGGTGGTCGAGCAGGCCACCGCCGCCTTCGAGGACTTCGATTTCGCCCGGGCTCTGGAACGCACCGAGGCCTTCTTCTGGACCTTCTGCGATGACTACGTCGAGTTGGTCAAGGCCCGGGCCTACGGCTCGGGCGACCCGGCCGCAACAGCGTCGGCCCAGGCCACCCTGGCCACCGCCCTGTCCGTCCTGGTCCGGCTCCTGGCCCCATTCCTGCCCTTCGTCACCGAGGAGGTGTGGTCCTGGTGGAAGACCGGATCGGTCCACCGGACCGCCTGGCCGACCGGGGCCGAACTGGAGGCGGACGCCGGCCCGATCGGTGCCGATGACCCCTCCGTGCTCGGTGTAATCAGCGAGGTGCTGGCCCAGGTCCGCAAGGCCAAGAGCGAGGCCAGCCGCTCCATGCGGGCCCCCGTGCAGCGCCTGGTGGTGAGCGACTCGGCCGAGCGGCTGGCTCTGGTCCGCCTGGGTTCGGACGACCTTCTCCAGGCCGGATCGGTGATCGACCTGGAACTGGTCGAGGGCGAGACCAAGATCACCGTCGAACTGTCGGCCGACCCGGGCTGAGCGACCCGGAGCCCGTCGCTTCGACGGCGGCCAGGCGGGCCAGGTGGCGTTCGTCCACCGGGGTGACCACGGCGCCTTCCGACCAGTCCCCCAACACCCGGACCCGCTGCGCCGTCGACCTGGTCCCGCTGGAGTTGCCGGGCGACATAGGCGCAGATGTGGGCGTCGATCTCGTCCTCCACCGCTTCCAAATGGAGGTGCCGGGTGGCCCCGTCGACGGCCGCGGCCAATACGGCCCAGCGGGAGTTGGCGGTGACGTCGAAGGGATCCGGTCCGGAAGCCAGCGACTCCAGTAGACCGACCACCCCCGCCGGCCCCCGTCGGCAAACACGAGCATGGACCGGTTGGACGAGTGTGCCCCGGCCTTCTGGGCCCCGAAGACCCGGGACAACAGCGTCTCGCACCGGCGCCGGCCGCTCAGGTTCTCCACGATCAGGGGAGCATCGAAGCCGACCACCTCGGGGGCCGGCGCCTCGGCCTCCATCCAGTCCAGGATCTCGACGTCGGTGTGGACGGTGGCCGATGCGGTGACCCGGCCGCCCGGGCGACGGCGCACAAGCCGGTTCGGGCCCGGCGCCCCCAGGCCAGGTCGATGCCGACGCAACTCAAGACGCCCGGCGAGCCAGCACCTCACCGTGCACCACGGCGAAGTAACCGTCCTCCGCTTCGGCCCACCTCCTCCACGCCCCGGCCATGTCGGCCAGTTCCCAGGCTTCGCACAGTCCGTAACTCACCGCCTGGGTGGCGAAGTCGGACTTCTCCACCCGCTCGGCCCACAGGCCTCCCCACCAACCCCTGGACTCGGGATCAGCGAAGGTCCATGTGGAGGAGGAAGCCCGCACGTCGGAGAAGCCCGCCTTCTGCACCCAGCCCAGCAGGTAGCGCCCGGCGTCGGCCTGGGCCCGGTTGCGGACGCAGACCTGGTGGTAGACGGCCAGCCAACGGTCGAGGACGGGGTCGGCCGGAGCCCAGGCGAAGGCGCCGTAATCGGAGTCCCGCACCGCCAGCAGACCGCCCGGGCGCAGGGCCCGCCCCATGGCCTTCAGGGCGCCCACCGGATCGGAGAGGTGCTGGAGAACCTGATGGGCATGCACGATGTCGAAGCCGGTCAGATCGGAGTCGAGGTGGTACACGTCGGCGACGCGGAACGCGACGTTGGCCGCGGCGTTCTGGTCGACGGCGGCCCGCTCGACGGTGTTGTTGTCCACGGCGGCGTCCGCCTGGCCGGCGTGGTCCCGGGCCTGGGCGACCACCGCCTCCGAGGCGTCGATGCCCACCACCCGCCCGGGGCTGACCAGGCGGGCGAGGTCGACGGTGATGGTCCCCGGCCCGCAGCCCACGTCGAGCAGTGACAGTCCGGGTTGGAGCGAGTCGAGCAGGTACCGGGCCGAGTTGGCGGCGGTGCGCCAGCGGTGGCTGCGCAGCACCGACTCGTGATGGCCGTGGGTGTACACGTCGGGCACCGGTGGAGTCTCGCGCCGGCCCGCCCCAGATCAGCCGAGACGCCGGCGGGCGAGAGGGTGGGTCTCGACGGGCAGAGCGAGGACGCGGTCGATGGTGCGCTGAGCATCCCAGCCGTCGTAGGCGATGCCGATCACCGGCACCAACCCGGCCGCCCAGCGCCGCCCCATGCGGGTGGCCGCCTGGCGGCCCAGAGTCCGGGCCGCCCTCTGATGAGTCGGTTGATCGGTGCGGGAGGGACCACCGAGCACCGCCTCGATCATGTCGGTGGCCAGAACCGCGTGGTCGACGGCGCGCCCGGCCTCGTCCAGACGGCGCACCCGGACCGTGACCGACAGCCACAGCTCGGCCACCCAGGCCAGCAGCATGCCCCCCACGACGGTGGGAGCCAGAGCCGTGCCGGCCAGGCCCAGGCTCTCGACCAACGACACCTCCCCGGCCTGTTGGAGCAGCGCCGCCGCCCCCGCCGCCGCCGCCGCCCACACCCGGGCCTGGCGGGCCGAGGTGACCGGGAGGGGGTGCTCGGCCAGCACCGGCACGGTGGCCGCCACCAGATGTTCGAGTTCGGCGGGCAGGGCGTCCATGGCCTCCCGGGGGCTGCGGATGCGGGATAGGCGCCGGGCCGACGCCCCCACCATGGCCACCACCTCATCAGGCAGTCGGTCGGTCAGACGCTCGACCTGTCGGCGCACCGGCTGCATGGCGTCAGTCTCGCTCAGGCGGGGCGGGGCGGGTCCCGCCGCCCCCGGCCGGGCCGGACGCCGAGGCGGGCGGCCCGGCGAACGGCCAGCTGACAGGCATCGAGCAGAACCGGGACGAAGACGCCCGGGTCCCGGGCGCAGACCAGGTGATCGCCCTCGACCGGAAAGATGACTGCGCTCGGGATGGCCCGGGCCAGCTTGACCTGCCGGCGCACGGGGACCAGCTGATCGACCGTGGTGACCACCACCGAGGTGGGTACGTCGATCTGGTCGATCCAGTCATGGGATGAATACCGGCCCAGGGCTTCGGCCGCCTCGATGACCCGGCGGGAGTCGTTGAGGGACAACTCGTGGGCGATCCAGCGGCCCAGGCCGGGATGACCCATGTCGGGAGTGAGCATCCCTTCAATGAGCCGCAGGATCCGCCCCGCCTCCCGGTTGGGGACCGGAGCCAGCCGGCCGGCCAGCATCATGCCCAGGGCCATGAACTGCACCCGCTCCCGCACGTTGCCGCGGAAGTTCCGGCTGGTGGCGCACATGACCAGGGCCTCGACCCGGGCGGCGTGGCGGTGCCAGATGAGCTGGGAAATGGGACCGCCCATGGAGTAGCCGACCGGGATGAAACGCTCGATGCCGAGCTGGTCGGCCACCGCCACGGCGTCATCGGCGCAGTCGGACAGGCGGAAACGGGCCGGGGCGCGGATGCCGCGGCCGTGGCCCCGGTGATCCACCGCCACCACCCGGAAGTGCTCCCCCAGGGCCTCGAAACAGGCGTACCAATTAAGTCCGGAGCTGGCCGACAGCCCGTGGAGCAGGAGGAGAACCGGCGCGCCCGGCGGCCCGGTCACCTCCCGAATGAAGGTGGTGCCCCTCCCGGGCAGCTCCAGCGGTCGGCCCACCGGAACCGTCCATCCCAGGGCGGCCAACTCCGGATCGGCCTCCAGACCGGTCGAACTCAATTTCTGGCCTGACACCGAGGTCAACGTACCAACCACTCCGTCCCCGGCCGTTCATCCCCGGAGGCAACCGCCTCGGCGTGTCCTGCGTCTAAGGGTCACACCGCGAGGGGAGACCGATCATGAGATACGCAGCCCGGTTGGATCGGAAGGTGGGGGCCGCCTTGGGCGCCGTGGTCCTGGTCGGCGGAGTCACCGCCCTCGGGCTCACGGTGGGTCACCCGGGCGGGCCCACCTCGACCGCCTCGGAGGCGGCCGTTCACGATGGAGCGCTGAGGGCGGCCCTGCCCGGGGGCGGCTTCTCTGCGGCCGGTTCCGGGGCCAGCGTCCTGGCCTCCGGCTCATCCACCGGGGCCGGAACGGCCAGCGCCGCTTCCGGAGGCGGCGGAGCGGCGGTCGGGTCCGTCGGGGTGGCCAGTTCAGGGTCGGGGACTGCGGCCGGTCCCGGCGCGCCTTTGCCGTCGGCCATCTCCACCGCCGAGTTGACCGGGCCCAAGGTGATCGAGACCGCTTCGGTCGACCTGAGGGTTGGACGCAGCGGCATAAACGACGCCGTCACCCGGCTCGGGGATCTGGCCCAGGCCGACGGCGGGTTCGTGTCCCACAGCACCACCCAGTCGGGCGACGGCACCCCATCGGCCAACCTCACCCTGCGCATCCCCGACGCCCAGTACGCGGCGGCCATCGACTCCATCCGGGGGCTCGGGAAGGTCACCTCCATGACCAGTTCCGGGGACGACGTCACCTCCCAGTACGTCGATCTCCAGTCCCAGATCACAGCCCTCCAGGGCAGCCAGCACCAGTACCTGACCATCCTGGCCAAGGCCAGCTCCATCGGGGACATTCTGGCCGTGCAGGCTCAGCTCGACTCCGTCGACTCCCAGCTACAACAGCTTGAGGGCCAGGAGAACGTGCTGGCGGATCAGACCACCTACGCCACCATCAGTGTCTCAGTGCTGGCGGCCGGCGTGCCGGCCCGGCCCCAACCCCAGCCGCAGGTCGGGCTGGCCCTGGCCTGGCATCGGGCCGTGGCCGGCTTCGGCTCCGGCGTGGACGCGCTGGTGACGGCGGCCGGGCCACTCCTGTTCGTCCTGCTGCTGCTGAGCGGTCTCTGGGCCCTCTATCGGGGTGGGCGGGTACTGATCGCCCGCCGGCGCAGCCCGACCGCGCCCCCGGTGGCGACGGCCTAGTCCGGATCGCTCCATGAGGGCGGGGCGCCCGGAGGGGGCGGACGGGACGGACCGGCCCAGCGGACCCGGCCCGGGGTAGCCGACAGGCGGGCGGCCGGCCCGGGCATGGTCACGCCGTCCACGTCGATCATCGAGCCCCGGGCGAGGAGGTGGGGGTCGGCCACCAGCTCGGTCATGGTCAGCACCGGGGCCGCCGCCACGTCGGCACCTTCGCAGAGTTTCAGGACCTCGTCCGCCGGCCGGGCGGCCACCCATTCCCGCAGGGCGGCCTCGACCACATCCCGATCGGCTATCCGTCCGGCCGCGGTCAAGAAGCGGGGGTCGTCACCCAGGCCGATGAGGGCCATGAGACGGGCCGCCACCGGCTCGGCCGAGGTGCTGAAGGCGACCCAGCGGCCGTCACCGGCCTGGAAGGTGCCCCGCGGCACCGTGTACGGCAGCCCGGAACCGAGCCGGGGTTGGTCGTAGCCGAACATGGCGGCCATGGACGGAAGCGGCCCCATGACCTGGAGCATGGACTCGAGCAGGTTGGCGTCGACCACCTGGCCCACCCCCGACCACAGGGCGACCATGGTGGCAAAGGCGGCGGTGAGTCCGGTCACCTCATCGGCCAGGGCGATGGGCGGCGGCAGCGGTGGCCCGTCCGGCTCGCCATTTCCAGCCGCGAATCCGGACATGGCCTCGGCCAGCGTGGCGAATCCGGGACGTCGGGCGTAGGGGCCATCGAGACCGAAGCCGCTGATCCGGGTCACCACCAGCCGGGGGTTGCGGGCCCAGAGCGTCTCCGGGCCCAGGCCCAGCTTCTCCAGGGAACCGGCCCGGAGGTTCTCGACCAGTACGTGGGCGCCCTCACACAGATCCAGCAGGGCGTCACGTCCGTCCGGGCTGGCCAGGTCCAGGCTGACGCAGCGCTTGTTCCGGGACAGAATCTTCCACCAGACGCTGTCCCCTCCTTCCTCCGCCGGCCAGCCCAGCGAGCGGGCCCCGTCACCGGATCCGGGTCGCTCGACCTTGATCACCTCGGCTCCGAAGTCCCCGAGGTGACGGGCGCAACCCGGCCCGGCCACCACGGTCGAACAGTCGATGACCCGCAGACCGGCCAGGGGCAGCCGCCCGGTCACGTCCGAACCGGCATCAGACATGGATGTCCTCGTCCTCCCCGTCCATGCGGGCACAGGTCGGGCACCAGTAGCGGACCTCCATGGGGGTGCCGCACGAGCCGTGGCGGGGCCCATGGGTGTCATCGGCGGTCCCGCCCCAGGCGGCCAGGAGCCGGAGGGCGCCGGCCAGCTCAGCTCCGACCGAGGTCAGGTGGTAATCGACCCGCAGGGGGCGGCGGGAGTAGGGCACGGCCATGACCAGGCCGTCCCGCTCGAGCTCGCGGAGACGGCTGGTCAAGACGTTGGTGGCGATTCCGGGTACGGCGCTGCCCAACTCCCCGAAGCGCCGGGGTCCATCGAGCAGGGCCGCCACCAGGAGCAGGGTCCAGCGATCCCCCACGCGGGCCAGGGCGGAAACCAGCGGCGGGGATGGATCGCTCAGGGGGTCTTTCCTGCTCCGCTCGTCAGAACCACGCTGAGCTGGATCTCCTCGACGCCCCGGACGATGCCGAGGTCCACGGAGCCGGAGGCGGCGTCGAGAGCTTCGTGCAGTTCGTCCACCGAGGTGAGATTACGGCCCCCGGCGCTGACGAGTACGTCCCCGCGGCGAAGGCCGGCGGCCGCGGCCGGGCCGTCTTCCTCCACCCCTCGCACCAGTAGGCCGGTCACATCGGACAGGCCGGCCGCCTCCCGGAGCTGACGGGTGGCCCGGGGCGGGGCCAGGGCGATGCCCAGGCGGGGACGCGAGCGTGACTCGCCCCGGCCCAGGGACTCCAACCGGGCGATGAGTTCGGCTCCACCCGGAACGGCCAGGTAGAAGCCCTCCTGGGGCCGGTGGGTGTTGAGTCCGACCATCCGGCCCTCGGCGTCCACCACCGGTCCGCCCGAGGCTCCCCGGGGGAGAGGGGCGGTGTGCTCCAGGCTGGCCGCCACCCGCCGGCCCCGCGGACCGCGGAAGGGTTGTCCGACGGCCGAGACGGTGCCCATGGTCACCCGGACCCCACGCCCACCGGGATTGGCCACACCGAACACGACATCACCCAGTCCTGCTTCCCCCTCTGCCCAGGTCAAGGCTGGAGCACCCCCGGTATCCACCCGCAGGACGGCCACGTCCCCGTCCACGTCCACACCGGCCGCCTCGGCGGCCACCTGCCGACCGTCGGAGAAGGTCACCGTCAACCCCTCACCCCTCAGATTGTGGGCGTTGGTGGCCACCCGGTCCTGGCCCACGACCACTCCGGAGCCCTCCCGGCCCACCCCCACCACTGACTGCGCCACCGCCTGGTGCACGCTGCGCACCGCCGAACCGATCTCCTCCAGGGCTGATCCCATCTGCGACCTCCTAGTCACTTGCTAATTGCAAGTTAGCAGAGGTAGGCGCACGGTCGAGCACAGATCGGGCCGCAGGGGAGCGGAGGGCGGCCCGAAGGAGGTCATGATGTCCGGCGTGGCCGCCCTCTACGCCGTGGCTGTGGTGGCCCATGTCCTCACCGTGCTCGGGGCCCTGATCTCGGTGGGTGTGGGGGGCGGATACTGCGCGGCAGTGGTGGGAGGCGGGAGGGGTGCGGCGGTGGCGAGGTACTTCGCCGGGGGGCCGAGCTGGGGACCGCGGCTCCTGTACCCGGCGGCCCTGCTGGGGCTGGTGGCGGCGGCCTCATCCCGGGGGCGGGTCGATCTGGGCGATTACTGGGTCCTGGCCGCCGCCGGGCTGTGGGCCGGCGCCGTACTCGTGCTCGAACTGGTCCTGCGCCCGGCCGAGCGGGCGGTGGCCGCCGGCCTCGGTTCGGTCCCCGACGGGCTCCGGGCCCGGGCCGGCCGGGGTGTCGGGGCGGCCGTGGTGGTGGTCGGTGCCATCCTGGCCGCTTCGGTCCTCATGACCATCCGATGAGGTCCGGGGAGCGACTGGCGGGAGACGTCGAGGCTATTGGCCTTCCAGCTTGAGCTGGACCACGGTGTCCAGGGGTTGAGTGGGTCCGCTGACCTCCCCGCCCACCAGGTAGCCCACGCCCCCTATCACCACCGCTCCGGCATCGGAGCGGGGGCCGGGGAGGCTCCCGGCCGGGATAACCACGCCGGTGGCGGGGTCGATCTCCCATATGGCCGCCGAGGGCCCCGCCGCCGTCCGCCCTCCGGTCACATAGATCCGCCCCCCGAGGAGGAGAGCCTGATCGTGGCCGAGGGCCTGGGGCAGATGGGCCACCACGCTGGTGATGCCGGTGGCGGGATCGAAGCGCTGGATGTCGGTGGTGGCCCCGCCCGCGTCGGCGTTCCCGGACGTGCCCAGCTCACCGCCGATCACCCAGATGTCGCCCGATCCATCCAGGGTCACCCCGGCGTAGCGCACCGGCTGAGGGAGCTCGCCCACCACCTTGAAATGGACCCCGTCCTGGGTGGCCAGGATCGATCCGACCAGGGCCGAGCCGTCGAAGCCACCGAGGACATAGGCGGTGGATCCGGCCTCGACCGCGGCCAGGTCGGAGCGGGCGACTGGCAGGTTTCCCACCACCACCGCCGTAGGGGTACCAGGTGTCCAGCCCTGAACGGCGGACACGTCGGTATAGGAACCTCCCCCGAAGACCATGGCCGTCGCCCCCAACACCGCTCCGGCGGCGTCGTGCACCCCTTCCTCCAACTTCCCCCCGGGATTGGTGGTGCCCGAGGCCGGGTTCATGGACACGATGGCGTCGGTCGAAACGTCCCCGGTGGCCAGGCCGCCCAGGATGTCCAGCTGTCCTCCGAGGTTGAGGACGACCGGCCGGCTGACGGCGGCCGGAAGCGTCCAGGGGGTGAGGGTGGCGCTCAGGGTGGGCGGTCTGGTGGTGGAGGGGCGGGCGGCACCGGAACCGGAACCTGACGCACCCCGGTCGGCGGGGTTGGTCTTCCCTCCCCCGCCGCAGCCACCCAAGAGGATCAGCGTGGCGGCGGCCAGGGCCACGCTCCGGTGGCGGAGGAGGCGGGGGGGGGAGAGCCGAGGCACGGTCAGGCACCGTAATGGGCGGGTCGGGGGGGGTCGACCCGCCTGATGGGTCAAAATAGGGCCATGCCCGAGATGGAACTCACCGACGAGGAATGGCGCCAGCGCCTGGACCCTGACCAGTACGCCGTGCTTCGCCGGGCCGCCACCGAGCCCCCGGGCACCGGTGAGTTGCTCCACGAGAAGCGCACCGGGCTGTTCACCTGCGCCGGGTGCGGGAACCAGCTGTTCCGCAGCGACGCCAAGTACGACTCGGGCTGCGGGTGGCCGAGCTTCTGGGAGCCGGTGGCCCCCGGTGCGGTCACCGAATACAAGGATCGGAGTCTGGGCATGACCCGGATCGAGATCCGGTGCGGACGCTGCGACGGCCACCTGGGCCACGTCTTCGAGGATGGCCCGCCGCCCACCGGCCTGCGCTTCTGCATGAACTCCCTGGCCATGACCTTCGCCCCCGAAGAGGAAGCCGGCTCGGACCGGGGCTAGGGCTGGAGTCGGTCCCGTAGGCCCGGGCCCCCGGGCCCGGCCCGCGGTCGACCCGGAGTCAAAGCCCGGTGTGTCAGCTGTGGAAGAGGCCGCCGGACAGGGAGGAGAGGGCCACGACCTTGACTTGGGACGTGTCCACGCCGATGTGGGCACCGCTGGTGTAGTTGTAGTTGGCCAGCAGGCCCTGGTAGTTGGCGTTCTCGATGAAGGTGCGGATGTCGCCGGGATGAACGGAGTTGATGCTCGTCCCCACATAGGCAAGCAGCTCGATCCCGTCGTAGGCCTGGGCATAAGGGCCAACTGAGCCGTTGAAGGCCGAGGATCCCTCCTGGCGGCGAAGGGCGGCCAGGAAGGCCACCATGGTCGGGTCGGAGGGGACGCCATTGGCCCCGGACACGACCAGCGCCTTTGGGGCGACCACGGAAACTCCGGCAGCTCCCGCCGACCCGAGCTCACCCACCACGGCGGCATCGGCGGCCACCGGGCCGGCCACGACCGGTACGTTCCAACCTGAGCTCTGGCGGGCGGAGAGGATGGCTCCGACGCCGAGGTCGTCACCGGCCACGAACAGCCCCTGGGGATTGCCTCCCTGCAGGGTCTGAAGCTCGGACCCGATGTCCGCACCGTGGGCCGTTCCGGTGACGATCAGCCCGGCCTTGGCCGCGTCAGAGGAAAAGTCCGCCACTCCCTCGGCTCCGGCCGGATTGTCCTCCCCCACCGCCGCCACCGACGTCCAGTGGCGGGAGCGGGCGTAGGAGATGGCGGCATGGGCCAGGACCGACTCGGGAGGGGTCACCGGGAACATCTGGGGGTACGGCTTGGTCCTGGTGGTGGTGTCGAGACTGGAGACGCTCACAGTGGGAACGCCGGCCAGACCCAGGTCGGCCCCGCTGGAGGTGACCTCCGAGGCCCCGAACGGGGCTACCAGGAAGGCCACCACCTCGTTGTTGACCAGGTCGAGGACGGCCTTATCGGCGATCTTGGGGCTGCCTTCGGTGTTCTTGTAAAGCAGCTCGAGACAACGATGATTCTTTAGGACTCCGCCACTCTGATTCACCTGGGCGACGGCCATGCGGACCCCGGCCAGGTACTCCCGACCCAGGGAGGCCTGGGGCCCGGACAGATCGAGAGCGGCGCCGATCTCGACGATCCGGGAGCTGTCACAGGTCCCCTTGGGGCTCACCACGGTGGTGGCCACGCCGTATTGCTTGCGCACCGAGCAGGCCGACAGGCACAGGGCGCCGACTACGCCCAGGGCGACCAGGCCGGTCAGCCGGTGCCTTCGGGTTGGGGCGGAAGAGTCTCTGGGCATGGATGGCTCCGGGTCCGGGGCCGGCCGTGGCGGCCGGGGGTAGTTGATCATGGGTCCAACCGGTTCTAGGTGGTGGCGGCGGCCCGGCCGAGATAGGACTCGACCACCAGCGGATGACTAAGGACCTCACCGGGTGGGCCGATGACCACCACCCGCCCGGTGTCGAGGGCGACGATGCGGTCGGCCAGGCCCTTCATCACGGTCATGTCGTGCTCGACGATCATGATGCTGCAGCCCAGGTGGTCCTTGGTGGCCTTGAGAACCGGTATCAACTGCTCGCTCTCGGCCTGGGCTATCCCGGCGGATGGCTCGTCCAGCAGCACGACCGAGGGACGCATGGCGACGATGACGGCCAGCTCGGCCAGCCGCCGGGTACCTGTCGACAGATCGGAGATGAGCAGATCGGAGAATTCCCCCAAACCGAGGAGCTCGATCACCTCACCGGCGATGGTCCTGATCTTCTTTTCCGCCCGGCCGGTGGTGGGTAGGCAGAAAAGCGTCTGCAGGGTGCCGGGAGTCTTGAGGTGAGCCGTCACGGCCAGCGAGACGGTCTCCTCCAGGGTCAGGCCCGGCCATAGCCGGGCGGCCTGGAAGGACCGGCCCAGACCCTTGGCCGCCCGCTCGTGGGCCGGCAGGCTGCTGATGTCCTCGCCATGGAGCACGACCTTGCCCGAGTCGGCGGTCAGTTGGGCCGAGACCAGGTCGAAGACAGTGGTCTTCCCGGCGCCGTTGGGGCCGATGAAGCCGAGGATTTCCCCTTCCAGCAGATCGAATCCGACCTTGTCCACGGCCACCACTCCGCCGAAGCGCTTGGACAACTCCTCGGTGTGAAGGGCGACCGAGCCCTTCTCCCGCCCGTGATCCCGGTTGGAGGGCAGACCGGACACATCCCGGCCCAGGGAGGTGAAGGTGACCTCCAACTCCTCGCCCTGGGGAAGCTCCGCCGGCACCGCGGCGGCTCCCGCCTTCTGGATGCCATGGGCCTGCTTGGCTCCCTCCAGGAACACGGCCCGGACAATGTCGTCCCGGCCGAGCAGATCTGAGGTCGACCCGGAGAAGACGACCTGGCCCTTCTCCATGAAGATGGCCCGGTCGCACAGCCGCAGGGCCAGGTTGACCGACTGCTCGATGAGCACCACCGTGGTCCCGTTGTCATGGATGGCCTTGACAATGTCGAGCAGGGACTCCACCACGGTGGGAGCGAGCCCGAGAGAGAGCTCATCGATCATCAGCAGCCGGGGCTTGGCGATGAAGGCCTGAGCCAGGCTCAGCATCTGCTGCTCTCCACCCGAGAGGCTGGAGGACTGGGTGTTCCAGCGGGTGCGCAGGATGGGGAAGTAGCCGAGCACCGACTCGGTGGCGGCCCTCAGGTGCTCAGGTTGATCGTGGTACATCCAACCCGCCACCCGGATGCTCTCCCCGACGGTCAGGCCGGGGAAGATGCCGCGACCACCCGGGACCTGGACGATCCCCTGGTCCACGATCTTGTTGGGGTCGGCGCTGGTGATGTCCCGACCGTCGAACAGAATGGCTCCGGCCGTGGGAACCAACAGGCCGGAAATGGCCCGCAACAGGGTGCTCTTCCCGGCACCGTTGGTGCCGAGAATGGCGATCATCTCCCCGTCGTGCACGTCGAAGTTGACGCCGAAGAGGACCTGGACGCCTTCGTAACCGGCGTCGAGAGAACGGACCATGAGCAGATTGGCCCGACCCTCCATACGGGCCTTTCGCACCTCGGCCCGGGCCAGGGTGGACACCCGGACCTTTTCGATGTCCCCGTTGAGGAAGTTCCCGGATGAGCCGAGCAGGATCGAGCCCAGGATGTAGACGGGGACGAAGATGATGATCCCGGTGCGCAGACCGAAATGGTCACCGATCCCCCCGACGATCGGAATGATGGGAACCCCGAGGATGAACCACAGCGAGCTGGTGGCGAAGCCCAGGGTCCGCATCCGGGGCGGTACCGCCAGGGAGATGACGGCGAAGATGCCCGGGGTCAGGGCCGAGGAGATGACGGCGTAGGAGAACTGAGCGGCAAAGGCATAGGGCAGACTCGGCGACAGGGCGAACCACAACAGGCAGAAGCCGGCGCCGACGCCGGACAGGGCCACCAGCTTCATGGCCCGTCCCGGGTCCTTGGTCATGAGTCTCTGAACGACCACCAGGCCGATGGCCAGGCCGATGAACTCACCCGGTTCGGTGAGCGACACAATGAGGCCGCGCCGGGAGGCGTCCTGGTGGAGGATCTGTTGGTAGAAGAGGCTGGTGAATTGGGCTATGCCGATAGCCGAGGCGGTCAGGAACGGCAGCGAGTAGTAGATGCGCCGGGCCGACCGGTTGGCAAAGAGGACCCGGAAGGTCTCCGAGAAGGTCGGCGGCTCGTCCTCGATCTCGGCGGTGCTCTCATCGGCTCCGAGGTAGCGGCGCTCATGCAGGCCCCGGATCGGCTCCTTCTGGCGCAACCCCATCACGATGAATATGACGGTGGGAGCGGCCAGAACCAGGAAGGGGACCTCCCAGGAGTAGAAGAGCTCGAAGGCGGCCACGATGGCCGGGCCCAGGGCCAAGGCCGCGGCTATCGCGCCGCGCTGGGCGTAATAGACACGAGGCCGGATATCCACCGGGTAGTAGTCGGCCAGCAGGCTGTTCTGGGTCGAGGTGAACGCGGCTCCGACGGCCACACCGCTGCGGGCCACGTAGAGTAGGGCGAGGCTGGCCGCACCCCCGGCCACGCCGGTGAGCACCGAGAAGCCGGTGAAGAGGAGCAGCCCGATGCAGGCCATGCGCATGCGCGGGATGCGGTCGGCGTAGTAGCCGACGGGAACGTCGGCCAACAGGCCCAGAGGCAGACTGACGGCGGTGATGAAGGAGATGCCGGTCAGGCTGAGGTGGTAGCTGTTCTTGATGTCGGGAACGAGGATATTGAACGCCGAGCCGTCCAGCTGCACCATGGCGGCCAGCCCGCACAGCACTATCAGTGGCGTGATCGGGAACGGCTCGGTCAGCGACCGCGGGTCCCACCGCTTGTAGCGATGCTCAGACTTGGGTTCGGTCGACTCCGGTAGATCGGCCAACGCGGTCATCCGCGATCTCCCCCTCTGGCAGTGCGGGCCCGGCGGCGGCGCCCCGATCCGGGGCCGCCGTTGCCCTTATCGTTCCCGTCCTCGAGGGCTCTCGCTTCAACCTGCTCCTCGCCCGCCTCCACCAACGGTGGCGGCAGCATGCCGCCGGTTAGGGCCATGGTTCCCCCGCCCTCCGCGGGGGGCGTCCCCATAGGTGCGGGCCCACTGACGGCCAACTCGCTGATGACGGCGGCGGCTCCCTCATCATGCTCTTCAACCACCCGAGCGAGGAGTCCGGGTACCTCGAGGCGGCGCGCCTTGGCCAGGCGTCGGAGCCCGAGGTCGCGCAGCATGTAGAGCAACCCGCCCAGGCCTTCGGGCAGGAACATCAAGAGAAGGAGGATGCCGCCACCGCTGGCGACGATGGCCCAGCCGCCCGTGAGGAAGTAGCCGGTGGACCAGATATATATGGCGCCCAGGACGACACCAGGCAGGGAACCCAGGCCGCCGATCACCACCATGGAGAACAGGGCGATGTTGATGTCCGGGTTGAACGAACCCTGGTTCACGCCCTTCACCGCAACTATATAGATCGCCCCCGCGAAGCCGGCGATGGCTCCCGAGATGAGGAATCCGATCAGCTTGGTACGGGCGACGTTGAGGGTGGCCGCCTTGGCGGCGGCCTCATTGTCCCGGACAGCCAGCAGGGCCCGGCCGGTCCGACTGCGGCGCAGGGACCGAACCGACATGAGCACCAGGAAGAAGGCGATCAGGGCGAAGTAGTACATGCCCTTATCGGAGGCCAGCCAGGCATGGCCGAAGATGGTGGGCCGATTGACCTCGGGGGTCACGAACCACGGGAAGTACTGAGGGTTGAGCACCAGGGCCCACATGCTCACCCCGAAGGCCAGGGTGGTCACGGCCAGGAAGGGCCCACTGATGCGTAGAGCGGGCAGACCGATGATCAGGGCGGCCAGGGCACCCACCAGCACTCCCGCCACCAGGGCGGCCAGGAAGTTCCAGCCATGGGTCTGGTACAACACGGCCGTGGTAGCTCCACCCAGACCGGCGAATCCGAACTGACCCAGGGATATCTGCCCGGTCCAGCCGGTCAGCACCAGAAGGGAGAGACCCACGATGGCGTAGACGACTATGAGTGAAAAGAGGTACGTGTCGCTGGTGGAGACCACGAAGGGGAGGAACACGGCCACGGCCGCCACCAGCAGCCGGCCGCCCCGAATGCTCCATCTCACTGAGCTCAGCGCCATGAGAATGCGTGGGATCGGCCTCACCTCGGCCACCGAACGCCAAGTGGAGTTGTCCGACTCCGACACCCGGGAGTACACGCCCCGCTGCATGATCAGGGCGGCCACGATCACCAGAAGCAGGAAGCCGTCGACGTAGGTCGTGTTCGAGTACAGCCACGTCATGGACGAATCGAAGATACCGATGCCGATAGCGGCGGCGGCGGTGCGGGGCAGGTTGTCCATCCGCCCGATCACAGCCGCAGCCAGAGTCCGCACCAGGATGTCGGTGCCACCGCCGGAGACGGTCTGGAATCCGGTGAAGCCGAGCACGGGCACCCGCAAGAGAACGGCCAGGGCGGAAAGCAGGGCGGCCAGACACCACACGATCGCATCCAGGCGGGCCACCGGGACACCGAGCAAGCTGGCCCGATCCCCGTTCTCGGCGGAGGCTCTGATGGCCACGCCGTAGCGGGAGAAACGCAGGAACAAGGCCAGGGCGGCGATGACCGCCAGGGCGCCTCCCAGGGCCACGATGTCGTTGCCGCTGAAGACGACCGGGCCCACGGTGAACTGGGTGGTCAGAGGCGTGTTGAAGCTCTGGCTGTTGGCGGCCGTGAGGCAGTTGGGATTGTTGGCGGGATTACAGAACTCCAGCGGGATGATCTGCGATAGGCCCGAGAGCAGCTGGGCCAGGCCGATGGTGGCCACGGTCAGGATCAGCCGTGAGCTGCGCCGAAACCGGCGGATGATGACGCCGTTGATTATGCCGCCGAGCAGAATCGCCCCGACGATGCCGACCAGCATGACCAGGAAGTAATTGACGTGGTAGGTGACGGCCAACTCGATGGCCACCACGGCAGCCAGGACACCGAACTCCGCCTGAGCGAAGTTGATGACCCGGCTGCCGCGGTAGACAAGGACGAGCCCTATGGAGACCAGCGCATAGAGCGAGCCGTAGATCAGGCCCAGCAGGATGATGCCCAGGGGCAAACCCTTGGCAAATGCATGTCCAACGATTGCCCAGAGAGCAAGGAAGATGACGGCCACGCCTATCGGCCTGACCACCGCCCCCCTGTCCTCTAAGAGATCATCCAGCCGGGCCCTCATCAGCTACCGAACAAGGCGGGAAGGGAGGTAGGCCATTGGCCGATCCCGTACCGCTGTCCGTTGAAGACGGGCACGTAGGTTCCGGGCTTGCCGTTGTCCTGGGAGGTGCCCGACGCATTCCAGTAGACAAAGCGGGCGTCGGAGACCAGCGTATGGTCGCCATAGCCGACATTGCCCTGCGGGTTGGTGGACAGGTCCCACTTCCCGAAGCTGTAGTCCGGGCCGCCGAGGGACGGCAGGGCGTGCACGCCCCGGGCCATGTTCTGCGGGGTCAGGTCCGGTCCGGCCGCCTGTAGAGCGTCGAACATCCAGACCAGGTCGGCGTAGTTGCCGTCCGTCCCGGCCGGGATGGCGTGGCCCGTCAGCTTCTGGTACAGCTGGCCGGCCAGCGAGTTGGGCCCGAAGATCTGGGTCTGGGGGCTCGCCTCGGACAGGCCGAACAGGTGCCCGGTCACCTCGCTCTGGTCGTAGGTCTGGGCCACCGAGTCGGTGTCGTCACCGGCCACGCCGTTGAGCAGCCACTCGGGGTGGTAGTTCTGGGCCGCGGCGGCCTTGGTCAGCAGGGCGAGTGAGAACGAGTCGCAGGCGGTGATGATGGTCGTCACGCCGGCGGCCTTGAACTGCACGATGGCCTGCTGGGCCGACTGCTGGAAGGTGGAAATGTCCAGGCCGTAGGTGAACACTGTGCTCACCGCGCTGGCCGGGAGGTGATAGGTCTGCTCCATCGCCTGCTGGGACTGCGTTGTGCAGGACGTGTAGGCGGGGAGGTTGGGGACATAGATTCCGAACTTCCGCGTAGCCGTCTTGAGGCTGGCGTCCCCGGCGTACTGAGCCGGCTTACCGGCCAGCAGCTTGGCGTAGGCCTCCGCCGAGTTGTTGGCGATGCGGGAACAGTCCTGAGGGATACCCCACACATAGGGATTGTTCTGCTGGTAGAAGCCCTCGTTGAAGTAGGCCGCCCCGTCGAACACGACCATCTTCTGCTGGGCGGCGCACTGGGCGAAGACGCTGGTGCCGCCCCCCTGGAAGTCGTCACCGATCCCGATGTCACCAAAGGCGTGCTGCTGGTTGGCGATCTTGTCCGCGTCCGCACAGGCCTGGGCCTGGTTGGTGTTCAACAGCTCGGCCGTGTAGTTGCTGGTCGAGGCGACCGGGGTGATGACGACCTTGCGGCCGTAGAGGTCATAGACGGTGTTGAAGTAGTTGAGGAAGACGTTCATGACCTGGTCGGTGACCTGGGGCAGCGCGTATCCCTCGTTCTTGGCCTGGGCTGCTATCTCCTGGCCATTGGCCGTCTCGGGGAACTCCCGTCGGGAGATGCTGATGGTTGAGGCCGTCACCCCGTTGTAGGTGGCGCCCCCGTTGCTGCCCGTGAACTTGGGAACGCACGGGTCCGCATAAGGGGAGTCCCACTGCGGGGTCGTGGTCGAAGTGCAGGCCGTCCCACTCGTGGTGGTCCCGGAACCGAGGGTGATGTTGCCCGAGGCCGGGTACTTCCAGGGATACGGTCCCTCCCCGGTGACGCCCTTGCCGGTGGAGCCGTTGGTCAATGTGAGGCCGTTCGAGCCCGAAGTGCCCGAGCTGCCCTTGGTCGTGCTCGTAGTGCTCTTGTTACTGCTGCCGCAGGCGGCGGCCAGCAGCGCCACCGCTCCCACGGCAACGGCCGTTCTGGCCCATCCTTTCTTCCGGCTGCTGGCCCCCCTGACTCTGGATGACACGGCGCTACCGCCGGGTTCCCGGATTCTCAGCACTCGCTGCTCCTCACTCGCCGTCCGAGGACGGTCGATGTTCTCGCCGATTGAATGGACGCAGCGTTGGGGCGGGGAGCAACCCGGTCCCCCCCAAACGGGCCAGTCACCCACCTCCCGCGCGCTACGGGAACCGCCGGTCACAGTCTCGGAACGGCGTCCCGAGACTGTGCCCTAAGTCACAGACGGGCGCAAGCCCCCCTGCCGAATCGGATCATATGCCTACGATGCGCACACATCAGGATCCCTCGGCGGAAGGACGCAAGGGGTTGTGTAGAGCAGTAACGGCGGCGCGGTTGATCGTGGCGGCCACGACCTTTCTGCTTCTGGCCGGCGTGCCGGCCCCCGGCGCGTCGGCCGCAACTCCCTCCAGCGCCCGAGCTCACAACGCCTTCGGATCCCAGGGCGTGGATGCCTACGGTGACGCCCCCGCCCTGGGCGGCTTCGGAGGCGACCGACTCTCCGCTCCGGTGGTGGGAATTTCGGCCATGCCGACCGGACAAGGTTACCGGGTGGCTGCCGCTGACGGGGGGATACTCACCTACGGTGATGCCGGCTTCTACGGGTCACTGGGCGCGACGGACCTGTTCGCGCCGATTGTCGGTATTTCCACCACGCCGGACGGAGCCGGTTACTGGCTGGTAGCCATGGATGGGGGCGTGTTCACCTTCGGGGACGCCGGGTTTTATGGCTCGCTTGGAGCGCGCCCGTTGAACGCTTCGATCGTGGCTATGGCGCCCACCCCCGACGGGCGCGGCTATTGGCTGGTGGGAGCCGACGGTGGGATCTTCACCTTCGGCGACGCCACCTTCCTGGGCTCGATGGGAGCCCAGCACCTGGCCTCCCCGATGGCGGGGATCGCCCCTACCTCCGATGGTCAGGGCTACTGGCTGATGGCAGGCGACGGGGGCATCTTCACCTTCGGTGATGCCGGGTTCTTCGGATCGGCGGCGGGCGCCAACATCGGCGCCGGGGTGACCGGAATGGCTCCGACCCCCGACGGCGGCGGCTACTGGTTGGTGGCGGCCACCGGGGGCGTACTCACCTTCGGGGACGCCCCCTTCGAGGGACCGAATCCGAACCCGCCTCCTTTCTCCCCGACCGTGGCCATGGCCACCACGCCCGACGGCGGCGGCTACTGGCTGCTCCGGCAGGACGAAGCGGACAACGTCTTCTCCAACCCGGGCCCGGACCCATCCGCCTTTCCGGCCGGGGGGCGGGCCGTGGCGGTGGCCGCTTCCCAGATCGGCCCCGATCCCGACTCCGGCTACGGGTGCAACCCCTACGGGCCGTGCGAGGACTGGTGCTCCCTGTTCGCCACCTGGGTCTGGAACCAGGTCGGCATCGGGATCCCCCGGTACGCCTTCACCGGGTACGTCTATGACTGGGCTTCCGCCAATACCCGGGTCCTGCCCCCCGGCGGCCGTCCGGTCCCCGGGGACGGCGTCATGTACGGAACCGGCCCCCAGAGCACCTCTACGTCGGTGCATATGGGCATAGTCGCCCAGGTGTGGCCCGACGGCTCCATCGACACGGTGGAAGGTGATGCCGGGCCTGAGCCGGCCGGGCACTACGCGGTGATCGTGAACGGACCGTTCCTGCCATCCCAGTCGGCCGGCTACAACGGGTTCGGCATATACGCCTTCGTCCAGCCCTGAGTCCCCGACGCCCGGACCGGCCGGGCGGCGCATACTGGGACAGTGCGGTGGTCGTTCTCTACTGAGCCGGTCTCTAGTGAGCCGGTCTCTACTGAGCCGGGCGGGCCCCAAGCTTGATCCGCCGGCTGGGTTCCGGGCCCACCTTTTCCTCGCTGCGCGTCCGCAACTACCGCCTCTTCTTCTACGGCCAGACCGTGTCGGTATCCGGCACCTGGATGCAGACCGTCGCCCAGGGCTGGCTGGTCCTCGACCTGCGTCACAGCGGCACCGCTCTGGGTTTCGTCACCGCCGCCCGCTTTCTTCCCATGATGCTCTTCGCCCCATGGGGGGGTCTGGTGGCGGACCGCGTGGACAAGCGGAGGCTGCTGTACCTGACCCAGGTCCTCTCCGGGTTGCTCGCTTTGGTCCTGTCCGCCCTGGTCTTCACCCATCGCATCAACATCTGGTTGATCCTGGTCATCGCCTTGGCCCTCGGAGGGGTCAACGTCTTCGATAACCCGACCAGGCAGAGCTTCATAGCCGAGATGGTGCCGCCCGAGGAGCTCGGCAACGCCGTCACCCTCAACTCCATAACCGTCAACCTGGCCCGGGTCATCGGTCCGGCGGTGGCCGGCCTCATCATCGCCACCCTCGGCCTGGCGCCATGCTTCGCCCTCAACGGAGCGTCCTTCGCGGCCGTGCTCATCAGCCTGGCCATGATGCGGCCCGGGGAGCTCTTCCCCGCCCCCCGGGTGAGCCGGCAGCCCGGCCAGGTCAGGGCTGGGCTGCGTTACGTAGCCCGTTCCCCGGAGCTGCTCGTTCCCCTCTTCATGATCACGGTGGTGGGCACCCTGGCCTGGGAGTTCCAGGTCTCTTTGCCCCTTATGGCCAAGTACACCTACCACGGAGGCGCCGGGACCTACGGCACCATGCTCGCTTTCATGGGGGCCGGCGCCGTCCTGGGCGGTATGAGAACGGCCCGGTTGGCCGGCCGCCGGGCCGTCACCCTGGCCCGTTCCTCCATCGCCTGGGGGCTGGCCATCCTGGCCGCCGCCCTGGCCCCCACTCTGGAGATCGAATACGCCGTCCTGCTCCTGGTCGGTTACGGAAGCATCAGCTTCAACTCGATGGCCAAGACCACCCTGCAGCTGGCCGCGGCCCCGCCCATGCGGGGGAGAGTGATGGCGCTGTGGTCGGTGGCCTGGCTCGGCTCCACGCCCATCGGCGGCCCCATAGTCGGCTGGGTCGGACAGAGCTTCGGAGCCCGGTGGTCGCTCATCATCGGAGGCATCCCCACCCTGCTGGTCGGCCTAGCCGCCTATCGGTCATTGGCCGCCATCGACCGCCGGGCCGGAGATGTCCCGAGCCCGGCTGAACAGGCCGTGGCCGGGCTGGCCGCCCCCGAAGGAGCGTCGGCTACCGAGCCCTGATCGGCCGGTGGGGCAGCCGGCTACGGGCCGGCCCGATCAGCTGGGTGGGCCACTGCCGAGGGTCACGGTGGCCGTGTGGGTGGCACCGGAGGCATCCACCCATCCGATGCTGACCTTGTCCCCGGGATGATGGGCCACCATTAGCGCGCTGAGCGAGGAGGACGTGGTGACGGCGTGACCCCCCAGGGAGGTGATCACGTCCCCGCCGACTATGCCCGCCCGGGCCGCCGACCCGCCGCTGACCACACCGCTGACATCAGCGCCGGGGCTGGAGCTGCCGTTACCGCCGCCGGTAGAGCCGCCGTTGCCGAACGCCCCGCCACTGCCTGAGCCCCCGCCGCCGGAGTTGGGGGAGTTCGAGGTGCTGGGCTGGATGAGCAGGCCGAGGAAGGCGGTGTCCCCGACGTGGACTGTGGCGCTGCCCCGACCGGACTCGATCTGCTTGGCCACCGCCGCCGCCTCGTTGATGGGGATGGCGTAGCCCTGTCCGCTCGAGTTATCGAAGGCGAACTGCTGGGTGGCGGCAGTGTCCATCCCGATTACCGCCCCGGTGGTGTCCACCAGCGAGCCGCCTGAGTCGCCCGACTGGACGGCGGCGTTGACCTGGATCAACCCGGTCAACTGCTCGACCGTCCCGTCCAGTTCGTCTCCGGCATCGATGGCCTGATTGAGGGCGGTGATGGATCCTCCCGCACTAGTGGGGGCTCCACCCGACCCACCGGCGTTACCGATGGCCACCACCGCCTGTCCGACCGAGACTCGGGAAGAGTTCCCCAGCCTGGCCGTGGTCAGACCGGAGGCGCCGGAGAGCTGCAGAACGGCTATGTCCTGGGACGGGTCATAACCCACCACGCTGGCGGTATAGGTCTTCCCGTTGCCGACATCGGTGACAGAGATCTTGGTGGCGCCGTCGATGACGTGGTTGTTGGTCAACACCTCACCATTGGAGGTGAGGACGATGCCCGTGCCCGCGCCTTCGGCCTGCTGATAGCCAAAGGTCGAATTCACGTCGACCAGCCCGGGGGCGACCTTGGCCGCGATGGCCGACACGTCCGACGGCCCACCGCTGCCTTCGGGCAGAGTGCCCGAGGAGGAACCCCCGAGGGGGCTCTGACCGAAGAAGCGGCCGCCGAAGCCCGATCCGCCGGCGCCGGCACCTCCTCCTCCGAAGACATAGCCCGGAGTGGTCGAGCCGCCGGCGCCCTGACCGCCAGAGGCGGCGGCGGGCGAAGTACCCACTGGCCAGGCCAGATGCCCGGCGCCGAAGCCGACGGCGGCCACCACCAGCAACAGGCCGGCGGCGGCGGCGGCGGGGAACCGGCGCCACACCGTCGCCCGGGGAGGCCCGGGAGGAGGGGGCGGGGGCGGGAAGGAGGCCCAGTCGGCCGGATAGGCCCAGTCCGTGGGGGGCGGGCCGGCGTAGGCGTCGTCTCGATCGTGGCTATCGCTCATGGCAAGGACGATCCAACACCTTCCGCCTGTGGGATTCCTGTGAGATGGCTGGGACTGCCTTTAGACAAACTAGGACGGGACTCTGGGATCACCGCCACATCCGCGGATGGTCAGACCAGCCCGGAGGCCAGCGGTTCGATGAGGCCGGGCCCGTCGGCATCGGTCTTGTTGACCCGGAGGTCCACGGGATGCCGGCGGAGGCGGGGCTCGTCCCGGGGCGCCAGCAGACTTTTGAGCCGGGCCGTGTCGCGCTGGCCCGGATCCAGCCACTGGTCCCACTCGCCCGGCTCCAGGATGAGTGGCATGCGGTCATGGACACCGTCGAGATCGGTGTTGGCGGCGGTGGTGATCAGACAGACGGTGCGCAGCAGTTCCCCTTCAGGATCCCGCCAGGTCTCCCACAGCGCCCCCAGAGCCACCTGGTCCCCATCCCGGCGGGTGAACCAGAACGGCTGGCGTCCGCCTCGCCTGGTGCCGTTGTCCACCCGCTTCCACTCATAGAAACCATCGGCCGGGACAATGGCCCGCCGGCGGGACAGGGCCCGGCGGAAGGCGGGCCGGGCCGCAGCCGTCTCGGCCCGAGCGGCGGTCAGCCGGTTGCCCAGCGCGGGGTCTTCGGCCCAGTGGGGCAGGAGACCCCAGCGGATACCGGCCAGGAGGCGGCCCTGGCTGGCTCGCTCGACCACGGTGCGGACCTCGAGGCTGGGGGCCACGTTCCACGACGGCACGTGGTCGGCGACTCCCTCCACCGGGGCGGCGCCGAAGCGCTCGAGCAGCTCGCCCGTGGGGCTGAAGGCCGCGAATCTGCCGCACATCCCGGCCCAGGCTAATTAATCCTCCGGGACTACCATCCAACCCGGAGTTTGCCCAAGGGGCGGCCGGTAAGGGGGAACGTCATGAAGCTCGACCTGGGCCCGGAGTACGAGACTTTCCGCGGCGAGATGAGCGACTGGATCGAGGCCAACCGCCCCGATGGCTTGGAGGATCTGGATGAGCGGGCCATGTACCTGGGCACCGCCACCCTCACCGGGAAGGCCGCCGAGGCCTACGAGACCTGGAGCCAGAGACTCTTGGGCGCCCGGCTGATCTGCCCCCACTGGCCGGAGTCTGTCGGTGGACGCGGACTGACCGGCGTGCACATGGCCATCCTCAACGAGGAGTTCGCCCGGGCCGGCGTTCCCCGGGTGACCCGCGGGATGGGAGAGTCACTGGTCGGTCCATCGATCATCGTGCACGGCAGCGAGGAGCAGAAGGCCCATTTCCTGCCCCGGATCATCTCGGGCGAGGACCGGTACTGCCAGGGATTTTCCGAACCGGATCATGGGTCCGACCTGGGCGGGGTCGAGACCCGCGGCGTGGTCGACGGTGACGAGGTCGTGATCAACGGATCCAAGGTATGGACCTCCGGCGCCCATCTGGCCAACATGATCTTCATCCTGTGCCGGACCGATCCCGACGTGCCCAAGCACCGGGGCCTCTCGTACATCCTGGCCCCCCTCAAGGACAATGGCATCGAGATGCGCCCGCTGCGTCAGCCCAGCGGCGCCTCTGGCTTCTGCCAGGAGTTCATCGAGGGAGCCCGGGCGCCTCTGTTCAACGTCATCGGCGGACTCAACAACGGATGGCGAGTGGCCATGACCACCCTCGGCAACGAGCGGGGCGGCGGTGCCACCACCCAGCATCTGCGCTACGAGAAGGAGTTCTGGGACCTGGTGGACGAAACCCGCAAGCGGGGCCGGTCGTCCGAACCGTTGGTCCGACAAGATCTGGCCTGGGCGTACACCCACGTGGAGTTGATGCGCTTCCAGGGCATCCGCCTGCTGGCCACCCTGGCGGCCAACAAGGAGCCGGGACCGGAGGCCAGTGTCAGCAAGTTGTTCTGGTCCGAGTACCACAAGCGGCTGGGCGAGATAGCCGTGGGAGTCCTGGGCGCGGACGGAATGGTGGCGGGCGAGCCGGCCGGAGTCGGTGAGTACTCCCTCAGCCGCTGGCAGGCCACGTTCATCTCCAGCCGGGCGGGGACGATCTTTTCCGGGACCAGCCAGATCCAGCGCAACATCATCGGAGAGCGCGCCCTCGGCCTGCCCAAGGAGCCATCGGCCGAGCGCTGAGACCATCCGAGGCCCGAATCCGGGGAGCGGCGGGCGACGAATACCGGATATGGCCTTCGACATTGACGCCTACAAGCGACGCACGGAACGGCTGAGGTGGGACGACCTCGACCTCGACAGCTTCCGGCACTCACCCCTGGAGCCGGCGGCCCTGCGCTGCATCCGCTACATGCACGACGTCGAGTACCACACGGTCTGTTATCTGCGCGACCTGCTGGTCGGCCCGGCTCACGACGATCCGGAGGTCACCGCCTTTCTGTCTTTCTGGGCCTACGAGGAGTTCTGGCACGGGGAGGCCCTGGCGGCGGTGCTCGAGGCCCACGGGGAGCCGGCCGCCGAGGCCCGGGTGGCGCCCATGCGCCGGCGGTTGTCCCGACGGGAGAGACTGCGCACGTTCCTCATGCTCATCGCCTCCAGCCTGGTGGGGCAGGACTTCGTCGCCCTTCACATGGCGTGGGGAGCGGTCAACGAGTGGACCACCCAGGCCGGCTATCTCCAGCTGGCTCGTCGGGCCAAGCACCCGGTGCTGAGCGAGCTCGTTGCCCGCATCGCCAGGCAGGAGGGCCGCCATATCGACTTTTACGCCACCCAGGCGGCCCACCGGTTGGCGGCCAGTCGCAAGGCGCGCCGCCTGACCCGGTGGGCCCTGCGCCGACTCTGGGCACCGGTCGGCTCGGGTGTGATGCCCAAAGCGGAGGTGGCCCACCTGGCCGGCTACCTCTTTGCCGGGAGCGAGGGCTCAGAGATGTCGAGGCGGGTCGATCGGCGCATCGACCGCCTACCCGGGTTGGCCGGGCTCCGGCTGCTGGAGGATTCCGTGGCCAAGGCCGGGGCCGTGACGGCGTCTGGGAACCTGCACCTGGCCGCCTGAGGTGAGCGGCGTCGGTCCAGCCCGCTGGCTGCGCCGGCAGTTCAACCGGATGGTGGTCGTGATCGGCGCCCTGGCCATCCTGCCGAGCCTGGCTCTGTTGGAACGGGGACGGGTCGGCGCCGGCCGGGCCTTCGCCCACGCCGGGATCCGGCTGGTGATGACCCTTACCGGAATCGGCCTGACGGTCCGTCCGTGCGGAGCCGACGGAGTCCTTGGGCCAGAGGACGCCGAGGGCGCCGGCTTCCGGGTGGTGGTGGCCAACCACGACTCCCTGCTGGACATACCGGTGCTCATGCTGGCGCTGCCCGGCGCCCGCTTCCTGGCCGCCGCCGACCTCTACCGCATCCCCCTGCTGGCCTCGGCTCTGCGGGCCATGGGATGCACATCCATCGACCGGAAGCGACCCGGGCGTGGCCGTCAGCAGATCGATGAGCTGGTGGCCGCCGGCCCGACGGGCACTCTGGTCGTGTTCCCCCAGGGAGCCATCCGCGGTCCGGGTCGGCTGAGGTTCAAGACGGGAGCTTTCGAACTCGCCCGCCAGACTGGCCGGTCGCTATCCGCGGCGCGGCCGATGTCCTTCCCCCCGGCGCCCGTCTGGCGGCCAGGCCGGGCCGGATCGAGGTGCAGTTCCTGGAGCCGATCGGTCCGGCGGAAGCGGCCGGCCTCAGCCGCAGGGGCCTCCGGGACCGAGCCGAAGCTGCGGTCCTCGGCGCCCTCGGAGAGCAGGAGACCTGACCAGCCAGTCCCCGACGGGACGGATGGGGACCGGCTGCCGGCGGAGAGGGGGCGGTCTACTAGAGGGGAAGGGCGGTGGTCGGGAGGGGAACGCTCAAACCGAGCCGGAAGCGACCGGCTCAGAAGTGGGCCGCGCCGAACCGCCGGCCGGCTCGACCGTCACGGCCAGGACGCTGGCCTGATCGGCCAGGCGGAACTCGGTCACCCCCGGGTGTGCTCCCATCAGTCCCGACGATATGGCTCGGCCCGACACGATCGACCACAGCTGGTAGGTGCGCCCGACCGGCAAGGCGGGCATGGCTTCGGAGACCACATAACCGGTCCCGTCGGGCAGAACCGCAGCGGTGGCTTGAGTCTGGCCGCTGGGGCTGGTGAGAGCCAGGCGCCGGGCGGCCGGGTCCAAGGCCACGGCCGTGGCCTGTCGGAGCAGGCTCTGGTCGGCCAGCGCCGAACTCAGCTGGTTGATCCGGTTGTCCTGATGGCTGATCTCGAACCCGGTCCCGGCCAGTACAACTACGGCCGCGGCGGCGGCCGCCCGCAGAGCCCAGGTCCGAGCCGGCCGCCTCTGGCCGCCGATCATGAGACTGAGCTTCGGAGCGGGGGGGGTCAGACCACTGCCTATCTCCCCGGAGATCCTCTCCCACACGCCCTCCGGGGCCGGGCTGCCCGCGTAGGCCAAAAGGGCCGCCGTCTCCCGGTGGCCGGCCAACTCGTCGCGGCAGCGCGGACACTGGCGCAGGTGGTCCTCGACTTCGGCGGCCTCGGATTCCTCCAGAGCATCCAGGGCGTAAACGGCCACCAGGTCCCGCATGGACTCGTGCAGATCCCGTTCGTGCTGACTCACGAGACCTCCACCCCGGTATCGGCCAGGGCCGTCCGCAGCCGCTGTAAGCCGTTGCGGATCCTGGTCTTCACGGTGCCTTCCGGCTGCCCCAGCAACTCCGCCACCTCCCGGTAGGTATGGCCGCCGAAGTAGGCCATCCCGATGGCCTGTCGCTCGCCCTCGGACAGGCCTCCAAGGGCCTCGCGCAGCTGATCGGCCACTGTGAGGTCCCAGACCTCGCGCTCCAGATCGTAGGGAGCTTCGGCCTGGGAAGCCAGCCGTTCCTCCCGGGCTCGTCTGCGCCCGTCAGACCTGATCATGTCGATGGCGCGCCGGTGGCCCATGGTGAGCAGGAAGACCCGAAGCGAACCCCGCTCGGGGTCGAACCGATCGGCCGACTCCCACAACGAGGTGAAGACGGTCTGGGTGACGTCCTCGGCCCGGGCGCGGTCCCCCAGGACCCGTTGAGCCAGGGCGAAGACGGCACCCCCGTGACGGCGGTAGGCCTCGGCCAGCGCCTCCGGGCGCCAGCGGCCTATGGCCATCACCAGGGCGGGGTCGCTGAGAGTCTGCAGATCGGGGCCCATTCGAGGTGTCTTCGCCGCCGCGGGGGCTTCCGGATTGGAATCTCCTGGGCGTCCCGCCACTGACCATGAGTACCAGATCGCCCGACCGGAGGCCGCCGGAACCGGATCAGCTGCCGGAGCTGGAGGTGCTGGCCGAAGAACTGGGCGTCGAGGCCGTGGCCGCCTTGGCCGGCGTCGTCTTGGCGGCGGTGGCGGACGTGGTGGACGTGGTGGCCCTCCCGGTGCTGGGCTTTGCGGTCACGGCGCTGGTCAGCACCGCGGTCGGGTGGGAAGAGGCCACCGTGGTGCTGGCGGTCCCGGAGGCGGCCAGGAGGCCGGTCAGCCCGAGAATGCCCGTAGCGCTGAGGACGCCGACCGCCAGCCGGGCCCGACGGGCCGGATGGCGGCGGCGGGTGGGAGTGGGGGTGGAGAGGGGGTTGGTGCTCATCGGAGGACTCCTGGTCGGTTGGGCCGGTTCGGCTCGATGGAGCGATGGTCGGGGCCAAGCCTCCGAGGACCCTCATAGGGGACCGGGAAGTTGCCCGGACCCGGCTCCACAGCCCGTTCACCGGATTGTCTGAGCCTTCTCTGAGCTTCCGGCTCGAGAATTGAGTCCCCCCCCGATTCATGGAGCTGATGCGTTGATCGACCCTTCCGGCCTCCGACCGGTGACACTGCGCCGACATCCGGCCCGCCGGGCCCGCCTCATGGCCGGACTACTCAGCGCCTCCGGGCTCTTGGGTGTAACCGTTGCCCTGGTCGTCACGGACGGGTTCCACAACGGCACCGCCTCGGCCACCACCCCGGCAGTGATACAGGGAACCACCAGCCCAGCAGCCGGATCGACGGGAGCCTCCTCCGGAACCAGCGGTTTCAACCCTCTGGATCAGGGGTTCAGCCCTCCCCAGGCAGCCGGATTCGCCCCGAGCGGTGGGGCTCACACCTCTAGTGGGGGGAGTTGACCCCTATTCCCGATGCGGGCTTGGAGCTTCTCCCGGGAGACGAAGGCCTGGACGGCGCCGGATAGTCCGAATCCGAGTGTGAGGGCCTAGAGCGTCTCCCAGAGCATGAACCCGGCCTCGCGCAGCGACCGGGCCACCTCCAGGAGCACGTGTCCGGGGCTCACGACTCGGCCTTTGGGCTCTCTCCGTAATCACCGAAGGGCGCGTCCCGGCGCCGGATCGTCTCCCGGAACCCGAGCTGGCTGAAGTCCTCCACCCAACGCCGGGCCTCCTCGGTGTGGCGGGTCATACCGTCGAAGAGAGTCCCGAGCAGCTGGGTGGTCCGCAGGCCCATGTTCTCGAAGGCCTGATTGACGAGGAGCTTGTTGAGGGCGAGCTGGTTGGCCGGAATATGCCTGAACCGGGCGGCATAGGCCAGAGTCTCTCGCTCGATCACCTCGGGAGGAAACACCCGGGAGACCAGCCCGATCCGATGGGCATGGCCGGCATCGATGGCGTCTCCCGACAGAAGGAGCTCCTTGGCGTGCTCCAGCCCGACCCGGTAGACCCAGAGCATGGTGGTGGGGGTGCCGAAAATGCGGGACGGGGCGTATCCGATGTGGGCGTTCTCGGCCATGAATATGAGGTCACAGCAGAGAAGGAGATCGGTACCCCCGCCGATGGCCCAACCCTCCAACAGCCCGATGACCGGCTTGGGACAGTCCCAGATCCGCATGAACCGGGAGACGTTGTGGCCCATCATGTGGTAGTCCCGAACCGGATCCCAAGCGCCGGGACGGGCTTCGATGCGAGGCGCCCCGTACCCGGGGGTCTTGAAGCCAGGGTCTCGGGCACCGAAGTCCAGGTCATACCCGGCGGTGAAGACATGGCCGGCCCCTCTGATGACCACGGAACTGACAGCTTCCGACGCCGCGGCCCGGTCGATGCCATCGGCCACGCCCTGGATCACGGCCTCGTTGAGCGTGTTCAGCTTTTCCGGGCGGTTCAGGGTGAGAAGGGCTACCCCCTCGCTCTCGGTATAGGTGACCTCCTCAGCCATAAGCATCTTCCTCACGCCTATCGAGCCATCGATTCACCCCGGACGGGGGGCGAGAGTACCCGGGCTGCGGGGTCGGAACTAAGCCGGCGCCGGGCTGAGTTCGCTCCCGGATCGGGCCCGGGACAAGTGGGTCCAGACCCGACCGCTGGCATAGCTGAGGGCACTGGTCACGCCGACGAAGAAGCCGATGGGCCAGTTGGACAGATAGGACAGCGCGATAGCCGACCACACGGTGACCAGAGCGATGGCCACGGACAGGAGGATGGCCACCGGCGGCCGGCTGGTGCAGGCGCGGGCGGCGGCCGGCGGCCCGATCATCAAGCTGAAGATCAGGAGGGCTCCCACCACCGGCACTGTCATGGCGGTGGCCAGGGCCAGGACGATGAGGAAGGCCATGTCAATGCGGTACGGATTCAAGCCCCTGGCCTCTCCCATCTCGCTGGCCACCGAGGACAACAGCAACGGTCGGTAGAGCACCGCGATCGCCCCCAGACAGATCAGCGCCAGACCGGCCACCGGTAGCAGCTCGCTCGAGCTGACCCCGAGAACCTCACCAAACAACAGCGAATAGACGGCGGGTTCGTACTCCTGACTCAGTCCCAGGAACACCGCTCCTACGGCCAGCATCATCACCAGGGCCAGAGCAGTGGCCACGTCATGACGGCCCCTCCGCCCCAGGGTGCCGATGCCGACCGCGGCCAGGACCGCACAGGCGGTCAGCCCGACCAGCGTGTTGAACCCGAGCACGTTGGCCGCGGCCGCGCCGGCAAAGGCACCGTTGGGGATGGCGTGCGCGGGGAAGGCCTCGGCCCGGAGGACCACGAAGAACCCGACCACACCGGCGATGACGGCAACAATGGTCGCCACCGTCCAGGCGTTGGCCATGAAGCCGGAAAACATCCTCAGCCGCCGGGCGGGGGGGGAACGGCCGATTTGGCAGCGGGCCCCGCCACTGTCGGGGTCGGCTCAGCCTGGTGGACGAGCGAGCGGCGGTGCATCCGGGCGCCGGCTCCCGAAGCCAGGTAGAAGCCGAACACCAGGGCGACGATGAAGAAGCTGACCGGCAAGGAGCGGTGGGACGACGTCCAGTAATAGCTGTCGTAGGCCAGGAGTACTCCGATCCAACAGGCCGCCAAGCCCAGTCCGGCCGCCAGGAGGAGGCTCCAGCCGATCCGCGCCGTCAGGCGGACGGCGGCCGCCGCCGGGCCGATCAGGAGGGCGGTCGACAGGATGGCTCCGATGGTCAGGGAGGAGAGTCCGACCGCGACCGCCATCGCCACCATGAAGAGGACGCCGACCAGGCGCTCCGGGACCCCGCGGGCGACGGCCATCTCTGCGCCCACAGTGCTCAGCAGGAGCGGACGGTACAGGACCCCCACTATGACCAGGGCGGCCAGTCCCAGCACGACCACCACGGGAACCGTCGAGGACTGGATGCTGAATATGGATCCGAAGAGGATCTGCTGGGTCGCGCCCGTCGTGGCCCGGGAGGTGGAATCGAGATAGAGGATGAGCGCCGCCAGCCCTATCGAAGCCCCCAGGACGACCCCGGTGGCCAGGTCCCGCCCGCGCAGCCGCCGAACGCCGATGGCGTCCATCACGCCTGCCCCGATGATGCCCAGGCCGACGAAGCCCACGATCGGTCCGACTCCCAACAGCAGAGCTCCCGAACCCCCCGCCGTTGACACGTCGGTCAGGGCGTGGCCGGCAAAGGACTGGCCCCGCAGGACGGTGAAGACTCCGACCACAGCCGACACCACCGCTGATGATCCACCTATGACCAGTGCGATCTGGACCGGGGAGCTCGACCAGAATCCGGGCTCAATAATCCAGCGCAGTACGAAACCCATGTAGGCGCTCAGCCGGCCACTTCATCGTGGGACATGGTCAGGTGGTCGAGTCCCTCATGGCCGGCCACCACCAGAATCCGCCCGTGAACGCTGATGACGTCGACGTGGTGGCCGTAGAGGGCACTCAGCACCTCGGTCTTGATGACCTCCTCGGTGGTGCCGCTGGCCGCCCGCCCGTTGGCCAGGTACACGACGCTGTCCATCACGGGCAGGAGGGGATTTATCTCATGAGCCGACAGCAGGACCGCCACACTCTGGTCGGTCGCTATTCGGGCCAGCAGGCTCACGATCTCCTGGCCGCTATGCAGATCCAGATTGGCCAGCGGCTCGTCCAGGAGCAGCAGGCGGGGGCGGCTGATAATGGCATGAGCTATCAGAATCCTCTGCTGCTCGCCCCCGGACAGTTGTCCCACCCGGGCATCGGCAAAACCTTCGGCGCCCACCGCGGCGAGGCTCTGCTCCACGGCTGCGTTGCGCTGTCGAGTCCGCAGCGGCACCCCCAGTCGGTGCCCGTCCAGACCCAGCCCCACCAGGTCGCGCGCCCTCATGGGCAGGTCGGGATCTAGGTTTGCCTTCTGGGGTACGTAGCCGATCACGTGGCTGCGCCTGGAGCGTGGTCGGCCCAGGATGCGGATGGATCCGGAGTCGTAGGGCTGCATTCCCAACACGGTGCGCAGCAGCGTGGTCTTTCCGGCTCCATTGGTGCCTATGAGGCCGGCGAACTCCCCCGTGCGAATGGTGAAGCTCACCTGGTCCAGCACCCGCCGGCCGGAGAGGGAGACACTCAGGCCATCGGTCTCCAGGACCTTGGTGGCCTCGGCTCCGATCACAGGCGCTCGGTGGAGAGACCGTCGTCCACGGCCTTAGTTATGGCCGTCACCTCGGCCAGCATCCAGGTCTGATAGGTGAACCCCGGCGTCGGCATCGTCTCATAGACGGCTACAACCGGAATCCGGGCCCGCTCGGCGGTGGCCCGGATGGAGCTGGTCAGGGCATCCACGACCTGCTGGTTGTAGCAGAAGACCTTCACCCGGTGACCGCTCAAGAAACCATCCTCTAGAGACACGTCCTGGGGCGACGGGTCGACGCCGTTCATGACATCGGCTTGGAACCCGAACGGAGTCAGATTGTCCATGCCCATGGCTTGTAAGAGGAAGTCGGCCACCGGCTCCGTGGTGGCCACCGCCGCACCGGCGTGCTGGGCCCGGAAGCCAGCTATGGCCTGGTCCCAGGGTTGGAGGGAGGAATCGAAGGCGCCCAGGTTGGCTTGGAAGTATGAAGCGTGCCGGGGCTGGAGCGCGGACAGGTCACTGGCCATGGCCCGAGCCGTGGCGGACATCGTTCTGGGGTCGTACCAGAGGTGGGGATTGGGCGTGTCATCGGGCAGACCGAGCAGGTGTTGTACCACGATGATCCGCCGGCCGGCGGCCGGGGATGCAGACTCGATCTTGTTCATGAATCCGTCATAGCCCGCACCGTTCTGCACGATGATCTGGGCCGAACTCACCTCTTCAGCCACGGCCGGGCTGGACTCAAATGTGTGCGGATCGGTGTTGGGGTTGCTCAGGATGGCCTCCACCCGTACATAGCGGCCTCCGATCTGGCCTAGGACATTGGCGTACTGGTTCTCGGCGCCGACGGCACTGACCAACCCGGCCACTCCGGACACTCCGGCGGCGGACCGGGATGCCCCGGCGCTGCAGCCGCCGGCCAGTAACCCCAGGGCGACAGCCGCCGCCGTGCTTCCCCGCAGGACCCCGGCCCGGGCGGATCGGCGCCGTCCGGCCGCACGGGGCCAGCGGTCAGTGTCACAGCTGCTTGCGTCCATGCCCCGTCCTCCTCGGCTGGGCCCAGCATATAGTTGGAATGGTTCTTATTTCAATTTTCGTTGCGAGGGCATTACAGTACGGAGAGTGAGTAGCCGCCTCGACCCATCGCCCGGCAGCGGGTTGCACCTGGACGTGGCCGGCCGCCTCAGATCCATCGATCAGCGCTATACCCGGGGGCGCCGACAGCTGGTGGGGGTGCTGGAGGAGGCGGCCCGGCCGCTCACCGCCGCCGAGCTGGTAAGCGCCTGTCCGGACCTGCCCCAGAGCACGGCCTACCGCAACCTCGCCATCCTCACCCAGGCCGGAGTCGTGCACCGCCTGGCCGGAACGGATGACTTCGCCCGCTACGAGCTGGCCGAGGCTCTAACCGGCCTGCACCACCATCACCTGGTGTGCCGGCGTTGCGGGGCGGTGGAGGACTTTGGCGCCCCTCCGGGGCTGGAGGCCAGCGTGCAGTCCCTGATGGGCAAGGTGGGAGTCGAGAACGGCTTCCAGGCCGATACCCACCGGCTGGATCTGGTCGGGATCTGCGCCGCCTGCGCCGATTAGCCCATCCACTTCGCTCGTCTCGGCCGCGGCGGGCTCCTACCACCGGAGCTTGGGAAGCCGTCCTACGCTCCGGCCATGATCGATGCCGAGCTTGACATCCAGACCGCTGACGGAGCCATGAACACCTTTGTGACCCACCCGGAGGAGGGTGGTCCCCATCCGGTGGTCCTCTTCTACATGGACGCTCCGGGCAAGCGGGAGGAACTCCATGACATGGCCCGGCGGCTCGGTACGGCCGGGTACTACGTGCTGCTCCCCAACCTCTACTACCGGGCCACCCGCGAGTTCAACGTCTTCTCCGGGGATCCCGCCCATACTCGCCAGCGCCTGGGGGAGCTGATGGCCTCCCTCAAGGCCGAAATGATCGCCAGCGACACCCAGGCCCTATTCGACCACGTCGATGCCGATGCGGCGGCCGATTCCACCCGCATCGGCTGCATGGGCTACTGCATGAGCGGGCCATTCTCCTTCGCCATGGCGGGCTATTACCCCGAGCGGATCAAGGCCGCCGCCTCCCTCCACGGGGTGCGGCTGTTCGGTCCCGGTTCACCCGCCCCTTTAGCCGAGAAAGTGAAGGGCGAGCTGTACTTCGCCTGCGCTGAGCACGATGAATACGCCCCGCCCGAGATGATCGAGTCACTCGAGGCCCACCTCCGGACCACCGGGGTCAGGGCCCGGGTCGAGTGGTACCCGGGCACGCACCACGGCTTCACCTTCCCCGAGCGCGGGGCGGTCTACGACAAGCCGGCTGCCGAGCGGCACTGGGAGCGACTCCACGCCCTCTTTGCCCGCAACCTCGGCGGCTCAATGATCGAAACAGCCTGAGCGTGGCTCAGCCGAGGCTGGTCAGATCCGACATCACCGGGCCCATGTATGACTCGAGCCAGGCGGCCGGATCGGGTCCGGTGGCGCCGACCACCAACGTCTCGACCCCCACGGCGGCGTAGGCCTCCGCCGCCTGGACCACTTCGGCGGGGCTGGGGTCCTCCGGAAAGTTCCTGAACAGGATGGTCACCTCGATCTCGGCCGGGTCACGGCCGACGGCGTCGCAGTGACGGTGGAGGACCTCGAGTTTGGCCTTTACCTCCTCCGGAGAGCCCATCAGATTGCACGCGTCGGCATACTGGGCCACCAGGCGCAGGGTCTTGCGTTCGCCCCCACCCCCGATCAGGATCCGGGGCCGGGGCGAACTGACGGGCGCCGGATGACAGAGCGTCTCCTCCAGCTGGTAGTGCCGGCCGTGATAGGGGCCGTTGTCCTCGCTCCACATCTGCATGGCGATCTGGAGAGCCTCCTCCAACCGTTCGAATCGCTCGGCCAGAGGCGGGAAGGGGACGCCCAGACCCAGGTGCTCCCGTTCGTACCAGGCAGCCCCGATGCCGAGTTCGGCCCGGCCGCCGGAGAGGACATCCAAGCTGGTCACCGTCTTGGCCAGCAGTCCGGGGTGCCGGTACGTTACGCCGCTTACCAGCAGTCGGAGCCGGAGCCGCTCGGTGCGTCCGGCCACGAAGCCCAGGGCGGTGTAGCCCTCCAGCATCGGGTCCTGGGCCGGAGCCATCCGGTCCATCTGGAAGTAATGGTCCATGAAGGACAGGGTCCGGACGCCGAGGGCCTCGGCCCGGCGGGAGAGGTCGCTGACACCGGGGCCGATATCGGCGGGCTCCCCTGCCCAGTCGAACCGAAAGACATGAAGGTCGAGGTGCATGCTGTTGGTCTACCCCAATCGGCCACGCCCGAGGCGCTAACCGGTCAGGCGGGCTAAGGCGGTCAGTGAAGGCACGATGTAATACGCACCGGTGTGGGGGGTGGCGTGAAGGGTCAGAGCGTCGCGGATGCCGTCCCCCACCCCGGCCATCCTCTCCAGCATGATCTGCAGGGGACGCTCCTCGGCACAGAAACCGACAAAGAGGGTTCCGTGCTCGGTGGGGCCGCCGTAGGCAGTGTTGCGACGGTAGATCTTGAGCTCCACCCCACCCTCCTCGACCACGGTCCTCGACACGTGGGAATCGGCCGGCATGACATCGGCTGGTAGCTCGGTGCTGTCCGGCTTGGTTCTGCCGATGACCAGCTCCTGATCCTCATCGCTCAACAGGGCGAAGGTCTCGCGGTGGCTCCACCTCTGCACCAGAACGACGCTTGAGCCGATTCCGGAGCCAGAGGAAACGATGGCAACGTCGGCGGCCGTCTGCGGGCAGGGATTCTCGGTGCCATCGATGAACCCGGTGAGGTCGCGGTCATGCTCATAGACCCATCCCGTGATCTCAGAAGCCACCGTGGCCGCGCCCCTGAGGCCGCGCAACACCCGGAGAGTGTTATCGAAGACGACGTCCCGGGACCCGCCGGCTATCCACAGCCAGGCGTCGTGTTGGGTGGCCGGCATGACCATTGCGGGTCCCCGGATCTCCTGGAAGGAGCGAGGTCCGGGAGCGGACGCCTCGGGCGTCAGGGCTTGCCACAGCTCGGGGCGGAATCCCACCACGGCGGTGATGCCGGCCAGTCGAGTGTCTGGACCACTCAACCCGGCCAGCGCCGACACCAGACTCTGCGGCACCGCATTGGGATGGAGGTCGAACTCCACGTAGCAGTGCTCGGTCATCCCTACGGCAAAGATTCCGGGCTGGGGTTGCATGGCCACCATTTTGATCGACGCGCCGCATCCCGTTGACCGCCTGAACCAACGAGACAGCCGTTTCGGCCTACGCTCGGTCGGATGCCGGACGCCGGACCCACTGACGTCGGCGGCCGGGATGCCCTAGCCGGGCCGGACGCCGGTGGGGATGGAGCCGGGCCCTGGGCCGTGGAGACCCGGGGTCTGGTCAAGCGTTTTGGTGACAATGTGGCCGTCAACGGCGTAGACCTGCAGATCCCCCGGGGCTCGGCCTTCGGCTACCTGGGCCCGAACGGGGCGGGCAAGACCACCCTGATAAGGGTGCTGCTGGGACTGACCCGGGCTGACGCCGGCTCGATGGCCCTGCTGGGCTACGAGGTGCCCCGCCACCGGGACCTGGCCCTGGCCCGGGTCGGGGCCATCGTGGACGAGCCCCGGTTCCATGGACACCTGACCGGCCGGGAGAACCTCCAGATCCTGGCCGCGGCGCGCGAGCCAGGAGCCCACCCGCGCATCGAACCATCATTGGAGCGGGTGGGAATGCTGCACAGAGCCGACGATCGGGTGGCCAAGTACTCGATGGGTATGCGCCAGCGCCTGGGAGTAGCGGCGTGTCTCCTGGGGGATCCGCAGCTGCTGGTCCTGGACGAGCCGATGAACGGGCTGGATCCAGCCGGAATGCACGAGATGCGGGACATGATCCGATCCCTGGTGGGCGAGGGCCGCACGGTGGTGCTGTCCTCCCACCTCCTCGATGAGGTCCAGCGCACCTGTGACGCCGTAGCCATCGTCGATCGCGGCCAGGTCATCCGCCAGGGTCCGATCAACGAGCTCCTGGCCGGGACCTCCCTGCTCATCCAGATCGACTGCTCCCAGCCCGAGAGCGCCCGGTCTGTCCTGCAGGCCAGCCCCTTCGGGGGCCAGATCGAGCTGGGTGCCGACGGGCTTGGCATCACCCTGCCGGCCGGCACCGGCCGGGACGCCATCGCCGAGATCAATCGGGTCCTGGTCGAGGCCGGGATAGCCGTCTACCGGCTCCAGGAGATGCAGGCCTCTCTCGAGTCCTGGTTCCTGGCCGTGACCAGCCGTCTGGGGGCCTCGGAGTGACCTCGGTGGCGAGCGCGGCCCGGCCGGCCACGGGGGCTGGGCCTCGAGACCATCGGGGTTCGCCTCTCCCGAACCTCGCCATGATCAGGACCAGATTCATGGAGCTCCGCAAGCGCCGGGGTCTCATGTCCGCACTGGTACTGGTCAACGTCGGGGTCCCCACCGTCTTCCTGGCCGTCCGCCTCATCCTCCACGCCGCCGCGCCTAGGACTTACGGCCCGGCCGGTGGTGAGAACATCTACACCGGCCTGGTGGCCGGACTCATGTACGTGTTCGGCTTCATCGTGGCCGCCACCCTGGGCTGCACCGCCGGCTCGGTCGATCTGTCCGAGGGGATGTTCCGCCATCTGGTGGTGACCGGGAGATCGCGGCTGGCGCTGTACCTGGCCCGCATCCCGGCGGGCCTGGCCATTATCTGGCCCCTGGTCGCCCTGGGCTTCACCGTGGTCTGCGCGGTTTGCGTCTTTGCCGCACCGAAGGCCATCGCCTACGACGGCGCCAGTGTTCCGGCCGGCCTGTCGCAGTCCGGGTTCGAGAACTGGGCGGCCTCCCACGCCGACACGGTGGTCTGTGACTTCCCGTTCAACCAGAACATCTCGATCAACATCCCCTGCGGAGGTCCCAACGGGGGCCAATTCACCCAGGCCCCGCCTGCCTCCGGCGGGCCGACGGTGTCCTCACCGGCTGCGGTCAAAGCGGCTGCCGTCCAGATCGCGGCCCAGGACTACCTGCCGTATCGGAGGCTGTTCCTCTACCCGTCGGACTCACTCATGATCCGCTCCGGTCTGTGGATCGAGCTGGAGGCGACCATCGGGTTCATGGTGGGGCTCGGCCTCGCATCGCTGCTGGGGCAGAGAACCGTGGCGGTGATCCTCCTCTTCGTGCTCGAGGTGGTGCTGACCCCGGTCTTGTCCCGCGCCCATCTTCCCCATCTGTCCAATCTGCAACGGGCCGCCGTCGGCCTGGCCACCGCCCATCTGGAACCCGGCGGCCTACCCTTCGTGTTCGGAGGTGGGGGCGGACCAGGTGGGGGGCAGGGCACCTCGCAACTGTTGCCGGAGTCGACCACGGTGGCCGTCTGCGTCATTCTGGCCTGGATGGCGGGCTGGACCCTCCTCGGAGCGTGGCGGATGGTCACCCGGGACGCCTAGGCGCCTGTGCCCTCATGGGGCCGAAGAGGTCGATGGTGCGCTGACCCGGTACCCATGTTCATCCTCCCCGACCAGCTCTCCACCAGCTGCCGCCGCGGCTCGGAGACAAGCCGCGTTGTCGGGCCGGATGGCACCCCGTAGCTGGCGAGCGCCCAGAGGCTGAGCGATCGGGCCGAGTGCCCGCATCATGGCTCTAGCCAACCCCTGTCTCCTGTGGGCCAGGACCACGTACACGGAGACCTCCGCCAACCCACGCTCCTAGCTCAAGGTCGGTGAAGCCGATGGGACCACCATCCCGCCAGACGGTCCAACCATGGCGGTGCTCATCGCCTTGCACGGGGTTCCACCACCTCGGATGGGCCCCCCGTAGAAGCCGCCAAACTCCTTCTGACCCACCACGTCACCCAGGAACCACCCAGCGGCCATCAAGGCGTCGTTCTCGGTCAGCGTCTGGAAGTCCAGGCTATGGCCTGCCATCGCTCCATGATGCCGCTGCTGACCCGCGTCCGTGGCAGACAGGACCGAGACCCGCTCGTTACCCACTGCCGGCAAAGGGGGGCACCCCGCCCACCTTAGGAATGATGAACGTTCGGGGGGTGCTCGGCCGGCAGACTCGGAACCCTCTGGTCGGGCGATTCGCCCTGACTGGACCAGCCGGGATGCGCCCGTGGCTGACAGCGTGATGCGGTCCCGCAGGTTCAGCTTGTGGCAGCCTGAGGCGTGATGCTGCGTCGACTGTTCACCTGGCGGATGAACCTCTACCGGCTCATTGTTGGCGCTATAGTCCTTGCCATCGTGATCCCTGCATGGGCGTTCGGGGTACGGGCCATGTGGCTGGTCGCAGTCGGGTGCATCCTTGTGGTCATCGCCGCCGTCGCTGCCGGCACGCGTGTGCCGTCCATCCGACAATGGTTAAGTTCCTGAGCTCACCATTTGCCAGCTGGCGCCGCGGTGAGCAGGCTTGAGGGCATGGCCCACAGGAAGCGCTGGGACGAGCTGAGTCTCCGCACTCGCCGGCTGATCATTGTTGCCGTAACGTTCGAGGGATTCCTCAAGGGCGCCGCTCTGGTCGACCTCGCGCGACGGCCGGCTGAGGAGATCCGAGGATCGAAGGCAAAGTGGGCGACCGCCCTTGTAGTCGTCAACTCCGCCGGGGCCCTGCCCCTCTACTACTTCGCCCGGGGACGGCGCCCGACCGCACCCTTAGGCGGCCATTGAGCCGGCGGGAGGTGACGGTCGCGAGGTCGCCTATGGTCCGATGTTCGGGGCACCCCAGTGGTGGCAGTCCGCTTCAAACCCCCTGGCGCGGGCGCCCGATCATACGCATGCGGCAACCTCCATCGCGATGAGGCTCGTCAACCGGGTCTGGGTCCCGTCCGCCGCCGACCTGCTCAGGTGGCTCTCAGGGTCAGGATGTCGCGCAGCCTGACCCGCCCCCCTGTTCTGAGAACGGCGGTCCGGTACACACGGGCGGCCACTTGGGCCACGAGCACGGTGGACACGAGGCTCAGGCCTACGGAGAGCAGGAATTGCCACAAGGTCGCCGCACCGAATCCCACCAGGGTCGGCATGGCAAACGGTGCAGTCGGCGGTAGATAGGCAAACACCTTGACCAGGAGCGACGCACTCCCGGAACTGGCGCCGGTCAGGGAGACGATGTAGCCGGCGATCAGGGGCGCACTCAGGGGGAGGGCCAAACTCTGCACCTGGTCCTGCCGCTCGGCCATGGAACCGGCGGCGGCGTAGACCCAGCTGTAGAAGGCATAGCCCAGGATCAGCCACACCAGCGTGGCGGCGACCACCACCGGCGCGGTCCCTTGCACGAGGGTTGAGCCGACCACCTTGGCGAGTACCAAGGCGAAGGCAACCAGGGCAATGGCCTGCACCATCGCCACCGCCCCTATACCGCCGACCTTGCCAGCCAGCAGGTGGACAGGACGCACCGTCGCCAGAAGGACCTCGACCACGCGGCTGGCCTTCTCCTCCATGACCCCCATCAGCGTCCAGGTCAGGTACTGGGTAAGAACGACAAAGATGAGGATCACCCCCAGCAGGGCTGTCGCCTCCGAGGACGTGCGGACCTTCTTGCCCGGATGCAGACTGTTGACCGGGAGGGCCCTGGCCCCGGCGACCGTTGCAACCTGTCCGGGAGTCAGCCCGGCCCGGACGAAGCCTTGCTGGGCACCCAGATAGGCGGCCACGGTTCGGACGTAAAGCGCCGCCGGGGAGCTGTCGGTGGCCGAGATCGGCCGCGGGACCAGAAGGCTCTCACCGCCGTCGACCACCAAGCTGAGATGGCCGCTGCTCAAGGCGGCCCGAGCCGCCCCGATGTCCGGCTCGGAAGCGAGGTTCACCCTAAGGCCCACGGACCTGGCCAGGGTGGTCAACTCGGAGTCGAGCGTCGGTCCGCCACCGACTACACCGACCCGCTGGGTCGATGCAGTACCGCTGTGGATGGTCGGGATCACCACCGCCGCACCCACCACGGCCAACAGAATCAGAGTGACAACCCGGAACAGGCGGCCTCGCAGCCGCTCCCGAATCTCGCGGCCCGCCACCAGTCCGGCGTCCCCGAGGAACCGTCCGCCGTCCAGTCGGCCGACCAGGCCGGCCAGGGGAGAGGGCCTCCCAGTTCCACGGCGGCGGAGAACCAACCGGACGATCACCACCGCGGCCGCGGCGCCGATGATGATCAGCGCCTTCACCTTCCCACCGCCTCCCTGAACACCTCGGACAACCGGCGGCGCTCGAACCTGAACCCGCTGACCCTTCCCGCGGCTCGAGCGGCATCGAGGACGACGTCGCTGTCCACGCTGTCGGCGAGGACGAGGCGAACCTCTCCCCCATCGATCTCCGAGAGAGCCACGCCGGGTATACCTGCCGCCCACGAGCCCCGGCGGTCGCCCTCGACCCGGACGGCAAGGCGCCGGGCGCCACTGGTCGCCAACTCATCGACCGTCCCACGCGCCACCAGCCGGCCGCGGTCGATGATCGCCACGGAGTCGCACAGGTCCTCGACCTGGTCGAGCTGGTGGCTCGAGAACAGCACACCGCGACCGGCGCGGGCCTGATCGACCAGGACCTGGCCCATGGCGTCGACGCCGGTAGGGTCTAGTCCCGAGAGTGGTTCGTCCAGAACCAGAAGCTCCGGATCATGCACCAACGCGGCGGCCAGCTGGACCCGCTGCTGGTTCCCATGGGACAGGGTCTCCACCTTGCTGCCGGCCCGATCGGCGACTTCCAGGCGTTCCAGCCACAGCTTGGTGGCCGCGGCGGCGGCCACCGAATCGAGTCCGTGGAGCCGGCCCAGATACTGAACCTCTTCTGCGACCAGCATGTTCGGATACAACCCTCTCTCCTCGGGCATGTAGCCGAAGCGCCGGCGCTGGGCCGAGCCCACCGGCTGACCGTTCCAGCGCACCGTTCCCGCATCCAGGTCGGTCAATCCGAATATGGCACGCATGGTGGTGGTCTTGCCGGCTCCATTGGGTCCGAGGAAGCCCACGACCTGCCCGGAGGGCACCGAGAAGCTCAGGTCATCGAGGGCCGTAACCGTGCCGTACCGGCGCCTCAAGCCTTCGAACTCCAGTAGCCCCGCCACCGGCTCAGACTACGGCCGTCGGGTCGCACAGTGTCGGACGGACCGTGTCAATGCCGTGACCGACCCTCCGCCGCCGGAAAGGATCCTTCCGGGCGGCCAAGAGGTGGGGATGGCCTCTAGGCTGTCTGTCGTGGCCCAGAGAGCCGGCTGACGTGCCGCTGTTTCCGCTGCTGCCTCTCCTGCCCTTTCTCTTGATCCTCGGAACGGACGTCTGGGTGTATCTGGATGACATAGCTCTTTGTGAGCGGGGGGCGCCGGTGGTCTTCAGGTATGGAGCCTTCAGGCTCGATGCCCCGATCGACTGGGTGGTTGCCTGCACCTTCTTTTGGGTGATCTTCTTCCCGCTGTACCTCATCGGGCGGCGGGGCTAGGCAAGCCACTAACGGCGTGTCGATCCCCGGCGAGTCCTACCCGTCGGGCACACGCCGGAACTCGCGCCCGCATAGGGTAACGACTCGGCCCTTGCTTTCGTGGTCTCCATCCCGGCATCAAGCACACCTCGTCAGCCCGGGGCGGGTGGGATTATGGGGGCAGGCGTCCGGAGTCGCCCGCGGCGCTCAAGAACCAGCCATCCCGCGCACTTCCGCCCGTCGCCCGGTTACTGGCCGACGGACCGGGGCCGGAGCTTGAAGATCAGGATGCCGAGGTACTTGTTCATCCACTCCTGCTTACGCGGGTAACGGGTGGCCTGGACTTCGAAGAGCGGACGGCCTGTTTTGCAGATCCGTCTCTCGAGGGCTGCCCGGCACCACCCTGTGGTCCCGGGCGAGTGCCCGCCGGCCGCCAGCGCTCGCGATTGCCAGCGTCCGCCGATCCCGGGCAGGTGCACCATGCCAGGCGGTAGGGGATGGCCTCTAAGCCGTCGGATACTTCGCCGGTCTTAGCCCCGGGGTGCGAAGAACTCAAGTGCGATGTTGTCCGGATCTCGAAACGACAATGCCGAGTAGTGAGGCGTGTCTACGATGCCACCGTTGGGGATGCCGAGTTCGTTAAGACGGATTTCCCATGCCTTCAATTCATCGCGGTTGGCACAGCCGAAAGCCAGATGATCGAGCCCCGGCCGCCGCTCGTTGAACGGCTCAGTGCTGTCCAAGTCAGGGAACTGCGTTACGCCAACGATTGTGCCGCCGCTAAGCCAAGCGACGCGCTGGAACGGACCTGTGTCCTCGTCAAGGATTGGGTCCGAGCCGAACAGATCCTTGTACCAAGGCACACTCCGTTCAAGGCTCGTAACCGTTAGCGCCACGTGAGTAATCGC
>Ga0307374_10001116_pt1 | contig 50452 bp, 47 predicted proteins | sample OX3MG_FD_202532 | JGI IMG/M metagenome (GOLD analysis project Ga0307374, IMG submission 202532) | Soil microbial communities from Risofladan, Vaasa, Finland - OX-3 | ecosystem: Environmental > Terrestrial > Soil > Coastal area > Acid sulfate soil | place: Finland: Risofladan, Vaasa | collected...
CGCAGCATCCCGAGTTGCAGCATCGGCCTGTGCAGCTCGGGGTCGATCACCGTGGCGAGCGCGCGCTCGAGGGCGTCAAGCGCCCCTGGATCACCCATCTGGACTTCGAGTATACCCAGCGGCCCGAAGACCCAAGCTCAGACCGGCTCTCTACAATGCGGCGCGAATGCTCGATCGCCGCGTGATCCGCGACCTCGAGGGTCAGGTTGCGGCCTCACACGTCTACACCCGCCCCGCTGATCTCGCCGCCTACGCCTACGACGCCTGGGGAGCATCCGGTGAGCGCCATCTTCCGGATGCGGTCGTCTTTCCCGCATCGACCGAGGAAGTCGCCGGCGTCGTGAGCGTCTGCGCGGTGCACCACGTCCCGATCATTCCGCGCGGAGCGGGCACCGGGTACGCGGCCGGAGCATCGCCGTCGCAGGGCGGCGTGATCCTCAGCCTCGCGCGGCTCAACCGCGTGCTCGGCGTCGAGACCGAAGCACTCCGCCTGCACGCCCAGGCGGGGGCGATCACGGCGGGCGTCCATGCCCACGCCGCCGCCTCCGGCCTGTACTACCCGCCGGACCCAGGCTCCTCGAGCACGTGCACGATCGGCGGCAACGTCGCCTGCAACGCTGCCGGGCCGCACACGCTTCGCTACGGGGTGACCGCGGATTTCGTCGCCGGCATCACGGCGGTGCTGTCCGACGGGCGGATCGTTCGCCTCGGCGAGGGTGGCGACGCGTCGGCATCCGGGCTGCTCTCGCTGATGGTGGGTTCGGAAGGCACGCTCGGCGTGATCACGGAGGTGCTGCTCCGCCTGGTGCCGGCTCCGAAGGCACGTTCGACGCTCGCTGCGATGTTCACGAGCATGGACCGCGCCGCGGCGGCGGTCGCCGAGATCACGGCCGCCGGCATCGTCCCGGCTGCGCTCGAGTTCCTCGACGACGCCGCGCTGGCCGCTGTGCGCCGTGCCGGCGGCGGCGACGTCGGCGGAGACGCCGCCGCGCTGTTGATCGTGGAACTCGAGGGCGATCCCGCGGCTGTCGGCGCTGACACCGACGCTGCGAGCGGCGCCATCACCCGCGCGGGCGCGTCGCAGCTGCAGCGGGCGACGGAGCCGGGCCAGGCGCAGCGTCTCTGGGCGGCACGCAAGGCGGTGAGCGCCGCCGTCGCCAAGGTGCAGATCGGAAAGGTCAACGAGGATGTCGTGGTCCCCAGGGACCGGGTCGCGGAACTGGTTGCGCACACGCGAACGCTCGGCACGAAGCATCAGCTACAGGTCGTCAACTTCGGCCACCTCGGCGACGGCAATGTGCACGCGACGTTCCTCATCGACCCGCGCATCGACGGTCAGCGCGCCCGAGCAGATGCAGCCGCCGGGGAGCTGTTCGAAACCGTGCTGAACATGGGTGGGTCGCTCTCCGGAGAACACGGCGTCGGCGCCGCGAAACTGGAGTATGTCGAGCGGCAGCTCGGGCCGGGAACCGTCGAGCTGATGCGCCGCATCAAGGGCGCGCTCGATCCGCGAGGCGTCCTGAATCCGGGCAAGAAGGTCCCGCCGGCTCAGTCCTCGGGGTCGAGCACCGCGAGCAACGAAGCCGCGTAGTCGGTCTCGTCGATGCGCCGAGCGAGCTCCCGCCCGTCATCCACCGGCAGCTCCATCGAGGCGTCGTAGACGAAGCTGTACACGTTGGGCAGCGTCCATTCGCCGAACCCCAGCGAGGCCAGCACCTCGGCGAGGCGCGGATCCTTCTCATCGGCCGCAAAGGTCTCGCTCGCCGCTCGATAGAGCGAGCTGAGATTGCGGTACTCGGTCTCGTACTCCTCGATCAGCGCCGGATCAGCATCCGCCTCGCGAAGCCGTGCGAGCGTCCGCCGCAACGACTGGATCTCCAGCTGATACTCGTCCACCCTGACTCGATTCTCTCAGACACGCATCCACCGGCACGCGCGACGGGGATGGGTCAGGGGGCGCGAAGGTCCACGAGGCCGCCGACCAGGTGCCCGACGCCGAACGCAACGCCTGCGGCGACGGTCGCAAAGGCCAGTTGACGAAGTGCGGAGCGCACCCGGGATCGTCCGGTGAAGATCGCCACCGTCCAGCCGACCGCGAGCACCGCGATCGCACCGATCACGATCGACAGCACTGCGGCGAGCGTGCCGCTTGCGAAGAACCAGGGAATCAGCGGGAGAACCGCGCCGATCGAGAAGGTCACGAAGGATGATCCGGCCGCCTGCCACGGGTTGCCGGTCTTGCCGGGCCGGAGGCCCAGCTCCTCACGGGCATGGACCTCGAGGGCGACGAGCGGGTCCTTCATGACCGCCTCGGCCATCCGCCGCGCGTCAGCCTCGTCGACCCCGCGGATGCGGTAGAGGGCGGCAAGCTCGCGGGTCTCCGCTTCAGGATGGCGCTCGAGCTCCCGGCGCTCGACATCGAGCTCGCGCTGCAGCAGCTCGGACTGCGCCGACATCGAGACGTACTCGCCGGCCGCCATCGAGAACGCGCCCGCCACGAGTCCGGCGAGGCCGGCGAGGAGGACGACGGCCGAGGGCGGGCTCGCGCCGGCGACGCCGAGGATCAATGAGATGTTGGTGAGCAGGCCGTCGCTGATCCCGAAGACCGCCGCCCGCGCGACGCCACCCTGGAGGTCGCGATGATGGGAGCGCGCTGACCCTGTGTGATGGTCGCCGCCGGTGCCGGCACCGGCAGGCGCAGCAGCCTGAGCCATGTCAGACAGTATGCCGGGGCCGGAGCGCGCACGCGTCAGCCGTCCGGTTCATCGCGGTGGGATCAGTAGAAGAGGTGGTGCAGCGCGACCGTTGGGATCGCGAGGATCGCGATGATGTTCATCACCTTGATCATCGGGTTGATCGCCGGGCCCGCCGTGTCCTTTGACGGATCGCCGACGGTGTCGCCGGTGACCGCCGCGGCGTGCGCGTCCGATCCCTTGCCGCCGTAGTTGCCCTCTTCGATGTACTTCTTGGCGTTGTCCCACGCACCACCGCCGGTGGTCATCTGGAGTGCGACGAAGACGCCGACGACGATCGTGCCGAGCAACATCGCACCGAGCGCCTGCGCTCCAAGGATGAAGCCGACGGCGAGCGGCGCGAGGATCGGCAGCAGTCCGGGGATGATCATCTCGCGCTGCGCGGCCGCGGTGACCAGCGCCACGCACTTGCCGTACTCGGGCTTCGCCGTGCCCTCCATGATGCCGGGGATCTCGCGGAACTGACGGCGCACTTCCGTCACGACGCCACCCGCCGCACGGCCGACCGCGAGCATCGCGAGCGCGGCGAACAGGAACGGCATGATCCCGCCGAGCAGCAGTCCGGCGATGACCGGCGGAGCGGTCAGGTCGAACGTCACCAGCGGCAGGTTGTGCGCGATGAGCGTGTTGTTGAGGATGTCGGTGTAGCTCGCGAAGAGCACGAGGGCGGCGAGCCCGGCGGAGCCGATCGCATATCCCTTGGTGACGGCCTTGGTGGTGTTGCCCACTGCATCGAGCGGATCCGTCACCTGGCGCACCGACTCGGGGAGGTCTGCCATCTCGGCGATACCACCTGCGTTGTCGGTGATGGGGCCGTACGAGTCGATCGCGACGACGATGCCCGTCATGCTCAGCAACGCCATCGCGGCGATGCCGATGCCGTAGAGACCGCCGAGCGACGCCGACGCGAGGATGCCGATTGCGATGATCAGCACCGGGATCGCGGTTCCCTCCATGCCGATCGCGAGTCCCGCGATGATGTTGGTCGCGTGTCCGGTCTGCGATGCGCGCGCGATGGTGCGAACGGGCCAGAACTGCGCACCGGTGAAGAACTCGGTGACGGCAACGATCAGCACGGTGATCGCGATGCCGATCACCGCGCACCAGAAGAGGTTGAACACCGGGTGGTCGAAGTGGCTCAGGTATCCGCCGTTGTTCAGCAGCACGGTGATCAGCAGGAAACCCGCGAGGGCGACGACGGCTGAGACGATGAGCCCGCGGTAGAGCGCGCCCATGATCCACGTGCCACGGCCCATGCGCACGAAGAACGTGCCGATGATGGATGCCACGATGCTCACGCCGCCGAGCATCAGCGGGTAGAACACGAACACGAGGTCCGGCTTGCCGCCGACCTTGTAGAGGAGGCTGCCGAGCAGCATGGTCGCGACTGCCGTCACCGCGTACGTCTCGAACAGGTCCGCAGCCATTCCGGCGCAGTCGCCGACGTTGTCACCGACGTTGTCCGCGATGACTGCGGGGTTGCGCGGGTCATCCTCGGGGATGCCGGCCTCGAGCTTGCCGACGAGGTCGGCGCCGACGTCCGCCGCCTTGGTGTAGATGCCACCGCCGAGGCGGGCGAAGACGGAGATGAGCGACGCCCCGAAGGCGAAGCCGACCAGCGCGTTGAAATCCTGGAAGACGCCGTAGGCGAGGGCGACCCCGATCAGGCCGAACCCGACGACGAAGAAGCCCGTGACGGCCCCGCCGCGGAACGCGAGCTGCAGCGCGGGGTTGATCCCACCGCGAGCCGCTTCGGCGGTCCGCAGGTTCGACCGCACCGAGATGTTCATCCCGACATACCCCGCCGCACCGCTCAGGACGGCGCCGATCAGGAAGAGGACGCCGGTCTTCCACCCGAGCGTGAAGGTCAGGAAGATGAAGATGACCGCGCCGATCCCGGCGATGATCGTGTACTGGCGGTTGAGGTACGCAGATGCGCCCTCCTGAATCGCCTTGGCGATCTCCTTCATCCGGTCGTTGCCCTCCGGCTGGCGCAGCACCCAGAAGATCAGGAAGACGGCAAAGAGGAGGGCGAGGAGTCCAGCTGCGCCGATGGGGAACAGGACGGCGCGGTCAAGGGTCGGCATGCGCTCAGGTCTCCTCAGGAAAGCTGGATACGTGCCCGGGCGGCTTTCATCCGCGCCACCCAGGGGCCGACGCATTGTACCCGCCCCGTCGCTCCGTCCACCAACGCCTATATTGACCCGGTGCCGAACTCCCCTGGCCTGACGGCCATCGTCACGGTCGGCGACGAGATCCTGAGCGGCCACACCCAGGACACGAACTCGAGCCTGCTCGCGCGCCACGCGTTCGCTGCGGGCCGGCCGGTCGCGCATATCGAGGTGGTCGCCGACCACGCCGCCGCGATCGTCGCGGCAATCCGGCGCGCCATCGACGACCCCGAGATCACGCGGATCGCGGTGTGCGGCGGCATCGGCCCGACGCCCGACGACCGAACCTTCGCCGCCGTCGCGGAGGCGCTCGGCCGGCCGCTGGAGCTCAACCCGATCGCCTACGCGAACATCGAGGCGCTCGCGATCCGCATGCACGCTGCCGGATGGATCGAGCAGCCGGTCGTGTCCGAGGCGAACCGGCGCTGTGCCATGGTGCCGGTCGGAGCCACGGTGCTCGTCAACCGCCGGGGCATGGCGCCACCGCTGGCGATCGACCTGGGCGACGACCGGTGGCTCTTCGTGCTCCCCGGGATCCCGCGAGAGTTCTCCGCGATCGTCGAGGAGGAGCTCATTCCGCAGTACTTCGGCGGCGGTGCAGTCCCGGTCGTGCGCGAGGTGCACTATCGATCCGTCCCCGAGTCGGAGATGTCCGCGCCGATGCTCGTGCTCGCACGCGAGTTTCCCGACGTCACCGTCGGCTCATACCCGCACGTCGAGCAGCGCGACCTGGTGATCCGCCTCAAAGGGCAGGAAGCATCAAGGGTCGACGCCGCGGTGGCGCGGCTGCGCTCATTGCGCAGCGACGCCTGACCGCCCGGATCCGAAGAAGCGGGTTACCCCGCCGCGATCAGACCTTCTGCAGGTTGCGCGCGCGCGGTCCCTTGGGCGAATCGACGATATCGAACGTGACCTGCTCGCCTTCCTGGAGGGAGTCGAAGTCGACGGTGGTCAGCTCGGTGCGATGGAAGAACACCTCGTTGCCATCATCCGCGCGGACGAAGCCAAATCCACGGTCGGGGATGATCTTCTTGATACGGCCAGCGGTCACAGCATGTCCTCCAGGACTCTTGCCGACACGGACGTCCCACCGCGCTCACGACCACATGTGGGAGTGTCCCCAGTCAGCAATGGGAACCCGCAAAGACCGCGATGGAAGCACCGTAGGATGACGATTTCCCGCCGTTCCGGTGCTCATCGCAGCATAGCAGGGTGCTCTCCGGAGCCGCGCTCCCATGCCGCGCGGAGCTCGTGCAGGCTCTCGGGAAGATTCGCGTAGTAGTCGGTGATGTCGAGGTCTTGCGGCCAGGGCGCGGAATCGACACGCTCACGCTCCCGCCTCGCTTGTTCGAGCCAGGCACTGCCAAATGCCGTGGGAACGCCGCCGGCGTCGACGACCCCGAGCGAGCGCATGTCGTCATTCCTGTCGTAGGGCGGCGTGGTCACAGCGCGTGGTCCGGGATTGCTCCACATCGCGGCCATCACTCCCGCCGCACCGAGATTGACCAGTGCATCCACCGCCGCGTCGGCAAAGCGACGCGACGCCGCGTCCGTGTCGGGCGAATCGTCGTCAACGCCATCCGCCGGCTCCCGTCGCTGCTGATGTGCGCCGAGGTGTGCGAAGAGCGGCGCATCGCCGCCCAGTGACTGCGCGAGTTGCAGCAGGAAGGCAGCCGCGGCTGGATCCGCGACCCCACCGACCTGCGCGAGTGCCTCGCCCGCAAGGTCGATGCCGAGCACGTCGACGAGCTCGCCGACGATCGCGGGACGCACGGCGCGCGCGATGACCATGTCGCTCGCGCTCAGCGTTGCCATGCACCGCTGCCCGCGATCGTGGATGCGCCCGGCGACGAGGCTCACCCACGCGCGCAGGTCGTCGATGCGCCGCGGGCGCACACCGCCGGCGGGATCGTGCCCGATGTCCCACATGGCAATTGCCGGGTGTCCGGCGAACTCTGCGAGCATCGTATCGATCCATCGCACGCTGGTCTCGAGCATGAGCGGGTCGGTGTAGAGGTATCGCGGACCACCGGGCTGCACAACGGCGTTCATCACCGCGCGCACGCCGCCGCGCCGAGCGTCGACGTCGATGGCGTACGCGGGCAGCATCACGCACCCTCCGAGCGTCTGCATGAACAGCACAGGGATCACGCGCAGTGACAGGTCGCTCGCTGCGGCGAGAAGGTGGTCGAAGTCGCGCAGCCGCGACGGTTCGACACGGGCGGGCGTGGGCATGAAGGCATCCCACAGCAGATGCGTGCGCATGGTGCGATGCCCCGCGGCCGTGATGGCGCGGACATCCGCGACCGTGCGCGCGACGTCGTACTCGTGCCAGATGTACGGGCCGACCTCGCGAGACCAGTAGGTAACGCCGAAGTCGACCGCCTGTCGTGACGTGACGTTCGTCAGCGGATCAGTAGACGAAGAGGTCGATGCCTCCCGCCACGGTGAGCACCTGACCGGTGATGTAGCGCGCCTCCGGCGAGCAGAAGAACGCGATCGCGTTGGCGATGTCCTCCGGCTCACCCGCGCTCCGCATCGCGGTGCGCAGCACCATGCGATCGTTCATCCTCGCGTCACCCATCTTCCAGGCCTCGGTGCCGATGATCCCCGGCGCGATGATGTTCGCCGTGATGCCGAAGCGCGCACCCTCGAGCGCCATCGATTTGCCGAGACCGATGAGCGACGCCTTGGTCGACGCGTACGACGCCTGACCGAATCCCCCGAGCGTTCCGGCGACCGAGGCCATGTAGATCACGCGTCCCCAGCCATGTTCGCGCATGTACGGCCATGCGGCCTTGGTGCAGTTGAAGGCGCCCGTCAGGTTGACGCGCAGGTCGCGGTCCCACAGCTCGTCGCTCTGATGCTCGATCTGCCCGATGTGATCGAGCGTCCCCGCGTTGTTGACGAGGATGTCAATCGATCCGAAGTCCTTCTTGATCGCCGCGAAGACCTCGCGGACCTGGTCGCGGTCGGTCACGTCCATCTTGATGGCGGCCGAGCGCCGTCCCATCTGCCGGATCTCCTCGCTCGTCTGCTCGGCGTAGACGACGTGCTGCGAGGTGAAGAGCTGTGCGAGCGCGGACTGCGACGCCTCCGCGCTCTTCTCGATCTCGGGATCCGACTCCAGGAGGATGTCGGTGACCACGACATCGGCCCCCGCGCGGGCGAGCGTCAGACAGTCCGCCCTCCCGAGGCCGCGCGATCCTCCGGTGACGACGGCGACCTTGCCGGTCAAATCGAACATGCAACGCTCCTCGAGAGGCTGGTGATGCGCGACTGGAGAGCTTAGCGGCCGCGGCCGGCGCCGGGCGTCAGCTCGCGGCGGCGACGTGCTCCTGCCGGGCGGGCTCGACGATCTTCGGCCGCGCCGCGGCGGTGCGCTCACCGAGCACGTAGCGGCTGATCACCAGACGCTGGATCTCGGCGGTTCCTTCCCAGATCTGGTAGATCTTCGCATCGCGCATGAAGCGCTCCACCGGGTAGTCCTTGATGTAGCCGTAGCCACCGAGGATCTGCACCGCATCGACGGTGACGCGCATCGCCACGTCGCCGGCGAAGAGCTTGGCCATCGATCCCTCACCACGAGCGAAGGGGATGCCGTTCATGGCCATCCAGCCGGCACGCCAGATGAGCAGGCGGGCCGCGTCGATCTCGGTGGCCATGTCGGCGAGCTTGAAGGCGATCGCCTCGTGCTTTGCGATCGGCTTGCCGAAGGCCACCCGCTGGAGCGAATAGTCGCGAGCGAACTCGAACGCCGCGCGCGCGATGCCGAGCGCCCCCGCCCCGACCATCGGGCGAGTGGCCTCCAGCATCAACATCGCTCCGATGGCGCCTGGCCCGGTCACCTGTCCGGCCTTGTCAGCGCCGAGACGCTGCTCCTCCGGGACGAAGCAGTCCTCGAAGATGACCTGCGCGGTATGCGACGCGCGGACGCCGAGCTTGCGCTCCTTGCGGCCCTGGCGCATCCCCGGCGTGCCCTTTTCGATGACGAAGGCGGCGATGCCGGCGGGTCCGAGTGACTTGTCGGTCGTGGCAAACGCGACCTGCACGTCGGCGATGCCGCCGTTCGTGCAGAACTGCTTGGTGCCGTTGAGGACGTAGCCGCCGTCGACGTGGGTTGCCGTGGTCTCGAGCGCCAGGGAGTCGGACCCGCTGTTCGGCTCGGTCAGCCCCATCGCCCCGATCTTCAGCTCCTTCGGGTCGGTGAACATCCCGATGTACTTCTGCTTCTGCTCCTCGGTGCCCATGGCGACGATCGCCGCACCGCAGAGGCCGGTCGCACCGATGGCCACCGCGATCCCCGCGTCGCCCCAGGAGAGCTCCTCCTCGCGGATCAGGTTGGTGACGAGGTCGATGCCGCCGCCGCCGTACTGCTCGGGAAAGCTGGCTGTCGCGTCCAGGCCGAGCGCGTGCGCCTTCCGCATGACATCCCAGGGGGTCTCCTCGTTCTCGTCGTAGCGCTCGGCGACCGGGCGCATCTCCTTCTCCGCGAACGCGTGCGCGAGGTCGCGGATCTCCTCCTGCTCGCGGGTCAGCGAGAAATCGACGCCCATGTCATGGTCCCTCAGCGTGAGAGCCGGACCGTTGCCCGGCCGTTGGTCAACACTCGGTCCCCGCGGTCCGAGGACGCGCCCACCTCCAGAGTAGCGACTCCTTCGGCTTCGTCCAGGGAGACAACGGTTCCGGTGCACGTGATCGTGTCGCCGGCGCGCAGCGGTTTGCTGAACCGGCAGGAAAGACTCTTGAGGTTGGCGCTGCCGCCGGCCCAGACCGAGATCGCCTCGGCGAGGATGCCGAGCTCGAGCATGCCATGGGCGATGGTCCCCGGCAATCCCACGGAGACCGCGAACGCGTTGTCGAGGTGGATCGGGTTGTGGTCCCCCGACGCGTCGGCATAGGCGGCGATCTGTTCCTGGGTCACCGTGCGGGCGAGCGGCGTTATGGCGACGCCGATCGCGACGCGCGAGCCTTCGAGGGAGGTCACGCCGCCGACCTCACGATCATCAGGGCCGTCCCGCGGCACACGACAGCCCGATCGCTCGCTCGCGCAGCCTCCACGGCGAGCCGCACGAAGGTCATGCCGCGCTTCGCGTCGACCGCGGTGATCTCCGCGGTCGCATCGACGACGTCTCCGGGATGGACCGGTTCAGGCCACTCGAAGGACTGCTCGGCATGGATGAGACCGGCGAGGTCGATCCCGACCTCGGAGTCGCTGAACAGTTGCGCCAGCGTGGGGCCGAGGCAGTACACCGCGGCGAAGGTCGGAGGAACGACGCCGGGCTCGGCGACCGGGTCCGGACCGGCGATGGCCGCGGCCATCTTCGCGGCCGCTTCGGGAGCGACGCGCTGCCCGGGCGCCGAGTAGCGGCGGCCCACGTGGCTCTGATCAGGCACCCGATCCTCTCAAAATTGACATCCGTATCAACTATTCCGAGTCGGAACGATACACCCGGTCCGAGTCAGCGTCAAAAGGCACCCATGCGTGTGCCGGGGTGAGCGGCGACATCGCCTCGGTCTCCGCCGAGGTCTCGCCGACCGTCATGCCGGCCCAGTTGCGCAGTGGCGGGCCGGCGAAGGGTCGCAACGCGTCCGGAAGTTCGGCGTCGAGGACGCCGAGGCGTTGCAGAACGGCGGTCGCAACCACCGGAATGGCCTCGAACGTGCCGGATTCGAGTTTGATCGCGATCCCATGACCACGCGGGCGGAGGACCGCCGCCCACACAGCTGCCCCACCGATCTTCGCGGTGAGGCGGGTGCCCATCGCGGCAAGAAGGGCCGTGTCGAAGCGCCCGGTCCCGGCCACGAGATGGGGATTCGAGGCCATCGCATCCTGGCAGCGGCGGAAGGCGGAGTCGGCGCTCGCGGCGGCGAACCCTCGTGCGATCGTCGCGAGCGGAGTGCCATACGTGGTGAGCCCGCACCCGTCGATGCCCCTGGGAGCCGATGCGAGATCGAGATCGAACGCCTCGGACATGGCTGCCGCGACCGCCAGCTGGCACGGGTGCGCGGGGTCGAGGTAGCCGTCGAGCGGCCATCCCATCACGGCGCAGGTCGAGAGCATCGCGGCGTGCTTGCCTGAGCAGTTGTTGTGGATCGGCAGTGGGGTCCCTCCCGAGGCGAGGAGCCGGCGCGCCGTCGCCTCGTCGGACGGGAGTTGGGGCCCGCATCCCAGCGCGCTCTCCGGGACGCCGGCCTTGGCCAGCAGCCCTCGAACGGTTGCCACATGCACGTCCTCCCCCTGGTGGGATGCGCATGCGATTGCCACCTCCGCCTCGTCCGCGCCCAGCCGGTCGGCTGCCAGGCGCACGAACGGGAGCGCCTGCAGGGGCTTGACACAGCTACGGAGCGTGGTCAGGGCCTGCGGGTCGCCCACCGAGGAGCGGATCCTGCCGGCGGCATCGACCACGGCCACGTGGCCACGGATCCGCGCCTCGGGAACGTCGCCCCGCCACACCGTGGCGAGCACCGGCGGCGGCTGGACGTCCACCCCTTCACTTTGACGGCGCGAAGCTCGTTTTGGTACGGTCGCCCGCGACCTTCCCGGGTTGAGGGCCGATAGCCCGGGACCGACCGGTGTCACTGCGGTGGCGAGGGGAGCTAGCGATCGCGACACACGTCCATCGATTCGTGCGGCACATATGGGTGCTCGGCGTAGCGGCGATTCTCGTCGTCCTGGTCGTCCGGCCGAGCCCAGTTCCGGCGGCGCCGTTGCTCCGGAACCTCGCCGCAATGCAGATCAATGCAGTCGTCGAGAACTCCGCGACAGTCACCGCTGTCGCGGTCCGGCCGCCGCAGACGGTCGTCGTGCAACCCGGACAGACCATCGCGACGATCGCAACGCAGTACCACGCAACACCTTCAGCCATTCAGTGGGCCAATCAGCTCACCCCGACGATGGGCCCCAAGCCCGGGTCGGCGTTGCTGGTCCCGCCGGGACCGGGTGCTCTCGTCGAGGTCCTTCCCGGCGAGACGCCCACCAGCTTCGCCGCACGCGTGCACCTCGATCCCGCCGTCATCCTCGAGTACAACGCGCTCACCAGCAACGCCCCGATGACCGGCGGATCTTTCCTCCAGGTGCCGCTACGCGATGCGCCGGTCGGTGCGCTGATCGGGTCCTATTTCGTCGACGCGCAGAACGGCATCCCCGCGGTGCCCGCGGTCGTCCCCGTGAAGGACAATTTCCCCTTCGGTCAGTGCACGTATTACGTTGCCACCCGCAGGAACGTGACGTGGAGCGGCAACGCCGTCAACTGGTGGTGGAATGCGCGCGGGAAGCGTCCGGAAGGTGAGGTCCCCGTGGAGGGCGCGATCGTCGTCTTCAACATCGGATGGGTGGGACACGTGGCATATGTCGAGCACGTGAACCTCGACGGAACATTCGTCGTCTCCGAGATGAACTACCACGCGGATGGTGGAGGATGGGGGCGCGTCGACTACCGCACCCTCAACGTCTCTGATCCTGCGATTCTTGGGTACATCTACTAACTGCGGTCGCCCTGTTGCGGGAGGGGGGACGCAGCCTATGTGCTCAGCTTGCGCGCGAGCTCCTTCGCACTCACTGATTGTTGCGCTCTCTCGCTCGCGCGCAAATTCGCTGATCGTCTGCGTCCCCCCTCCCACCTAGAACGCGCAGTGTCGTAGCGGTACCCACGATGGCAGGACCGCGTTGCGGGGGGCGGGCGACTTGTTGCTGACGGTTTCCTGGGGCGCGCAACTACTGGACCGATAGCGGTGACGCGGTGAGTGTTATTGAGCCCCTTTCTCATTGCTGAGATCCACGTAGCCGACCGCAATTCGCTCCGCGCCTCCCAGCTCGAGCGCTGTGACCACCTCGTCATGCTCACGCGCGGCGTCGTCGTCGGACCGTTCGCCGATCACCGTCTCCAGCTCGACGAAGCGTCCGAGGCCAATGACATCGTCGAGGTGAATGCGCGTGTTGCGAAGTATCAGCAGATGACGCATCTTCTCGACGACGTCCGGGCGAGGAAGAGCGCGCCCAAGGACGTCAGCAAGGGACACGGGATCGCCGGTCGCGCAGCGTCCATACTCGGACGCGCGTGCTTCAGGCGCGTCCTGGCGGTCATACGCGATCAGTTCGCTACGGGCACCGTCAATCGTCCGCAACTTCAGGCGCCCTTCGGCACACCGAAGAACTGATCGCGCTGCCGCAGGAATCCCTCGTCTCTCGCCCCAGCATCGAGCGCCCGCGCAAGGACACTCTCGTGGTCGGGATACCGAAACGTGCTCTCTACATTGCGCATCGGCCGCATGGCTACGGATTCGCGAACCTGGCCTCGTCCATCAGTGATGCACGGGTCACGTTATGCAGGAGACCCACACCACCTCGCGCCAGGCGATGCTGAACTCTTCGACAGTCGTATAGCCGAAGCGCACCGTGGCAAAGCCGCCGACCGGGGCGAGGCATGCCGGCCAGCCGCTCTCGTGATAGGTGTTGTCGGCGTCCAGCCACGGAACGCTGTCGTTGATTCCGTACGTCCAGCCGTCGACAAAGCAACTGGCCTCGTGGTCTCCCACGCGGCACGGACCGGTCAGCGCACTGACATCCGTCTTCTGGCCCACAACGTAACCGGCTACGCCGCCGGCGCCGACGCCGAGCAGCAGTGTCGCAAGGACCGGTACCAGCCAAGGTCGCATGACTCGCCTCCTGATCCGAATGACCTGCCAAAGACGGCGTCCGACCGTTGAGCTACAGGTCGCCGCGTCAATTGCCGTCGGCCGCCGGCCACGATAGCAGCACGAAGACGGTTTTCAGCGCCAGCAGAGACGCCGCCGTTCGAGAAGTGGATCAACGCTGCATGCGGCGACGATGGCCGGCGACGGCAATGCCGTCCATCGGCTGACGAAGCGACGGCACCACGCAACCTAAGGACGGGAGGGCGAACGGGGGCGCCGCGCATTTGGAAGCGAGGGAGAGAGCGCGATAATTGAGTCGCGCGAACGACCGAGCGGACAAGCTAAGCAGGCGACCCCGTCCGCCCTCCCGTCCTTGCGAGACGAGTGGGGCCTATGCGGAGGGAGCGCCCTACCCCGAGAACCGGTAACCGATCCCGGGAACTGAGTGAATGTACGTGGGCTTCTCCGCGTCCGGCTCGATCTTGCGACGCAGCCGGTAGACGTGCGCGTCGACGGTGCGGGTCTCGATCTCGACCTCATAGCCCCACACACGGCGCAGCAGCTCGCCGCGGCTCATGACCTGTCCGGGTCGCGAGGCGAGCAGGGCCAGGAGGTTGAACTCGGTGAGCGTCAGCATGACCTCCTCACCATCGCGGAACACCTGACGGCGTCCGAGGTCGATCGTGAGTCCCGGGAACTCGAAGCGATCCCGAGGCTGCTCCTGCGCGGAGATCTCGCTGCGGCGGAGGTGCGCTCCGATGCGCGCCATCAGCTCGCGAACCTCGAAGGGCTTCGTGACGTAGTCGTCCGCGCCCAGCTCGAGTCCGACGACCACATCGATGGTGTCGCTCTTCGCGGTGAGCATGATGATCGGCACGCGTGCGCCTTCTGCGCGGAGGCGCCGGCAGACATCGAGACCGCTCATCCCCGGAAGGTTGACGTCGAGAATGATGAGATCGGGGTTCTGCTCGCGTGCGAGGTTGAGCCCCTCGACGCCGGTGGCGGCCTCGATGAGCGTGTGATTCTGCGCGCTGACGGCGAGCCGCACGACCTCGCGGCTCGGCGGATCGTCCTCGACGATGAGGATGGTCTTCCCGGCTCCGCTCATCAGGCGGGCACCTCGATGAATGTGGAGATGCGCTTCACGAAGTTGGCCACCTCGATTGGTTTGGTGATGTAGCCGGAGCACCCGGCGGCGAGAGCGTCCTGTTCGTTGCCCTTCATGGCGTTGGCGGTCAAGGCGACGACGGGAATGCCAGACGTTTTCGGATCTGCTTTGAGTATCCGCGTCAGAGTCAGCCCGTCCATGCCGGGCAGCTCCACATCCATGAGCACGAGATCGTAGACCTTGGACCTGACCTTGTGGAGGCCCTCCTCACCGTCGACGGCGATATCCACGTCGAACCCGCTGCCGAGCAGCACCATCTTCGCGAGGTCGCGGTTGCTCGCGTTGTCCTCGACGAGGAGGATCCGGTTGTGCCGGTGCCCGTTGAGCACCTCGATGCCGGCGAGCGGCAAGCGGAATGTGAAGACCGAGCCGCGGCCGGGCTCGCTCTCCAGCGAGATGCTCCCGCCGTGGAGATCGACGAGCCGCTGGGTCAATGACAGGCCGAGACCCGTTCCCTCGACCTGACGCGTCGTCGCGTGGTCCAGCTGATAGAACTCGTCGAAGATGCGCGTCTGGTGCTCCAGCGGGATGCCGACGCCGGTGTCGCCGACGTCCACGATCAGGTCCTCGGCGTCGGCGCGAGCCGCAACCCACACCTTGCCGCCCTGCGGCGTGAACTTGATCGCGTTGCTGAGCAGGTTGTAGAGCACCTGCTTGAACTTGCTCTTGTCGGCCCGAATCTCGAGGCTGGCGGGCACGACGTCGATGCTCAGATCGATGTCCCGGCGCTCGCTCAGCGAGCGGATCACGTTGTGGACCTCTTTGACAGCATCCTGGACGCCGAAGCGGTCGTAGGAGAGCTCCATCCGTCCGGCCTCGATCTTGCTGAGGTCGAGCACGTCGTTGACCAGCTCGAGGAGGTGCTTGCCCGATGCGTGGATGTTCTGCAGGCACTCCTGGCGCTGCTGCGGCGTGAGATCCACCAGGTTGTCCTTGAGGATCTCGCTGAACCCGAGGATCGCGTTGAGCGGAGTCCGCAGCTCGTGGCTCATGTTGGCGAGGAACTCGCTCTTGAGGCGCGAGATCTCGGCGATCTGAGCGTTTGCAACCTCCACCTCGCGCTTCTGCGACGCGATCTCGCCGAGCTGTGCTCGCTGCGCGGTGTAGAGGCGGGCGTTGTCGATGCTGATCGCCGCCTGGCTGGCGATGATCCGCATCAGCGCCTGCTCGATGCTGGTGAAGGGCTGCACCTCGCGCCGTGCCAGGGTGAGCGCCCCGACCAGCCGCTGTGGTGACTCGAGCGGCATGACGAGGCACGAGCGCGGCGCGTACGCGAGCCCGAGAGTCTTGAAGCGCCGGTCCTTTGTGGCATCGGCGACAGAAACCAGCTTGCGGCGCTGTGCCGCCCACCCGACGATGCCCTCACCCAGCTCGAACCGAGCGACCTGGCCAAGGTTGTCCGTAAATGGGAAGGTCGCGATCGCCGAGAGCGCTTGACCGTCCTCGTCGAGGAGGAAGACTGTGGCCGCGTCGCAGTCGACAAGGTCGGCTGCGGCCTTGAGCATGAAGTCGATCGTCTCCTTCAGCTCCAGACTCGACGTGAAGAGGTTACCGACCTGGCCCAGAAGGTCGACAATGACCTTGTCGTCCATCGCAGATCCGAGTATACCCGCGAATTTCGGCCCCGGCGGACTGTCGTGCAGTTGCAACGGATCGAGTGCAGTGCTCATGCGCGTCGCTTCTGCAACTCCTCGACGAGGGCGGGAAGCACCTTCAGCGCATCGCCGACGATACCCAAGTCGGCCAGCTTGAAGATTGGCGCGTTCTCGTCTCTGTTGACGGCAACAATGGCTTTGGCACCCTTCATCCCGACCGTGTGCTGCATCGCGCCGCTGATACCGAACGCCAGGTACACCGCCGGCTTGACGGTCTTGCCGGTCTGGCCGACCTGCATGGCGTAGGGGACCCAGCCCGCGTCGACGACGGCGCGGCTCGCACCGACCGCCGCGTTGCCGAGCACTGCGGCCAGCTGGTCGAGGAGCTCGAAGTTCTTCGGGTCGCCAAGTCCACGGCCGCCGCTGATGACGACCGGCGCCTCCTCGAGCTTCGGGCCGGCGGCGACATCCGCGACCCGGTCGGTGACCTTGGACGTGAGGTGCTTGGGATCGATCGCGGCCGTGACCGGCGAGACGGTCGCGGGACCGCCGCCGCTGCTTTCGGCGACAAACGATTTGGGTCGCACGATCGCGATGGCCGGGCCTGACGCCTCGAAACGGGTCGTCACGTTCAGGGTTGCGCCGAACACGGCGGAGTGGACCGTGACGCCATCCGCGTCACTCACGTCGAGGCCGTTGGCGATCACCGGCACGCCGAGCTTGGCGGCGAGCCGGCCGGCGACATCCCGCGAGTTGTACGTCATGCCGAAGAGCACGAGGTCCGGCTTGTGCTCGGCGATCAACGCCGCCAGGGCGTCGGCGGCCGGGCCACCGAGCAGGAGCTCGCCCCAGAGCGGATCGGTGCCCGCGAAGAGCGTCGTCGCACCGTGCGCTCCGAGCTCTGCCGCCGCCGCGGCCGCATCGGGCGCGAACGCGACAGCCTCCACCGTGGTCGCGAGCGAGCGTGCTTTGGTGAGCAGCTCCAGCGTGACCGGCGCGGCCTTCCCGTCTGCGATCTCGGCAAACACCCAGATCTTTCCCAGAGCCATCGCTCAGATCACCTTCTTCTCGGCAAGGAAGTCCGCGATCCGCATGAAGCCGTCGCCCTCGTCCTTGACGATCGACCCCGCCGCGCGCTGCGGCGCAGGCTCCACGCCCGTGATGCTCTGTCCGGCCGTGCTGCCGCCGGCGCCGTCGAGGCCGAGATCACCGGTGGCCAACCGGTCCAGCGGCTTCGACTTGGCACCCATGATCCCCTTGAGCGACGGGTAGCGCGGTTCGTTCACGCCGGCCGTGACGCTGACGACGGCGGGAAGGCTTGCCTCGACGAGGTCGTATCCCGCCTCCGTCTGCCGCTTGACCTTCAGCGTCGTGCCGTCGACCTCGACCGTCTTGGCGAACGTCACCGCGGGAACGTCCAGCAGCTCGGCGATCATCTGCGGGACGACGCCCGTGTAGCCGTCGGTGGATTCGGTCGCCGTGATCACGAGGTCGAATCCCTCGCGGCGGATCGCCGCGGCAAGCACCCGGGCCGTCGTCAGGGCGTCGGATCCTCGGAGGCTGTCGTCACTGATGAGCACCCCCTTCCCCGCACCCATCGCCAGCGCCTTGCGAACGGCGTCGAGCCCACGCTCGGGACCCATGGAGATGACGGTCACCTCGCCGCCCTGTGCCTCGACGAGTTGAAGGCCGGCCTCAACGCCGAACTCGTCGCCGGGGTCCAGCACCACCTCGACACCATCGCGCTTGAGCAGGTGCGTGGTTGGATCGAGCTGCCCCGTCGTGTTCGGGTCGGGGATCTGCTTGACGCAGACGACGACCTTCATTGATGCCTCCGTTGATACCTGGCCCGGGATCGAAACTCTAACGCACCCACGCCGGAATTCCCGATCCGGGGCGCCCCAGGTTGACCGCGAGAGCGCCGAGATCGGCCGAATCAGCCACCGGAACCCGCATCGCCTGGGGCTGCGTCGCGTCGAGCGCGGCGTGCAGAGAGCCCTCGGCCCAGCGTGAATCCGCCACCGCGGCGATCCCGTAGTGGTACCGGCGACCGTCCAGCCAGTCTTCCCAGGAGTCGGCGGCAGTGAACGCCTCGATCCCCGCATCGCCGAGCGCATCGGGACGCGTCACCGGCTCTCCGTCGAGCGAGGCGACTGTCCACCGGGCGTCCGGCCAGCGCCCCGCGGCAGCCACGACGAGATCCCGGAGGCGGCGCTGCTCGGGCGTCCCGCCGGCATCGGGGCGAGGCCCGGTGAGCACGAGCACCCGCTCACATGTGAGCGCGTCGCGGCCGCCGATGATGCCGCTCGGGTCCACCCGCCGGCTCTCGGGCGGGCGGCGATCCAGCACGCTGCGCCAGCGCGCCCGGAGCAACCGTCGGTTGCGCTCGATCCGAGCCGCCTTCACGCCGCCGGAACCCGACGCGCCGCGGACATGCTCGACGACCGCCCGCGGCTGATACACGACGCGGCCGCCGTGCTTCCGCAGCGCGAGGCAGAGATCGACGTCCTCGCAGTACATCGGGGCGAATCGAGGGTCGAAGCCCCCGACCTCGACGAATGCCGAGCGGCGCACCAGCAGGCAGGCGGCCGATGCGTAGTCGACAGTTCGCCGGAAGACGTACTCGGGACGATTCGGGATGTCCCCATCGCCGTAGTTGCGGACCCGCGCGTCCCGCCACAGGATCGACCCCGCCTCCTGGAGGCGGCCATCCGGATAGAGAAGCTTGGGGGCGACCGCGGCAACGCCGGGATCGGCGTCCGCGATGTCCACGAGCGGTCCCAGCCAGCCCGGCCGCACCCAGGCGTCGCTGTTGAGGAGGAGCAGGTACCTGCCCCGCGCCATCGCCGCACCCTGGTTGTTCGCGGGTCCGAAGCCGAGATTGCGGGAGTTGCGCAGGATTCGCGCCCCTTCGATCCGGCCGATCTCGTCCGCGGTGCCGTCGGCGGACGCGTTGTCGACGATCACCACCTCATAGCGGGGCTCTGTGACCTCGACCAGCAACGACAGCGCCTGCCGCGTCAGGTCCCAGCGGTTGTACGTGACCATGACCACGGTCACATCGGGCCGATCGACCGTCGGAATGCGGATCACGTGCGGTGGCGCCGCCAGCGCTGGTATCCCTCCCGAAGTGGACGGGCGATGCGGTGCTCGGGCGAGCTCTCCAGATGCTCGATCTCGGCCTGGAGCCGTGACAGCTCGGCCTGGAGTGCCGTGCGCTCGTCGACGAGCCGCTGCTGCAGGACGGCGAGCGCGGATTCGATCGGGTCGCGGGAGACGGCCGCCGCAGCGGAACGTCGATCGGCCGGCAACCGCCGTGCGAGCTCCGCGAAGGCCCCGTCGAGGCTGGTCGTCGCGGGGGCGATGTCGACGGGCTCGCCGCCGGCAAGCAGCGCAGCCAGTTGCTCCGTGGGATCACTCGCGAACGTGGGGATGCCGGCGACCTGGCCGGCGGTTCCCGCGCTGTCGAGCGCAATCACGGGTGTCCCAAGCGCGGCGGCGAGATGGGCACCAGGAGCCGTCATGCCGACGACGGCGGTGGCTCCGGACATCGCGGCGGCGATGTCGTCGAGGCCGACCCACTCCGGAAGGTGGTGCACCTGCGCCGCGACAGGACCTCCGATGTCGACGCCGGATGCCACGGGCGCCGTCGGGTTCAGCGTCAGGACGATCAGCGAGAGCGAGGGGTCGGCCCGCAGGGCTGCGGTGAGCGCCTCCGTCAGGCGGTCGCGCATATCCGGTGGTTGAACACCGCGCGTCACCTCGAGCACGAGCCTTCGCCCGGAGGGCTGCACGCCGCACATGCGCAGCAGATCGGCGCGCTTCCGAAGGGTGTCGGGTTCGAACACCCGGGCCGCGAGGAGCAACGGATCGCCCGACTGCACGGCGGTGCCACCGATCCTCTCCTGCGTTGCCGGGTCGCGCACCCAGACGTCGCGGCCGGCGAGCACCGAGACGTCAACGTCGGTGCCATCGGGTCCCCCGACGCCGAACCAGATCACCTGACTCGCCGCCGGCCTGCCTCCTCGCATCCCCGCGCTAGCGAGCGCGGCCACGTCGCGCGCCGAAAGCGCATCCGGCGCGACGGCATACCGCGCCGCCCACACGGCGTCACTCGCGAGAACGTCGCCAGTGATGATCAGCGCGTCGAGGCCGAGATCGCCGTCCGGGTCTGACGGCAACGGGCGCGCCGGACGTCCGTCGTCGCCCGGGACTGGACGCTCCGAACCGAATGGGGCCATCGTCACCAGCTCGATGTCGGGGCGCCGCCGGCGCAGCTCGGCCTCGATGACGCGGCGCAGCGCGACCTCGCCCAGGTCACCCGTGTCGAAAGCGCCGAAGAGCCCTATGAGCGGCCCGGCAGCGGCGGCACCGTCCACGTGATGCCTCCGTGTGGTAGGGGTGTCAGGCGAGGGGCTCACGTCTCAGGTATGGCTCAGGGAACGCGCACCATCGCCGGCTGAGAATGAGGACACCGCTCACCATAAAGCAACTCGAATCCGAAGGAGCATCACCATGTCGGGAAATCTCTTCCCCGTAAAGAGGGTCGCACTGACCGCGGCCGCATTCGCGGTCGTCGCAGTTGCGGGCATCGCGACCGTGGCAATCGTCCCCGCACTCGCGGCCGGTATTTCGGGGAGTGCCGCCACCACGGCGGCCACGACGCCGTCCCCGGCCGCGACCGCAAAGCACCCGGGCGCAAAGGCCGTTGCCGCGCGTCGCATCGCTCTGGCCCTGTTCCGTACCTCCGTCAAGGAGACCGGCCTGAGCCGCGTGACCATTCTCAAGGACCTTCTCAACGGCGAGACCCTGGCCCAGATCGACGGATCCAAGGCCCAGGCGGTCGAGAGCGCCGTGATGGCCAAGGTCACCGCGCGGCTCAGCAAGGCTGAAACCGACGGCAAGATCACGACAGCGCAGGAGACCACTCTCAGCGCCGCCGCGATGGCAGGCATCAGCAAGCTCATGAACACGAACCTGAGCAGCTACATCCGCGTGCGTTTCGGTGGCTTCCCCAAGGCGTCCGCGCCGACGCCGTCTTCGACACCCTCCCCCGCAGCCGCGACCGGCACCAGCATCCCCCTCTGACCCGTGCGGCCACGAGGCAGTCCATCCGGGCCCCCCGGGTAGACTGCCTCGAATGTCCAAGAAATACACCGCCGCCGAGCAGGTCATCGATCCTGCTCATCGATATGTCGCGACCATCGCCACCGACCGCGGTGAGATCGTCATGGCGCTGGACCCGGCGCGTGCGCCGAAGTCGGTCAACAACTTCGTCTTCCTCGCCCGCGAGGGGTTCTACGACGGGCTGACCTTCCATCGCGTCGTGGATGACTTCGTCATCCAGGGTGGCTGCCCCGAGGGCACCGGACGCGGAGGGCCCGGCTACCGCTTCGACGACGAACCGGTGCAGGGCGAGTACGAGCCCGGCGCCGTGGCGATGGCCAACTCAGGGCCGAACACCAACGGCTCGCAGTTCTTCATCTGCACGGTCGACGACCGCCACAAGCTCGCCAAGGCGTACAACCTCTTCGGCCAGGTGGTGAAGGGGATGGACGTCGTGGGCACCATCCGCCAGAACGATGCGATGCGTTCGGTCACCGTCGTCGAGGAGTGATGGCAGAAGCAGGGCTGCGCCTCATGGCGGTGCACGCGCACTGCGACGACGAGACGATCACGATGGGCGGCACACTCGCAACCTATGCCGATCGTGGCGTGCGCACATGTGTCGTGTGCTGCACCGACGGCAAGCTGGCGACCATCGTCGATCCGAACATGCCCGAGGAGACCACGCGTCCTCGTCTCGCCGAGATACGCGAGGCCGAGTTGCGCGAAGCGTGTCGCATCCTCCACGTCGACGAGGTGGAGTTCCTGCGCTACGGCGACTCGGGGATGGCCGGAACACCCACCAACCAGCTTCCCGACGCATTCTGGATGGCGCCGATCGACGAGGCGACAGGAAAGATCGTCACCCTGATCCGGCGTTTCCGACCGCATGTTGTCGTCACCTATGACGGAAACGGCGGGTACGGCCACCCCGATCACATCCAGGCTCACCGGGCGACACTGCTCGCGGTGGAGGCGTCGCGCCTCAAGGCGATGTACAAGGAGGCGGGCGAGCCCTGGCGTGTTCAGAAGCTCTACTACACGGCGTTCCCACGGTCGACGTTCGAGCGCATGGTCGCGATGGCGAAGGCGGCGGGGATCGATCCCCCGTTCGGCGAGACGAACCCCGACGAGATGGACTTCCTCACGCCCGACGTGGAGGTTGCGGCGACCATCGACACCGTCGACGTCATCGGGCGCAAGCGCGACGCCCTGCGCGCGCATCGCAGTCAGATCTCAGACGACTGGCCACAGCTCAGCATGCCCGACGACGTCCTCAAGCAGTTCGCCGACGAGTACTTCCAGCTCGGGATGTCGCGCAAGCCCGCGGTGCTGCCGGAGACCGATCTCTTCGCGGGCATCGAGCCCAGCGCCACCTGACTAGCTGCGCTCCAGCACCATCGCGATGCCCTGACCGCCGCCGATGCAGAGCGCGGCGATCCCGAGCTGCGAATCGCGCTTCTGCATCTCGTGCAGGAGCGTGACGAGGATGCGCGTCCCACTGGCGCCGATCGGGTGGCCGATGGCGATGGCGCCCCCGTTGACGTTGAGCTTGTCCTCGGGAACGGCGAGCTCACGACCGACGGCGACAGCCTGCGCCGCGAACGCCTCGTTGAGCTCGAAGAGGTCGATGTCGTGCAGCGTGACGCCGGCCCTCTCCAGCGCCGCGCGGACGGCGGGCACCGGGCCCATTCCCATGACCCGCGGAGCCACACCCGCGCTCGAGTAGCCGCGAATCCGCGCGAGCGGCACGCGGCCCTCCGCCTTTGCACGCGACGCGCTCATGACGACCACGGCGGCAGCACCATCGTTGATGCCACTGGCATTTCCCGCCGTCACGGTGCCGTCCTTGGCGAACGCCGCGCGCAGCGCGGCCAGGGATTCCGCAGTCGTTCCGGCGCGTGGATGCTCGTCGGTATCGACGAGGACCTGCTCCTTCTTGCGCGGCACGGGAACCGCGACGATCTCGTCCGCGAATCGACCGCCCTTGATGGCAGCCTCGGCCTTCTGCTGCGACCCGGCGGCGAACGCGTCCTGGTCTTCTCGCGTGACCTCGTACTCGCGCGCGATGTTCTCCGCCGTGGTGCCCATGTGGCAATCCTCCAACGCGCACCACAGCCCGTCGCGGATCATCTCGTCGACGAGCTGCCCATGGCCGAGCCGGTAGCCGTAGCGGCCGTTCTCCATCAGGTACGGCGCTCGCGACATGTTCTCCATACCACCGGCCACCAGGCACTGCGCATCCCCCGCGCGAATCGCCTGCGCAGCAAGGGCAACCGTCTTGAGGCCGCTGCCGCACACCTTGTTGATCGTCGTCGCGGGCACATCGTCAGCAAGACCTGCGCCGATGGATGCCTGGCGCGCGGTGTTCATGCCGAGCCCCGCCTGGAGCACATTGCCCATGAGCACCTCGTCGACGGTGTCGATGCCCGCCCGGCGCAGGGCTTCTTCCACGGCGATCGCGCCGAGCCGGGTGGCGGGAACATCGACGAACACGCCGCCGAACGTGCCGACCGGGGTGCGCACAGCGCTGACGATGACTGCATCTTCCATGTCAGCTCACTCTACCTCCCAGCTCAAACATCGAGGCCTGGCTCGGCGCCGAACGTCGCCGCATAGCGGGCGCGAAACGACGCCGGGTCGAAATGATGCGTCTGCGGCCCGCGTTCCACGACCACATATGCGGCGGCCAGCGATCCCATACGCCCGGCGACGTCGATGGGCGCGCCGGCGCGGAAACCGGTGAGCAGCCCCGCGATGTAGGCGTCTCCGGCCCCCGTCGGGTCGACGGCTTCGTCCACCCGGGCAGGCGGGATGACGGTGACGCCGCGGGGATCGTGGATCTCGCTCCCCGACGCCCCTCTCGTCACGGCCACCATGCGTCCGGTGCTGAGCTCCTCGACCGACAGTCCGGTGCGCTCGCGGATCATCTCCATCTCGTAGTCGTTGCCGGCGACGAGCCACGCCCGCTCGAGACCCGCACGCAACACGTCGTCGGGCATCGCCGGGATCTGCTGTGCCGGCGCGAACACGAGCCGGGCGCCCATGGCGCTCGCCTGCTCGATGTGCAGGCCCATCGCGCCGGCGTCATCGGCGCCGACGACGACCTCGGAGATGTCGCCCAGCACGCTGAGGTCGACGCCCGCGGCCCGCGTCATCGCACCGGGATGAAACGCGGTGATCTGGTTGCCGCCGAGGTCGGTGGTGATGAACGCCGTCGCAGTGTCGATGCCCTCGCAATGCAGCACCCCCGACGTGTCCACGCCCTCGGCCACCAGCGCCGCTTCAAAGGCGGCGAAGTCGTCAGCGCCGACCGCGGCGCACAGAAGGGGGTGCTCGCCGAGCAGCGCCATCGTGTAGGTGATGTTCGATGCGGTGCCGCCGCGGCGCCGCTCGAGCTGGCCCACGAGAAAGGCGACGTTGAGCACGTGCGTCTGCTCGGGAAGGATGTGGTCGCCGAACCGGCCTTTGAACACCATGATGGTGTCGAAGGCGACGGATCCGGTCACGGCGGTTCGTCCCACGGCCGGGGCAGGATAGCCAGCCCGACGCTCCCGCCGTAGCGTCAGCGGCGACAATGGCCGTGATGGCGTCACACGAACTGGGAGGCGGTGCGGCTGCCCAGCCTCCGTTCGCGAGCCTCAACCGCGCGCAACCGGCCTCCGAGGAGACCGCGCTCGTCGATGCGGTGGAGGTCTATCACCGGACGTACACCACCATCCTGCGGAGCAGCGGCGAGACCCAGTTGCGCGTTTTCGAGCACTCGCACAAGGCGATGGGGTCGAGCCTGCATCCCCTCGCCGGATCGGCCGACCTCGACCTCGGCGCGCTCCTGTACGCCGTGCGGCGGCTCCCGGACGCCATCCTTGCCGCGCGGCGCGTGGTGATGGGCCAGTCGGCGGAGGTCTTCGCGCAGCGAGGCTATCCACCCTTCAGCGAGTGGACGGAGGTGAGCGCACCGGGCCGCCGCCGGCGCTGGTACGACAACGGCGACGGGACGCTGGCGGTGCTGATCGCCAGCGCCTCCGACGTCGACGACCTGATCCCGACGATGGTCGCGCTCCAGATCGAGTGCAAGAAGCTACGCGTGGCCATCCGCGGCGCCGCCATCGAGGGCATCGGGCAGGCCACCCCGAAGGCGCTTGCGGCCGCCTGCGGTGGCCTCGAGGACGACTGGTCGCAGCTGCACGACATCTGGGGTGCCGGCTTCGGCGTCCGGCTCGACGCCATCACGGAGCACGCGATGTCGCTGCGGGTGCGCATGCTCGGCGGCACGCAGATCGGCTATGCGCGCGTCACCCGTCGCTGGTGGCAGCAGGTCACCGGCCTCATGCGGTCCGAGTCGCTCCTCGACCGCCCCGTCTATTTCGTGAGCAGCAACTCGCACGCGATCGCCAACCTCCTCACCGGTGTCGCCCCGCGTCACGCCGAGGAGCTCACCGTGGCGGTCGAGCGCGACGGTACGGACGAGCTGCGCGAGGAGTTGCAGCGCTTTCGCGATGGGACCGCCCAGGGCCACTGGAACAACTTCCTGTACTACGCCGCCCGCGAGCGCCTCCGACTGCTCCCTGACTCCGAGCGCGCCGCTCTCCGGCGTGAAGAACGCGATGCCGGCGCGCTCAACGTCACGAGCCGCACGGCGCTCGACGTGGCGGCGCAGGTCGTGCCGCTCGACCGCCTCGCTCCGGCACGCTTCGACGAGCGTCTGCTTCCCGTCGACACCGCGGCGCTTGCCGCGAGCCGGGCGGTGATCGTCAACATCGACTACCCACTCGGTCTCGCCGCGTACAACATCCTCCGCGAGATCGCCGAAACGGTTGAGCTTCGCGGCGTGTACATCCTCGGAAAGGCCGCCACGCTCAACGCCGACGTCGGCGACGTGATGATCAGCAGCGTCATCCACGACGAGCACAGCAGATCGACCTTCTGGCTCGACAACGCCTTCTCGGTCTCGGACATCGCGCCGTACCTGCGCTTCGGAAGCGGTCTCGACAATCAGCGCGCGGTCAGCGTGAAGGGAACCTTTCTGCAGAATCGCGGCTACCTGGACTTCTACTACCGCGAGGCATTCACCGTGGTCGAGATGGAGGCCGGTCCATACTGCAACGCCGTGTACGAGATGACCCAGCCTGCGCGATACCCGACCGGCGAGCCGATCAGCTTCTCCAAGCTGCCGATCGATTTCGGCGTGATCCATTACGGGTCGGACACCCCGTACACGCAGGCACGCACCCTCGGCGCGCGGGGCCTCTCGTACTTCGGCATGGACTCGACGTACGCGTCGTCGGTCGCCATCGTGAGGCGCATCGTCGCCCGCGAGGGTGCGACAGGGCAGTAGCGGCCCGTGTCCCTGGTCAGCCTCCGCGACGTCGGCGTCGCCTTCGGTGCAGAGAGCGTGCTCGACGGTGTGACCTTCCGCATCGAAACACGTCAACGCATTGCCGTCGTCGGCGCCAACGGCGCCGGCAAGACGACGCTGCTCACGCTCATCAGCGGCGCGCGCGAGCCGACCACCGGGGAGGTCGAGCGCCAGCGCGGGCTGCGCATCGGCTACCTCCCCCAGGACGCGCCGGAACCGGTCGCGGAGACGATCCTGGATGAGGTCATGGCGTCGCGCGAAGACCTCGCGGCAATGCACCACGAGATGACCACGCTCGAGCCACTGCTCGCCGACAGCGCGCGGCCGGATGCCGCGCAGCTGCTGCAGCGCTACGGCGATGTTCAGCACCGCTACATCGACCAGGGCGGCTATGAGCTCGAGGCCAACGCGCGCGAGGCGCTCGGTGGGCTGGGTCTCGACACCGCGACGCAGCAGCGCCATCCATCACAGCTGAGCGGCGGCCAGAAACGCCGTCTGGAACTTGCGAAGCTGCTCGTGCAGGACGCCGATCTCCTCCTCATCGACGAGCCCACCAACCATCTCGACCTCACCGCGATCGAGTGGCTCGAGGACTTCATGAAGGGTGTGTCGACCGCATTCGTACTCGTGTCCCACGACCGGCGCTTTCTCGACAATGTGTGCACGCAGGTGATCGAGGTTGCCGGCGGCACCATCGAGGACTACCCCGGCAACTACACGCAGTACACGAAGCTGCGCGTCGAGCGCCGCGAGCGGCGCCGGCGGGAGTTCGCGGCACAGAAGGCGTACATCGACCACCAGGAGGAGTTCATCCGCAAGTACAAGGCGGGCCAGCGGGCGCGCGAGGCGCGCGGCCGTCAGACACGGCTCAACCGCCTGGAGCGGGTCGAGCCACCGACGGTCGACCGCAGGCCCCGGCTTCGTTTCGCGAGCGCACCCGCGTCACGGGTGACGCTCAAAGGAGTCGGCCTGATCATCGGCCGCGACGAGCCGCTGCTCATCGTGCCCCCGCTGACGATCGTTCCCGGCGACCGCATCGCCGTCCTGGGACCGAACGGCAGCGGCAAGTCGACGCTCCTCCACACCTTGGCGGGCGATCTGCCTCCACTCGAGGGAACGCTCACCCTCGGCCCTCGGAGCGTCCGCCGCCTGTACCGGCAGGACCTCGGGCAGTCCACGGAGCACGGCGCCGCCGACGTTCCGGCGGGCGACGACGAACGCACCGTGCTTGCCGACCTGCTCGCCACACACCCCGTGGGCGAGGAGCGCGCGAGGACGCTGCTGGGATCGCTGCTCTTCAGCGGCGACGACACCCTCAAGCTCGTCGGCGACCTGAGCGGCGGTGAGCGAGCCCGCCTGATGATGGGCAAGCTCGCCATCGAGGAGACGAACCTGCTGCTGCTCGACGAGCCCACGAACCACCTCGACATTCCAGCGCAGGAGGTGCTCGAGGCGGCATTGGTGAAATACCCGGGCGCGATGGTGCTGGTCACCCACGACCGCGCCCTGATCGATGCCGTCGCCACACGCACGTGGGCGATCGAGGACGGCGGCATCCGCGAGGTCCTCGGTGGCTACACCGAGCTGCTGAGAGCCCGGGAGCGCGAGCGGCGCCGGTGAGCGTCGCCACGGCTCGCGAGCGCACGCCGGCGCCCGGTGTCGCGCTCGTCGTCGCGACGGTGGCCGTGTCCTTCTCCGCCATCCTCATCAGATTCGCCGGTGACGACGCCGCCACCATCGTCTGGCTGCGCATGGGCATGGCGGCGTTTCTGCTGGCGCCCTGGGTGCTTCGCGATATCCGCCGGCACGTCTTGCCCCGGGGACGCACGCAGGTTTCGCTCGTGCTCGTCAGTGGCGCGCTGCTTGCAGGTCATTTCCTGCTCTGGACGGCATCCCTCCAGTACACGTCCATCGCCGCGAGCGTGCTCCTCGTCTCGGTGCACCCGATCATCGTCACGCCGCTCGGGAGGCGGTTGCTCGGTGAGCGCGTGTCGCGCCGCACGTTCGTCGCCGTGGCCGTCGCGCTGATCGGCATGGTGGTGACGTGCGCCGGCGACTTCCGGATCGACACCCACGCGTTCCTCGGCGACCTGCTCGCGATCGGAGGTGCCGTGTGCCTCGCCGGGTATCTGCTCATCGGTCGTGGTGTCCGCTCTGAGCTGGGCGTGGCGGGGTACTCGGCCGCGGTCTATGCCGTCGTCTGCGTGATCGGAGCGGGAACAGCCATTGCAGGCGGGAGCGCGCATCTCCCGTCGCCGAGGGTCGCACTGGCCTGTGCCGGACTCGCCGTCGTCTGCACCCTCGGTGGTCACACCGTGTACAACTGGGCGCTCCGCCATGTGCAGGTCCTGCTCGTCTCGGTGTCGTTCCTCGGGGAGCCGCCGCTCGCCGCGCTGCTCGCGCTCGCGTTCTTCGGCGCCGTTCCCGGTCTTGCAACCATCGCCGGCGGTGTGCTGATCCTCGCCGGACTGGCGCTCGCGCTCATCGAGCCGGACGCATGGGCGCGCCCCGCCGCAATCGCCTTGAACGGATGAGCGCGGCGACGGCATGCGGGCATCCGAGCCCCGCGCTGGTGCGGCTCTTCGACGCCGACGACCCCGCCACCGGCGACCGGTTCACCATCGCGCGCTGCGCGGAATGCGACCTCGCGCAGACGGTTCCCGCGCCGTCCCCGGCCGAGCTGGATCGCTACTACCCGCGTGGATATCACAGCACCACCAAGCGATATCGCGGGGGCTTGGATCGCGTGCTCGGACTCGTGCACCGCAGCCGGATCCGCTCAATCGAGCGCTTGCTCGGCGGCGTCGGGAGCGTGCTCGACATCGGGTGTGGGCCCGGCGTGCTCCTCAACCAGATGCGTCTGCGAGGCTGGACCACGCGCGGGACCGAGCGGTCACCGTCAGCGGCGCAGCAGGCGCGTGACGTCTTCCACCTCGATGTCCGAGCCCAGGACGTCGACGAGCTCGTGGCCGAGGGCGCGACGTTCGACACCGTCGTGCTGTGGCACGTCGCCGAGCACCTCCACTCCCCGCAGCTGACCATCTCCGGCATCGCGCGGTTGTTGCGGCCCGGGGGGATCCTGCTCATCTCGGTGCCGAATTTCGGGTCCCCTGAAGCGCGGATCGGGCGGGACAAGTGGTTTCACCTGGATGTGCCGCGACATCTCGTCCACTTCACACCGAGGACGCTTGGAACGATGCTCGGCGTCGCCGGGTTCGAGACCGTGAAGGTCACGTACTTCTTCCCGGAGTACGACCTGTTCAGCTTCGTGCAGACGATGGAGAACCGGCTCGGCCTTCCCCCGAATCTGCTCTACGACGTCCTGCGCAAATCGGAGGCGCGCCTGCGTGAGGGAAGGAGCGGAGCGCTTTCAGCGGTGATCGCGGTGGGCCTCGCCGCGCCGCTCACCGTCGCGGCGGCGATGCTCGCGCCGCTTGCCGCGACCGCGCGACGCAGCGCGACGATCGCGATCTATGCGGTGCGGAGCCCGGCTCAGCGCGAGTAGCGGCGGGATCGCAGTCCCGCGCGGTGCAACGCGTAGCGATTCACGTTCCAGACGGTTTTCAACCCGTACACCATCGACGTGCGGAAGTTGACCGATGACGCATCGTCGAAATACCGCGTCGTCACCGGCACCTCGGCGACCTTGAAGTTGAATGCCGCGGCCTGCGTGAGGATCTGCGTGTCGAAGACGAAATCGTTCGAGTTGCGCAGGAACGGGACGGTGGTGAGGAACTTCCGGCTGTACGCGCGATAGCCGGTGTGGTACTCGGAAAGCCCGAGCCCGAGCACGCGATTCTCATAACCGGTCAACGACTTGTTGGCCAGCCGCTTCCACCAGGGCATCCCTCCCGCGCGCGCGCCGCCGGGCTTGAGAAAGCGCGATCCGAGCACGACATCGGCACGGCCGCTGCCGATCACCTCGACCATGTCGCTGAGGATCGCGGGGTCGTACTGGCCGTCCGGGTGCAGCATGACGATGACGTCGGCGCCGTCGCGCAGCGCCTCCATGTAGCAGGTCTTCTGATTGGCACCGTAGCCGGCGTTGTGGGGATGCTTGATGACGACGAGATCGAGCGACGCGGCGAGCTTCGCAGTGTCGTCAGCGCTGCCGTCGTCGACGAGGATGATCGTATCGACGACGCCCGGAGGAATCCGGTCGATGGTGGCCTCGAGCGTCTTCGCCGCGTTGTACGCGGGCATGACGACTACCGTCCGCAACGTCTCGATCGAACCTCGCCCGGTGACGCCGGTGCGCCAGCGTTGTGCCGTGTCTGGCAAGTGCATCCATCCCGCAGGGCGTTCGCGAACTGACTCTTGGCGCGTGTGCCCTCGTCGCGAAGGGATGATAGCGCATCGGTCGTGGCCCCGAACGCCGTGCGGCAGGTGTGGGCTATGGGGCGATACCGGATTCCGCGGGCTTGTAGTTGCGCTGGTAGAACTCCCAGAACTCACCGGATTTCAGCGGCCGCCACCAGTCCTCGTGAGCGACGAACCACGCAACGGTGCGCTGCATCCCCTCCTCGAACGCGATCTGAGGCTGCCAGCCGATGCCTCGAAGCCGCGCGGAGTCCACCGCGTAACGCCGGTCGTGACCGGGACGATCCCGGACGAATTGCTTCAGCGAGTCGGGCTTGCCGAGCAGACGCAGTACGGTGTCGGCGACCGTGATGCCGCTGGTCTCGCCGCCGGCGCCGATGTTGTAGTCGATGCCCACCACACCGTCGCGGAGCGCCCGGTCGATGCCGCGCGCGTGGTCCTCGACATGGAGATAGTCGCGGACGGCGCCACCATCTCCGTAGATCGGGAGTGGACGATCGTCGATCGCGTTCGTGATGAACAGCGGAATGATCTTCTCGGGATACTGGTACGGGCCGAAGGTGTTGGATCCGCGGGTCACGATGGCCGGAAATCCGTATGAGGTTCGATAGGCCTGCACCAGCAGCTCTCCACCCGCCTTGCTGGCGCTGTACGGGCTGCGTGGCTGCAGCGGGTCGTCTTCGACGCTGTGACCGCTGCTCACCTCGCCGTAGACCTCGTCGGTGCTCACCTGCAGGAATCGCTCGTGCTTGTGTGTGCGGGCGGCGTCCATGAGCACGAATGTGCCGTACACGTCGGTCAGGATGAACTGCCCGGGCGCCTCGAGCGACCGATCCACGTGCGACTCGGCGGCGAAGTTGACGATCACGTCGGATTCGTTCGCGAGCTCGTTGACCGTTGCGGCGTCACAGATATCGCCGCGCACGAAGCGGAAGCGCCCGTTGTCGCGCACCGACTCGAGGTTGCGCTCGTTCCCCGCGTACGTGAGCTTGTCGAGCACGATCACCGAGTCCTCCGGATGATCGCGAAGCGTCATGCGCACGAACTCGCTGCCGATGAAGCCCGCCCCTCCGGTCACCAGCAATCGCACGTCAGATGTTCTCGATCGTCCAGTCGAAGCCGATACGCGCGTCGTTCCAGGCGATCCGCCCCTCATCCGGATCGTCGGGGTCGTAGGGCTCGGTGACGTAGTAGTTGAGGATGACGTCGCGGCTCGACAGGCACTGATACCCGTGTGCGACGAGCGGTGGGATCGCCACCATGCGCGGCGCGTTCTCTCCGAGCATCACGATCTGGATCCGTCCCGCGGTGGGCGAATCGCGGCGCAGGTCGACGAGCGCGACGCGGGCGTCGCCCTGAACGATGTCCCAGTAGTCCCACTGACGCTTGTGCCAGTGGAACGCCTTGATCAGCTCCGGCGGGTTGCCACCGCGAGCATAGGCAAGGCTGCGCGACATCTGCGCGAACGCGTGATCAGGCACGAACGGCCGCCCCTGGTCATCGAGATCCCCACGCTTGAGTTGTTCGATGAAGTACCCGCGCTGGTCCGTCCATTTCCGGAACGTCTTGACCATGACGCCGTCGATCGGACCGAGTCGCTCGGCAAGCGGCCGCGAAGCCATCGTGTTGAGCACCCCTTCCATCTCGGGGAGCACCGCCATCCACGCCATACCTACTGGAACCAGCCCTCGATATCGATGACCGCATTGACACTGCCGACGCTATTCAACAGGTCCAGGTCGCCATTGTGCGTGTCTCCGCTCGTGTCGAGTTGCACCACGACGAGATTCGGGAGGATCGCCCCGGCGACCACGTTGACGTCCGACGCGCTGGGCAGGGTCGTCTGGTTGGCCGGGTACGCCACCAGATAGGTTCCCCGGCTCGGGCTCACCGCCGTCAGGTTGGCGATCACGGCCCGCACGATCGTGCCGCTGGTTGTCGACGGCACACCGCCCTTGCCGTCGACGGTGACCAGGCGCGCGAGGCTCAGCCCGGCGCCGATCGACCCCGCGGCGCATCCGGCCGACGTCCCTCGGGTATCGCAGATCCGGCTGGGCACGATCGCCTGGTACTGATACCCGGGAGCCGCCGACGCCATGCCGAACCAGCCGTTGGCATCGAGAAGGACGTTGATCGTGCCGGCTGACGCGAAGACGCAGACCGCCGTGCCAGGTCCGCTCGGGCCCGGCCCGAGTGCGACCATCACCCGGTTGGCTTCGACCGCGTTGGCCAGGATGTTGAGCGTGGAGACACCGGGGTTTCCGCAGGTGCCGTTCGACGCCGGGGGATAGACGCTGACGAACGTCGCGGCGGACCCGAGCACCCCGGTGAGGTTGAGGACGGCTGCTTCGGCCGTCCCATCGCCGGGAATGTGGTTCCCGGTCGTGACGGTGACGAGCATCGGGATGCCGGCTTTCAACTCGCCATGCGTCTTGCACGCGCTGGCCGCCGTCGTGGTGCTCCGCGTATCGCACACCCGGACCGGATTGATGGGATGGAACTCACCGGCCGGAGTCGGTGATGGCGGCGGTTCGAAGTAGCCCTCGACATCGGCGACCACGTCCACGCTTCCCGCGGCGTTGTAGATGACCACGCCGCCGCCTGCGCCGAGCGTCACCGTCACGAGGTTCGGCGTCGTTGTCCTTGCGTTGAAATTCAAGTTCGACGCGACCGGCCTTGGCGTCCCGGCGGGGTACACGGTCAGCAGGCTTGGCGCCGTGCCGTTCACCTCGGTGACGTTCAGCACCACCGCCACCGCCGCTGTCGGGATCGAGCCAACGCCGGTGATCTGAACCGTCCGGCTGGAGTCTGGTCCGATCGGTGCCCCGGATCTCGTGTCCAGGATCCGGAACGGGGTGAGCGGGTCGTAGTTCGCGGGTGCCACATACCTGTAGCTGTCGGCGGCGCTGAGCGCGCTCGTCCCACCAGAGGTGGTGACCCGCACATCGACTGTGGCCGCCGCCTCTGCCGGCGTCGTCAGCGTGAACGAGGTGTATGAGACATTCGAGGGCGTGACGGCGGTGCCACCGATCGTGACCGTCATTCCGGCGGCGAAGCCGGTTCCGGCCACGGTGATCACCTGACCGCCGGCCACCGGCCCGGACGCCGGTGTCACGGATCGGATGATCGGGACGCCGACACCGAAGGCGGTGGTGCCGTCAGGCGTGCCGAGCCCTGTCGGGCCGTCCCAGCCCGTGCCTGCGGTGCACAGGTCGACGCCTCCGCAGCTTCCGTTGCTGCCGCCGGTGACGTCGTTGAGCCCGGACGTGTGGCCGTAGATGTAGCTCGCGCCGTTGGTCTGCCCCGACGTGGTGAGCGCGTAGACCGACGCGATGATCGGCGAGGCGACGCTCGTGCCCCCGACCTCGATCCATCCGCCCCCGGTGCTGTCGTACGAGTACACGGGGGTGTTGATGTCTGCGACGGCCGAGACGTCCGCGTCCGCCCGCTTTGCGCACCGGGACTTGACGTTGATGTTGGCCGCCTGCCACACCGGCTGCGTTTCGACCTGCGAGCACCCACTGCCGGCGCCATTCCAAGCCGTCTCAGTCCATCCTCGGGCGTTCGTTGCGGGCATCAACGAGGTGCCACCTGCGGCGGTCACGTATGGAGATGCGGCCGGGTATGACACGCCGTAACCGCTGTCCCCGGTGGACGCGGTGATCGCGATGCCCGGGTGGTCGAAGTACGGGTCGACGGTGGTCTCGTCGGATCCCTCCCCTCCGCCCCAGCTGTTCGTGATCTCAGTGGCACCGAGGAGGGCAGCCTCGTCCTCCGCGAGATACAGGTTGCCGTCGTCGGCGTCAGCCTCCACAAGGATGATGTGGCAGTTCGGACAGATCGCCGAGACCATGTCAAGGTCGAGGCCGATCTCGGGGACCCAGTTGTCTCCGGCGGGCGGCGGCGGTGGGTAGTTCGTGCCACCGGTCTGGTCGACCTTGCGGAAGCACCCATTGGCCGTCGTGCACGGCGGCAGACCGAAGGTGCTGCGATAGACGGCCAGGTCGGACTCCGCGTTCGAGTCGTCGAATGCATCGACGACAGCGACGGTCCGGCCGGTGCCGTTGGTCGCCGACGGCAACGCGTATGCACTCTGGAGATCGCAGGGATCGTAGGCCTGGTTCCCTCCCGCGAGACATCCCGGCGCCGGCGACCCAGCCACATTGGCAACCTCGTCTGCGAAGCACCGGGCGTGTCCCGGCGGCGGCGCCCCGCAGACCGGCGTGGGCACGCGCTCAGCGGCCGCCCGTTTCAGGTTCGCGGCGAACGCGAGACGCGCGGCGCCTGACACGGCTGGGCATGCGGCACTCGCGGGAGTTGTCGGACCACACGGGGTCCGCGCCGGTGGTGCGGCGGCCGCCTGGGTCGCGTTGGGGAGCCAGAGGGCTGCCGAGAGGATGAGCGCCGCAACGAGCGGCGGGGAGGCACGCTCCTTGCTGTGCGCGTGACTGCGTGTTCGCACCTGAATCCCCATGCCTCCTGGTTCGCTCGTGTATCCCAACATGATCGAAAGCGATGACCCAGATGCCGGCGCGGTTTCGGTTACGACTGCGTGAGGGGTGTCCGACCTCAGCCCAGACGGAGGCTGAGTGGATTCGGCCAGAGCACGTTGGCGTTCAGATAGGGATCGGGAAGTGTTTCGGAGCTTCCCCATCGCTCGGTGAACGTGCGCGCATCCCAGCCACTCCCGTCCTCGGTCCCGCCCCGCTCCGCATCTCCCCACGTCAACTCCGCAAGCGGGGTGCAGAGCACGCGGAGCCCGAGCTGACGGATACGCAGGCAGTAGTCCACGTCGAGAAGCGCGCGCCGGTAGATGGGATCAAGGCCTCCCACACGCTCGAACACCGTGCGCCTCGTCATCAGGCACGCGCCCGAGACCGCACTCGCCTCTTTGATGACGCGCAGCACCTGGTCGACGTTGTCCGCGATCCCGAGACGTCCGAGGACGATCCCCTCGTGCGCGACGGCACCGTCCGGGTAGCGCAGCCGGGCACCGACGGCGCCGATCTCGTCGCGCTGACTGAGCTCGAGCATGATCTGCAGCCACTCGGGGGTGATGACACGCACCGACGCGTCGAGCAGCACCACGTGCTCTCCTGAGGCTGCCTTCGAGGCGGCGTTGATCGAATCCGCGACCCGCTCACCCGCGTGCACGACGATGACCTGCCGGTTCGAGTACGTCGTCTGCAGCTCGATGCTCTGCACGCATTCGTCGACGTCCGACCCGCCGGAACGTGAGACGACAAGGATGTCGACGCGCGGATCACCGGTCAGCGCGTAGCGTGGAATGTACAACCCTGGACTCGGGCCCGACTCGACGCGCGCTTCGACACCGCGGCGACGGAGCGCGTCGTCGACGGCGCGCCGTCCTGCTTCCTGCGCAAGCGGTTTCCGATCCGCCGCGACGGCGGTCGACCCCGGCGCCATCCGCCACGCGTAGAGCACGTCCGCGATGTGCCCGACGTGCCGCGCTCGCTCGGTCACACGCAACACGAGGTCGTGGTCCTGGCTGCCGTCGAAGCCTTCGCGCAGCGCGCCGACCTCCGTGACCAGCGAGCGGCGCATCGCCGCCAGATGGTTGATGTAGTTCTCGCCCAGCAGGCGGTCCGGGGAGAAGTCCGGCTTGAACGCCGGTGCGCCGAGCCCCCCTTCGGGAAGCAGCTTGTCCTCGTCCGAGTAGACGACATCGGCGTCTGCGTGGGAGCGGAGATACCCGGCCACCGCGGAAAGGGCATGCGGGCGCAGCACGTCGTCGTGGTCGAGGAATGCGACGAAGTCACCGGTCGCCGATCCGAGCGCTGAGTTGGATGCCGCCGCGATACCACCGCGCACATCGCGGTACAGGACCCGTACACGCGGGTCGCGTGCTGCGCGCTCGAGCGCTGAGCGGACGTACGGTTGCGTTGACGCGTCGTCCGCGATGCAGAGCTCGAGGTGCGGGTAGGTCTGCGCCAGCACCGAACGGATCGCCGCGACCAGCGACGCCTCCTGCGGGTCGTGCACCGGCATGACAACGCTGATGACCATTGGATCGGTGAGCGCCTCCGCCTCCCTGCGAATGCGCGCCAGCTCGCCGGCGGCCGGCGTGTGTTGCGCCAACCACGCGCGGTACTGCCGCCGCCGTGCCGCGACTGTGTCAGCGACGCCTATGGCGCGCCGCAGATCGCGATCGCGACGGATCGCGCTCACCACGGCGGCCGGGCCGCGCTCGACGAGGACCTGGGTTCTCGAGGCAACGGTGTGCAAGCCCTGCTGCCGGCGTGAGTTGGGCGGAACGAGGCGTCGCGCACGCCGGGAGGCAGTCAGCGCAATCCGCGCGGCAGCACTGTCGGTCGATCTCGAGAGTTCGAGCCTGACTCGCTGCAGCTCCGTCTCCAGCTCGACGATCCGGCGACGCGCGGCGTCCAGCGCCTCGTTCAGCCTCTCCCGCTCGGCGCGGGAGCCCTTCACACGAGCCACGGTCGGTCCCGCGTCAAATCCATCCTCTGGTGCATCGAAAGCAGATGGTATGCGCGGCACGCGCTCTCCGCCGCCACTTAGTATGCTCGAACTCGGGTGAGGCGCCTGCCAACTCGAATACGAATTGGAGATTGCGACCATGACCGGCGTCAGTAGCCTCGGCACCAGGGCCAGACGGTCGGTTCGCGCGTTCGCGCAGCCACGCGCCGATGCGCTTGCTGCCTGGTACCTCCAGCGCACGCGGAGCGCGCCGCGGGACGGGGCCGAACCTCCTCCTGATCCACGCCTTCAGCACGCAATCGTCGACCAGTTCCACCGGCTCTACTACGACGACCCGGGCACATGGCGCGACACCCACTGGCTCGGCGTGCCGACGCTCAAATGCCCCCTCGATCTCTGGATCTATCAGGAGATGCTCCAGGAGTTGCGGCCGCAATTGATCATCGAGTGCGGGACCGCGTTCGGGGGCAGCGCCGCATACCTTGCGTCGATTTGCGACTTGATCGGGAGCGGCACGATCGTCACGATCGACATCGAGTCGAACCCCGAGCGCCCCGTTCACCCTCGCATCAGGTACGTGCTCGGCTCGTCGGTCGATGCTCAGATCGTCAGTCAGGTGCGTGGCATGATCCCCGCCGAAGGTCACGTCCTCGTGATCCTTGACTCCGACCACACCGCTGCGCATGTCACGCGCGAGCTTGCCCTGTATGCGGAATTCGTGACCATCGGGTCCTACCTCGTCGTCGAGGACTCCAACATCAACGGCCACCCGGTGCTGCCCGACTTCGGACCCGGGCCGATGGAGGCCATCGACAGCTTCCTCCGCGGCAACAGCGAATTCGTGATCGACACGGGGAAACAGAAGTACCACCTGACGTTCAACCCGCGAGGATTCCTGCGGCGGATCAAACCGCGATGACGACTGTCGCTGAGACGGGCCGGCGGCTCGAGTCCATCGCCAGGCCGAAGAGCGTCGTCCAGCGAAACCTCAATCTCATCGTGGAGCTCGCGATCACGCAGTTCAAGCTGAAGTACACCGGCTCAGCGCTGGGATACGTCTGGTCCCTGCTCAAGCCGCTGATGCTGTTCGGGATCATGTACCTCGTCTTCAGCGTCCTGCTCAAGGTCAGCGCCGGCACGAAGCCGGGCTATGCCGACTTCCCCGTCCAGCTGTTGATCGGGATCGTGGTCTGGACCTTTTTCGCGGAGTCCACCACGCTGGCGATGAACGCGATCGCGGGAGCAGGCGACATCATCAGGAAGGCCTACTTCCCGCGATGGATCCTCGTCGTGGCGTCGACCGGAAGTGCGTTGCTCACCTTCGCGATCAACATGATCCTCGTCATCATTGTGACGCTGCTGATCGGCGGGCTCCATCTGTCCTGGAGGAGCCTGCTCGCGCCCGTGTACTTCGTCGAGCTCGCAGTCCTCGTGATCGGACTGTCCCTGTTGCTGTCAGCGCTCTTCGTGTTCTTTCGGGACCTCGGCCATATCTGGGAGATCCTGTCACTCGTCCTGTTCTACGGTTCGGCGGTCGTCTATCCGTTCAGCAGGATTCCTGGGTTCCTGCAAACGTTTGCCGGACTGAATCCCGTCGCTCAGATCCTGCTGGACCTTCGACACGCACTCGTGGCTCCGCAGATACCGTCGATGGCGTCGAGCATCGGGGCGCTCGTCGTCATCCCGATTGTGCTGTGTGTCGTGCTGTTCTTCGTCGCGCTCACCGTTTTCAACCGACTCACGCCGCGCTTTGCTGAAGAGTTGTGAAGCCCACAGTCGAGGTCGCGCATCTCAGCAAGCGTTTTCGCCTTCCGCTTGACAAGAGCACGACACTCAAGTATCGGGTGACCCACTGGCGCAGCTCATCGCGATATCGCGACCTCAACGCGCTGCGCGATGTGTCCTTCGACATTCCGGCAGGTCAATTCCTCGGCATCGCCGGGCCGAACGGCTGCGGCAAGAGCACGCTGCTGAAGATCCTGTGCCGCATCTACAAGGCGACGAGCGGCAGCGCCGTCGTGAACGGCGAGTTCTCGGCGTTCCTCGAGCTCGGGGTCGGATTCAACCCGGAACTGACCGCGCGGGAGAACATCTTCCTCGGCGGTGCCGTGCTCGGTCTCACCCGACGGCAGCTACGCGACAAGATCAACGAAGTGCTCGCCTTCGCTGAGCTCGAGGATTTCGCCGACCAGAAGCTGAAGAACTTCTCGTCCGGTATGCAGGTGCGGCTCGCATTCTCGGTCGCGATACTTGCTCGAACCGACCTGCTGATCATGGATGAGGTGCTCGCCGTCGGCGACGCGAGCTTTCAGGAGAAGTGTTTCGAGACGTTCAAGAGCTACAAGCGCGAGGGGAAGACCATTGTGCTGGTGAGTCATGACCTTCCGGCGCTCGAGGAGTACTGCGACCGCGTGCTGCTCTTCAACCAGGGGGAGGTCATCGCCGACGGACCCGCCGCGGAGGTGACATCGGCGTATCACCGCATGATCGCCGAGCATTCGATGGCGACCGCAGAGAGCAGATCGGCGATGTCATCCTCCCGCGGTCGAGCGCAGACCGCGCCGAAAGAGGTCGAGATTGTGTCGGTGGGACTGTTTGACGGCAGCGGAACGCCGACCTGGCGTTTCGATACCGCGGACCCGATGACGCTGACCATCGAGTTGCTCACTCATCGGGATATCGGTGACTTCGTGTGTGGCATCGCCATCCGGCGCGCGGATGGATTGCTCGTCGCAGGCACGAACACGCTGCTCGACCACGTCACCGTGTCCAGTCACGCAGCGGGCGGGACCATCCGGGTCCGCTACACGATCGACTCGCTGCCGCTACTCGCAGGTGGGTACGTCGTCCAGGTGGCGCTGGTGGACGTCGGCGGCGCAACGACATACGACGACGCGGATCCGGCTGCGAGCTTCCACATCGAGAACACCGGGGGTCACGTCGGCGTGCTCGAGATGCACGGTCGCTGGCACGTCGAGCCCGGGGCTGACGTGCACGCAGGCAGCACCGCCGCCCATACCGCGCGCTAAGGGAGCATTGATCGGCACCGGCCGATCGGCGGGGGTACGCCGGCGCAGCATCTCGCCCGCCCTCGGAGTCGTGGGGGCGATGGCGCTCGCGTTCGTCGTGCGCCTTGTGCTCGGTCTGCACACTCCGATCGATCCGGAGGAGGCGACTCTCGGCCTCAGTGCGCTGCATATCGTCCACGGCCAGCCGGTGTTGATGGACCCCGGCAGCCCGTATCTCGGCGCTCTCGATGCCTACTTGATCGCGCCGTTCGTCGCGTTGCTCGGCACCGGGCTCGCCGCGATTCGCATCGGGCTGGCGTGCATCGGCGCGCTGACGGCGCTCGTCACGTACTGGTTCGGGCTCATCGCCTTGCGGCGCGCGAGCGACGCAATCATCGCCGCCTGCGTTGTGGCGGTCTTCCCGGTGTTCGCCGTGTACTGGTCGACGCGGCTGCATCCCGGCGCGGCCGACCTCATGCTCCTCGAAGCCCTGTGTCTGGCGATTGCGGCAGTCGTCGGGTGGGGACGGGGGCACCGGCTGCGTTGGTGGGCGCTGCTCGGCTTTGTGGCGGGAATCGCCGTCTGGTCGGATCCGGTCTTCGTCTGCGCGGTGGTCGCGATCGCCGTGGGGCTGCTCCTTCGCGCCCCGCGCATCGGCTGGCCGAACGTGACCCGTGGCGCATCCGCGGCGCTGATCGCAGCGGTGATCGGCTTCCTGCCCTGGCTTGTCTACAACGTCCCGAACGGTTTCCCGAGCCTGCACGCCATCCCGAGAACCGGAACCGGGATCGGGAACGGCGTTCGCAGCCTCCTCGACGGCCAGCTCCCGGTGCTGTTCGGCGGCTCAAGCAGCTGCGGTCACCCCGTGCTCCCTCCGGTGGTCACGGACCTCGTCTTCGTGGCGCTCCTGCTCGCGCTCCTCTGGAGCCGCCGGCTCACGCTCCGATACCTCGTTGCCGGGCACTGGACCGGGTTGTCGTATCTCGACCTCGCCCTGCTCGTCATCCCGGTGACGCTGGTCGCGGTGGTGCTCACCGGTGTCAACGCGAACCCTTGCGACGCACAGATCCTGCTGCCGATGGCCCTTCCGCTCGCGCTGGGCGTTGCAGGGATCCTCGTGGAGCGTGCCCGCTGGCGGCCCGTCGCGCTCGGGGCGGCCGCGGTCTGGCTCGCGGTGAGCGTCGTCGCCGCCGCCGGAGGGCTGCCCGGGTCTGTGACGTCGACAACCGGCGGCACGCCGATCCCCGCCGACCTCGGCCCCGGCGTGGTGTTCCTCGAGCGGCACCACCCCGCGGCGGTCTGGGCCGAGTACTCGCTGTCACGACTGCTGTCGTTCCGCAGCGGCGACACGCTCCCGATCGCCGAGTACGGGGGCACTGTCGGGTTCCTCGCGCGCCAGCAGCAGGTCGAGACAGCGCTCGATCCCAGCTGGGTGTTCGTCGCCGGGGATCCGCACATCGCCAACTTCCTCGCAGCCTGCCGTTCGCACGCCATCGCCTACACGGTGGCGACGGGAGGTGGGCTCGTCCTGTACACCAACCTGTCAGCGCCGCTCGAGCCGGTCGACGTCTTCAGCGGCGCTGAGGCGCGCACGTCCTGAGTCAGATCGGGGCGCCGGTCACGAAGAACAGAAGATGGGCGGGGACGACGCCCATGACGACACTGATGATGAGGACGTAGAGCATCGCCGTCGCCGGCTGGTTGGCACGGATCCTGGCGAAATGCCGCGTGAGGAGGGCGACGCCGGTGGTGAAGACGATCCCAGAGCCGACCACGAGCAGCCAGAACGGGATCGCGTCACCCGACCAGAGCAGCTCGCGTCGCACCGCCGGCGCCGCAGCGAGGATCACCAGCACGATCGCCAGCGCCTGAAACGCAACGGCGGCGAACACGATGTCGATCGCGCGACGCAGTGGCCGGAACGAGAGATTCGGGGCGACGAGGTACCAGTGGCCGAGGAGCATCCCCGCGAGCGCGCTCCCGGAGACGAGCGCGGCCGGAACGAACGCGACCAGCGCGGTGCCCACACCACCGAGCGCCGGCCCGAATGCCGCGGCTGCCTTTGCGATCGCCATCGCTCCGAACCCGATGGTGACCACACCCACCACGCGGCGCGCCACGTCGGTCATGACCGCGCAGAAGAAGGCATAGGCGAGCAGAGCGGCGGCGAACGCGATCGACCAGTGCAGCAGGTCCGCCTGCGCGCCGGGCGGCAGCGGTGCGCCGAGCAGCGCGCTGTCGGACGGGAGCAGCGCCTCGATGAGCACCGCGATCGCCATGACGCCTGCGCAGATCGCTGCGGTCGTCCCGATGAACCCACGGCCCACCTTGCCGAGAATGTCCACCACATAGGCGGCGACAGTGGTGCCGGCGGCGATCTCGGCCACCACGACGACCGTTGCGATCGGCGCGAGCGCGGGCAACGAGAGATCCGGCACGGCTCGATCCTACGGTTGTGAGGGTCGCGGTCAGTCGTGCGTGCGGCGGCGGAGCAGGCGCTGCAGCCCGTGATACGCGCTCCGAAGCAGGTCGTGTCGCATCGTCCCCTGTGGCGCGGCCCTGATCGCCAGGTCATCCGCGCTCCTGGCGATGCGTGCCACCGGCCGTTTGCTCCAGCCGGCCCTGCTTTCCAGATCGTCGAGGCGAGCGCGCAACGCCTCGATCTCGCGCATCTGCTCCATGACCACGGCATTGCGCTCCTGGAGCTCGAAGCGCATGCGCGCGTACGCCCGGTCGTACTCGGCGACCACGCGGTGGATCGGCGCCGACGACCGGTGGTATCGCGCCGCCCATGGCGCGATGTAGTTCGCGTCGTAGTCGACATCGCGCAGAAAACCGTGCCTCGCGAAACGCTCTGTCCAGTACTCCTGCGGGTGGATGTTGGTGTGCGTGGGATCGCGGTAATGCATCGGGGTCGACGACACGATGAGGTCGTCGGTGAAGGCGCAGAGATTGGCGATCGCCTTGTCGGCGTCCGGCATGGAGAGGTGCTCGAGCACCTCGAAGCAGGTGATGAGGTCGTAGCGGCGCTGGAAGGCGTCGGTGATCGACCCGATGGTGAGGTGGGGGCGGATGTCGACCCGCGCGCGAGCGATCGCGAACTCGCTGAAGTCGATACCTTCAGCGTCGACGCCACGATCGCGCAACGCCTCGACGAGGAGCCCGATCGCGCAGCCGGCGTCGAGTGCCGTCTTCGGAGCGAAGTCCGCGATCAGGCGGTCGGCGATTGATCCGAAGAAACCCTGCCAGTGCGCGTTGCGCTCGTAGACGACGTCGCCCGCAGCGTAGTTGGCGTAGTACCCCTCGCCGTAGTCCGCGGCAACCGCGCGCTCGCGGGCGGCTGCGCCGTCTGCTGCGTCGGCACCGCCAGCCGTGTTCGCTGCGATCTCCACTCCCGGGGCATGCTAGCACCGGTCGCACAGCCGGATGGACGGCGGGTGACGGTTTCGCACACGCGGTTCGAATCCAATTTCGCTCTGCTAGGTTGGGGCCGTGCCTGATCAGCGCTCGCTCCTGCTCGGCCGCCTGGCCTCCGTGATCGATGGGGTGGCAGACGTCGCCGCGCAGCTCACCCCACCTTCGGCTCGGCCGGCCGCGCCCCCTCCGCCACCGGCACCGCCGGAACGTGCGTGGACGCTCGCCCTCGCGATGGAACCGATTGTCGCGCTGCCGGTCGAGAGCACACCGGCACCGGGATTCGCACCGCGCGCAGGGCCGCCGGCGGATGTGACGCGCCCGCTCAGCCCGCCATCGCATCACCGGTTCCCTGCCGCCATCATCGGGTCCGGGCTCGCGGGCCTCGTCGTCGCAGGGCTGGTCGGCGTCCACCTGCTCCCCTCCCCCTCGCACCCGGCGCCGCCCCAGGCCACGAGCCCGGTCACGCTCACGGCCGTCAGACCCGTCGCCGCCCCAGCCCGGGCGGGCGGGTCGATCCCCGTGACCCAGGTGTCGTTCCCGGCGGGAACGTCGACGGTCTCGATCGAGGTCGACGCCGCGGCGACAGCACGGCAGGCGCCCGTCGAGATCGTGGTGAGCGTCGGGCAGCCCGCCGCGACCATCATCGACAACAACTACATCCTCAACTCATCCGGCGCCACCCTGATTCCCCTCACCCCACCAAACGGCGCGTTCCCCCCCGGCGACTATGCCGTGACGATCAGCGAGAGCAGCGACAACACGACGCTCGGCACCACCGCGTTCGAGGTCCGCTGACCCATCCCGTCAGGGAGCGACGGGCAACCCCGAGTCCTGCCAGGCATCGATGCCGCCGCTGACGTTGTACGAGTTGGGTCTTCCGAAGGTGCGCAGGTAGTCGACCGCTCGCGCGCTTCGTCCACCCACGCGGCAGTGCACGTACACGTCCTGGTCGGCCGGAATCTCGCTCATCCGTCCCGGCAGCTCGGCAAGCGGGATGAGGATCGAGCCGGGGATCCGCACCTGCTCGTACTCCGAACGCTCACGGACATCGATGAGCACGGCGCCACCCTTCTGCAGCGCGGCATGAGCTGCTGTGGGGCTGACCTCCGGGGTATCCGACATCCGCGGCAGTATAGACGCGGCGCCGGCTCAGCCACGGCGCGTCCAAGCGCCGTTCACCCTGCTAGGCTCGTGCCCGTGAGCACGGTTGCCGCACCGGCGGCGGTTGACTCTCCGTGGCTGAACGCACAGCGTCAATTCGACAACGCCGCGGAGATCCTCCACCTCTCCCCCGGGCTGCGCGCAGTCCTCCGTGAGGTCCGGCGCGAGCTGGTCGTCCGCTTCCCGGTGAAGATGGACAACGGCAGCGTCCGCATGTTCGAGGGCTACCGCGTCCAGCACAACGTCACACGCGGTCCCGCCAAGGGTGGTCTCCGTTTCCACCCGGCCACCGACATCGACGAGGTCAAGGCACTCGCGATGTGGATGACGTGGAAGTGCGCGCTGACCAACCTGCCGTACGGCGGCGCGAAGGGCGGTGTCGCGGTCGACCCCGCCACGCTGAGCCACCGCGAGCTCGAGCGCCTGACGCGCCGGTTCGCCGCCGAGATCAGCGTGCTGGTCGGCCCGGAGTCCGACATCCCGGCGCCCGACGTCAACACCAACGCCGAGATCATGGCGTGGATCATGGACACCCTCTCGATGCAGGCCGGCTACTCGGTGCCCGCGTCCGTCACGGGCAAGCCCCTCGAGATCGGCGGCAGCGAAGGCCGTCCGAGCGCGACGGGGCGCGGCGTCAACATCATCGCCATCGAGGCGTGCAGACGCCTCGGCCGCGAGCCGGCGGAAACGACCGTGGCGGTGCAGGGATTCGGCAACGTCGGCAGCTGGGCGAGCCAGCTCATGCACGAGTCGGGATTCACCATCTCCGCTGTTTCCGACGTATATGGCGGTATCTACTCGCGGGAGGGCCTCGACATCCCGGCGCTGATCGCGCACCGCCAGAAGACGGGCAGCGTGCGGGACTTCCCCGGGACGACGCCTGTGACGAACAGCGAGCTGCTCGAGCTCGAGGTCGACGTGCTCGTCCCGGCGGCGATGGAGAACCAGATCACCGCGCGCAACGCCGGACGGATCCAGGCGCGCCTGATCGTGGAGGGCGCCAACGGTCCGACCACCCCGGACGCGGACAGCATCCTCGAGCGCAGGGGAATCACGGTCGTGCCAGACATCCTCGCCAACTCCGGCGGCGTGACCGTCTCGTACTTCGAGTGGGTCCAGGACCTTCAGTCGCTCTTCTGGGAGGAGGACGAGATCAACACCCGCCTCAAGAAGATCCTGCAGAAGGCGTTCCGGCAGATGTGCGAGCAGGCCGATCTGCACCACGTCTCGCTGCGCCTCGGCGCCTACCTCGTCGCGGTCAAGCGAGTCGCCGACGCAACGGCGGTACGAGGCATCTACCCATAGGGGCGCCTCCCGGCGCCGGGTCTCGATCCATGACGCTTCTGGACCGGCTGCGCAGGTTGCCGTTGCCGGTCGGGACCATCCCGGTCGCCGTCGGCCTCGGCCTCGCCGGGCTCATGCAGTACGGGTTCCTGGTGGTCGCGGCACGCGCGCTCGGGCAGGCGAAGTTCGCACCACTCTCGGTGTTCTGGGCGTTGCTCTTCGTGTGCGGACCGGGCTTCTTCCTGCCGCTCGAGCAGGAGACCGGGCGCGCGATCGCCGCCCGCCGGGTCCGCGGCGAAGGAGGTCGGCCCGTCGTGGAGCGCGCCACCATCATCGGCGCCACGCTCGGGGTCGTCCTCATCGTCGTCACCCTGGCGCTCGCCAGCCCGATCGACCGGCGCGTGTTCGACGGCGACCCGGCACTGCTCGCGGGGCTGATCGGCGGATTCGCCGCGTACATGCTCGAGTTCCTCGCGCGAGGCGTGCTCGCAGGCAACGGGCGTTTTGGGTCGTACGGCCTCCTCATCGGTGGCGAGGGTCTCCTGCGGGTGATCTTCGCGGCCTTCCTGGCGGTGATCGGCGTGAAGGTGGCCGGGCCCTACGGGGTGGCGATGATCGTCGCGTCGTTCTTCGCGATCGCCGTCTCGACGATCGGGCGGCGCGGCCTGCTCCGCCCGGGGCCTCCCGCCCCGTGGTCCGAGATCACCCACGCGCTTGGCTTCCTCCTCATCGCGTCGGTGTTCACCCAGCTGCTGCTGAGCGTCGGCGCAGTCGCCGTGCAGCTGCTGGCCACCCCCCAGCAGGAGAGCGCCGCCGGGCGCTTCCAGCTGAGCCGGATCGTCGCCTACGTTCCCGTCTACGTGTTCCAGGCCGTCCAGTCGGCGCTGCTCCCTCGGCTCTCCGCTCTGGCAGCGGGCGGGCGGCATCGCGAGTTCCGCAGCCTGCTCTTCCGGCTGCTGGCGCTCGTCGGCGCCGTGGGCGCGCTCGCGATCGCCGTGCTCACCGTTCTCGGCCCCACGATCACGAGGCTGTTCTTCGGCCATGGGTTCGAGTTGAGCAGCCTCGACTTCGCACTGCTCTCGGCGAGCTGCATCGGATTCATCGTCACCCAGGTGTTCGGCTACGGCCTGATCTCGATCGCCGGCTACCGCCGCGTCGCCATCGGATGGTTCGTCGGCGGCGCCGTGTTCATCGGGGTCGCGGCGGCCGGCTCCCAGCTCTTCCTGCGCGTCGAGCTCGGATTGCTGTGCGGGGCGCTGTCGTCGTCGGCGGTGATGGCGGTGCTCCTCCTCTCCCTGTTGAGAGCGAGAGACAACCTCGACACAGAACCGCGAAAGGACGGGGCCACGGTGAATCCCGCCTGACACTCGGGCGATGGGAGCTCGTGCCCGGATAGCGCTGGTCGGCGCCGGTGCCATGGGGGCCAATCACGCGCGCGTCATCTCCGAGTCGGACAGCGCCGATCTGGCGGTGATCATCGACACCGATCGAGCGCGGGTACGCCCGCTCGCGGAACGGCTCGGGTGCGCGTTCTCGGAGGATCTCGACGCCGCCGCCGGATGCGACGCGGCGATCATCGCGACGCCGACGGCGTTCCACGAAGGCGCCGCGAGGGCGCTCCTGGAGCTCGGCAAGCCGATTCTCGTCGAGAAGCCGGTGACCCCGGATATCGAGACGAGCCGTGCGCTCGTGGCCTGCGCGGAACGTCGCGGCGTGCCCCTGATGTGCGGATTCGTCGAGCGCTACAACCCGGTGGTCGCGACGATGCGGGGCCTCCTCGACGAGGCGCCGATACATATCGTCGGCCTGCGCCATTCGCCCGAGACCCCTCGGAGCACGCTGAGCGTCGTCTTCGATCTGCTCATCCACGAGATCGACCTGGCGCTCGCGTACATGGGCGGCGTCACGCCGACCAAGGTCTGCGGAGCGACGGGCACGGCCGGACGGGACCCCGTCGTGGAAGTGGCCGATTGCCTGCTCCAGTTCTCGTCGGGCGCGATCGCGACGCTCTCCGCGAGCCGCGCCAGCCAGCGCAAGGTCCGCTCCCAGCTGATCTCGACCCCCACCGCCCTCTACGACGTCGACCTGCTTCGCCAGGACCTCACCGTGTACCGCCACCGGGCGCACGCGCAGGGCGTCGGGGTCGGGCAGGCCGCCGGATACCGCGCGGAAACCGTTGTGGACATCCCCTTTGTCCGGCACACCGGCGAACCGCTCGCGCTCCAGTTCCGGCACTTCCTCGACGTGATCGACGGCAGGGCCGATGCCTGCCGCGAACGCAATTCGATCCTCCCCGCCCACGAGATCGCGGCCGCCATCGAGGAGTGCGCATGAGCGAACCGACCGTCAGCTACGTCATCCCCGTCCACAACCAGATCGCCGACCTGCGTCGCACCGTGCGATTGCTCGTCGAGCGCCTCGGGCATCTCCCGGGCTCCGAGGTCCTCCTCGTCGAGAACGGCTCGACCGACGGCTCCGGCCCCCTCTGCCTCGCGCTCGCGGCGCAGCATGACGGCGAGGACGTCGCGGTGCGGGTCACGACGTCCGCCAAGGGTCTGGGCTTCGCGTGGCGGCGCGGTATGGCGATGGCGCGATGCGAGCTCATCGTCCTCACGGCCGCCGATCTGCCCTTCGGATTCACCGACCTCGACGGCTACCTCGGCATGAGCCCGAGGCCGCTCCTCGTCATGGGGTCGAAATCGCACCCCGAGTCGCAGGTGGAGACGTCGCTGACGCGGCGCGCCCTGTCGGCCGGGTTCGGCCTGCTGCGAGCCGCCCTCGTCGGCGTCAATGTGGACACGCAGGGCACCGTGCTCATGCAGCGCAGCCTCGCCGGCGCGCTGCTCCCACGCTTGACCAGCGGCGACTTCCTGATCGGGGCCGAGATCAACTGCTGGGCGATCCGAGAAGGTGTCGCGCCGGTGGAGATCCCCGTCGTCTACACGGCATCCGGCCGATCGACAGTCTCGCCGCTGCGCGATTCGACGCACATGGCTGCGGGGCTGTTCGCACTGCGCCGCCGTCTTGCCGACGACGGGCGCCCGATGCAGGGCGCTCGCGAGGTGGTGACGTCATGAGCGCTGCGCAAGCCCCACTGCTGGAACGCATCCGCATCTCCGCGCCGCACCTCGGTTCGGAGGTCGAGGATCTCGTCCTTGCGGTGCTGCGCAGCGGGCACCTCGCGCAGGGGCCGATGGTCGAGCGGTTCGAGGCGCTCTGCACAACGATGGCGGGCACCGCGCACGCGATCGCTGTGAGCAACGGAACGGTGGCGCTCGACGCGGCGCTGCACGTGCTCGACATCGGACCGGGTCACGAGGTGATCACCTCCCCCTTCACGTTCGCCGCGACCATCAACGCCATCCTTCGTAGCGGCGCGTCCGTGCGCTTTGCCGATATCCGCGATGACTTCACCATCGACCCGGTCTCCGTCGCGGCGCTCATCGGACCGGCCACGACGGCGCTGGTGCCGGTGCACCTCTATGGCCTGCCCGCTGACATGCCGGCGCTCGTCTCACTCGCGGCCGCGAACCGGCTCGCGATCGTCGAGGATGCCGCTCAGGCGCATGGCGCCGAGGTGGCCGGACGTCGCGCGGGTAGTTTCGGAGTGGGCTGCTTCTCGTTCTATGCAACCAAGAACGTCACGAGTGGCGAGGGCGGATGCGTGACCACCGACGACTCGATGCTCGCCGAGCGCCTGCGTGTCGCGCGCAACCAGGGAATGCGCGGCCGGTATGATTACGCCATAATCGGCCAAAACTGGCGGATGACCGATGTCGCCGCTGCGATCGCCATACCGCAGATGGAGCGTCTCGAGGCGATCAACGCGGCGCGCCGCGGCAACGCGGCGACGCTGACCGGCCTCCTCGCGGCAACGGATGCGGTGACCACGCCGTCGGTCCCCGCAGGGCGGAGCCACGTGTGGCACCAGTACACCGTGCTCCTCGACGCAGGCATGGACCGCGACCGCGTGGTTGCCCACATGTCGGCGAACGGGGTGGATGCGGGCGTGTA
>Ga0307374_10001118_pt1 | contig 50433 bp, 46 predicted proteins | sample OX3MG_FD_202532 | JGI IMG/M metagenome (GOLD analysis project Ga0307374, IMG submission 202532) | Soil microbial communities from Risofladan, Vaasa, Finland - OX-3 | ecosystem: Environmental > Terrestrial > Soil > Coastal area > Acid sulfate soil | place: Finland: Risofladan, Vaasa | collected...
CCCAGCATCTGAGCGAGAAACTCCTGGGTGATCAGGAACTTGTCGGCGCCGATCCGGTCGTGGCTCATGAGCAGCCACCGACTCAGGCGCTCCTCATTGGTGTGGAGGCGGTTGCAGGCGGCAGCCAGGGAGATCTGCCCGAACAGCGCCAGGACGTAGGTCTGCACCAATTGATTGATGGCCCGGCTCGAGTTGGTAGCGTCCAGGAAGGCTTCGGCGGACATGGTCAGACAGCGGCCGGCCACCTGGGAGATGGCCCGAACTGCCAGGGTGCCTCCAAAGATCAGCGGCACGCCCACCACCCCTTCGTTCCCGACCGTCGCCACCTCGACGATCGCCCCGTCCTCTAGGGGGGTCACCAGGGAGATCACACCGTCCAAGGGAAAGTAGACCGCGTCCACCAGCTGGCCCGGCTCAAAGAGCACCGTCTTGACCCGGAGGAAGACTGGTGACAGCTTGGCCATCAGGCGCTCGCGATCCTCGGCAGGCAGGCATGCCAGGATCCGATTCTCGTGCGCCTCTGCCGTCTGGCCGATTTCCCAGTCGCTGATGAGTCCTACTCCCGTCGGTCGGCATCTAATGGTCGCCCCTGGCTGTATCTGCCAGCGGACCGACGCCGAGAATCGCGCGGTCCAGTGTAATCGACTAAGTGGGCGAAATCTAGGGGACGGACGAACAGAGGTGCCCATCCTGGCCGCGGACAGGGAGCCGCTAGCTGTGCTTCGTTCGGATCAACACGGATCGCTTGCCCCACCACAGCCGTTCTCAACCGAGGCGTCGCGAGCCGCCGCCTGCGATATCGCTCGACTGAGCCCTGCCGCTGCCCAGGAGGTCGGCCTCCCGGCAGAGATCCGTGACCTCCTGCTTGACGACCTGCTGAGTCGCTGGCATGGCGTCCTCCAGATGGCGGAACGAGAGCTCTCACAAGTTCCCGGGCCGGTGACACCGCGTATGAGCACAGCCAAGATCCGCGCCCGGAACCGCCTGCCAGGTGGGGGGTACCGATGGGTCACTTTGTGCGGGAGATGGGAATTAGCGAACGCGCCGGGTCGGTAGGCGATGAAGCAGTGGTGGAGGTGCTCGCCGACGTGGCGTCACGAGCGCTCATTTTCTTCCGCCAATCCATGCCCGTCGGCAATCCATGACTAGAGGAACCGGAGTGGGTCCGCCGTAGCCAACAGCGGGTCGCCCAGCTCGGCGCCGGACCTCGCCGCCCGGTCGCTCTGCTCGCCGCTTACCTACGAGCCGAGCAGGTTCACGGTCGCATCCGGAAGGATGCGGATCCGGACGCTGCCGCTGGCCTCATGCGACTTGGGCGAGCGGGTAAGGGCCGGCCGACACCCCGCCGACTGTGTTCTCAGCGGCTGGATCTCTCCGCCACCATCTCCAGAAGCCGGGGTCCGACTGCCGGCGATTCCTCGGCGAGAAGGCGGTAGCAAAGGGAGTCCCGGCGGGTGCCGCCCGGCCTTCGTTGGTGGCTGCGCAGCTTCCCTTCATAGACGAACCCCAGTCGCTCCAGTGCGGCCTTAGAACGCGGATTCAAACCGTCCACCCGCCAGGCGACCCGCCTCAGTCCCGGCTTCTCAAAGCAGTACTCCAGGAGAAGGTGCTTCTGATCCTCGTTGTATCCCTGTCCCCACGTCGACCTCTCCTGCCAGGTCCATCCCATTTCTACCCTCTGATTCCTTCGGTCCAGGTCACAGAGCGTGGTGCTCCCCATCGCCCGGCCGTCGGCAACTCGCGAAGCCAAAAACGGCTGACGGTCCGAGCCAGTACCGATCAGGAAGTCACTTATGACCAGGCGCATCTCGGCTTCAGTTCTGCGGTAGGGGCTAGCTTCCGCTCCCAGACCTCTGGGTTGGCCACTGTGTGGAGCAGCCCGACGGCGTGGTCGACCCGCAGTGGGTCCAGCCGGAACAGTCGGCCCGTGAGGGAGGGGATTCCGAGTCCATGAACCGCGTCGTCGGTGGCCACCAACAGACGTGGAACCTGGAGCGGTCGCTGTCGCGGAAAGCGGCAGCTGTTCGGGGCCATGTCATTCGGATCGCCGATCCAAGCTTGTTCCGTCTCCGGCATCCACAGTTTTCACAATAGTTCAGCCGGCCTACTACGTTCCTCAGGGCCTCGGGACTGGCCCGGCGCGCCTTAGCGTAGGTCCCGGATCTCGCTACTTTGGTTCACCCTCCACAAGCGCCTTCAGACTCTCCGTATCCGTCTCGAATTGCTTCTTGGTAACCCTGACCATGACCGGCTCCGCCAGCTTGAAGAAACCTTTGCTCTCGCCACGTACAGCAGTCGTGACCGCTGTCTTGCCATCAGCTGACTCCAGCTTGTAACCGACCTCCAGATAGAACGCGCCAGATGTGGTCTTGGTAGCGAAACGCTCGTTGGCCACGTACTCGGTGACGACTACGGAAGTCTCGAAACCCCGGCCCAGCATCTTGCCCACAAGGTTCGCGGTGCTGCCCGCTCCGAGCGGACCCTCGCTCGTTTTCCGAGCGGCGCTTAGACTTCCGCTCCAGTCTGGGTACCGGTCCCAGTTCACCAGGAAGGCGAATACTTTGTCCGGGGGACGGTCGATGACAGTCGCGATCTCGAACTCGTTCATGGGAAACCTCCTCTGGATCTGCAGCCGCCGCGGTTAGCGAGTTGGCTAATCGTCAGTTGGGGGCGTTCCCGAATCGTTACGGTCGGCATCGCGGCGGCTGCGCGCCTGTCGGCTGGTTGCCACGATCCGTTCTCTTGGTTATCGACGAGCTGCGATTCTGACTATTTCGGCACGTCGCGCGCGCCCCCGGGGTCCGCCACTCCGGTTTCCGCGGCCGTTCCCCACCAATCGCTGGATAGCAGCGCCTACCCAGGTTAGATTTTCGATCTCCTTCTGGGGTCTCGAGGGGCCGATTACTTCAGATCCTGTGAGAGTAATCCAACGCTCCGAAGTGGAGCCGGAGACCGGTCTCGAACCCGTGACCTTCCGCTGTGGAAGCAGACAGCTAATGACGGTGTGCTATGGGCGTAGAAGGCCGACAGCCGTGCTAACAATTATCGGCCCTAGGTCCCCGCGGAGTCCACGGGGACCTATAGCTCTTTCCGATATCGGCTGGTGGCCCTGCACGGAGGACCCGTGTCTCGCGGCATTGATCACCGCCGAAGCCACCATTATTCGCGGTGGTGGGCCAGTTGAGGCGTGATCGGCCAGTGCCGGTAGGTCGTTCCCCGGGCTTGAAGTCGCGGGCACCCGGTCAGGGGCAGATCATCGAGCGACGCTTGGATTCTGCGACACTCCTACCGTGGCTAGGGACCCTGTCGACTGGCTCGAAGCGGTTTTTGATGACTTGGGCGTTCGGCTCAAGCCGGCACTGCTCTGGAAGATTAAGTCGACCGACCTGCCAATCACTGTCGAAGTGAAGGCGGGCGAAGGTCCAATTACCACGCTCCTGGTCAACGGCGAAGACCTCGGCGACGCAGTAATGCGCTTCGCTGGGGATCTGCAAGCATGGCTGGTAGCCGCCCTCGGCGCGGAGGTTCCTCCGTGCCCCACCCACCGCGGTGCTCTGAGCACTTCTCGCACAGACGGTGTGCCTGGGTGGCGCTGTCCGGAAGGTGACCTCAACTGCGTGATCGGAGACTACCGCGACGCCATCTGGCCGCCCGGCCTCGAAGAGCGGCCCGGAGATGTCGCCGCAATGCTGGGCAGCCGCTTCCGACGCCGCGGTCTACGGGAGCTCTCCGGATGGAGTGCCGAGCTGCGCGACGGTGGCTGGATTGCAGAAATTGCCGTCCGCCCCGACGCGGATGAGGCTGCGATCCGTGCCGCCGCCGCGCCTATCGCCGCGAAGTTCACTCAAGTCGGACCAGTCAGAACAGAACGGTATGAGAGTCCCGCCAATGGCAGCGAACGCGCCTTCCGGGCGCTGACGCTCCGAGGCCAGATGATGCACCTCGCGGCGCTGCAAGGGACGCTTCGCCGAGCGTCAATCGGGGATAACTGCGATTTTCTTGTTGAAGGTTCAGCCGGGCGCATCGTACGAGTTTGTCTGGGGCCGGACCACCGCAATGGCCCAGCAAGTGGCGCAGTCATTCTTGATGCTGTGGGCCAGCCCTTTGCCCGCGCTGGCGAATCAGTTCTGTGCGTGGGTGGGTTCCTTCCGGAATCACACATCGAGGGCGAGGGGGTAGCGTTCTCCGCAGGCGAACTTCGTGTGTTCGAGTGACGGGCAAGTGCCCGCTTCTACTACATCGCGCCTGGCAGACCCGCAAGCTCCACTCAGTGGCGTCCAGAGAATTCGACGAGGCACAGCGTACCGCGTTGCGGGAGATGTGAGCGGAGCGGGAGACGGGGCTCGAACCCGCAACTTCAACCTTGGGAAGGTTGCACTCTACCATTGAGTTACTCCCGCACTGAGGTCGATGACCTGAGCATAGCGTCGCCGGTGAGACTGATGCGGGCCACGCTGTTGCTTGGGATGCAGACGCTCTACCAACTGAGCTATCCCGCTTGCGGGCGCGAGTATACCTTGACCAATTTGGCGTCACAGAGCCGCGCCGGGCCTCATTCGGGCACTGGCCGGAACTAAGGCTCGGGTGCGAGCCCGGTTCAGGCGGGCAGTTCCTGGGAGGCCAGCTCGGGGCCGGCCGGCGGAGGTCCGGCCGTCCCCGCGTGGACACTGCGATCCACGGTTTGGGAGACAGCCTGGACGAACTTCGCCATCGCGACGCGGGCGTCGACTTCACTGGCCACCGAGACAATCACGCGGTAGCTGGGGCGATCGGGGTCGGGAATGACCAGGACCCAACCCCCGTCTATGTCCACCTTGAGCCCGTCAGTGAGGTCCAGCCGCTCGCTCCGATAGCTGTCCACCAGCAGCCGCATGACCTCTCCCTTCACCTCCCACGGACACCCGACCGACTCCTCCAGATGGGCGCCCGGCGCCAGCTCGCGACGGAGCTCCGACAGCCGGCTCTGAGTGGTGACCAACATCTCGACCGTGGTCAACAGGGTGAACATCGCGTCGTAGGCACTCAGGTGCGCCGGCCAGACGAAGCCTCCTGTTTCATCGAAGGCGACCAATGCCTCGTTACGAGTCGCAGCGCGCACGATCGAAGCACTATCGGCCCTGGTCAGCACCACCCTGCCGCCGTTGTTGGTCGCCACGCGCTCCAAACGGCGGGAGGCCGAAACCGGGGCTACCACAGTGCCCGGACCCTTGGCTCTCAGCGTCAGCAGGGTGAGCAGGCAGGTGGCCTCCTCGTAGCTGATGATCTCGCCCTCATCGTCGATCAGGCTGAGCCGCTGCGACGACGCGTCGAGTCTGGCTCCCAAAAGCGCCGTCACGGTCTTGGTGATCGCGGAAGCCTGCTGCAGTTCCTCCTCCCGGTTGCGCGCCTGGGGCCAGAGCGCGGCCTCCTCTTCGAACCCCGACCGCAGGGTGATGGCCTCCACGTGGGCCTCTCTTAGCAGGTAGGGCAGGATTAGCGAGGCGCTGCTGAATCCGAAGTCGACCAGGACCCTGGGGTGAGCCTCGCGGATGGCCTCCATCTGCAGCTGGGACGCGGCATGCTGGCCGTAGGCTGCCAGAGCACCGTCGGCGTTAGTGATGTCAGTGATCTCCCCGGGGAGCACCCGCCGAAAGTCCTCCCGGAAGAAGGTGTTCTCCAACTTTCGCTCCTGGCGACGATCGAGAGCCATACCCCGCTCATCGAGCACCATAAGGTCAGCTGAGCGTGCATCCAGGGGTGACGCCAGCACGTGGACCGTGCCCACCACACCGGAATCTCTGGTGTAGTGGCAGGTCACCGGCACCGGCAGTTCGGCCAGGTCGACCACCCGGGCTCCCGCCGAGAGCATCCCCGAGATCATGGCCCGCTTGATCATGCCGGAGCCCGGGCTCCGGTCCCGGCAGATTGCCAGCTGGCTGCCCCTCGGCTGGGTTGCCGACCAGGCGGCGCCGAGGCGGGCACACCACTCGGGGGTCAGCTCGACATTAATGATCCCGGTAATCCCCGCCTTGCTGAAGAGACTGCTCCGCCAGGTCCCGGCCCAGATGACCGACTCATGGACGACGGAACCCGCCTCGATCTCCTTACCGGGCCAGATCCGCACTCCCTGCTCCACAACCGAACGGGCACCGATGGTGCAGTCGTCACCGATCACGCTGGAGTCCTGGAGCAGGACGTCGGGCTTGAGGGTGGCGGAGCTGCAGACCACTGTCTGGCGGAGTCGACTGCGCTCCCCCACGTATACCTGCGGCCAGAGCACGCTGTTACTTACCTTGGCACCGGCGTCCACCACCGCGTAACGATCCACCACCACCGGTCCGTTGAGGAATGCCTCGTGCCCGATCACCGCGTCCCGGCCGATGAAGGCCGGCCCCTCGATCCGGGCCGTGTCGGCCACCGAGGCCCCCTCGTTGGTCCACTGCGAAGGACCGGTCCGATGACCGGCGATCTCGCAGACCACACGGCCTTCCAATGCATCCCAGTTGGCTTGGAGATAACTCTGGATGCTGCCGATGTCACACCAGTAGCCTCGCCCCACGGTCGCCCAGAGGGAGTCGCGACGCCGCAGCATCTCCGGGAAGATGTCCTGAGACCAGTCGGCCGGCTCCGCCTCAGGGCAGTAGTCCAGCACCGCAGGCTCGATCACGTAGATGCCGGTGTTGACCTGGTCGCTGAAGACCTCGCCCCAGGAGGGCTTTTCCAAAAAGCGCTCCACATGACCGTCGGCACCGGTGATCACCACCCCGTACTCGAGCGGGTTAGCCACCTTTGACAGCACCAGGGTGGCCTGCGAGTTGTGGTCGCGATGGAAGGCGACCGCCTGAGTGAGGTCAATGTCAGTGAGGGCGTCGCCGCTGATGACGATGAACGTTTCGTCCAGCAGGTTGGCGGCATTCTTGACGCTGCCGGCGGTGCCCAGGGGGCGATCCTCGACAACATATTCCAGCTGCATCCCCAGTTCGGCGCCGTCTCCGAAGTAGTTGCGAATGCTGGCGCCCAGGTACTGCAGAGTGATGATCACCTCAGTGATCCCGTGCCGGCGCAGAAGTCGCAGCACGTGTTCCATGCAGGGCCGCCCGACCACCGGGACCAGCGGCTTCGGGCGCCGACTGGTGAGGGGACGCAGCCGGCTGCCCTCGCCCCCTGCCATCACGACCGCCTTCATCGGAGCATGTCCTGACCCGCCTTGTATCTCGCGGCCTGCCCAGCTCCCTGCGTCCCCGCGTCGATCATACGGAGAGGTGGCGTTGGCGACGGTCGAGAAACCAGAGCAGGAGGGTAATCAGAAGGGCCGAAGCCAGCGTCACCGCCGCGGTACCCACCAACTCTTCAGTCTCCCCGGTCGGGGAATAGGTGGGAGGCTCAGGGAGGGCCTGTAACTGGTGCAGAAAGACCCGGTCGTCCGATACCGCGACCACGTATCCGTGGGCCTTGGCGGAGAACACGGGGCCGACGGTGGCGAGCAGGGAGATCGCTGCGACCGGGGGCGGGGCCCGGTACCAGGTGTAGCCCCCGTCCGGGGTCAGCAGGGTGCCGAATCCGTCGGTGCCCACGTAGGCCGAGGTCGCTCCATCCGCCGCCAGACTGGTCACCGTGGGCACTCCACCCAGGCCGCCGTAGGGCAGAACTTGGAAGGCTCTCGTCCAGCGGTCGCGATCGCCTCTCCAGATGAGGCCGCCCGGTTGGCCAACTAGGATCACCCCCGACGATAGCTCGGTCAGGGCGGTCGTCTCGGGCCCGAAGTCGGGCGAACTGTAAGCCGGGGCCCAGCCTTGATGGACGGAGCGCTCCCAGAGACGACCGTTTACCAGCGCCAGCCAAGCACGACTTGAAGTCGGAGGCGCTAACACCGACCGGGCCACTCCGGAAGCTACCCGAGCCAACCGGCCCCCGAGCCTCCCACTGAAGAGGCCCCGCGAGGTAGCGACCGCCACCAGCTCCGGGTCGCCTCCTGCCACGGCCACGGCTCTCGGCACCCCTGGCACCGAAGGCAGGGAGAGCACCGCTCCACCCTCCGAAGCTTCGGCCAGCTGACCATGGCCGTAGGCGACCACCCCCAGCCGCCCCTCCGCGCCAACCGCGACGGCGGACCCTCCACTGGACGCCACTCCAGCTGGTGTTCTGAGCGGGGCGAACTCCCCCGACTTCGGTGCGTACCACCCGGGGATGCCGTGGGAGATCGCCAGGGTGGTGGCTCCCTGGTCTGACGCCACCGCGGACAGAGAAGGGGAACCGACGGGCGCCGAAACCCACCATACGCCTGCCGCCGCAGCTGAAATCCCGGTCCAGGCCAAGTTCAAACCCACGGTCAGCATGGCCCCGGCGGCCGCGAGACGGGCTCTCCTCACTGAATCAATGCCCGTACAGCCCACTCACGATCGTGGCGAGCAAGAAGAGCTCGGCCACCACGTGAACCACCGCCGCCGGCAGGATGCTGTTGGTGCGCTGGGTCATCCAACCCCAGAGCAGCCCGAGCAGGATCACGATGGGAATGAAGCTGTCAGCCGGCCCCTGGTACTGGGTGGCAATGTGGGCAATCCCGAAGATCAGAGCCTGGAGGATCAGCGCGACCCACGGGGAGTGCTGGCGCTCCAGAGCGGCCAGCAGGACCCCGCGAAACTGGATCTCCTGGGCGACGGCGCTGGTGGCGTTGGCGATGCCGTAGGCGACGGCCGCTGAGCCACCCAAGGAGAGCAGCGGAACCCCCTCCCGGCCGATCAGGGGCCCGGGCAGCGCGAAGGCCACGGCGAGAAAGAGCACCGACACGGAGAGCGCCAGCAGCATGGCTCCTAGTCGCGGCCGGACCCAGATCCTGAGCCTGGGCCGGGGCCGGGGAGTCAGGCGGTAGAAGGCGGCTGCCAAGATCAGCGTCACCAGCAACCAGGCCACCCCGGCGTAGGCGTTGCGGGCCAGGCCGTACGGCGCCCCGATCAGAGAGGGCGCCGGCCCACCGTATCCCAGGAGCCAGAGCCAGCACGCGTACGGCAGGGTCAGGGTCAAGAGAGAAAACGCTAGCGGAGCCAGGCTTCGCAACGACCGGATCACGAGGGCGGCCGCCGTGATCGCCGCGAAGTACGCGGTCAGCCGCCAAAGATCCGGGTCGACGCTCTGAGGATCGCCGAAGAGGCGGGGCAGCAGCATGGTCGCCCCAGCCCCACCGACGATCAGACCCAACGGCCCCCAAGAGCGCGCCAAGACTCGGGCCGTCGGGAGGGTCGGCGGGACCCAGCGCTGGGCCAGCCCGGCGATCACGGTCGGCGCTTGACCGGGCGGCGCCTACTCTTTCGCGGACTCGGGAGCTGGACTGGCCCCAGGACTGGCGGCGGGAGCCTGGAAGGGGACATCGAACCCCTCGCCTTCCTCGCCCTCTCCGCGGATCCGGTCAACCAGGTCGTAGACCCGATCCTGGACCGTGCCTGAGAAGAGGAACGCCACGCCGGCGGCCGCGAGAACCCCGGCTGCGAGCCAGGCCTTGGAGACGTGGCGCCGCTTTTGCGGCGGCTCGATCCCGGTCTTGCGCAACGAGCCCTCGACCCGCTTGCGGGTGTCTTCGGGAAGTGACTTGGCGGCCTCGTAGGCCGCCTGGACCACCAGATCGGCGAACTCTGCCGACCGGTCCTTCGCCAGGGACAGCACCTCCGCGGCCCGCTTCTGCGCGGTGTCAGCCGCTGGCTGCACCGAGGTGGCGATTCGACTGGCCACCTCCGGCAGCTGCTGCGATACCGCGCTGAGAGCCGGCCCGACCGCCTCGCCGGCGCTCTTGACCCCAGTGCCGATGACCTCCGCCACGGCTCCTGCGGCGTCGCTGGCGGTTGATCCCAATCGTTCGATCGGCCGCTGCTTCTGCCCGAATTTCATGCTGGTACCTCCTGACTGCTGTGCCTCTGCGAGTGTACCCACGAGCGGACGAACAACCCTTTGGGGATGTGGAAATTCAGCGCCGCGTCCTCCGTTTTCAACCGGATCCCTCCGGCCACCCCTTGGGGAAGTGCTGCAGCGGGCCATGGCCAGCTCCGAGCCCCGGAGTGGCCGCGATCGCCGCGGTGACGTACTCTTTCGCCCGACTGATGGCCAGCAGCGGCTCGAACCCCCGGGCAATGAACGCAGTGATCGCCGCCGAGAAGGTGCAGCCGGTGCCGTGGGTGTGGCGCGTCTCGACTCGCGCACCGGTGAGCCTGGTCACCTCGTCTCTGTGCACCACCAGGTCCACTGGCGGCCCTTCGGAGTGGCCCCCCTTGACCACCACGAACGGGATCCCGAGTGAGGCGATCGCCCGGCCGGCCTGAAGCGCCTCTGCCTCGGTCCTGACCGGAAGTCGGGAGAGTACGGCGGCCTCGGGCCAGTTGGGGGTGACGACCTGGGCCAGCGGCAGAAGCAGGCGCCTCATGGTCTCGACGGCGCTCTCCTCGAGCAGTCGGTCTCCGCTCTTGGCGACCATTACCGGGTCAACCACCAGCGGCCCCCAGCGGCGGCGGCTCAACTCGGAGCAGACCTGCTCGATATGGCCAGCCGACAGCAGCATGCCAGTCTTGGCGGCGGCCGGTCGCAGGTCCTGGTCGAGCGCTTCGAACTGGTCGTGGACGAACTCCAGCGGCAGCGGGTGGATCGAGCGCACATGGACGGTGTTCTGGGCAGTCAGGGCGACCGCGACGCTGACTCCGTACACCGAGCAGGCCGCGAAGGTCTTGAGGTCGGCCTGGATCCCGGCACCCCCGCCGGAGTCGGTGGTGGCGATGGTGGCCGCGATCGGGACGGACGAGCTTGCTACGTTCACCGGACCGCACCCAGCACGGTGGGAGTTGACTCGCGAGTCGGTCGGCTACGGCCACCCTCCCAACGTCGGGCTGCCCAGTAGGCAAGTGCCGTGACCAGAACACCGACGAAGCCCGAGATGTCCGCCGGCTGGCCCATGAACAGATGCTGGGCCAGCGGGGAGACAAAGCCCCACTCCCCCGGTGGGGGCGGCTCGTTGAAGAAGAGCAGGGTCGCCAGGGTACCGGCGCTGAAGGCGGCCATCATCGGCCAGCGGAAGCCCGCCCGATACCAGTACCCACGCCGGGAGACGAGCCCGGGCGCATCCACGTCCCGTCGGCGCCAGAGAGAGTCCAGGATCACTACGACCCCCCACGCGGGAAACCAGACGTAGGTGATGGTGAGGAAGTCCACGTAGTTGCCCTGGAATCCAACGCCGGCGAACAGAACCAGGGCGGCGATCAGTCCCCCCAGCACCCCGACCGCAGTCGCCGCGGCCCAGCGGCGGAGCCGGATCCCGATCGCCAGGGCGCAGAGGGCGGCGGAGTAGACATTGAGGTAGTTGGAACTGAGCTCCGCCACGATGATGAAGGCCGCAAAGCAGTAGCCAAACCAGACCGGGACCGCTGCCACGATCAGGTTGGGCAGCAGCTTCCCCGGATCGATGGTCTGGATTGCCGCTCCCAGCAGCCCACAGAGCACCAGGCTGATGGCACTCCCCCCTCCGCTAGCCAGGGCGACCCGCACCCCCGAGGAGCGGGCCGGTAGATACCGGGAGTAGTCCGCGGCGTAGGTGACCCAGGAGACGATCAGGGCGAAGGTCAGAGTGAATCCAAGCGCCATCGCCGCCAGGTGGGGTCCCAGGGCCAGCCGGCTCTGGAGGAACAGGTCCCAGCGATGAAAGGTGAACAGCGTCAGGACGGCACAGACCACCAGGAAAGCGGGGACCTGGATGTGCTGGAAAACGGAGATGGTGCGGTGCCCATAGACGGCTACCAGGAAGGAGACTGCCGCGATCGCCACTAGCAGCAGCGGCCCCACGCTCGCCGCGGCGGAGTGGAAGAGAGGCAAGGCCCGAGTGGTGGTCACCGCGATCGCGCAGTCGTAGGCGAACCAACCGATCGCGATCACCATCGTCAAGAGGCCGCCCACCGCGGCTCCGCGACGACCGAAGACCATCCGCGACTGGACGATCTGGGGCGCCCCGGAGCGGACTCCGGTGATGCTGAGCAGGCCCAGGAAGGCGGCACCGGCAAGCGCGCCGGCGATCAGCACCAGCGCCGCGTCCCAGAACCCAAGCCCCGCCGAAGACACCAAGAGCGCACCGGCGAACAGCGAGAAGAAGTCGGAGAGTGCCCCGGCCCAGATGAAGAAGAGCTCTCGGGGTCGGCCCCGCCTACGGTCCGGGGGAACCGGCTCCAACCCCCGCAGCTCGATCCGAAGGAACTCGTCGTCCGAAGCTCGGCGAGTCTGCGATTGCTCCGACCCCTTGGCGTCGAGCCCATCCAACGGGCGCGGTGCTTCCATTCCCGTGTTCCTCTGAACCGTGCCTGACGTGAAGAGTCCCGGCAGGTCGAGGCTTCCCGACGCTGGTACTAACCAGATCCGGTCATCAGGGTTGGCGACGTGCCTCTCAGCGCCCTGCCGGCGCACCCCTAGCTGGGAGCCGCGCTCCCAAGGGCGAGTATAGGCTCCGGCCGTGACGGCGAGAGGGCCGAGGACGGGGGAGACCTTCGGGCATTCCGATAATGCCTAGATGCGTCCGGACCCCCTCACCTTCACGGCCCGCTGGTCGGTGCGCCAGTACGAGGTGGACCAGCAGGGGCACGTCAACAACGCGGTGTACCTCAACTACGCGGAGGAGCTGGCGACCCGCCACTCCGACCACCTGGGATTCGGCCAGGAGTGGGCCGCCGCCCAGGGCGGCGCCTGGGTCATCCGCCGCAACGTGATCACGTACCACACCCCGGCTCGGTTCGGCGACGAGCTGGAGCTCACGGTGCGGGTCGAACTGGTCAAAGGGGCGAGGGGCCAGCGCCGCACCACGGTCGTGCTGGTGCCCGAGGGCCGGTTGGTGGCCGAAATCTTCACCGAGTGGGTGTGGGTCCGGGCCGAGGACGGTCGACCCGCTCCCGTGCCGCAGCAGTTGGTGGATCTCGCCGCCGCCGCGACCGCAGCCACCCTACTCCGACGGAGCGTCACCGGGAGCTAGCGCCTGACGCCGTCCACACTGACTCGGCACTGTGCTAGCGCCCGACGGCAGGCGACCCGGGCAGCCGCTGTCTCCCAGGTGAGAAGCGGACTGACCTAACTGTGGTCATGGGCTTTGACCATCCGTAGCCGCCCGGTAGATCCCAGCCCGTGGAGCCGTGGTTTCGGCTCCCCTCAGGAGAAGCATCTTGCGTCTGTTCGCCAGTCCCCGCGACTTGACGGTAATCGTCGCCGCGTGCCTGGCGAGCGAAGCGACCGGCACCGTCGCGTTTTTCGCTCTGGCGCTTCGACTCAGCTACACGGGATCCGGTTGGGCGGTAGCCAGCATGTGGCTAGCGGGAACCGTTCCCGCCGTGGTGCTAGCGCCCGGTATCGGCCTGGTGCTGGATCGGCTTGAGACGCTTCGGCTTCTACGGAACTTAGCCCTGCTGGCGGCGGTACTAGACCTCGGGCTCGCTTTGGCACCGGGGGTCTTCCCGCTGCTCATCCTGGCCGCGCTGCTGGGCGTGGCCGGAGCGGCCAGCGCTCCTGGGCTGTTCGCGATTGCTGGGCCACTGGCTGCCGGCTCCGAGATCGGCAAGGTCGGGGCACTGACCCGACTCCAGGCGGCGCAGTGGACCGGGGCGACAAGTGGTCGCTCCTGGGAGCGGGACTGGTGGTGGCATGGGGAACCTGGGCTCCTCTCGTCCTGGATGCCGCGCTGCTCACCACGTCCGCGGGTGGGCTGGGATTGGTGCGGGCCAGACGCTTCCCGACGCCCAGGCCGGCAGACGAAAGCTGGATTGGCCGCCCTAAGGCTGGCCGGCGCCGGCATAAGTCCCGGGTTGGGGGCTGGCGCTCCTCGCCTACTTGGTCGGCGGATTCGGCAATGGATTAGAGATGAATTCGGCTCGTATCCTGGTCCAGTCGACGGCCGCAGCCGATACCCACGGCCGAGCCTTCGCGGCATACTTCGCCGCCGTCAGCACGGCACGGCAGGTGTGTTCGGCCACGGCCAGTAACGGGCCATTAGAGCCTGCCCGGCAGGCCACCACTGGCGGCCGGGTCACATCAGCCGACAGCGTCGGACGCTCGTCTCCGACGGGGTGCGACGGCGCGGGCGGGAATGGCGCCCGCTGAGACCTTGGCCGGTCGCTTGGCGCGCCGGCGAGGGCGCGCCGGCGCGCCACGGTCCTGCTCGGAGACGATCAGCGCCTCCAGAGCTCTCGGCTCCAGCGGCTCGGCGAAGAAGAATCCCTGCAGCAGGGGGTCACTGCTCATCGCCTCCAGCAGGGCCACCTGCTCCGCTGTCTCCACGCCCTCGATCACCACGGTCAGGGAGAGCGCATGGCCCAGTTTGACGACGCTCTCCGCGACTGCAGCCCCCGCCTTGCCGTCGGTGAGCTTGGCCATGAAGGAGCGATCGATCTTCAGCTCGTCCACCGGGAGATGCTGCAGCTGCGCCAGGGAAGACTGGCCGGTGCCGAAGTCGTCGATGGCGATCCTGATCCCCAAGGCGCGGAGAGCTCGTAGCTGGGCCGAGGCCTGCTTCACGTCCTGGACGATCGTGCTCTCGGTCACCTCCAGGAGAAGCTGGTGAGGGTCGATCCCCGAGCTGGCGATGGCGCCCCTGACGTCCTCAACCAGGCTGGCCTGCTGGAGCTGGCGCGCCGAAACGTTGACCGACAAGCGCAGCTCCTTGGCGGATGGGAACTGCCGGCGCCACTCGCCCACCTGCCGACAGGACTCGTAGAGCACCCACCTCCCGATGGGAACGATGAGACCGGTGGTTTCGGCGACCTCAATGAAATCGTCCGGCGAGACGATCGCTGTACGGTCCGGGTCCCGCCACCGCAAGAGGGCCTCGACTCCGACCAGTCGGTGGTGGACCGCGCTGAGGATTGGCTGGTACAGCATCTGCATCTCGCTCCGCTCCAGGGCACGCCGAAGGCCGGTCTCCACGTGCATGCGCTGCACCGCCTTCTCGTGGAGGCGAGGATGGAACTCGACACAGCGGCCCTTGCCTTCGGCCTTGGCCTGGTAGAGGGCGATGTCGGCGTCGCGAAGAATGGCCTCCGCGTCGGCGGTGGCGTATTTAGTGGTAATCAGGCCGATGCTGGCGCTCACGGTCACCTCCACGTCCAGCGCGGCCTGGATAGGCAGGGCGAGTACCTCTCCGATCCGATCCGCGATGGCGGTGACGATCGTGGTACCGGTCAGCTTCTCGACCAGCACGGCGAACTCGTCGCCGCCCAAACGGGCGAAGGTATCGGCGGGCCGCAGGCACTCCCCGATCCGGCGGGTCACCTCCAGCAGCACCGTATCTCCGACCCCGTGGCCATAGCTGTCATTGATGGTCTTGAAGTTGTCCAGGTCGACGGAGAGAAGTCCGAGGGTGGAGCGGCCGTCGCGGCGGGCCCGGAGGGCATGCTCCAGCCGATCGCGGAGGAGGGCCCGATTGGCCAGCCCGGTCAGCGGATCGTGGAGGGCTTGATGGCGCAGCTGATCCTCCAACTCCCGGCGTTCGGTGATGTCTCGGCCGGTCACGACCACCGCCTTCACATAGGTGTCGTGCAGCAGGTTGGTGAGATTCACCTCGAGATGGCGCCAGCTACCGTCGTGGTGGAGCACCCGGCACTCCAAACGTCGTCCCGGGCCTTTCGCCGAGCGGGCCTCCTCGATCGCCCCCAGCACCCGCTCACAGTCGGTGGGGTGGAGAATTTCCTTCAGGCTGAAGTCGTGGTCGAGCTCCAACTGACGTCCGAGCAGGACCTCGACCGAGGGACTCAAGTAGCTGAACGACTCGTCCGGTCCGATGGCCATGATCAGGTCCGAGGAGTTCTGGACCAGAGAACGGAACCGACCCTCGCTCCGCCGCAGGTCATCCGAGATCGCCGCTCGGCTGAGGGCCAAGGCGCACTCGTCGGCGAGGATCTCGAGCACTTCGCTCTGCTCCTGAGAGAGCGGCTTGGAGGTGGCGATGGCGAACCCGCCGTGGGGTTGGCCATCGGTGTGGAGAGGGATCACCTGAAGGTGGTGCAGCCCCCCAGCGATCCGGAGCGCCTGAAGGAGTGGCGCTCGGCCAGCTCCCTCGCCGGTCACGGGCATGATGCCCAGCAGTTGCTCGACCACCTCCTTGGGAAGCGAGCTAGCCTCAATGCGAGATTCCTGAGGAGGCCGGTCCAGCGCCCGGTCCGCAGAGATGACGCGGAAGTCGAGCCGATCCAGCAGCGCCAGGGAAACCTGTACCTGGGACGGAACTCCCACGACCTCGGCGGCGACCCGCCGGACAGCCCGGTAGACCGCAGCGGGGCTGCTCGCTCCCAGAAGCTCAGTGCCAGCGCGGCGCAGGATACGCTCCCGGCGAGCCGCCACTTGGCGGCGGGAGACGACCGAACGCAGGAGCTGCATCATCACCGCAGCCATGGCCAGCGCCAGCGAGCCGGCGAAACCGCGCTCCAGGGCTGCGGCCGCGTTTCCGCTCTTGGCGACCACCGCCATTGACGCGAGATTGGCGGTCACGAATCCGGCGGCCACACCGATTGAGCCCTCGGGACTGGCATAGAAGGCGCGGCAGTAGAGCGCCGCGTAGAGGACCGCCACCGCCCCGTAGGAGTCAGAGGCCCCCACTCCGACTACGAACAGGGCGCCAAGCGCGAGCACGTCCTTCCAGAGTGGGAACTTCCCGGACCGGTAGCCGGAGACCAACCACCACGCCAGCCAGCCGATCCCCACCAAGGCGCAGATCCGCAGCTGGAGTTGGGCGTGGGAGAAAAGCCAGATGATCACCAACGTCAGTCCCAGCGAGACCATCGCGATGGCGAGCAGGATCCACTGGACGCTGGCCAGCAGACCTGGCGGCGGCCGGAAGCCGGCGCGCCACCGGTCAGGCAGCAGGTCGGTCGCAGGCATCGATCTCCTTCCGAATTGGGAAAGCCGGAGGGGCCGTCCGCCCCTGCAACGGACTCTGACCGACGGCTCTGTCCGCACCTACCACGGGCCGGTGAAGGATGTGCTCGCAAGCCTTGACGCGCTGCAACGGCCTCGAGCCCCACCGGGGTCAAGGCGGACACCCCAGGACCTAGAGCTGGCTCGGGCTCAGTCCTCGACGGTCGATGGGACCACCGTCCGAGCCCTGGCGGGACTGGTCGCGCCGAAGCGACCCAGGCTCAAGAAGCCAGCGAACATAATCGCGGCCCCGATCGACTCAAAGACTCCCAGCTCGGTCAGGCTCCTCCCGCCGACCGTTTTGGCCAGCGTGAAGCCGAAGGCGACCACCAAGGCGCCCACCGTGAGCAGCACATTGCAGAGAACCCGGTCGATCCCGGCTCTGGATTGGATAAATCGGAAAGCGGAGTAGGCGGATCCCCCAGCCAAGACCAGAGTCCCCAGGATGTTGAAGCCCACTGCCGCCACGAACAAGGGGGTTCCGTGCCCAGCCAGGGCCCCGCCCAGTACCCCGGCGCTGGTGGTCAGCTTGGCCGCGTTGACCGGAACCACTGCGGCATCCAGGGCCAGCCCAACGGTGAGGACGGCCAGGACGGCCGCGCAGGTCCTGGCGACCCGGGCGGGGGCCATCAGAAAGGTCGTCCCCAGAGCCAGGTAAATGACCCCCAACACCCCGCCCAGCAGGTAGAAGGCTCGAAATAACGGGACCGAGAAACCGAAGTCCTGGCCTAGGGCCTGGGTCAGCGCGGCCGCCGCAAAGATCGCCAGGCCGGTCCCCCAGGCGGCGAACGCCGGTCTCCGGCTGCGCCACCAGCGACTCCAAACGACCGCTGAGAAGGCGGCCCCCAAAAGGCAGGCCACCACCGCTGCGCCCATCTTCTCCCCACATCCACCTGCGCGCCGCCAGTTGGGGCGAGAGTAGCACTCGGGAGTCACCTGCGATCCAGGCCCCGGCCATAATCGGGGCGTGCGCTATCTCGAACTGGACGGCCGCCGACTTTCAGTCGTCGGGCTCGGCTGCTGGCAGTTCGGGGAGAAGCTTTGGGGCTACGGCAGCGAGTACTCGCAGGCCGACTCCCTGGCGGTGATTCAGCGGGCTCTGGAGCTCGGAGTCACTGTTTTCGACACCGCCGAGCTGTACGGGTCGGGGCGCAGCGAGATGCTGGTTGGGACAGCCCTCAGCTCGTGGGAAGGGGACCGATTCTTGGCGACCAAGTTCCTCCCAATCATGCCGCTGCCCCGGGTGATGCTCGCCCACTGCGCCAAGAGCCTGGACCGGCTCCAGGTGCCCTTGGTGGACCTCTACCAGATTCACTGGTCCAATCCTGCGGTCCCGCTGAGCCGCCAGATGGACGGGATGCGCAAGATCCTGTCGCTGGGGATGAGTCGGTACGCGGGAGTCAGCAACTTCTCGCTGCGCCGCTGGATCGCCGCCGAGCGACACCTGGGGCAGCCGGTGATCTCGAACCAGGTGAAATACAACCTTCTGCAAAGGCGCCCAGAGGAGAGGGGCCTACTGGAGTACGCGCAGAAGCACCATCGGGTGATCCTCGCCTACAGCCCCCTGGCCCAGGGAGTCCTGAGCGGGCGGTACCGGGCCGGTCATGCGCCCCGCGATCTCCGGCGGGGTAACTCGTTGTTCACGGACACGGCATTGCTGGCTGCTGTCCCCCTCCTGGAGACTCTCCGGGAGATCGCCGATGCCCATCAGTGCAGCTCCTCACAGGTGGCGTTGGCATATCTCATCGCGCAGCCCTGGGTGATCGTCATCCCCGGTGCCAAGTCCATCGAACAGCTGGAGGCGAACGTGGCAGCGGCCGATCTCCAGATGACCGATGAAGAAATCTTGGCGCTGCGCCGCGCGGCCGACCTGTTCCAGTACTCCCGAATTCGCGCCAGCACCCAGGTGGCGGGCAGATTGCTGCCGATGCGACATCCCCGCGAGGACGCCTAGGACTCCGAAGCTGGTAGGTCCTCGGGATCCCCGAGCGCCCAGCGCTCCAGCCTCCCCCTCGCCAGCACCAGGCCCCCCACCGCCAGCGCCAGCACCACGATCCCGGCCCCCACGCTGATCCAGCTCAGGGTGCCCCCCAAGCGGTGGTAGGCCCGGCCCAACTCGAAGCCTAGAAGTCCGTAGGCGGTCGCCCAGGCAGCCCCGCCCAAGGCGTTGAACACCAGGAAGGTGCGGTAGCGCATCGGGGCGGCCCCCGCCACGATCGCCCCGAAGGTGCGCAGAACCGCGATGAAGCGGGCCACGAACACGGCCAATGGACCTCTATTCTCAAAGAAGCGGTGCAGCAGGGCCAGCCGCGCGGGAGTCAGGCGCACCCACCCCCCAAAGCGGATCAGCAGCCGTTGTCCGAAAAGGCGCCCGATCCCGTACCCGAGGTTGTCGCCCATGATCGCCCCCGATGCAGCCGCAGCGACCACCCCGACCAGGCTGAGACGGCCCGTGGTCGCGGAGTAGACGGCAGCGACCACCAAGATCGATTCCCCGGGGAAGGGAATCCCGGTGCTCTCCACCAGCGGGGCCGCGAACACCGCAGCGTAGCCATAGGCGTGGAGGAGGTGGCTCGGGTTGAGGTCGAGCGCCACCTCAGCGCTCGGAGCCAAACGGGAGCTGCGGCGCGCCGTCTGTGGGCGGCTGGCCCCCCGGGAGATCCAGGATCGATGTGGGTAGCTCTAGACCTAGGATCTCGGCCATCTGTAGGCCGTTCACCACCGCGTAGTTGGACCGGTTGTTGTTGAAGAGCAGGTGCACCTCGTCCGCCTCGGTCGACAGCCGACGGATGTCGGGCTCCCAATCGCGAAGCTCCTCCGGGCGATAGAGGTAGTTGAAGCGATCGCCGGAGGTCTTGCCCCGGGCATACCAGGTGGAGCTGTTTCGGCCGTGGAAGCGCACCGCCGTCAGCCGCCGGTCGGTGACCTCGACCAGCCGGGGAAATGAGCCCGATCCCAGCTGCGGTTCGTCCACCACGCAGAGCGAGATCCGGGACTCGCTGAGCAGGTCCAGTAGCTGCCCAAGGCGGTCCGGATCAGCCCAGCTCCGGTTGCGCATCTCGACGATCACCAGGTCGTGGGGATGGCGCTCGCGAAGTCGCGTCAGCCGGTCCAGATTGAGCGGTGAAGCTCCGAACCAGGGGGGGAACTGGTAGTGGAGCGCCCGTAGCTTGCCACTCTCCCGAAGGGGAATGAGGCAGGCTGCGAACTGGCTCTCCTCGCTGGGAGTTGGCTCACGTGGCTGACCTCCTTCCCGTTCGTGATAGGTGAGTGATCGATACGCCTTGAGGTTGAAGAGAAAGCTCTCCGGGGTGTTGTCCACCCAATTGGCAGTTCGCCGAGGAGGGGGAATCCCGTAGTAGGTGCTGTCTACTTCCACCAGCGGGAAGTAGCGGGCGTAGTAGCTGAGCCGATCGGCAGGTGGCAAGCCCTCGGGATAGAACCCCTGATGGTCGCTCCAGTTGCAGGTTCCGACCAGGATGCGGCCCGCCATCAACCCATGCTCTCAGGTCTCGCCCAAATGGACCCGTCGGATGTCGCGGCGGAGCCCGTCAGTGGTCCCCGGGAAGTGCCCGGACGGCAGAACGGACTACGATGGTTCCCGGGCAGGTCGGGGCAGTTCGGCAAGTGGGAGGAGACCTTGGCGGAGCAGGGTTCCGTCGACCTGAATCTGGTGGCCTCGACCGTCAACGGGTCGGGCAGTCAGTCGGCCAATCTGGTCCTGACCCGAGCCGTTTTCGCAATGGGGATCCCGGTCGCGCCCAAGAACCTATTCCCCTCCAACATCGAGGGACTTCCCACCTGGTTCTACCTGCGCGCCAATTCGCACGGTTATCGGGCGGGACGACGGCACGCCGACGTGCTGGTCGCACTGAATCGAGCGACCTTCCAGGCTGACCTAGCCAAGCTGAAGCCGGGCGGCGTGATGGTGTACGAGGAGGCCTTCGGCGCGCCCCAGCTAGAAGAGGGGATTCCACCCCACCTCTACCCGGTCCCGTTCGGCAAGCTGGCCAAGGTCTCGGTACCGGATCCTGATCTCCGCAAGTACCTGACCAACATCATCTACGTGGGCGTGGTAGCGGAGATCCTGGGGATCCCCGACGCCGCGTTGGAGGAGGCGCTCAACCACCAGTTCCGCACCAAGCCCAAGGCCATCACCGCCAATCGGGAGGCGATCGCGCTGGGGCGCGACTACTTCAAGAGCAATCTGATTAAGACGGACAAGCTCCAGCTCCACCCCCTGGATCGCACCTCGGGTCAGCTCCTTTTGGAGGGCAACCAGACCGCCGCTTTGGGGGCGATCATGGGCGGGTGCACAGTCCTCGCCTGGTACCCGATCACCCCGAGCTCCTCACTGGCAGAGCACCTGATCGCTCTGGCCAACCGCTACCGGATTGACCCCCAGACCGGTGAGCGGCGGATCGCCACCATCCAGGCGGAGGACGAGTTGGCCGCTGCGGGGATGGTGCTGGGCGCCGGTTGGGCCGGGGCCCGGGCCATGACCACCACTTCCGGCCCAGGGATATCGCTGATGGCCGAGTTCGTCGGTCTGGGCTACTACGCCGAGATCCCAGGGGTCTTCGTCGACATTCAGCGGGTGGGACCGTCGACCGGCCTGCCCACCCGGACCATGCAGGGCGACATCAGCTTCGCCTACACGCTGTCCCACGGCGACACGCGTCACCCGGTACTGCTCCCCGGAACCGTCCTCGAGTGCTACCAATTCCTGGGGCAGGCCTTCGACCTGGCGGAGCAGTTGCAGACGCCGGTCTTCGTCCTCTCCGACTTGGACTTGGGGATGAATCTCTGGATGACAGATCCCCTCCCTTATCCGGAGGAGGCGTTCGACCGGGGCAAGGTGCTGCACAAGGAGCAGCTGGATCAGATGGCGCGCTTTGAGCGCTACCGCGATGTGGACGGCGACGGGGTGCCGTGGCGGACGGTGCCCGGGACGGAACACCCCCTGGCGGCGTACTTCACCCGAGGGTCCGGGCACGATGAGGCCGCCCGCTACACGGAGAGCGAGGAGACATACACCAGAGTCATGGACCGCCTGGCCCGCAAGTTGGAGACAGGGCGACAGAAGCTTCCGGCCCCGATAGTCGACGGCGAGTCAGCCGAGGTGGGCATCATCGCCTATGGCAGTTCGCACCATGCGGTGGTGGAGGCTCGGGACATCCTGGATGCCGCGGGTCTGCCGACTGACTACCTGCGGATGCGAGCCCTGCCAACTGCTCCGGCGGTCTCCGACTTCGTATCCCATCACGCGAGGGTCTATGTGGTGGACCAGAACCGCGATGGCCAGATGCACCAGATCCTGCAGATCGAACTGGGAGCTCAGCTGGCAGCGCGGCTGCGGTCGGTCCGCCACTACGACGGCCTGCCGCTGTTCGCCGCCGACCTGGTCGAGGCGATCCAAGCGCAGGAGACCACCACCCCGGGGTTGGTTCCGCGCGCAGTTGCCGTGGGAGCCGCCACCTGATGGCCGCCGTCACAGTCAAGACCAATCGCCTCGGGCTGAGCCGCGACGACTACAAGGGGTTGGCCACCACCCTCTGTGCTGGATGCGGCCACAACTCGATCACGAACCACATCGTCAAGGCGCTGTACGACCACGGGGTGGACCCGTACCGACTGGCGAAGATGAGCGGGATCGGCTGCTCCTCCAAGGCGACCGCCTACTTCGTGGAGCGCGCCCACGCCTTCAACGCCGTCCACGGCAGGATGCCAGCCGTCACCACCGGCGCCGCCGTCGCCGATCGCGAGCTGCTGTTTCTCGGCATCAGCGGCGATGGCGATACGGCGAGCATCGGGCTGGGCCAGTTCTGCCATCTCTTGCGCCGCAATGTCGACTGCACGTACGTCGTCGAAAACAACGGCGTCTACGGCCTGACCAAAGGGCAGTTCTCGGCCACCGCTGACCCCGGATCGGTTCAGCGGAAGGGCGCGGTGAACCAGCTTGAGACCATCGATATCGCGGGCCTGGCTGTGCAATTGGGGGCTTCCTTTGTGGCCCGCAGTTTCTCTGGAGACGGCGCCCAGTTGGTGCCCCTTTTGCGGGCGGCTCTATCCCACCGCGGAACCGCTGTCCTCGACGTGATCAGCCCCTGCGTGACCTTCAACGACCACGAGGGCTCGACCAAGAGCTACCAGTACGTCAAGGAGCACGAGCTCATCCTGCAGGAACTCGACTTCATCCCTCAGCAGAGAGAGGTCGAGGTGAACTACGAGGAGGGCACTGCGACGGAGGTCGAATTGCACGACGGATCCCATTTACGCCTGCGCAAACTGGGCCGCGAGCATGATCCCCAGGACCGGCTGGCCGCTCTCCGCGTTATCGATGAGGCCCGGCAGTCAGGGGAAGTAGTGACCGGGTTGCTGTATGTCAACCCCGACTACCCCGACCTCAGCACCGCGGAAAATCTGCCGCAGACTCCCCTCCGAGATCTCGGAGAGCAGGAACTGCGACTCACACCTGACCAGTTCGCGGCGCTCCTTCAAGAGTGGAGCTGAAAAGACATCCAACTGAGGAGCGGCACCTCGGCTCGCAGTGCTGCACCGTTCACTTCCCGGCGGAGCGCGCTGGCAATTGACGCGACCAGGTTCAGGCAGAGTCGGCCGTTACCAATGACTTGTGCTGGTCCACCCCCGTGATCGGCGATCACCGACGGGAAGATGATCGGTGACCCACTCCACCCAACAAGGCCTCGACGCGTTCGTCCTCTCTTCGGGTGCACCAGGTGCCGTGCTCGCATGGAGCCGCCGTGGAGAGCCAGCGACGACGGTGGCGGCGGGTGTGAGTTCCCCTCACAGCACAGACGCTATGACCACCGGCGCGTCGTTCCTCATAGCCAGTGTAACCAAAGTCTTTACCGAAGTCCTCGCGCTGCGCTTCGTCGAGCGGGGACAGCTGGGACTCGACGAGCCCATCGGTGCAGTCCTTCCCGACTGGCCCGACGGGGAGCGCATCACGGTGCGTCAAGGGCTCGCTCACGAGTGGCCCGGGGGGCCCGTCGATGACGACGAAGGCAGCGGCTCCGGACCCTTTGTTGCTGCCCAGTTGGGGCTTCCGCTCGCCAACCTGAGCCGGAACTTCACCTGGGAGGAAACCCTGGCCTGGGTGAGAGACAGGCCGCTGCAATGCGGACCGGGCACGGTGGGTGTTGCTACGGCAACGTGAACACTCCGCTGTTGGCGCGCCTCTGTGAAGTTGTGGGCGGCCAGCCGATGCCCGGGCGCTTCGTCATGAGGTGCTGGATCCGTTAGGGCTGCGCCATACCTGGTACCCACCAGATGAGCGCCGTGACGTCCTTCCGGTACCGGGGCGCTTCTCTCTGAACGGCGACGACGATCTCGACACCGCGGGTTTCCCCGCCACGGCGATAGCGAGCCTGGCCGGTCGTGCCGGCGCCTTGGTATCGAATGCGGCTGGTCTAATGACGTTCGGCGGCGCGGCGCTGCGGGAGCACCGGCTCCTCCGGGCCGCCACTGCGCAAGCCGCCTTCAGCATCAACCGCTAGGGCACCGGTCCCGGAGTGCTGGGGGTTATTCGCACTGCTCCTAGCGAGATCCCATTTTGCTTTCTCGTGGGGGTGCCGTGACTGCGCCCAGGTCGTTGGCTATCGAGGATGTGGTCAGTTCCCGGGAGATAGTACGAAGCTAATTTACCTCCCGAGCTCTGACACTCTCATGGTGCTCTTGGTCAACATGATCGGCCCCCGGGTGAAGGGTTGTTTCTTGAGAAGATGCTGACCCTCCTGACGAGAGACGGCGGTACGGCAACTCCGTAGCGGCAAGCAGGGCTTGTACTTGTCCTTGCTTACGGGTGTTGGCGCTGGACAAGTCGGAGCCAGCTGCCGGGCGGCGATCATGCCCTTCTAAGTGATGTCTCAGGTTCCGACTCGGTCCATTGCCTAGGCTCTGGGTGCGAAGACATCAATCACACGGCGGTATCCGCATCCGCCGGATCTAGGAGGTACATCGTGGGAATGTTCATGAAACGGAGTGTGGCCATAGCGGCAGGAGCAATATGCGCAACCGCCGGTGGCTTGATCGGGGTATCCGCCGCAGGAACCCCCACTCCCGACGCCCCGGCATCACCAAGTGCCGGGTCGGCCCTTCGTCCGCTGCGCGCTCCCCGTCTGGCAGGCGCAGTGGTCTCGGATAGCTCCAGCGGAGGTGCGCTGGGAGCTGGGCAGCTGGTGCTGACCGAGCCGGACGGGACTCAAGTGACCCTGAATATCGCCGGTCGAACCAAGGCCTTGAAGTATCAGGGATTCGGGGTGAAGCCTACGTCGGAAAGCCCTATTGCCATCCCAATCGGTGAAATCGTGGTAGTAGCCGCTCGGAAGTACAAGGGAAACCCGGTAGCGGTACGAATCCTAGATTTGGGGTTCCAGGCGGCGAGTTGAGACTCCGCTAACAGGATCGTTCGACAGCAGCTCTTCCCCTGGGGCGGGTGGACAGGGAACCGGTTCAGCTCCCCTTGGGCGGGGGGAGTTCAGACGTAGCCATACCCGTCGGGCAGGGGTCGAGGCGGCGGCGGCCCGACGTAGATCGCCGACGGCCGGATCAGCCGGTTGTGCGACGCCTGCTCGCAGATGGCCGCGGTCCAACCCACGGTGCGACTGCTGGCAAAGGTCGGCGTGAACATGTCCCTGGGGATACCCGCGGTATTCATCACCACTCCCGCATAGAACTCGACGTTGGTGTACAGCCGACGACCCGGCTTTAGTTCATTCAGCACTTGGAGCGCGGTCTGCTCCACGAGCTCGGCGAACTTCGCCTGCTCACCGCCGAGCTCGAGCGCGACTTCACGCAGCAGAGTGGATCTGGGATCATCAGTCTTGTACACCCGGTGGCCAAAACCCATCAGCCTTTCGCCGGACATGACCTTCTCTCTGAGGTAGTCATAGGCGCGATCCTCAGTCCCAATTTCATCGAGTGTATGCAGTGCCCGGGACGGTGCTCCCCCATGCAAGGGCCCTGACAATGCGCCGATTGCCCCGACCAAGGCAGATCCTAAATCTGCCCCGGTCGACGCGATCACGCGGGCCGTGAAAGTCGACGCATTAAACCCATGGTCCATGGTCAGAATCAAGTACTTTTCGACAGCCCGAGCCTGCTCGTCGACCGGTCGTTTTCCGGTCAGCATCTGAAGGTACGACGCCGCATAATCCAAGTCTGGATCTGCTGGCACCGGCGCCAATCCCTGATGTGCCCGGTACAGCCCAGTCAAGAGCACGGGAACCAAGGCGGTCATGCGTACCGCTTGCTGCCGCACCTCTTCAGCGGAGATGTCCATGGTCGGTTGTAGGCCGATCGCGCTCGCCACCAGGGAAACGGCGGTGCGCAGTGCGTCGAGGGGTACGAACGGATCGATTTCGGCAATCTCAGGCAGCAACTTGAGCACCTGCTCGGGCAGTGCCCGGAGCTGAGCGGTCTCCGCGCGGAATCTCTTGGTCTGATCTGGGTTCGGTAGCTCGCCATGAATGAGGAGATGCCACACCTGCTCGAAGGAGCACTCGCGGGCTAGGACGGTGGCGTTGTAGCCTCGGTAGTGGAAGAAGCCCTCTTCGCCACGCACATCGCCGATGGTTGTCTCGGCGACGGCTACCCCCTCCAGTCCGGCTGGAGCTAGGACGGGTTGCTTCGCCTTTACGTCTTCATCCGCGTTAGTCACTCGGCTCTCCAGTAAGTCATTCAGACATGGTCGCCTAGGTGCGGTGAAGAGCCTGCGGATGGCGGCTCGGCGCCCTCGGTTTTGGCGGCAGAATAGAAGAGAACGATCCAGGCGATCAGCGATCCGCCTGCGATCAGCGCCAACATGATGAGAACGACCGCGATCTGACCAGCTGTGGTCATAAATGACCCCTCCGTGTACACCTCGTATTCTAGTGATTCGGACCACTTCGCATCTCCCCAATCGACGCGCGCCGCAGCGGCTTGGGCCGCACTCGGGCCGTGGCTAGTCCCGCCCCGTCCGAGGCCCTACCAAGGGACCCAAATTTGGTGCCGCCTTGAGCTCCCCGACGATGGATCCTCGCCGCGCTCAGCTAGCCCTCTGGGGACTGGTTGGGGCGACCGTGGCCGACTCTCTCGGAGCTACCATGATCCTGCCCATCTTGCCCCTGTTCGTGCGCCACGAGGGCGCGTCGTATGCCGAGGTCGGGGTGGTGACCGCGGTCTTCTGGGCGGCTGGACTTGCGGTCAGGTACCCGGTCGGCAAGCTGTCCGACCGCATCGGCCGCAAGGGACCAATCCTGGTCTCGCAGCTGATCTACGCAGCGGCCACGGCGGCCTTCGCCGTTTCACCTTCTCCGGTTTGGTTCATCGTGCTCCGAGCCGTCCAGGGCGCCGCATCGGGGGCCGTGACCGTGCTCGCCCTGGCCGCGGTCGCCGACTTCGTCCCGGCCGAGCGGCGCGGCCGCGCGTACGGATCGCTGACCGGGGCCAACATGGCGGGTACCGTAGTCGGCCCCCTCATCGGGGCAGCTCTCTTCCAGGTATCTCTGGCGGCGACCTTCCTGGCCTCGGCCTTTGCCGCCCTGGTCGTCGCCGTGGTGATCCTGGTCACCCTCCCGGCCGTCGCTCCAGTTCACTTCGAAACCGAGTCCGAACGCTCCCCCCTGGCACTCTGGCGTGATCCGATCATCCTTGGCGTGACCATCGCTTCCACCGCGGTCGGGCTCCTGATCGGGATGTACGACACGGTTTGGAGCCTGCTGATGCACGTCCGTCACGCCACGGATCTTGAGATCGGGCTCTCGTTCACCCTTTTTGCTCTGCCATTCACCATCGGCTCATGGCCCGCGGGCTGGCTGGCTGATCACTTCGACAACCGCTGGCTGATTGGGGCCAGCTGTCTGGCCTCCGGGTGCTTCGCCATCGTCTACCCTTTCCTCCCCAACCCCGCCTGGCTGATTGGTCTCGGTGTGTTTGAGGGAATATTCACTGTCACCGGCGCGCCGGCCCGCCTGGCCATGCTCTCCCGCCAGGTTCCGGCCGGCCAGATGGGACGCGTTCAGGGTCTCTATGGGTCGGCTCAGGTTGGCGCGGCAGCACTGGCGTCGCTGGTGGCTGGATCGCTGTTCGGCGACGGCATCGCGCTTCCGTTCATCGGCACTGCGTTGGCGATGTGGCTGGCGGCGGTGGTGTTGGTTCCACTATGGCGCGGTGTGGACGGCCGCCCCGTAGCCCGTCATTCCGGTGTGGTCGAATCAGGCTTGCCCGGGAATCCCTGAGCCAACCCAAAAAGTAGAGCCCGGGCCCCATGGGCCCGAGCTCTACCACTCCCTGTCTACGGTCTAGTTGGTCGGGAGGATCACTCGCTTCGCCGTCGCGTTGAGCACGTCCGCGAATGACGTGTACAGCGCAGCAATAGCGGTTACGATGCCCAAATACCCACCGATGTGGCCGAGCGTAGTGCCGTCACCGAACCAAGCCCAGGTGCCCGCGGCGAGGAACAGGAAGGTGAGTGTCAACAGAAAGAACACCACCTGTACCGCCCGTGTGCCATGTAGTGAGGCGAGGAACATGTAGCCGGTGAAAATGAACCACGCGAACAGATAGAGGCCCACGATTGGTCCGATCGCTGAGGGAGTGACCCCCTTCAGGAAGACGTCCACCAGCAAGTAATAGCTCCACCAGAACGCGCCGTATGACGAGAATGCGGTAGCCGCAAAGGTGTTGCCCCGCTTGAAGGCCCACATGCCGGCGAGAAACTGTGCAGTACCGCCGTAGGCGGCGGCCATTGGCAGCACCGCCAGTGTCGCTCCGGCGGAGATGATGCCCGCGTTGATGACGGACAACATCAGCGTCGTGAGCCCGAATCCGGCCAGCCCTAGGGGCGCCGGATCGGCGATCGGGTTGGGCGCCTCAGCCGTGTGCATGACCGGCTGAGGTGCTCCGGGATTGTTATTAGCCATGGATTTTTGTCACCCCTCCTTGAGGTGTTCTGAAAATTTCGTGAGTCACGAAGAGAGCAGCGTGGTGGATGCTAGTTCTCCTTTCCCTCCTCTGTTACTGCCCGGCTGCGCAACTCCTCCACCACCGCGGGGTCGGCCAGGGTGGTGACGTCGCCGAGGGGCCGGTTCTCTGCCACGTCTCGCAGCAAGCGACGCATGATCTTCCCGGACCGAGTCATTGGGAGCTCGGGGGTGAAGACGATATTCGCCGGCATCGCGATCTTGCCGATCTTCTTGCCGACGTGATTGCGCAATTCCGCCAAAAGTTCCACCGAGCCTTCCTGGCCCGCTTTCAAGGTGACGAAGGCCACGATCGCCTGTCCGGTCTGGGCATCGTTGCGGGCACAGACCGCCGCCTGGGCGACCGCAGGATGATCGACCAGAGCGCTCTCCACCTCGGTGGTGGAGATGCGGTGTGCAGAGATGTTCATCACATCATCGATGCGACCCATCAGCCAGTAGTCGCCGTCGGTGTCCTTGCGAGCACCATCGCCCACGAAGTAGGTGTCCTTGAAGCGATTCCAGTAGGTGTCTTCATACCGCTGGGGGTCCTTGTAGATCCCGCGCAGCATGGCCGGCCACGGCTTGCGGATGACCAGGTAGCCTCCCTGTCCGGGCGGGACTTCCTGACCTTGCTCGTCGTAAACCGCCGCGTCGATGGTGGGGAACGGTTTGGTCGCGGACCCCGGCTTCAGGGTGGTGAGTCCGGGAAGAGGGGTGATCAGGATCATCCCGGTTTCCGTCTGCCACCAGGTGTCGACCACCGGAGTCTTGCCCAGGCCCACGTTCTCGCGGTACCAGAGCCACGCCTCAGGGTTGATCGGTTCGCCGACCGTTCCCAACAGCCTAAGGCTGGTCAGGTCGTGCTTCTGGGCGTACTGAGGCCCCCACTTCATGTGGGTGCGGATGGTGGTGGGAGCGGTGTATAGAACCTCTACCTTGTAGCGCTCCACGATCTCCCACCAGCGCTCCTCATTGGGGAAGTTGGGAATCCCCTCATAGATCACGCTGGTGGTCGCATTGGCCAGCGGGCCGAAGAGAATGTAGCTGTGCCCGGTGACCCAACCAATGTCCGCGGCACACCAGTAAACCGTCTCCGGCTTTATGTCAAAGATGTAGTAATGGGTGGTAGCGACTCCCACCAGGTACCCGGCGGTGGTGTGCACGATGCCCTTGGGTTTGGCGGTGGTGCCGCTGGTGTAGAGCAGGTAGAGCAGATCCTCGGAGTCCATCGGCTCGCAGGGACAGGTGGCCGGGTCGTTGCTCTGATCCTTGATCATCTCGTCGACGTAGATATCGCGACCGGCCTGCATGTTGGCGTCACCTCCGGTACGGCGGGAGACCACCACCCGCTTGATGGAGGGGGTGATCGCGACGGCGGCATCCGAGTTGGCCTTCAGCGGCACCTTGCCACCTTTGCGCCAGCCCTCGTCTTGGGTGATCAGGAGCTCGCACTCCATATCGTTCAGCCGTCCTGATAGGGCCTCTGCGCTGAAGCCCCCGAACACGACAGTGAACGGCGCCCCGATCCGAGTACAGGCCAGCATCGCCACCGGCAGGTCCATGCACATGCCCATGTAGATGCCGATCGGGGTGCCCTTCTTGACCCCCAGCTTCTTCAGCCCGTTGGCGAACAGGACCACGTCCTTCTGCAGGTCGGCGTAGGTTACGGTCCGCTTCTCACCGGGCTCGCCTTCCCAGTAGTAGGCCACCTTGGCGCCGAGCCCATTCTCGACGTGCCGGTCCACACAGTTGTAGCAGACGTTGAGTTGGCCGCCCAGATACCACTTGGCGTAGGGCGGGTTCCACTCGTACAGCTTGTCGAAGGGCTTGAACCAGGTGACCCGCTGGCGCCCTTCCTCAGTCCAGAAGTCGTCCAAACTGCGGTCGTAAATCCCAGGCTGCGCATTGGCCTGAGCCGCAAACTCCGGCGGGGGTGGAAACGACCTGCCCTCTTCCTGGAGAGCGTCGATCCGCTTGGCGTCTACGGTCATGTCTCCCTCCTAGCTGCCGAATCAACCCAAGCTGCCGCGGGCACACGAGGATCTCCCGTCGGAGCACTCTCCCGCGGCTCCCTCCTGGCTGCAGGGTAGTGGCGAATTGGACCGAGAGCGAGCACGTCACGGCGAACGGCATAGATTGGCCAGTTGAGTGGCAGAGTTCGGCGGTCGAACGGTCGGGCCGTTGCACCTCACGAGCGGTCAGCGGATGATTCCGCCCATGTCCTGGCTGGCGGTAACCCTGGTGGAGGTAGGTCTGACCACTCTGGCGGCCACCAGCGTGTTCCTGCTCTTGCGCCGGCGCCACCTGGTCTTCAACACGGTCGAGGAGAGGGCCACTTTGAAGACCCTGGCCTTCGCCACCTCGGCGGTCTCGACGCTGCGCCAGGGGCTGAGCTCGAGGACCGCCATCAAGGTGCTCCGCTCCTTGGTCCCTCAGTCGGGCGGCCCGGCTGCTTCGATCTACGACACCCGCAGCCTTCTGGGATTCCAGGCCCGTCCCGGCAGCCGGGCCGATCATCACGCGCGTCACGTTGCCGCGGAGGCTGAGGAGGTGCAGCGGGCGCTCACCTCAGGCCGCACCCAACTGGTGCGCCTCCACACCCACGAGCCGACCTCTCCTTGTCCCTTGCGGGTGGCAGTGGTGGCGCCACTCACGGTCGATGACCAGCCGGTGGCGGCGCTGGTGACCTATCACTCTGCCGAACCAAGTCCGGCCCAGCTCAGCGTGGCCACCGACCTAGCGGACCTCTTGGCGACCCAGCTCCGTCTGCAGCGGGCGGACCAGCAGCAGGCGGCGCTGGTGCGGTCGGAGCTGCGAGCCCTGCGGGCCCAGATCTCACCTCACTTCATCTACAACACCCTGACCACCATCACCAGCTTCGTCAGGACGGACCCCGAGCGGGCCCGGGACCTGCTGACTGAATTTGCCGACTTCAGCCGGCGCGCCTTCCGAGGGCCGGGCCACGAGTTCACCACGCTGGCCGACGAACTGGTCTACGTCAATCAGTACCTCAAGTTCGAGCAGGCACGCTTCGGGGACCGACTCACGGTGCGATATCACATTGACCCCGAGGTCTTGAGCACGGTGGTCCCCGCCCTCTTGGTCCAGCCCCTCGTGGAGAACGCCGTGAAGCACGGGATCGAGCCACGGCTGGGCAAGGGCCAGATCACCATCGAGGCGGATGACCAGGACGACGAGTGCCTGATCGTGGTCCGGGACGACGGTGAGGGATTGGAGCAGTCCCTGGACCTCGCCGAGCACCAGGGAGCTCTGGGGAACATCGACCGGCGCCTGAACCACGTCTTCGGGCCGGCACATGGGTTGGAGATCATTTCCGAGCCTGGCAAGGGGACCTCGGTGAGGGTGCGAATTCCCAAGTACCGGCCGGGCGTGAAGGCCTCCTGATCTGGTGGAACCTCCCTATCGCGCGCTGGTGGTGGACGATGAGGCACCGGCTCGCGGCGAGCTGAAGTACTTGCTCAAACAGTCGCCGCGGGTCAGGGAGGTACTGGAGGCCGAGGGTGCCAGCCAGTGCATGGATCTGCTCGCCATAGAGCAGATCGACGTCATCTTCCTGGATATCCGGATGCCCGGGATGGACGGGCTTCAGCTCAGCCAGGTAATCTCCCAGCTCCCCACCCCGGTGCCCGTGGTGTTGGTCACTGCCTTCGAGGAGCACGCGGTTGAAGCCTTTCAGCTCGCCGCCTTCGATTATCTTTTGAAGCCGGTCAGAGTGGATCGGCTCACTCTGACCCTGGAACGGCTGGTCCTGGCCTCCCGCGACGCTGCAGCCCGCCTGCGGAGGGAGGCCAGCCCCGACCCCAGTGCGCTGGAGGACCGGCTTGCGGTAACCCACCGGGGCCAGATCCTGCTCATCCCCGTGGAGGACATCCGACTTGCCGAAGTGGACGGCGACCGGGTGGCAGTCATCACCCACGAAGGCAGATACATCGCCCGGCTGAGGCTGCACGACCTCGAGGAGCGGCTCTCCCGTCAGGGCTTCATGCGAGTGCACCGCCACTACATCGTCAATCTCCGCCACGTCACCAACGTCGAATGCTTCTTCAACAGCACGTACCTGCTCCGGATCCAAGGGGTGAGCGACCTCCCCGTTCCGGTCTCCCGGCGACACGGCCCCCAGCTCCGGTTGGCCCTCGGCCTCTGAGGCGCTGTGTCGCAGCAGCTTCCGGGAGCCCCGGAGGGAGAGGCAGAGAACTCCGCTTCCACCGGCCTGCTGGAGTTCGAAGAGCAGACGGAGGTTGGCGAGCTCTACCTGAAGGCGCTGATGCGGCGCCAAGGTCGGCTCAGCCTGGGGGTGGCACTGGTGTTCATCGGCTTTCTCTTGGTCCAACCGATGCTCGCCTGGTGGTGGCCGGGTTGGGGTGCCCTCCGGATCTTTGGAATCCCGGTCTCCTGGCTGGTCCTGGGGGTGGCGTCGTACCCACTCCTGATCTGGCTGGGCTCGATCTACGTCCGTCGGGCCGAGGAGGTGGATGACGAGTTCACCGACCTGCTGAGCTGAGAGAGAGCCCTTGACCAGTTCCACCGCCGCGGTCCTGGGCCTGGTGGCGATGGCGGTGGTGAGCCTGGGGGCGGGCCTGTTCGCCAGACGCTGGGCCAGGACCACTTCCGACTTCATGGTGGCGGCCAGGGCCGTCCCCCCTCGAGTCAACGCCGCCGCGATCAGCGGCGAGTACCTTAGCGCCGCCTCCTTCCTCGGGATCGCTGGCCTGGTGATGCAGTTCGGCTACGACGTGCTCTGGTACCCCGTCTGCTACGCCGGCGGCTACCTGCTGCTGCTGCTCTTCATCGCCGGCCCGCTGCGCCGATTCGGGGCCTACACGATCCCCGACTTCGCCGAGGGACGCTTCGACAGCCCGCGCTTCCGGCGCCTGGCGGTGATCCTGGTCCTGATCATCGGCTTCTTCTATGCCCTGCCCCAGATGAAGGCGGCGGGGCTCACCGTGCAGACCGCCTCCGGCCTGCCGTACGGAGTCGGCATCGGGATCGTGGCCGTGGTGGTGGTGGCGGGCGTGGTGGGTGGCGGCATGCGGGGGATCACCTTCGTGCAGAGCCTGCAGTTCGCGGTCAAGCTCTTCGCGATCTCGGTTCCGGCCTTTCTTCTGCTGATCCACTTCTCAGGCACCGGGGTGCCCTTCGCCAGGGGGGCCGGGGGGCTGGAGCGCTTGACCACGACAACCCGGTTCCAGGTGACCCCGGGCGAGCTCTGGCAGATTCCCGGAAACACCGAGGCTCACGTGGCGCATCCCACCTCCTTTGGATGGCAGAAGCAGAAAACGGCGGCGAGCACCGGCGCTCCGTCGGCCGGCTTCGAGGGAGGGACCTCTCCGACTGTGACCGTGAACCACAGCCATGACCACCTCCGGCGTCTGGAGGGAGCCGGTCAGTTGCCCCGGGGCGCGATCACCTGGCGATCGACCGACACGGTGACCATCGTCCGCGGGCAACCAGCCCCGTTTGGGAGCGAGACCCCGGCCAGCACCACCGCCTCGTGGATCGCTCCCTTCGGGCCGCTCGCCGGCGGCACCGGTCATCCTCTCCTCTTCACCTACTCCCTGATCTTGGCCATCCTGCTGGGCACGATCGGATTGCCGCACATCCTGGTCCGCTTCTACACCAACCCGGACGCCAAGGCCTCCCGCCGGACGGCGCTGCTGGTGCTGGTGCTGCTGGGCAGCTTCTACATCTGGCCTCCTGTCCTGGGCGCCCTGGGGAGGTCCTACGACCCCAGTCTGTACGGGACTAATCTCACTGATGCGGTGGTGCTGATCCTGCCGTCCCAGCTGGGTGCCGGGTGGCTGGGCCAGATCCTCTCCGCGGTCGTGGCCGCGGGTGCGTTCGCCGCCTTCAGTTCGACTCTGAGCGGCCTCCTGGTGTCCCTGGGGGGAGCCCTCGGCCACGATGTCTACGGGCGCTGGCTCCGGCCCTCTGCTGGGCCCACAGCCCGGCGCCGTGCCTTCCAGCTGAGCGCGCTCGGCGCCGGGCTGGCCGCCGCCGCCTTGGGGCTGCTGGTGGAGCAGTTCGACATCAGCGTCCTGGTGGGCTGGGCCTTCGCCATCGCGGCCAGCTCATTCTTCCCGCTGCTGGTGCTGGGGATCTGGTGGCGGCGGCTGACCACCCTAGGCGCGTCGGTGGGGGTGGCGTTGGGAGGAGGCATCGCGACCTGCTCGATCATCACCACCATGGTGGCCACCGTCTCCTCACCTCTGGCTGCCTTTCTGGCCCAGCACTCGAGCCTGGCAGTGATCCTGGCCCAGCCGGCCATCGTCACGGTTCCCCTGGCCTTCGGCTGCATGGTCGGCATCTCCTTGCTGCGCCCGACGCCGCCAGCGGGTGTCTCCGCCAAGATGGTCCAGCTCCACGCCCCGGAGCTTTTGGGCCTGAGAAGGGAGTACATCCCCGATTGAGCTCTGACCAGATAGGTCAGTAGCCCGCCCGAGGATCGGCCAGGTTCAAGAGTGGCTCCCTGGCTAGCCACCGGCTCAGCTGCTCGGTGAAGAGCTGGGAGGTCCTAAGCCCGAGGTGGGAAGAGCTCCAGCTGAGGTGGGGACTGACGTGGGCCCCGGGCGCCGTCCAGAACGGAGACTCCTGCGGCAGGGGCTCCTCCACGAACGTGTCCAGATAGGCGGCCCCGGGCCGGCCCAAGGCCAGCGCCGCCAGGAGCGCTGACTCGTCGACGAGTCCTCCCCGAGCGACGTTCACCACCACGCTCCGTTCGGCGAGCTGGGAGAGCACCCCGGCATCGACGGCCCGCTCCGTGTCGGAGGTGAGAGGTGCCACCAGCACCAGGGCGTCCGCGCCGTGGCAGGCCCGGGCCAGCTCTTGGGGCCCGAAGACCTCAGTCACTCCGGCAGGACTCGGTCGGGAGGGATCCCGCCTGACCCCGACCAGCTGACAGCCGAAGGGGAAGAGGCGGCGCGCCACTTCGCTGCCGATCGCCCCCAGCCCGAAGAGCACCACCCGGAGGTCCCCGAGCTCGCGCAGCGTCAGCTGGACAGATTGCCTCCTCTGCTGCAGCTGCGCCAGCTCCGGGACTCGCTTGAAATGGTGCAGTAGACAGCCCACGACGAACTCCGCGATGGGGATAGCCGTGACCCCCGCCGAATGGGTGAGGATGGTGTTCGGGCGGTCGACGAGGAGAGTTGCCAGCTGATCGATACCCGCGCTGGCGGTGTGCACCCAGCGAACTTCGGGGTGGGTGTCCAGCGCTTCCGATAGCTGATCGCGGGCGACCCCGTCGGTCTCGGCCGGGAAGAGCCTCCAGATCACCTCGAACTTCCCGAGACGGGCCAGATCCTCGGCCGGCTCGGCAAGCACCAGTTCAGCTCGGTCGGCGGGTATCGCCCGGCGAATCAGCTCCAGATCAGGAGGGGGGAACTGGCCCACCACCAGGCAGCGGACCGCCGAAATGGCAGCAGCACTCAACCGGGTACTTCAATCTGGGCCCGGTTGCGCTCGATGACGAACGGATCGATCAGGCCCTCGACCACCTGGCGGTGGGCATGATGGTTGGCGTAGACGAGGTAGTCCTCGGAGGTGGCGAAGTCGACCACGATCGCAAGATCGAAGCCGTTGGGGACCACGCCCAGGTCCTCACCCACGCTCATCGCTCGGATCTCGGGGATCTGGGGCGGCAACGCCTTGAGCCCCTGCACCACCGTGGCCGCGGTTCCCGGTGGGCTGTCCTCCCGAAACCGCATTAGCACCACGTGTCTAACCATGCTTCCCTCCAACTTGACCAGCTCTCCTTTGCCATCATGTTGCCATGGAGCACCCGGCCCTTCCGCTGGTCAGTCCGACCTGGATGCGGGATCACCTCAACGATCCCGACCTCACCATCCTCGATGTGCGCTGGGCCCTGCCCGAAGGCGCGGACCGAGATGGCTATCTGCAGGCGCACCTCCCTGGGGCCTGCTTCATCGATCTGGACCGGGAGCTGGCGGGCCCGCCGGGGATCGAGGGACGGCATCCACTCCCCTCGGCCGAGCGCTTCACTAAGGCGATGCAGCAGGCCGGAGTCTCCCAGGTCGGCCGGGTGGTGGCCTATGACGGTGGCACGGGCGCTGCGGCCCGGGCCTGGTGGCTGCTGCGGGCCGCGGGCCACGCTCGGACGACAGTTCTGGACGGCGGCTTAGCCGGTTGGCTCGCCTCCGGGGGCCCGGTGGAGAGCGGAGAGGTGGCGGCCGAGCCCGGGGATTTTGAGGGCAGCTCCTTTCAGGGCTGGGTCTCCGCGGACGAGACGGCTGAGCTCCTGGCCTCCGGGGCTGCGGTGCTGGACGCCCGGACCAAGGAGCGCTTCGCGGGGGCGCCGTCTCCGTTTGATCCACGACCTGGGCATATCCCGGGAGCTCACAGTCTGCCCTGGATCGTGGCCTACCGCGACGGGCTGGTGATCTCCCCTGAGGAGCTGGCCGCCCGCACCGCCGAGGCCACCGGGGGGCCCGATCCGGCAGTCGCCTACTGCGGGTCGGGGGTCACCGCCTGCGGGCTGATTCTGGCCCTGGAGTCGGCCGGGATCCACGGGGTTAGGCTCTATCCCGGTTCGTGGAGCGAGTGGGCCCAGGATCCAGACCGCCCAGTCGAGATCTAGCCTCGAGCGATTGAGCGCTGGTCAATCCCGCCGGGTGATCTTGTAGGCGGACGCCTGCTGTAGCGGGCGCATCACGATCTGGTCCAGGTTGACGTGGGCTGGCCTGGTCACGGCGAAGACCACCACGTCGGCGACGTCCTCCGCCGTGAGACCAGTCACCCCACGGTAGACGGTGGCCGCTCGCTCGGCGTCGCCGCCGTAGCGATTTAGGGCGAACTCGGTCTGCACCATACCCGGGGAGACCTCAGTGATCCGGATCGGCCGTCCCGACAACTCCAAACGCAGGGTCTGACTGATCGCGTGCACCGCGTGCTTGGCCCCCGTGTACCCGGCTCCGCCCTCGTAGACCTCCAGTCCAGCGGTCGACGAGATGTTGACGATGTGACCCCTGCCGGTTCTCTCCAGGGCCGGGAGCAGGGCCCGAGTCATCTGCATCAGTCCCAGCACATTGACCTCCCACATCCAGCGCCACTGGGCGCTGTCAGCGTTCGCGACCGGGTCAGCGCCCCGCGCGCCGCCGGCGTTATTGATCAGCACCTGTGCCTCACCGGCCTCGGCGCAGAACGCCGCCACGCTCGGCTCATCAGTCACGTCGAGGACCCTGCCCTGCGCCCCCAGCTCGGCCGCGAGCCGCTGGATCGGCTCCTCTCGCCGAGCTCCCAGTAGCAGTCGGAATCCTTCCGCGGCCAGCCGCCGAGCGATGGCCTCGCCGATCCCAGCGCTCGCTCCGGTGACCACCGCCAATGGACGCGCCCTCGCCGCGGCACCTTCCCCAACCAATTCACCCGCCACTTCTCACCTCCGCTTTGAAACCTGACTCAGAGTCCTCATCAGCCTATGCAATCCGCGCCGCCTGAAGCTCACGGTCGAGGCCCGCCGGGTCGGTGGCGGGAAGTCGGCAGGCGAAGTCCCGGCAGACGTAGGCGGTGGGAACTCGCCCGAGCAGCGGCCTCGAGTGCACCAGGGGAGCTCCCTGATCCACCTCCGTGCTCCCCGCGCCAACCCGGCCGACCCCGACCACCATCTGAGGGCGCAGCGCGGAACGCGCCTGGCGCAGCAGGGGCCAGTGCGCAAGAGGCCCGTCGGGTACCAGAAGCGCCAACTCAATCTGACCTGAGTCCAGGATCGCCATCGCGGTTAGGAGGGCGCCAAAGGCAGAGGGAAACTGCGCCACCGCGCTGGTCATGGCCCCCAGGATCTCGGTAGCCCGCTCCAGCCACCGTCCCTCACCGGTAAGCGCGTGCAGCCGCAGGCACAGTTCGGTCATCAAGGAAATCCCGGAGGGCTGGGCCCCGTCCTCGAGGCTCCTGGGGCGGGCTCCCAGGTTGGGGTCGTGGTCGAGGGGGGTGTCGAACCAGCCGGGACCGGCCGGGTCCCGGTACTCCCGCTCGACCCGCTGAGCCAGCTCCAGGGCCAGATCAAACCAGCGGGCCTCGCCGGTCGATTCATGGAGCGAGACGGCGGCCAATCCCATGCCGGCGAGATCGTCCAGGGTGGCCACGAAGCGGGCGCGCGCGCCGTCGAAGAGGTGCTGGAGCTGGCCGTCGGCCGTGGCCTGGTTCAGGACCGCATGGGCGCACCTGAGGGCGGCGTCCAGGTAGAGGGTCTCGCCGGTTCCGACCGCCAGTTCGGAGAGAGCGGAGATCGCCAGCGCGTTCCAGCCCACGATCAGTTTGTCGTCGCGGGCAGGCGCCGTCCGGAGAGAGCGCGCCTGGAGGAGCTCCTGCACCATTTCTGCTCGGGCGAGCTGCAGCTCGGCTGCCGAGAGGTTGAGTTCAGCAGCTAGTGTCTCCAGCTCCCGTCCCCCGCGCAGCACCGTAGCGCCCTGCTCGGTCCGGGCGTCCCCCGCTCCACCGAAGAGTCGCTCGGCCAGCGCTAGCCGCTCCTCGCCGAGCACAGCTTCGAACTGCCCACTGGTCCAGCTGTAGTAGGCCCCCTCGCCCGCCTGGGTGTCAGCATCCAGGCTGGCCGCGAACCCGCCCTGCGGCAGCTCCAACTGCTGGATCAGGAAGCCAGCCGTCCGACGAGCGAGGTCGAGATGCCGCGGATCGGCGTGAGCCTGCCAGCTGCGCAGGTAGAGCCGCACCAACTGGGCGTTGTCATAGAGCATCTTCTCGAAGTGGGGGACCGCCCAGTGACCGTCAACGCTGTAGCGGTGGAAGCCCTCGCCCAGCTGGTCTCGAATCCCTCCCTGGGCCATGGCGTCGAGGGTGCGGCGGACCACCTCTCCCGCCGCCGCGCTGCCGTTCAGCACCTCCCTGGTCAGGAGAAAGTCCAAAGCCGCGCACTGGGGGAACTTCGGCGCCCCCCCGAAACCGCCGTACTCGGGGTCGGCGCTTTGGACCAGCCTGGTTTCGGCGGCGTCCAGAACCAGGGACACCGCCCGAGTGCTGAGCGCCGGGGAGACCAGCGGAGCGGGCTGGAGCGCCGCACTCAGCCGCTCGGCACTCTCAACCACCTCTTCGTACCGGTCCCGATAGGCGGCCGCCAGAGACTCCATGACCCGGCGAAATCCCGGCAGCCCCGGGCGGTCCTCCGGCGGGAAGTAGGTTCCGGCGAAGAATGGTCGGCCGTCCGGTAGGAGGAACACGGTCATCGGCCAGCCTCCGCCCCCGGTCAGCGCCTGGAGGGCGTCCATGTAAACCCGGTCGACATCAGGCCGCTCCTCGCGATCGACCTTGATGTTGATGAACAGCCGGTTCTGGAGCTCGGCCAGAACCGGGTCCTCGAAGCTCTCGTGGGCCATGACGTGGCACCAGTGGCAGGCGGAGTACCCGACACTGAGCAGGATCGGGCGGTTCTCCTCTCGGGCTCTCTCGAACGCCTCCGGTCCCCAGGGATACCAGTCCACCGGATTGTCCTGATGCTGGCGCAGGTAGGGGCTGGTCTCCTCCCCCAGGCGGTTCACCAAGGGAACGTACTACCAGCGCCTGAACCGGGGCACTTCTGGACGGCTGCGACAATCGATCCATGGCCCCAGCGAGATCCGATCCGAAGGCCGTTCTCCCTCCCCTGGGGCTGCGGCTCGGCCTGAACTCCGTTGCCACGGCGGTCCAGGCCCTGGGTCAACACCGGTATCAGATCGCCGATCGGATCGGGAACGCCACCTTCGCTCTGCAACCGGCGCTGCGGAGAGCCGCGATCCGCAACTACCGGGCCGTCTTCCCGGAGCTCACCGCCAAGGAGGCGCGCCGGCTGGCAGCCCGCAGCTTCCGGGAGTACGCGCGCACCGCCATCGACTTCCTCTACTTCCAACGCCTGGCCCGGACCCGGGTGCTGTCGGAGATGCGGGTGTTCGGGTATGAGACCTACATGCAAGGCCGGCAACTCGAGGGAGAGCCGGGAATCATCGTGGTCTTCCACCACGGCAGCTGGGACGCACCGGGGGCGTTGGCGACCGCCAAGGGGATCCATCTCACCTCGGTCATGGACGACGAGGGCAACGCCGCGCTGGCGAATCTGGTCATCTGGGCTCGGGCGGAGATCGGGGTGGAGGTGGTGCTGGCCTCGCGATCACCGCGAACCCTGCTGCAGCGACTGCGCGCCGGGGACTGGGTGGCCCTGGTGATCGATATCCCCGGAGAGACCCCATCTGTCGAGGTTGAATTTCTCGGTCACAAAACCCACTTCTCGGCGGCCCCGGGAATCCTCGCGGCCCACACGGGTGCTCCGCTGGTTCCCGCCATCAGCGTGCGGACACCCAACGGCGGCTACCTGGTGGAGCTCTTTCCGCCTGTGACGGTCGCACCGGACACGGACCCTGCCGAGGCACTCCGCCAGGTGCTCCCGGTTTTCGAGGCGGCCGTGCGGCGCTGGCCCGAACAGTGGTTTCCCTTCCGCCAGGACCTGTTCCCTGACCTCCCTGGCAACTAACACGGTCCCGCCGCGACCGCTTCGGGTGGCCTGGTTCGGCCATGCGGTGGGTGCCCGCGCGGACGGACTGACCACCTATTCGGCGGATGTCGTGGGTGGGCTTCGGGCCCGGGGCGTCGAGGTCTGGTTCCACCACGCGACCCGGGATGGGCGAATCACCCCGGTCGACGAGGCGCACCGCATTGGCTGGCCGACCTGGCGCTTCAAGACGGTCACCGTGCCCAGATGGGGTTTCCGGTCTCGGGTCACCGGCTGGCTGGCCACCACCCGACCCGACGTCGTCCATGCGTCGCTCAGCTTCACCTTGGCGGACGGGTGGCTGGGCCGCCAAGCTCGCGCCTCGGGGGCAGCGACGGTGGCCACCTTCCATCTCCCGTTCGGCCGGCCAGGCTCGGGACGGGCGGCAGTGATGCGCGAGCTCCACCGCTTCTGGGCGCCCCGGCTCCGCGCGTATCAGCGAGTCATCGTCTTCTCCGAGGACCACCGGCGTCGGCTGGCCGAGGTGGGAGTCGACCAATCTCGGATCGAGGTGCTTCCGAACGCGGTCGACACGGACCAGTTCTCCCCCGGCACCTCCCCACTCCGGGAGGAGCGGCTCCGCGGAACGGGCCTGGTGGTGGGATATGCCGGACGACTGGACCCGGAAAAGGGGGTCCGCGAGCTCCTCAAGGGATTCCGAACCGCGGACTTAGGCCAGGACGCCAGGTTGCTCATCGCTGGCCGCGGGGTGCTGGAGGGGATGGTGAGGGAGGCGCAGCGGGATCCACGGGTGATCTATCTAGGGCAGCTACTCACCGCCCGGGAGCGCCTCGATTTCTGGCGGGCGGTGGACATCTTCTGTCTCCCCTCCAGCGCCGAAGGCCTGTCGATCGCCCTGCTGGAGGCGATGTCGACTGGCTGCGCGGTCGCCGCCACCGTGGCCGGGGGGTCCTCCTCGGTGGGTGGGGTCGCCACCCAACTCGACCCTGAGTCGCTGAGCGGTTCGATCGCGACCGTGTTGACAGACCTGCAAGCTCGGCCCGAGGAACGGAGGCGGCTTGGTCAAATGGCACGCGAGGAAGCGGTGCATCATCATGGGATGGCCGCCATGTTGGATCGGTTGCAGGCGATTTACGGCGAGTTCCAGGGCCGGCCTGCGGGCGATCTCCGGCCGGCGGAGTGATGCGATGCGACCACATCGCGCTGGCGGCGCGTGACCCCGGCGCGGATGGTCAGATGCCCCGAGATGGAGGAGCGGTTGGTGGCTAGGCTGGGCGCAGAGCCAGGTCGGTACCCCCATAGCGCTCGGCAGGGCGCACGGTCGGTGGCCCAGCCGTAGTGGGACCAAGCCCCAAGACGGCCCTGGTGGTGGACAGTGGCGCCTGCCTACCGCCCGCTTTAGGGGAGTCGCCGTGGGTCAGCGTCGTCCCGATGTCGATCGAGATCGACGGTCAGGTGCTGCGCGATGGCATCGACATCTCCAGCCAGGAGCTTTATGGCCGGCTGGCCGGCACCGGACCGGTCCCCAGCAGCAGCTCCCCGTCGCCGGGTGACTACCTGAAGGTCTTTCGGGCCATTACCAGTGCCGACATCGTCTGTCTCACCATCCCTGAGCGCTACTCGATGATGGGCCGCTCGGCCCGAGTGGCGTCCGAGATGCTGCGCAGTGAGGACTCCGAGAAAAAGATCGAGATCCTCGACACGGGCACGGCCGCCGGCGGGTACACCCTGGTAGCCGAGGCCGCGGCGGCCGCGTGCGCGGCCGGCCTGGAACGAGAGCTGGTGGCTGACCATGTTCGGAAGGTGGCGGCCAGCGCTCGGGTGATCGCGGCCCTTGAGACCATGCGCTACCTGGTCCGGAGCGGCCGGGTGCCGGCGCTGGCCGGCCTGAGCGGGGACCTGCTCCACGTGCGGCCGGTGTTCGCCTTCACGGGGGGTGACGTCCGCCGGCTGAGCCTGGTCAGGGGCACCAGGCGCGCCTTGCGCGCGGTCGCGGAGCATCTGCGGGATCAAACGCCTCCGGATACGGAGGTGCGGCTGGCGGTGTTCTGCGGTGACTCCCCGGGCGCGGTGCCCGAGCTGACCCGTCACCTTCAGGAGCTCTTCGGCGAACGGCCCGTGGAGCGGCTCAACCTGACCCCGGTGATCGCACTTCACACCGGACCGGGTCTGATCGGCGCGGCTGCGGTCGACGATATTCCGCTGGAGGGGTGATGGCGGTCGCCTCGATGGCGCCGGGGACCCAACCTCTGGTGATCGTCCTGACCTGGGCCGGAGCATATCTGGTAGGTGGAGTTCCGATCGGCTGGATGGTGGGCAAGCTGGCCGGGGTAGATCTCCGGGAGGTGGGCACCCACAAGATCGGCACCAGCAACCTGTTTCATACCGTCGGCCTGCTGCCGGCCGCCGTGGTCGGTCCGCTGCAGTTTTGCCAGGGCCTGCTACCCGTATTGGTGGCGGTGCTGCTGGGCGGGCCCGCCTGGGTCGCGGCCGGGGCCGGGCTGGCCGCGGTCATCGGAAACGGCTGGCCCATCTACATGCAGTACAACGGCGGGCGGGGGGTCGCCAGCGCGACCGGCGCGGTGGCGCTGTGGTCCTGGGGCGGGATTGCCTTCGTCCTGATCCTGGTGATCATCGGCGGGGCTCTGCGCCGGAGCGCCCTGGGGGTCCTGCTCGCCTACGCGGGCCTGCCGGTGGTGCTCTGGCTGACCAGGGCCTCGCCGGCCTTCGCGATCACCGCGGTCGGAATCGTGATCTGCCTGATCCTCCGCCGCTTCGAGGGATACCGGGTGGGCCGCGCCCGACCCGACGACGCCCCCGACAGCTGGGTTACCCGGCTGCTCTTTGACCGGGTTACGAGCGGGCCGACCGTCGCGATCCAGCCGATAGACTCGGAGTGATGAGCGAGGGCCCAGTCCGCCTCGAGCGCGACTCCATGGGCGAGATGGAGGTCCCCGCCGACGCCTACTACGGGGCGAGCACGCAGCGGGCGGTCGCCAACTTCCCCATCAGCCGGCTCCGCCTGCCCCGGCGGATGATCGCCGCCCTGGGGGACATCAAGCGGGAGGCCGCCCGGGTCAACCTGGAGCTGGGCCTCCTTCCGGCAGAGCTCAGCCGGGCGATCGCCGAGGCCGCCAACGAGGTCAGCCAGGGCCGCTTCGACGACCAGTTCGTGGTCGACATCTTCCAGACCGGCAGTGGCACCTCATCGAACATGAACGCCAACGAGGTGATCTGCAACCGAGCGCTGGAACTGCTGGGGGGAGGTCGGGGCGAGCGCCGCCGGCTCCACCCCAACGACCACGTCAATCTGGGCCAGTCCAGCAACGACGTCTTCCCCTCCGCTATCCATCTGGCGGCCCTCGCCACCCTCCGAGATGAGCTGGTGCCGAGTCTGGGTCAGCTCGAGGGCAGCCTCGCCCGCCAGCGAGATCGGCTGTGGGAGGTGATTAAGACGGGACGCACGCACCTCCAGGACGCCACCCCGATCCGGCTGGGCCAGGAGTTCGAGGGGTACCGCGGCCAGGTGGAGCGGGCCCTGGCTAGGCTGGACCTGGCTAGGCTGCAGCTCGTCGAGCTGGCCCTCGGGGGAACAGCCGTGGGGACCGGGATCGGGACCCACCGAGAATTCGCCCAACGGGTGATCTCCCGACTCGCGCCGCAGTACGACCCGGGGCTGCGGGAGACCGACGACCACTTTCAGGCGCAGAGCACCCTGGACGCCGTGGTGTTCGCCTCGGGAGCGGTCCGGGGGGCGGCGATCGCGCTCCACAAGATCGCCAGCGACTTGCGGCTGCTCAGCTTTGGTCCCCGGGCCGGGGTGGCGGAGCTGCGCCTGCCCGAGGTCCAGCCGGGTTCGTCAATCATGCCGGGCAAGGTCAACCCGGTGATCTGCGAGTCCGCACTGATGGCGGTCGCCCAGGTGCTCGGGGACGACTCCACGGTCGCCTTTTGCGGGTCGACCGGATCTCTGTTGGAGCTGAACGTGATGCTCCCGGTCGCCGCCCACAACCTGCTGGAGGAGATGGAGCTGCTGGCTCGGGCGTCGGCCAACCTGGCCCGCCAGGCGGTGGACGGGCTACTTGCCACCACCCGCGGGCCGGAGCTGCTAGAGCAGGGGCTGGCGATCTGCACAGCGCTGGTTCCCGCCATCGGCTACGACGCTGCCGCCGCCATCGCCCATGAGGCATACCAGAGCGGCCGGACCGTCCGCGAAGTAGCGCTGGAGCGCTCCGCGATCCCGCCCGAGGAGCTGGACCGGCTGCTGGACCCCAAGCAGATGGTCCAACCCGGGCTGGAGGCGCTGGGGAGCGGCTGATCCCCTCAGTCGGGTTTGAAAATGGTGGTCACGTACCAGTCGCCTTCGACCTTGGCACAGGTGAGCTGGATGGGCAGGCCGAGGGTGGAATGGCCCAACGGCTGACAGTCGTACTCCTTGGCTTTAGGCAAAGGGGAGCAGACCTCGAGGGTGATCGCGACCGTGGCTCGACTTTTGCCCTGGGTCACCAGAGCCAATCCCGGCGCCGCGATGTAGTCGTGCCTGGAAGTAAGGGCCTTGACCACCGCGCTGGCCTGCGACTTCTGGGCCGGGGCGAGATAGCGCCGGACCTCGCCCACGTCGCTGTGCTCCAGGCCGATCAGATAGCCGGCCACCGCACCACCCGAGCTCTCGTGCGAGGGCGTTGGGAGGGGATGAGTGGTCAGCAATCGAATCAGGATCAGCACCACCAGCGCGCCGGAGAGGAGCAGCGTGAAGCGCCGCTGACTCCCGCGCCGTGCGGGACGCAGCACCGGGAGGCCGGGTTGGCTCTCGGGCAGCGACGCCGGATCTTCCGGCGGATCGCTCATCAGACGTGGCCGGGACGCTGGGGCCGCGAGGCTGACCTCGGTCCTTCGAGCGAGCTTCGACAGTCGCGCCGCCGGGTCGAATCTCGGGAGGTCGGAAACCAAACGCCGAGCTCCCGCGTTTTACTGGTTGGGCACGGCGCGAGCACGGTGCCTCCCCACCTGGCCGGGTTGCGACCCTCAACGGTTGACCCTGGGCCCCGCGCCGTGCCCAATCGTCGACTATGGCTGATTTCAAATTTCGGCGGGACTCTGGCCGTGACCGGATGAACCAGCCACGCACCCGGAGACTGAGCCACGGAGCTGGTGCCGATTGGCGCCGGATTGGGGCCGCGCTCGCGCTCGCGGCGGTGGCTGCAGTGGTGATCCTGGCGGTGCCCTTCACTGCCCTGGCCCGCGCCTACGGAGCCTTGCCGAAGGCGGCCGATCTGGGGGGCGACACCCTCATTTACGGCCAGGGCGGGGTCGAGATAGCCGACCTCCACCCGGCCGGGAGCAGCCGGATCCCGGTTCCCCTGAACCAGATCGCGCCGGTGATGCGGCAGGCGGTGGTCGCCATTGAGGACCACAGCTTCTGGTCCGCCCCTAGCTTTGACCTGGCCCGAATCGCCCAGGCCGCCTTCTTCGACGTGGTTCACCACAGCACCGCCCAGGGCGCCAGCACCATTCCCGAGCAGCTGGGCAAGATTCTCTACCTCCACGACGACAAGTCGCTCACCTACAAGGTCAAGGAGATTCTCTACGGCGAGGAGCTGACCGCCAAGCTCTCCCGCTCCCAGGTGCTCGACGAATACCTCAACGACACCTACTTCGGCGAGGGGGCGACGGGGATCGAGGCGGCCTCCTTGACCTACTTCGGAGTTCACGCCTCCCATCTGAACGCCAACCAGGCCTCGCTCTTGGCTGGCCTCCTGCCTGAGCCCAGCTATCTCGACCCCTTCCTCAACCTGGCGGCGGCCCGGCAGCGCCAGCAGCTGGTGGTGGCGGCGATGCGGCGCCAGGGAGACCTGACCGCGCGCAAGGCCACCGCGATCTTGGCCAAAGCACCCCCGCTGGCGGCGGAAGGTGGGAACTCCCTCGACCTCGCCCCTTACTTCGTGGACGCGGTCGAGGGCTGGCTCCAGAGCCGGTACGGCAGCGGCTACCAGACGCTCGGCCTGCGGGTTCAGACCAGCCTCAACGTCACCCTCAATAACGAGGCTCAGCAACTCGTGACGCAGACCGTCGCCGACGGGGCGGCCCAGCACATGACCGACGGTGCCCTGGTGGCCGAGGATCCCAAGACCGGAGACGTTCTGGCCTGGGTCGGGGGTCCCGGGGCCAGCGCACCCGGAGGGGAGATCGACATGGCTGCCACCCCGCGGCAGCCGGGCTCCGAGTTCAAGCTCTTCAACTACCCGACTGCGATCGCCAACCGCGAAATCACCATGACCACCCCGATCTTGGATGCGCCCCTGACTTTGAGCGCGGGCGGCGCGGGCGGCGGTCCGTACACGGTTGTCGACTACGAAGGCCGGTACGCGGGAGTGGTCCAGGCTCAGGTCGCGCTGGGCAACTCGCTCAACGTGCCGGCGGTCCGAGTCGAACTGAAGGTGGGGATTCCCAACCTCCTGGCCACCGCCAGAAACATGGGGGTCACCACCCTGACCCAACCCGACTCCGACTACGGCGACAGCCTCACGCTGGGGGCTTACCCGGTGCCCCTCTGGGAGATGACCCAGGCTGGAGCCGCCTACGCGACCGAGGGGGTGCTTCATCCGACGACCTTCGTGCTGCAGGTAGCCAATGACCAGGGGAAGGTCATATTCCAGGCGAATCCCTCTCCCCGCCGGGTGCTCTCGACCCAGGTGAGCTACATCATGAACACGATCCTTTCGCGCAACAGCAACCGGCTGCTGGCCTTCGGCTCCGACACTCCCCTGGTCGTCTCCGGACACACCGTGGCCATCAAGACCGGCACCTCGACGGACTACCGGGACAACACCGCGGTTGGCTGGACTCCAAACCTGGTCGTGGGCGACTGGGTGGGCAATGCCGACGACTCGCCGATGTACGGCGGCGGAGTCAACGGCATCACCGGCTGCGCCACCCTCTGGCACGACTTCATCGTCGACGCCTTGGCGACCACCCCCAACAGCTGGTACACCCAGCCCAGCGGCCTGACCACCAAGGTGATCGACGGCGAGACGGACTACTACCTCAGTGGGAGCGGCCCCTCCACCAGCGTTCTGGGCGGAGGTACGGTCACCCCCTCGCCGAGCCCCAGCGCCACTCCGTCCGCGTCTCCCTCTGCCAGCCCATCGGCCAGCCCGAGCCCCCTCCCCAGCCCCACCGGCGTCCCCGACCCAGCTCCCTGATCTCAGACCGACCCGGCAGCTGCCTCAGCTCGCGCCAGGACCAATTCCCGATTGGGCTTGACCTGGCGCATCGGCCCCTGACTTGCCAGAGCGTCTCCGACCACGGCCATCAGGTTGTCCGCGCGGAAGGGCTTGGGAAGGTAGGCGAAGCCGCCCGCCTGCATGCTCACCCGGAGATCCAGTCGGGGCTGGCGGCTGCTGGTGAAGATCACTGGAGTCCAGCTCCACTGGCTCCTGGCTAGCAGTCGGCGGCATAGCTCGAATGCGCTCATCTCGACCAAGTTGAGGTCGAGGATGGCGCAAGCGTAGCTCCCCTGCCGAGCCTGAGCCAGCGCGGAGCGGGATGAGTCCGCCTCGATCACTTCAAAGCCTAGCCGGCGGAGGATCGACGCGGTGGCGGTACGACTCACCTCGTCTCGGTCCGCCACCAGGATCGCGCGCTCTGAAAGCTGCTTGGAAGGGGCCCCCTTGGAGGCTGCCGGACTTGACATGTCGGCCAGTCTAGGTTGGCGCCTCCCGAACTAGGCTGACCTTCCTGCACCGTTCCGGCAATGACCTGTAACGCTTGGGGAACCGCAGACGACGGGGCTGTCGCGACCGGGACTACCCAGAGGGCCGGAGCCGACGGACAACACCCGGTATGGCTCACACCGGTGAACCGGCCGTCGGTTCGATAGCCGGTCCCGCAGGTCTCTTGGGAATTGCGCTGCTGGCGATGTCGCTCCATCTCCAGGAAGGTCGGGCTTCGGCCAGCAGCGTAAAGGCGCTCGCGGTAGGAAGTCACGGGGTGGTGGGGGGCTTCTGGGCCGGCTGGCTCCCTTCCCCAGTGGAGATGGCGGCGGCCCTAGCGGCTGCGGCGCTACTCGGCTTCAGCGCGGTGATCAAGCTGCGGGGCAGACAGCTCCTCGGATCTGGGGTCTTGGGACGGGCCAGGCGCGCCGGGCGCCGGGACCTTCGCGCCCTGCGCCGGAGCCGGAGAGCGCGGGCGGCAGAGCCTCAAGTCCGGCTCGGGAAGCATCAGCGCCGCGCCGTCTGGCTTCCTGGTGACGAGCACCTGTTGGCGTTAGGCCCGACCGGATCCGGCAAGTCGTCTGGTCTGGCCATTCCGGCCTTGCTCGAGTGGCCCGGCCCGGTGGTGGTCACTGACCCCAAGGGCGAACTGGTGCGAACCACCCTGGCCTACCGGCGCACGCTGGGCGAAGCCGCAGTCTTCGCCCCGCTGATGGAGCCCAGCGCCCGGTGGAACCCGGTTGCCTCGATCCGGAGCTCCGAGGACGCTCTCCGGGTCGCGACCTTCCTGATGGGCCGGACTCCGGAGCGAGAGCCGTTCTGGCATGAACTGGCCCGCCAGCTGCTACATGGACTTCTGGTCGAGGCCTCCCATCGAGAGCAGGTACTGGGGGGAGTCCTGGAGCTACTACAGGTCTGTCCCGCCGAGGAACTCCCAGAGGTGGTTCGACATCCGGTGGCCCGTCGCCTGGTTCAGGGGGCCCTGAGCGGAGGGGACCGCACGGCGATGGGAGTGGCCGCCACCCTGGTCTCGCAGCTCGGGGCCTACGGCTCCGATCAGGTGGTCGGAGCCACCGCCGCAAGCGACTTCGATCCCGCCGGAATCGCCGGCGGCGAACTCCAGACGCTGTACTGCGTGGTGGCTCCCCACGACGCGCCGGTGCTCCGGGGGCTGATCTCAGCCTTGATCTCCTGCTGCTGGAGAAGCCTCTTTGCCAACCCACCGGCCACCCCTGCGCTGTTCGTACTCGACGAGTTCACCCAGCTCACCAACCTCCCTGAGCTGCCGTCACTTGTCCAGTTGGGCCGTTCCCAGGGGGTGCGGATGATGCTCATGGCTCAGGACCTGGGATCTATCAGCGCCGCCTACGGAGTCGAGGCCGCCGGGGCCATCTGGTCG
>Ga0307374_10001120_pt1 | contig 50421 bp, 42 predicted proteins | sample OX3MG_FD_202532 | JGI IMG/M metagenome (GOLD analysis project Ga0307374, IMG submission 202532) | Soil microbial communities from Risofladan, Vaasa, Finland - OX-3 | ecosystem: Environmental > Terrestrial > Soil > Coastal area > Acid sulfate soil | place: Finland: Risofladan, Vaasa | collected...
CCTGGGTGCTCGAGCTATCAACGAGCGGCTCGTCCCGCTCAACCCGCTGACCCCGCATCACGAGCGGGCGCTGGTTCAAGCACGTGCCCTGGTTCGAGCGCGTGAACTTCGTCAGCGGGTAGGTGATTTTCCCGAGAGCCGGGTCGTCGTAGTTGACAACAACGCGGTTGCCGGAGGCTTCGACCACCTCTCCGGCGCCTTCCGCGACACGCACGTGGCCGCTATCAACGGCCGTACGCCGCTCCATACCCGTGCCGACCAGTGGGATTTCTGGCCGGACCAGGGGCACGGCCTGGCGCTGCATGTTCGAGCCCATGAGGGCTCGGTTCGCATCGTCGTGCTCGAGGAAGGGGATGAGCGCTGTGGCGACGGAGACCATCTGCTTCGGCGAGACGTCGAGGAAGTCGATGTCCTCAGGAACAACCATTTTAAAGTTGTCGTTGGTGCGCACTTCCACACGCTCATCAACGAAGTGATTCTGCGCGTTGACGTTCGCGTTGGCCTGCCCGACGACGAATTTGTCTTCCATGTCGGCGGTGAGGTAGGCGATCTCCTCGGTCACGATTGGCCGGATGGGGAGCGAGCGTCCGGTAGCCGAAACCTTCTTCGCCGTCTCGGCAGTGAGCACGTCGCCGGCGCGGGCGACCACGTTGTCGTGGTCATCAACGATATCCTCTCGCAGCGTCTGGCCAGCGAGCCGCGGATCACCGGGAGAAAGCTCCTTGAGGACGCGGCGGTATGGCGTCTCGATGAAGCCGAACTCGTTCAGCCGGCCGTAGGTTGCGAGCGAGCCGATGAGGCCGATGTTCGGGCCCTCAGGCGTTTCGATGGGGCAGATGCGGCCATAGTGGCTGTGGTGCACGTCGCGGACGTCGAATCCCGCGCGGTCTCGCGAGAGCCCGCCGGGGCCAAGGGCGCTCAGCCGGCGCTTGTGCGTGAGTTCGGCGAGGGGGTTCGTCTGGTCCATGAACTGCGAGAGCTGGCTGCCGCCGAAGAACTCTTTCATGGCCGCGACAACGGGCCGGATGTTGATCAATGCGCTCGGCGTCGCCTCTTCGGGGTCCGTGATCGTCATGCGTTCACGCACGACGCGCTCCATGCGCAGGAGGCCGACACGGAACTGCTGCTGGATCAGTTCGCCAACAGCGCGGACGCGGCGATTACCAAGGTGGTCAATGTCGTCGGCATGACCGCGGCCATCGGTCCCACCGATGCCGTTGTTCATGCGAACCTGCTCTTTAATGATATCGAGCAGGTCCTGCTGCCGCAGCCACCGCTGGGTCACGTCCTCGGGCATGGCGAGGCGACGATTGAGCTTGTGGCGGCCAACGCGCCCCAGGTCGTAGCGGCGCGCGAGGAAGAAGAGCGTGTTCAGCAGGTTGCGGGCGTTGTCGTGCGTGGGCGGGTCGCCCGGGCGAATCTTCCGGTAGAACTCAAGCAGCGCTTCGTGCTTATTGGTGACGCGCGGCTCCTTGGGCTCCTTGCTGATGGTGGTCGCGATGTATTGATAGACATCGTTGGTGTCTACCTCTTCGAACATCGCCAGGAGACGTTCGTCGGTGCCGAGTTCGCCTTCGAGCTCGCGCAGGGCGGAATCACGCGCCTTGTCCTCGGTGGCTGCAAAGAATTTCGCGAAACGCGGGTTATCCCGGTCGCCGGGCAAAAGCCCCGGGACATCGATGGCGCGGACGAGTGTCGTGACGGTGATCTTGCGCTTGCGGTCGACTTTGACATACATCACCTGGCGGTTGGACGTCTCGAACTCCAGCCAGGCACCGCGGTTGGGGATGAGCTTGGCATAGCAGAGGCGGCGGCCGCTGGCAGGGTCGGTCTCGTTCGTGTAGTACACGCCCGGGGAACGCACGAGCTGGCTGACAACGACGCGCTCGGCGCCATTGATGATGAACGTCCCCTTGTCGGTCATGAGCGGGAAGTCGCCAAAGAACAGGCGCTGTTCCTTGATCTCGCCCGAGTCTTTGATGCGGAGTTCAACGTCAACGAAGAGCGGCGCTGCGAAGGTCATGTCGCGTTCGCGGCACTCATCCATGCTGTGCTTGGGCTCGCGAAACTCGTATTCCCCGAATACGAGGTCCATCTTGGAGCCAGTGAAGTCCTGAATGGGAGAAATTTCGCTCAACAGCTCCCGCAGGCCCTCACGCTTGAACCAATCGAAGCTATCGAGCTGGATCTTGATGAGGCTCGGGATGTCGAGCACGTTGGGGATATGGCCGTATGTTTGAACTTCGAGCGGGGCAAAGCTAGCCGCTCGCACCACGTCGCGCGCAGTGGTCATCCTGTGGCAACTCCTTCAGGACTAGTGGACGTATCGTGCAAAATTTGTGCTGATGAACTGATGGGGGAACACGATGGGCATGGCAAGCCACATACCAAGGTAGCGCAAACCCCCCGGGCCGTCAACCCGCAAATGCTGACGATGCACCATCCTCCACCCGCATCCATGCGGCCGGAGGATGGTGCACTTGCGGGGCAGCGCATCAGCCGACGGCGGCCGGCTCCTTCGCAACCTCGATCGAGAGGCCTTCGGCACCGCTATCCACGACCACCCTGTCGCCAGCACCGAAAGCGCCGCTCAGCAACATCTCGCTGAGCTTGTCTTCGATATTGTCCTGGATGACCCGGCGCAGCGGGCGGGCGCCGAAGACAATGTCATAGCCCTTGTCCCCAAGCCAATCCCTGGCGGAATCGGTGACTTCAATACCGATAGCCTTGGAGGCAAGCTGCTTCTCTACCTTTCGAAGCTCGAGATCGACGATCTGGCGGATATCGTCGCGCGAGAGCGCGCGGAACACCACTGTGCTGTCCACCCGGTTGAGGAACTCCGGCTTGAAGACGTTCTTCAATTCGGTGAGGACCTTGTCCTTCATCCGCTGGTAGCGGTCTTCGGAGGTCTTCAACTCTTCCGCGCTGACGGCAAAACCGATGTTCGAATCGCGCTTGATCAGGTCCGAGCCGACGTTCGACGTCATGATGATGATTGTGTTGCGGAAGTCGACCTTGCGACCCTTCGCATCGGCCAGGCGGCCCTCGTCGAAGATCTGCAGGAGCAGGTTGAAGACTTCCGGGTGAGCCTTCTCGATTTCGTCGAGCAGGATGAGGCAATACGACTTGCGCCGCACGGTGTCCGTCAACTGCCCGCCGTCGTCATACCCGACGTAGCCGGGAGGGGCACCGACCAGGCGTGAGACCGTGTGCTTCTCGCTGAACTCGCTCATGTCGAGCTTAATCATGTTGTCCTGGGAATCGAACATGAACTCGGCGAGGGCGCGCGCGAGCTCTGTCTTGCCGACACCTGTCGGGCCGCAGAACAAGAACACGCCAATTGGGCGGCGCGGGTCCTTGAGCCCTGCGCGGGCGCGGCGGACAGCGCGGGCGACGGACTCGATCGCTTCGCTCTGCCCGATAACGCGGCCCTTGATGGACTCTTCCATCTTGAGCAGCCGGGCACTCTCTTCGCTAGCGATGCGGGCGACGGGGATGCCTGTCCACATCGAGATCACTTCCGAAATGTCCTCTTCGGTGACGACGGGGGTGGCGATGCCTTCCTCGCCTTCCTCCCATTCGCCCATTTCGCCGATCTTTTCCTGGAGCTTCACTTCGCGGTCGCGGAGCTCGGCGGCATATTCGTATTGCTGGGCGGCGATTGCCTGTTCCTTTTCGCGGCGCAGGCTTTCGAGGCCCTTCATCGCCTCTTTGAGCGACGGGGGCGTGGCGGCACGCCGGATGCGGACGCGGCTGGATGCCTCGTCGATAAGATCGATCGCCTTGTCCGGCAGGAACCGGTCGATGACGTAGCGGGCCGAGAGCTCAGCAGCGGCGGTGAGCGCCGCGTCGCTGATCTTGAGCTTGTGGTGCTCCTCATAGCGCGGCCGGATACCGCGGAGGATCTCGACGGTCTCTTCGACCGACGGCTGCTCCACGATGATCGGCTGGAAGCGGCGTTCGAGCGCAGCGTCCCGCTCGATGTGCTTGCGGTATTCGTCGAGGGTGGTCGCGCCAATGCACTGCAACTCACCGCGGGCAAGCGACGGCTTGAGGATATTCGCCGCGTCGACAGCGCCCTCCGCCGCACCGGCGCCAACCAGCATATGCAGCTCATCGATGAAGAGGATGCAGTTGCCAGCACCCTTGATCTCTTCGATGACCTTCTTCAAGCGCTCTTCGAACTCACCGCGGTACTTGGTCCCGGCGACGAGCGAACCGATATCAAGCGTGAGCAGGCGCTTACCCTGGAGCGTATCGGGCACGTCACCGGAAACGATCCGTTGCGCGAGGAGCTCCGCGATCGCCGTCTTGCCCACGCCGGGCTCGCCGATCAGGACGGGGTTGTTCTTCGTGCGCCGCGAAAGGATCTGGACGACGCGCTCGAGTTCATTGGAGCGACCAATGACCGGGTCGAGCTGGTTGTTGCGCGCGGCCTGGGTGAGGTCGATGCCGAGCTGGTCCACGGTGGGGGTGCGGGTTTGCTGGCGAGCCCCCGCGCCCGCGCCCGCAGGTTGTGGCGCGGACTGGCTGAGGATCCGTGTGGTCTCCGCGCGCACGCGCTCGAGGTTCACGCCGAGACTTTCAAGCACGCCTGCCGCAATGCCTTCGCCCTCGCGGACGAGGCCCAGCAAGAGGTGCTCCGTGCCGATGTAGCTGTGGTTGAGCCGGCGCGCTTCATCGACGGCCAGTTCAATGACCTTCTTGGCGCGCGGCGTGAGACCGATTTCGCCAAGGACTGTGCGGTCGCCGCGGCCGATGATGAACTCCACCGCCGAGCGGACCTTGTTGAGCTCCACGCCAAGGTTCGCGAGGACCTTAGCGGCGACGCCGTCGCCTTCTCGCACGAGGCCGAGAAGGATGTGCTCGGTGCCGATGTAGTTGTGGTTGAAGCGGTGGGCTTCTTCCTGGGCGAGGGTCAGGACACGCCGGGCGCGTTCCGTGAACTTATCAAATCGATCGGCCATGTTGTGCTCCAGCCCCTCTGGTTACGCCCAGGGTACGACTACGTGCCGCCAGCGTTGGCATCCTCCCCCGCGGAGACGACGGCATTCGCCTCCGGAGATTCTGGTTGGTCTGCAGCTCCCGCTCCATCTTCCACTACTGGGAGGGCTTCCGTCCCCCGGGTGGAGTCCTGAGTGAGGATCTCCGCAGTGCTCAGTTCCGCCACTGGCGGTGCTTCGACCGGCAGCTCGGCCGGTGTGAATGCGGCCCCGGCCTCGGCGTTTTCCAGCGCCTGCGCGAATGCGTGGGCAAAGGCGGACACCGGTTCGGGATCGCGCGATACGGCGCGCTCGATGGCCTCCTGGGTCGTCCGCGGTTCCTGCCGTGGGCTCGCCGTGGCGATTGCCGCAGCATCCCGGGGAGGCAGGCCAAATTGCTCACGGACGTCCTCGGGGTAGTCGATCACTGCACCGTCGTGGGAGAACACAAAGCCCATCGCTTCGGCGTCGTTGCGTGCCTGCCGGAGGCTGAGACCAAGCCGATGGCGGTCCTTTTCAATGCGGACGAGCTTGACCGGCACCACATCGCCTTCCTTGACAACATCCTTGGGGTGCTGGATGCGGCGGTTGGAAAGCTCGGAAATGTGGATGAGGCCTTCGACCGGTCCCTCCAGCCGCACAAAAGCGCCGAAAGCCATCAATTTGGTGACGCGACCGATCAGGATCTGGCCGATCACGAACCGGTCGACGGTGCTGTCCCACTTCTCGGGCTGCGCGCGCTTGAGCGAGAGCGAAATCTTCTTGGTGTCGTGGTCAACTTTGAGGATGTAGGCCTGGACTTCGTCGCCGACGTTATAGAGGTCCTTGGCTTTCTTCCCACGTTCCCAGGTCAGCTCCGTCATGTGCGCGAGGCCGTCGGCGCCACCAAGGTCGACAAAGACGCCGAAGTCGGTGATGGAAGAAACATGCCCGAGGCGGATGGAGCCCTCCTCGAGCGTATCGAGGATCTTGTCCTTCTGGTCCTTGCGCACTTCCGCCATGGCGGCGCGCTCGGAAAGGATGACGCGGTTGCGTTTGCGGTTGAGCTCGATCACCTTGAGGCGAACGGACTTGCCGACGAGGCTGGCGAGTGCATTCGCCGCATCCGGGTCGTCGCGCCGGACGCTATCGACCTGCGACAGCGGGACAAAGGCGTTGACGCCATCGACGTTCACGAGGATTCCGCCACGGTTGTGGCCGGTGACCTGGGCGTCGAAGATCTCTCCGCTCTCAAACCGCACCGCGAGCGTGTCCCAGCCTTCTTCGCCGCGGGCCCGGTCGAGCGAGACGATCGCGTGGCCCTCTGCCGACGAAGGCTGCAAGACCATCACTTTGACGGTATCGCCAGCCTTGAGATTGGCCGCCCCATCGGCGCCAAGTGAAAGCATCTCACTCTGAGGGATGACGGCTTCCGTCTTGGTGCCAACGTCGACGATGAGGCCATCTGGCGAAGCGCCCATGACCATGCCCTCGACGATTTCGCCGCGGCGGAGATGACTCGGCTGCGCCGCTTCCGAATCGAGGAGCGCCCCCATATCCATCTCTTCGAGTTCGACTGGCTGGGGGTTTGGTTGGGCGATATCAGTTGACAAATTGGGCTCCGTCTGGGGGCGTGATCCCCGGAGAGGGGGATGCCCGGGTTCTAAGGGTATTGTGCCTTTCGATTGTAGCAGCGCCGGATCCTTCTGTGGAAGCGAATGGGAGGCTGCCCATGCCCCGGTGATGGCAGTGGGAATCACCCGAAGCGACATCGTTGAGAACGCCGGAAGGGGGCCGCTGGTTACCGCGTCGCAGGCTCCGCTGCAAACCTTTACCGGGGATCCGGGAGACCAAAACGCCGCCTTGATGGCGGCGGGCAATTGCATTGTCCCGGCGGCGGCCTATTTTCCCACCCAGTTGCCCGGGCAGTATCGTCAGCGCTGAGGCGTTTCACTTCCGTGTTCGGGATGGGAACGGGTGGGTCCACCTCGCTCTAGCCACCAGAGCCTTAAGTATGCCACCGGGGCAGCGGAACACGCAACCTGCTCACCCGGCCGCTGCCTGCACGCCAATAAGTTTGCCGATGAAGAACGTGACCGCCGCCGCCGCGATGCCGAAAAAGAGCATACGCGCGGAGGAAAAGACGACGTTGCGGCCGGTGAAGAGGGTCGTGACGGCGCCCGCAAGGACGAGCCCGAAGCCGGCGGCGATGGCACTGGCAACCAGGGCGACGGTGCCGCCGGCGAACAGCCACGGGGCCACGGGCAGGATTGCACCGAGCGCGAACAGGAAGAACGATGTGCCGCCCGCCACCCACGGGTTGCCGACCTCACCCGCCGACATACCGAGCTCTTCGCGGGCCAGCGTATCCAGCGCCGTCTCGGGGTTCTGGACAATGCGGCGGGCGGCGGCGCGTGCTTCCGGCTCGCTCAGCCCCTTTGCCTGGTAGATGAGTGTCAGCTCGGCCTCTTCTTCTTCAGGCATGGCTTCCAGCTCTTCGCGCTCAACGCGGAGCTGTCGCTCGAACGATTCGGCGCTGCTTCGTACACTCAGCCACTCCCCCAGCGCCATCGAGAACGAACCCGCCAGCAGACCCGCGAAGCCGGTCAGAAACACGACGGAGCGGCCAGGGTTCGCACCCGCCACGCCCATCACCAGGCTGACGGAGGAGATGAGCCCATCGTTGACGCCCAGCACGGCGGCGCGCAGCGCGTTGCCCGTACCACCACGATGCCGCCCTTCGATTCGGGCAATGTCCACGCCGTCAGTCGTATATCGCCCGTCTCGGGACATCTGCCGAAAAATGCGGGCGTGAGAACGCTCGTCTTCGGGAAGGCGATGCGCGACAGCATCGGGTTGCCCGTCGTACATGGTTACAGCTGCCAACTCCATGCGCGACACGATCGGCGTGACAGTTCGTGTCCCGAAGCGACGCGCGATGAAGCCCAGGACGCGCACGCGCAGCGATGTCCGGAATCGCGGGACCGGTGCACCCGCTTCGCGAATTTTCGCCTCCCAAAGGGCGATGTGACGGTCTTCACTCACCGCCAACTCTTCAAAGAGCTGCTTGAGGTGGGGCTCGCTTTCGGCATCTGCCAGCAGCCTGTAGAGCGCCGCGCCATCAATCTCGTCTTTCAGGTTGGAGCGGAACCGCTTTATGTCGGCCGCGCGAGAGGTGGGAGGAGGCGATTTCGTCTCGGTCATAGACACCCAGTGTACTGAACAGGCGCACGCAGATGCCTCTCGAAAACCTTACGGCTGAGGTTAGGGAGGGCTAATGTGCCGCCGCCGGGTGGCCCGGCTATTCACCGCGCCGCCGCCAGGAGAGTGCGCAGCCGAGTCCGGCGCAGGCGAAGGCCAGTGCAGCCAGTGCCGCCGCAGCTCTGGCCCGGCTGCCTGCGTCCGGTGAGCCGCTTCCCGTCGCCGGCGCAAGTGGGGTGGGTGCACGGCCGGGCGACACCTCTCCCAGCACAACATCCACCGCGGGCGCATTCGCCGCTGGTGCCCTCGTCGCGGTGGCTGCCGGGCGCGTCACCGGTGGCGGGCTCGAGCCAGCCACAGCCGGCGAAGGGACGGCGGTCGGGGCGACGCCGGTCGGCGCTGGGTCATTCAGCGTAACAGCGGGGCGGCAGGTGCCAGCCCGGCAGCCACTTGCGACGGTGCGTGCGTTCGTGAAGTGCACGTCTGCCGTCCCTCCCGCCGCCACGGTGACGCCCGCCACGGTCGATGGGCCGAGCGGGAAATAGCCGGCGACGGGGCCGTGGACGGAGTCCTCACTGACCACGAAATCTTTGCAGGCGGGGACGGCAGTGAAGCGCGCGACGCCCGTCGTGCCGGTTGGTGCCGTAGCCGAGTAGGCGCATGCGGCCGACGACACGGTGACTCGCCATCCACCCGCATTCTGGTCGGCGATGCCATTCGTCATCGTGGTTTTTGTGACAGTGATTTGTCCCAACGGCCGGTTATAAAGACAGATGGTGCTGGCGACGTGCCCTGCATCGACCGTAACGGTCGGCGCCCCGGTGCGGTCAGGGCCTGGCGGGCAGCTCTGGAGGCTACCAGCCCTGACGGCATAACCGACAAACTCGTAGAAGTCGACCGCGGCCTCCGCCAGCGTCAGCTGCGTTGCCGGGTGATCCGAATCGAATGCGACGGCGACTCGTTCAGCGGAGAGGTTCGTGATTCCAACCTCGAGCGGACCAAACCCGTTGTCGCCGGTCACCGCCACTCGAAAGAGCTGGGAATTGTCCGGGTTGTCACCCGTTATCACCTTGGTGACTGTGACCGAGCCGGTCGTCACGAGGAGCGTCTTCTGGTTCAAGACACAGACGGAGATATCCGCGCCGCCGTTGACGCTGACTTTTGCTGCCACGTACTGGCCGGGGTCGAGCGGACAGGAGGTCTCCCCTGCGCCCAGGACGTGGACCCCCGCACCGGCCGGTGTCCAGCCATTGCCGCCGAAAGTTGTCTCCTGGATGGTGTGGAGACCGGAAGGGACGACCACCGGAGAGGAGGTCTGCCCCGCGGCGATCGCTCCCCAGCCGAGGTCGGGGTCGCCGTCGAACGTGCCGGCAAACGTCGTGGCAGGCTCCGCCGGTGACGCAGAGGTCGCTTGCACCAGCACGCGGATCGTCCCCTTCTCCCGGCGGTTGGTGAAGGTGACGACGCAATTGGCGTCCGGCGGAACATTGACGCTCACCAGGTCGAGGCTCCTTTCGGCTTGCTGGGCAGCGGCGTTGGCGGTCGCCGGGCTGCATCCCGCATCGCCTGAGATCGCGGCAGCGACTGGTAGCCACCCACTGGGGGCGGCTTCAGCGACTTCAACCGGTCCGCTCGGGACAGTCACGGGCAGCCACTGGTCGGAAAGAGCGCCGCCATTGCCATCGCGCTCGGCGGCGGCACCAGCAACGGTGATCACTGGCGGCACTTTCACCGATCCGGTCAGTCCGTTGAGGTCGTAGGCCTTTTTCACTGTGACCGTGCCACGGCAGAGCGAGGCGTCGCCCGGCACGAGGGCCGCTATGGCGGCCGTCGGACTCCCAGGGAGATCCGAACCTTCCGCCAGCCGGCCCGTTGCTGCGTTGGAGACCGTGCGGTCGTGGCACTGCCGGGCGGCAACCTGGCCAACGGCGAATTCCAACGTTGAGTCCGCGGCGATGTGGCAGGCGAGTCCGGAGGCGAGGTCGCCAGCGCAACCGGCGGGAGGGCTCCCGACAATCATGGCGCCGGCATCGGTGAGCACGACATCCCGGGCGGGAAAGTCGAGGCCGCTGTTATCGACGGTAATCGTCCACCGTGCCTGTCCGGTGGCGTAACTCGCGGCCGTCTTGCGGAGCGCTGGCAGCGGGCAGCCGGCCACTTTTCGGGGTATCCGCACCGCCACCGGCCCAGTGGGACTGCCAGCGAGCGCCTCGCTCGAATCGGCGTAGACGGCGATCAGCGCATTGACGGCCTCGGTGTCGTGACACTCCTGCGCGACTTTGCGCGCGACCGAAAAGGTGAGGCTGGAACGGGCGCTGATATCGCACTTGAGGTCACCATTGGTGGTGGTGGCGCATCCAATCGGGACTCCACCCGGTAGCGTTATGTCAGCATCGGACAGGATCACCCGCCGGTCTGTCGTATCGGCGGCCGAGTTATCGAGGGCAACACTCCACGTTGCCAGGCCGGTTGCAGGGTCGTAGCTGCCGGGCTGCTTGCTGACCGCAGCGGCTGAACAGAGGGCGGGGTCCCCTGCGAGCGTGATGGTCTCGCCACGGGCCTTAACCGCAGTGGAGGAACCGTCCACAAACAGCAACGCGGTGTCGTCGAAGTGGCGATCCCGGCAGGTGCGGGACGTATCGCCGGCCGCCGTCACGGAGATTGAAACGGACGAGCCGGGCGGCATACCACAGCTCATGCCGGCGGCGACGTCCGAGCCCTGGCAGGATGCGCCCCCGGTGGTGACTGGCGCCGCGGTAGCGACCGCGTCCGGATCCTGGATGATGACCGACCGCTGGATACCAGCGGCAGTGGCGGGCGGATTCGTGAGAGAAATCGTCCACGCCGGTGCCGATTCGGTGCGCGTGGCGGTCGCAGTCTTGAGTATCTCTGGCCGGGTGCAGCGGTCGGGATCCGCCTCGAGCGTGATTGTCCCTCCGGAGACATCAATGACGTCGGCGTCCACCGTCAGGTGCGCCGTGTTCGAGAAGGTTTGAGCCGAGCACGCGCGCGCCGGCGCCGGGTCGGATTGCACGACGAACGACACCCCCGAGCCCGGGGGCATCGCGCACGGTATGCCCGCCACCGGGTCGCTGCCGCTGCAGGTCGCGCCACCTGTAACCGTGAGCGCACCGGCGAGAGCAACCCCGGCATCGCTGAAGACGACGTTCCGCTGGGCACCGTCCGCCGGATTATCGATGGACACCGCCCACTGCGGCACGCCCGCGGTTGACGCTGAGACGCGAGTCTTGGTGAGCGATGGGGGCGCCACGACGCAGGGCGTTGCACCGGGGAGCGAAGCCGAGGCCGAGCCCAACGGGTGCACCAGGGCTGTGTCGGAGGCGAGATAGAGGGAGGCTGTGTTCTTCGTTTCGACCGCCGGGCAGACGCGGGCCGCACTCGAAAGCCGCACGGTCAGCGTCTTCCCATGTTTCACGGTGCAGGAGAATGGCGAAGGCTGGCCCGCGCTGACACCAACGCAGGAGCCGGTAGTGCTCACACTTTGTACGCCAACAAAAGTCGCACCGTCATCGGCGATGGTGACGGCCTGGTCATCGGGGCGAGTGCTGGTGATGCTGACATCCCAGAGCGCCATGCCGGACGCCGGGTTCGGCTGAGGTGCTGCCGCCTTCGTGATCGCGAGGCAGGCGGTTGGGTCTGTCCCCGGGAGCGAGACATCTCCGGCCGCGGTCGCGATGACGGTGCCCGGCGCGCTTGTCAGGGCCATCGTCGCGACGTTGTGCATGACCCCGCCACACCTGTCACCGATGGTTTGCGCCTTGTAGACGCGGAACTTGACCGTCCCACCCTTCGACGGCTTGCAGTGAAATGAGTCGGAGGTGAAGCCGGGCGCGGCCATCGAACACGTCGAGAGTGTCGTGGGAGAGATCATGCCTTTGAAGATGGCGCCGGGGTCAGTGATTGTCACGTCCTGCGCGACTGACGTGTCGAGGTTCACAATCGTGATGTCCCAATACGCATAGTACCCGTCGGGGTTCCCGTCCGAGATGCCAACGGACGCGGTCTTGGTGAGGGTGAGGGACGGTGCAGTCGCTACCGCGCGCCCGGGCCCCGCACCGCCGCCGATCAGCACCACCGTCGCCAGCAGTCCCGCAGCTACCAGCGAGCCGAGAGCGCGGCATCGGCGCCCCGGACCTCCAACCAGTGCCTGTGCCATCTGAGCCCCCTGATGTCGCGGGCACGCAGCGGCGAAGGCCAGCGATGCCCGGCAACCGACGATTCGGATTCGCGCTCCCCGCCTCTTCATCCCCCGCCCGGCCTCAATGTTGGCCCGCGGGGACGACGTCCACGCCCTCGACAGTGGTAACTGTTACGTGAACGAACGGGCACACAATACGAGGTTAGAAGGCCATCGCCAACCCTTATTCAACACGTGTTGTCACGCTGATCATTCCGGGTCAACGTGCGCTCGCCGAATTCCTGCCGGTAGCGTCGCCCGTGTTCTTCGCACCGGCCGGGCCACTGATGCGCCTTAGGCGCGTCTGGTTTTATGATTCCGTTGCGCGCTCTGGCCGCGCCCCACGCTTTCGTCGATGGAGTCCCGATGCTCTCCTATTTGCCCTTCCTCATTAGCACGAACAGCTTTGGCGTGATCGCGCTGCTCATCTTCGTGGCATCCAGCGTGATCTTCACGATCCCGGTCTTTGCCACCCGCGGCTCATCTCAAATCCTGTGGGGTGCCCTCGCCGGCTTCCTGTTGACTGCCGAAGGCATCGGGTTGATCGTGCTCGTGATCCTCGTGAACAACGGGACAATCTGGCAGCGCCCTCTGCTGTACTGATCGCCCCGGACTTGAGCTGCCGTGAAGGCTGCTGCGCCAGTCGCCGGACGATCCAGGTAGAGCCCACAGTCAACCCTCGAGCGGCCGGGGCCTAGACGCCCGACGCCGCCTTCGCGAATCGTGAGGAGCCTCGATGAAACTCTCACTGAACTGGCTGCGCGAATTCGTTGATGTAGATATCCCGGCGCCCGAGCTCGCTCGCCGGCTGATCGATGCCACCGCCGAAGTCGAATCGTGGGAGACCATTGGGGCGCATTGGGACCCCGAGCGTATCCGTGTCGCCGAAGTCGTCGCCGTCGAACCCCACCCGAATGCCGACCGGCTACGCCTCGCCACCGTCGAGACGGGCTCCGGCCGGCAGCGGGTGGTTTGTGGCGCTCCGAACCTGACGACCGGCCAAAAGGTGGCGTTCGCGACCGAAGGGGCTGAGCTGATCGACGGGCACACCGGCGAGCGGACAAAGCTGAAGCTGAGGCCCATCCGCGGAGTGGAATCTGCAGGGATGGTGCTGAGCGAAAAGGAGCTCGGCATCAGCGACGCCCACGAGGGTATCCTCGTGTTGCCAGCGGACGCACTCGTGGGACGGCCGCTGGTGGAGCAGCTGGGCGATGTCGTGTTCGACATCTCAACCTGGGCGAACCGGGCCGACCTGCTCGGCTTCGCGCGTGAGGTTGCCGTGCTCACCGGTGCGGCCCTGCGCGAGCCGGAGCTGGCCCATGCTGCCTCCAACACACGCACGGCCGACCTCATCACGGTAACGATTGAGGCGCCCGACCTCTGCCGGCGCTTCACTGCGTCGGTGATCGAAAACGTCGCAATTGGCCCTTCGCCGGCCTGGATGCAGGAGCGGCTCACCCGCATGGGCATGCGGCCGATCAACAACGTCGTGGACATCACCAACTACGTCATGCTGGAAACGGGGCAACCGATGCATGCGTTCGACTACGACAAGGTGCGCGGCAGGCGGCTGATTGTGCGGCGGGCGAAAGCGGGCGAGCACCTGGTCACCCTTGATGGCGTGGACCGGGTGCTGGACACGGAGATGCTCCTGATCTGCGATGGAGAGGGCGCGGTGAGCGTGGCTGGAGTCATGGGTGGCGGCGACAGCGAAGTCACGGGCCAGACGCGCACGCTCGTCCTGGAAGCTGCCAACTTCAAGCCGGGCTCTATTCGCAGGACATCCTCCCAGTTGAAGCTGCGGAGTGAAGCCTCCCTGAGACTTGAAAAGGGCATCGGGCCGGGCTTGGCCGAGTATGCCCAACACCGCGCCCTCCACTTGCTGGAGCGGCTAACCGGCGGCCAGGTTGCCGCCGGGCTCGTGGACGTCTTCCCCGGCAAAGAGCCGCCTCGAAGGATCGGGCTCGACGCTGCACGCATCGAACGCGTGCTCGGCATCTCCGTGCCCGACGCCGAGGTGCAGCGCATCCTCACCGGTCTCGGATTTGACTGCGAACGCCCCGCCGCGGGCGCGTTCACGGTCACTCCACCGGACTGGCGCCCGGATGTCGAACTGGCCGACGACCTGATCGAGGAGGTCGGGCGAATCTACGGCTACGACCGGCTGCCCGCGACGATGCTCCGGGGCAGCCTGCCTCCCAGTGAGCGCCGGCCCGTTGAGGACCTGCGGGAACGCGTGCGCGACCTCGCTGTTGGCCTTGGCTTCCAGGAGATCATCACCTACACCCTCACCGATGAAGCGCGGCTCGCGAAAGTGGTTGGCCCCGGGGACACGCGCCGCAGGACGCCTCTTGGCGTGCTTAACCCCGTCGCGGTGCAACACACGTTTCTCCGCACCACACTGCGGGCCGGGCTGCTGGAGACCTACGCGGCCAACCGGCGCCACCACGAGGGGCCCCTGCGCCTCTTCGAGGCCGGCTTCGAATACCTGCCGGTTGAAGCCGACCTCCCGCACGAGCGCCCCGTGGTGTGCGCGCTGCTGGGCGGGCCCCACGAGACGCGCTGGAGAATGCCGGGGACCGAACGGATCGACTTTTACGATGCCAGCGGCGTCGCCGATACCATCCTCCAGGCGCTGGGAGTCGCGGCACAGAACGCTCCGCTGCAGGAGTTCGGCCTCCTCGATGGGCATGCGGCAGCTGTCCATGCGGGCCGGGAGCAGGTGGGGGTAATGGGGCAGGTGCACCCGGCGACCGCCGCAGCGTTCGATATCGCCGAGCCAGTCTTCCTCGTAGAGCTCTGGTGTGAAGACCTCGCCCGCGTCCTCCCCGAGCGGCCAGCGTATACACCCCCGTCGCGGTTCCCAGAAGTACGCCAGGATATTGCCCTGCTGCTCGACGCGGAAACCCCGGCGAGCCGGGTCCTCGATCTCGCGCGGACGCATCGTTCAGGGTCCGTGCGCGTCCGTGCCGAGGTCTTCGATGACTACCGCGGCGCGGGACTCCCCGCCGGCAAGAAGTCGTTGGCGCTGCATCTGCGCTACCAGGCACCCGACCGGACGCTGACGGACGACGATGTCGCGCGTATCCAGGCGAGCCTGCTCAAGCGCCTCGAAAAGGACCTGGGCGCCGTACTCCGTAGTTGAGGTCCGCCCCGTGCGCGTCGCTGTCGAGGGCTGAAGGATCGCCGCTTCGGCGCACGGCCGAAAATTGAGGGAAGTCGATGGGATCCAGGTCTTTCGACCCGGCGGTTGGCCTCTGTTCGATGTGTGAACACGTCCGACGCGTCGAGAGTGGCAAAGGCGCAACCTTCTGGCTCTGCGATCTCTCGAAGAGCGACTCACGCTTTCGTAAGTATCCGCCCTTGCCCGTCAGCCGATGCGCGGGCTTTCAGCTGTACGGCGGAACGCCGCTCAGCGAGTGAGTTTGTCAGCGAATTCGGAGACGCGGCGACCGAGACGGCGAGCTTGCTCCTCATCTTGGGGAGTGACGGTGCCGTGCGCCGTGGCTCCGTAGTATGAGCCTGAGCGCCGCATCGCCTCGCTCCAGGGCAGGCCGACGAACACCATCCCGTGCGCCAGCAAGAGATGGATGAGCTGCAGGAGCGTCGCTTCGATGCCGCCCGACCGTGAATAGCCCGCTGTGAACGCGCCGCCGGGCTTACCCGCCAGCTCGCCGCTCTCCCAGAGGTCGCCGGAGTAGTCGAACCAGTCCTTGAGTTTGCCCGTCACCCCGCTCCAGTTCGGCGAGCCAACGATGATGCCATCAGCGTCCAGCATATCCTGCGGCACGGCGTCATCGACTCGCCGCCGCACGCACTGGCCGCCGGCGGATGCGATCCCTTCGGCCACCGCGTCCGCGAGCTGTTCTGTCAGCCCCCCGCGGCTGTCGTAGAGGAGAAGGATGCGAGCCATGCTTCGGCCTCCCGGTCCAGCACTGCAACCGCGTCGTCGAATGTCTCGAAAGGGTAGAGCCGCGGATGTTCGCCGCTCAAGCGCTCCAGGAGCGTGCTCCGGGCAAAGACTGTGGAAGCGAGCGACGCCGGGGAAACGTCGCTCGCACCATCACCGATGTAGACGACAAAGTCGCCGGCCCCGCGGAAGGCGGCGGCATATCCGACCTTGAAGCCCTCTTCGACCGGTATGCCGCGCGGACTCAGGTAGCGGACGCGCCAGCGATAGTCGAAGCGCGTGCGGCCGGCGTGCCGGGTCACACGGTCGAGACCCAGGTCATCGAGCACAGTATCGACGTAGAGGTCAAAACCGTTGCTCACGACGATGGGCAGCCAGCCATGCCAATGTGCCCAGTCGGTGAGCCGGAGGAACCCATCGCGCAGGCGCACGCCGCCGCGCACGTGTGCCACCAATTCAGATGCCGATGCCTCGATGAGGTCTAGTGCGGCGGCATTGAACTGCTCGACGGAAAGGGCGCCTGCCCGGTACGCCACTTCCGCATCGTGCCATGCCGGTGCCGCGAACCGTTCGAAGATCTGGCGGGCGGTGTTATCGAGCACGATAGTGTCATCGAAGTCCAGGCAAATGACGTTGGCCACGCGTCGAGCATAGCAGCCATTTGGTTACCTCCACGCCGTCAAGAAAGCGCCGGGGCGAGGCATCGCGCACACTTGGGCTATGGATGTGGCCCGAGCTCGGTACCTTACCTCCAGCCGCGGCCGGGAGGCGCTGGCCGCTCTCCCCGCGGCTCTCGCTGTCCTGTCCATCAATCAGCTCGCCGCGACACTCCGCCGCCACCACCCGGCGGCAGAAGCGGCGGCGCTTGCCGAGCAAGTCACCCTGCGTGCCCGGGCTGTTGGGCGCCTTCGCGAGCCGGAGCGTTGGCTGCTGACCGCCGACGGCCTCGAAATGATGACCCATCCCCTCGTGGCGGAGCGGCGGGCACGCAGGATCGCGACGATCGGACTCCCCGTGGCCGACCTCACGACCGGGCTGGGGGGTGACCTCGCAGAGGTGGCCGCCTGTTGCCCGCGCACCACCGGACTCGAAAATGTCCGCGGTACTGCCCTTCTCGCACAGGCGAACGTGCCCCTGGCCGCCATCGTGCAGGGCGATGCGCGGCGCCCACCGTTCGACATTTCGCGCCACCTGGTCCTGATCGACCCATCACGGCGCGCGGATGGTTCCCGGCGATTCGACCCGGACGCGTTTTCGCCAGCGTGGCGGGAAGCGCTGAGCGTGGTGGAAGCGGCTCCGGCCGGTGTCATGAAGGCGCCGCCGGGCCTCGACCACCGGTATATCCCCGCCGAGGCGGAGGCCGAGTTCGTGCAGGTTGGCCGTTCGATGCGCGAAGCGGCGCTCTGGATGGGGCGTGGCGCCGCGCCCGGCCTTCGCCGCGCCGTCCTCCTGCGTGAACGGGAGGGCGATGCAATCGAGCTGGACTCAAACGCACCCCAGGCGCCGGATTCGACGGCCGCTGTGGGCACATTCATCTTCGACCCGGAGTCGTGCGTGACGCGGGCCGGGCTGGTGCGGCAGCTCGGAGAGCGCATCGGCGGGCAGCAGCTCGACCCGCAAACCGCCTACCTGAGCGGCAACGTCGCTAAGTTTGACCCCCTCTGCGCCACATTCGAAGTGCTGGATGTGATCCATTTTTCGCTCGCACGCCTCAAGCGGCACCTGCGGGAACGGAAGTGGCGCCCCGACGAGGTGCGACGCCGAGCGTTCCCTATCGACCCGGATGAACTTCTGCGGCAGCTGGGGCGGCTGGAGGGCGAGCCAGTCGCGCTGCTGCTAACGACGATCAATGGAGAGCGCACCGTGGTGATGGCGCGGCGCGCAACGGGAGACCGGGCAAAACTGTGAAGGAGCGTAGACAATAATCGTGGTAATTTGCTAAAGTTCGTAAGTGCCTATGCGGGTGAGCCTATAGTCGAGCTGGGGCGATCCCACGGGTAACGCCCGGCTGCGGGGCCGGGCCACGGAGACGCAATGCCGATCACGACGCCTTTTGAGAACTACCTGGACCTCGTGGAGGCAGCGCGTGAGCTGGCCATCCACCCCCAGAGCCTGCGCCGCCTGATCAAACAGAAAAAGATTCCCGCGACGCTGTTCGCCGGGAAATACCTCATCGAGCGCGACAAGCTCGAGATGTTCAAGAGCAACTACGACCCGCGCCCTGGCCGCAAGCCGATCCGGCGGCTCCTCTGAGCCCTCAGTTCCCGCAGGTGGCATCGGTGAGTTGCGGCCCGCTCAGAACTGGCTGAGGAAGCGCAGATCGTTCTGATAGAAGTTGCGGATGTCCTCGATGCCCCAGCGCAGCAACGCCACTCGTTCCACGCCGATTCCGAAAGCGAAGCCGGTGTGCTTCGTGGAGTCATAGCCGACATTGTCGATGATCTCCGGGTGGACCATGCCTGCGCCGAGGATTTCTATCCATCCTGTCCCGTGGCAGGTATGACACTCGGCGCCCGAGCCGCGGCAGATGAAGCAGTCCATCGCCATCTCTATCCCCGGCTCCACAAACGGAAAATAGCTGTGATGGAAGATGATCTTCCGCTCCGCCCCGAACATCTTGCGGGCGAACTCATAGAGCACCCCCTTGAGGTCCGTCATGCGCACGCCCTCGTCGACGGCGAGCCCCTCTATCTGAGTCAGCATCCATTCGTGCGTGGCGTCAGTCGCCTCTTGCCGGTAGCACTTGCCGGGCACGATGACGCGCACTGGCGGCGCGATCCGCTCCATCACGCGCACCTGGTTCGGCGTGGTGTGGGTGCGGAGGAGCATCTTGCGTTCCCCATCGATGAGCGTGTTCACCCAGATGGTGTCCCACATATCCCGCGCCGGATGGTCAGCGGGGATGCGCGCGGCATCGAAGTTGTAGGAACTCCACTCCACTTCAGGGCCCTCGGCGACACGGAAGCCCATCTCTGCGAACGCCTGGATGCAGTCACGCATCGTCTGGGTGACGGGGTGGAGCCGACCGCGCGGCTGGGGGCGCCCGGGAAGTGTCACATCAAGCGCTTCGCTGCTGGAAAGCGCGTCCAGTGCGGCCTTGCGCAGTGCGTCCCGGCGCGTGGTGAGTGCAGACTCTAATTCCCGTTTGAGCGCGTTCGCTTCGGCCCCAAACGCGGCACGTGTCTCCTTCGGCTGATCGCCGATAGAGCCCAGGAGCGCAGTCAGGCGGCCCTGCTGGCGGCCCAGCCAGTGGACACGCCAGTGGTCGATCGCTGCCTCATCGGACGCCGAATCAAGCGCGCGCAATGCCTCGTCGCGCAGTGTGGTGAACGAAACGGTCATGGTCTAGCGAGTATAGGGGAGGGGCTGCGGTAGTGTCCGGCAACCTGCCAACGCGGCCGCCGGCAACCGCGCGGAAAGACCCGGTTAGCGATTGGAGCGGAAGCATCCAATTGTAAGCACTCAATGGGGACACCCGCGGTACGATGGGACGCGTGCCCCCAGCCTCCATCGATCGCGTGACCCGGCGCGGCGCCCCTCCGCGTGTGACAATAGCACTGTATGCAGTGGCATTTCTGGCGGTGGTGGCGTTGACGGCGTGCGGGCGCACACCCGGGATCGCCGCGCGGTCCGGCACGCCCGGACCCACGCCAACATCCTGGGCGGGCACGGCGCCGGCGCCCGCCTTCCCCGCCGGCCTCACCTGGTTCAACGTCGACCACCCGCTCAAGCTCAGCGACCTCCAAGGCAAGGTCGTCCTCCTGGATTTCTGGACGCTCGGCTGCATCAACTGCCAGCACATCATCCCCGACCTCAAGAAGCTCGAACACGAGTTCGGGAATAGCCTTGCAGTGATTGGCGTCCACTCTGGCAAGTACTCGATGGAGCACGACAACGCTGCCATCCAGGATGCCATCCAAAAGTTCGGCATCGACCACCCGGTCGTGAACGACCCCGACTTCGCAATCTGGCAGACCTATAACGTCAATGCCTGGCCGACCCTCGTCCTCATCGACCCGGCCGGGAAACTGGTGGGGATGCACGCCGGCGAAGGCGTGTATCCGCTCTTTCAGCCGATCATCTCGTCGCTCATTTCAGAGTTTGGGGCGAAGGGCCAGATCAACCGGGCGCCGCTGCCATTGGCCCTCAAGACCACGACCACAGACACGCTGCTGGCATTCCCGGGCGCGGTGCTGGCGGACCCGGCCCACAACCGGCTCTTCATCGCCGATTCCGGGCACAACCGCGTGCTCATCTCCGACCTGACCGGCAAGCTGAAACAGGCGATTGGTTCGGGCACGGCCGGCTTCGCCGACGGGGGCGCGAGCGAGGCTACCTTCCGCCAACCGCAGGGGCTCGCGCTTTCCGCAGACGGGAACACCCTTTATGTGGCGGACACGGCCAACCACGCCATCCGCTCCGTCGACCTCGCGACAGGCACAGTTACGACGATTGCGGGCACCGGCCAGCAACTGGACACGCTGCCGGCACCGGGGGCCAACGCCAGGAAGGCCGCGATGTCCTCACCCTGGGGGCTGGCGCAGGTCGGGAACACGCTCTACATCGCGATGGCCGGCATCCACCAACTGTGGGCCATGAATCTGACGGACAGCACGGTGTCCGTGTTCGCAGGCACATCGCGCGAGGGCATCGATGACGGCGAACGGCTGCATGCGACGCTTGCCCAGCCGAGCGGCCTCGTGAGCGAGGGAGGCGCGAACGGTGGGAAGCTGTTCTGGGTCGACCCGGAATCCAGCTCCGTGCGCACATTGCCCGTCGCAGGCGATGGCAACGTCCAGACGCTCGTCGGCACAGGACTCTTCGACTATGGCAACAACGATGGGGTCGGCAAGAACGCGCGCATCCAGCACGCTCAGGGGATCGCCATCGGAAACGGCAGCCTGTTTATCGCCGATACCTACAACCACAAGATTCGCGCACTGAATCTTGCGACAGACCGGGTCACGACCGTGGCCGGGAGCGGCAGTCACGGCTGGAAGGATGGCCCTGCCAAGCAGGCCGAGTTCGATGAGCCGAGCGGTCTGAGCTACGGCGCGGGCCGAATCTATGTCGCCGACACGAACAACAACCTCATCCGCGTGGTCGATGCGGCAACGGGCCAGGTCTCGACGATGACCTTCTCGAACCTCCCCGCTGCAACGGCACCGGCCGCGGGCCATCTCAGTCTGGTGACGCTGCCGGCGCAGAAGGTCTCACCCGGCGCCGCAAACCTCGAAGTGCGAGTGACGGCGCCAAAGGGCTACCACCTCAACAGCCTCGCGCCATCACAACTCAGTCTCTCTTCTTCGAACCCGGCCGTGCTCGAACTGGGAGAGACAGCGCTGAAGTGGTCCACCGATGGGTCGAGCGTGAGCATCCCGGTGCCCGTGCGTGTGCAGCCTGGGTCCGCCACGCTCACCGGTGAGGCCGCCGTGTATTACTGCCGGACTGGCGAAGAAGCGCTGTGCTTTATCCACCGCGTCGAGATAACTGCCCCGATCACGGTCGATGCGAGCGCCAGCGCCGGGCAAGTCTCACTGACATACGCGCTCCCTACGGTTGCCCCGTAGGGGTGGTCGCTTGACAGACCCCATCTCCGCGGACATGATCCGCGATCTCAGTACGCTCGCGAGAGGCGGCCTTTCATGGCGGTTCGTGGTTATGTTCTTATCGAGACCGACGTCGGCAAAGCCAAGGCCGTCGGCGCAGCGATCAGCGAATTCCAATACCCGGGCGCGCGTGTGGTTGTCGTCGATACGGTGACAGGGCCCTACGACGTGATCGTGCAGCTCGAGGCAGACGACCTCGACCGGCTGGGGAATGCAATCACCGATGCTGTGCAGAAGGTCTCCGGTGTGCAGCGCACGACAACCTGCCTCGCGGTGCGCCTCGCCTGATGGCCCTGACGCGGTACGCGCGCCCCGGCCAGTTCAGACCGCGGAGTTGCTGGCACCCATGACCTTTCCCGTCACCTCCATGATCAGTGTTGAGGAAGCGCGCGCCCGCATCCTTGCTTTTTTCGAACGTCTGCCCGTCGAGCGCCAACCGCTGCTCGATGCGCTCGGCCAGGTCCTGGCAGAAGCGGTGGTCGCACCATTCGACATCCCGCCTCTCGATAACACGGCGATGGATGGCTATGCGGTTCGCGCGGTCGATACCAGCGGAGCATCCGAGCGCGAGCCGCAGGAGTTGAGGGTCATCGCCGACCTGGCCGCGGGTTATGTAATGGAAACGCCGGTCGGACCCGGCGACGCCGTCCGCATCATGACCGGAGCTCCGCTTCCGCCCGGAGCCGACGCTATCGTCCCTTTCGAGGAGACGGACGAGCCCCTGCGCGGTGTGAACGAGGCAGCGCGGCGGGCATCCGTTGTGCGAGTCTTCAAAGCCGCGGCCGCCGGCGCCAACATCCGCTATCGGTCCGAGGATGTGCGGCAGGGCCAGACCGTGATCCCTGCAGGCCGTCCCGTCCGCGCTTCGGAAATCGGTGTCCTCGCCTCGATCGGGCTCACCACCGTCCCCGTGTTCCGGCGTCCGGTCGTCGCCATCCTTTCGACGGGCGACGAGATCACCGAACCCGGCGAACCCTTGCAGCCAGGGCGGATCTACGATGCGAACGCCCACAGCGTGGCCGCCCTCGTGAAATCCTATGGTGGGATCCCGCGGTTGCTGGGTATCGCCCACGACACCGTCGAAGACCTGACTCGCAAGATCCACGAAGGGCTCGACGCAGACATGCTCGTCACGAGTGCCGGGGTATCGCGGGGCGACTTCGATGTGGTCAAAGACGTCCTCGCGCGAGAAGGCGCAATCGACTTCTGGACCGTGCGCATGAAGCCAGGTAAGCCGCTGGCGTTCGGTTCGTTCATGGCGCCCGACGGGCGGCGCGTACCCCACCTCGGTCTCCCCGGGAACCCGGTGAGCTCGATGGTCTCGTTCGAACTTTTTGGGCGGCCGGCCATCTTCAAAATGCTCGGCAAAAGTGGTTGGGAGCGGCCGGTCCTCCGCGCTATCACGCGCGATGCCGTGGTGAACACCGATGCCCGCCGTTTCTACGCGCGCTGCATCGTCACAACGGGCGAGGACGGCCGCTACTACGCCGACCTCACCGGCCCGCAGGGGAGTGGCATCCTCACAAGCATGAGCGCTGCCAACGGCCTCACCATCATCCCGGAAGACCAGCCGCGGGCCGAGCCGGGAGATGAAATCGACGTGATGATGCTCGACTGGGAGCAACCCGCGGGCTGATGGCCTGCGTCAGTCGGCCGCGGGCAGACGTTCTCCATACTGGCGGGCGATGTAGCCCTCGAACTCCGCCGTAGCGGCGCCCGCCCACGTGGCGCGGTTTTCGGCGTACCAGGACAACGTCCGCGCGATCCCCTCGGCGAATGTCACTTGCGGGCGCCAGCCGCTCGCCCGCAGCCGCGAACAGTCGAGTGCATAGCGGCGGTCGTGGCCGGGCCGATCATCGACGGCCGTGATGAGCGACGCCGGGCGTTCAAGCAGTGCGCAGATCTGCCGGGCCACCTGGAGGTTTGGCAGCCGCTCACCCGAGCCAACGTGCACAGCGTGGACTCCAGACGGGCCGGGCAGGCTGGAAGTGACCACGCGCACCGCCTCGACAAGGTCTTCGACGAAGAGCCATTCACGCTCATTTTGGCCGTCGCCATAGAGCGGCAGGGGCAGCCCCGAAAGAGCGCGGGTGGCGAACAGCGGGATGAACTTCTCGATGTGTTGGTTTGGCCCATAGACGTTGCAGCAGCGCACCACCGTGATGGGCATCCCATAGCTCTCGGCGTAGGCCCGCAACTGCAGTTCGGCCGCAGCCTTGCTCGCGGAATACGGGCTGCTAGGGGCGAACGGCGCATCCTCGCCAGCCTCCAGCGGAGCCGGCAGCGAACCGAAGACTTCATCAGTGGACATATGCACGAAGCACGCAGCGGGGTGCGCGCGTACTGCTTCCAGGAGCGTGACCACCCCTTGCACATCCGTGCGCACAAAAACGACCGGGTCCAGGAGCGAGCGATCAACGTGCGTTTCGGCGGCAAAGTTGAGCACAAGATCGGCTTCCGCCACCAACTCGCCTACCTGCGCCGCGTCACATATGTCGCCATGCACGAAGCGATAGCCGGGATCCGCTGCGACCGCCGCGAGATTGGCGGGGTTCGAGGCGTACGTGAGCTTGTCGAGATTGGTCACAGCCCAGCCGTCCGCGAGCAGGGCCCGCACGACGTGGCTGCCGATGAATCCGCAGCCACCGGTCACAAGTGCGCGCCTCATTGACCGGCCTCGAAGCGCGAGTGGTCGCCTAGCGTGAGGCGTGCACCAGCGGGTGCGCCCGAGACGTAGGCAAAGCGGCCAATCATGGACGCTTCAATCCCGGGGCAGGCGCGCATCTCCGTCCGCTCCATCACGATGCTGTCGCGGATGTTGACGTGCCGGAACACGCAATTCGCCCCAATCGCCGCGTCCGGCCCGATGATGCAACGGCTGAGACGCGCACCGGCGGCGATGGCCACGGGCCCGACCACGCGGCAGTCTTCGATTACGGCGCCCGGACCAACCGAGATTCGGCCTTCGAGTGCGCTCCCAACGAGGCGGGCGGACGGGTCGACCACCGCTTCGATTTCGGAGAGCACTTCCCGGTTCGCTGCGAGCATGTCCTCCATCTTGCCGGTATCGATCCAGTATCTCGTGGTGCGCGCCGCCGTGACCTCGCGGCCCGCGGCCAGCAACCCGTTGATGGTATCGGCAATCTCGAGCTCGCCACGCGCGCTGGGTGACTGCCTGGCGATGACGTCGAAGACGGACTGCCGGAAGGCATAGATGCCAATGACTGCAAGGTCCGTGGGCGGATGCTGTGGCTTTTCCACCACCCCTGCCAGGTGCTCGCCTGCAAACCGCGCGACACCGAAGGAGCGGGGATCCGCAACGGACTTCAAGAGTACGGCCGCTTCGGCCTGGGAAGCGGAAAACTCGTCTACAAACGGCCTGATTCCTCCCTGGAGGACGTTGTCACCGAGGTACAGGATGAACGGCCCGGAGCCCACGAAGCTGCGGCAAATTGAGACCGCGTGAGCGAGGCCGAGCGGCGCCGGTTGCTGGATATACGTGAAGCGTGCTCCGAAGGCCGAGCCGTCGCCCATCGCTTCGCGAATCTGAGCTTCGGTATCACCGACGACGATCGCGATGTCCGCAATGCCCGCTTCAACCAGCTGCCGCACGGGAAAGTGGAGCACCGGCGTATTGCCGATGGGGACCAGCTGTTTCGCTCCGGAATATGTGAAGGGCCGCAGTCTGCTGCCTTTACCACCGGCAAGGACGATGCCTTTCATAGAACCTTGAGTATAGCCACGGCGGCCTTCGGCGCACGGCGTTCGCTGAGCCGAACGGTGGACGCTCATACTCCCTTGGCGGAGCGCACCGTAGGATCCTGAACGTGACAGGACAGCCTTTGCGCGTCTTTCTGAACGCCAGCGCGATTCCGGACCGGCCCGCAGGGGCTGGCGTCTACACGATTGAACTGGCCCGTGCCCTCGCCCGGCGGGATGACGTTGAGCTGTTGACGGCATCGCCCCGAGCGTTCCCGGCGACGGGCCGCCGCATCGCTTCACCCGCGCGAGGAGCCGTGGCACGGACGTTGTGGGAACAGACGGTGATGCCGGGCCTGCTGCGTGGTGAACAGGCCGTGGTCTATCACGGTGCCCACTTTGCAACGCCACTCCGTTCGCCAGTAGCGCGGGTGGTGACCGTGCACGACCTCACGTTCTACCGCCTTCCTGCTCGCTACTCACGCCGCCATCGCTGGTACTACCGGGCGCTGGCCAGGACGGCCGCACGTGCGGAACGCATGATTGTCCCGTCGCAGGCGGTCGCGGCGGATGCCGTCCACTTCCTTGGCTATCCACCCGGCCGGATCCGGGTGATCGCCGAAGCACCGCGGACGGGGATCACGGCCGCGAACGAGGCAGCCGTCGAGACGCTTCGCCGCAAACTCTCAGTCCGCGGAGACTATCTGCTGACGCTTGGCACGGCCGAGCCGGGGAAGAGAGCCATCGATGCCATCCGGGCGCTCAGCATCCTGCGTTGCCAGGGCCGCCCGCTTTCGCTAGTGCTCGCCGGAAACGAGGGAACACTCTCGCTTGCGCTGCAGAAGGAGGTGGCACGCCTGGGGATAAACGGAGCCGTCCATTTCGCTGGCTACGTGCCGGACGAAGACCTGCCAGCGCTTTTGACTGGCGCGGCAGCACTCGTCTTCCCATCGCTCTACGAGGGATTTGGTCTGCCGCCGCTGGAGGCTATGGCCTGCGGGACCCCGGTGATCGCCTCACACGTGCCTGCCATGGACGAGGTGCTCTCCAGTGCCGCGGTGTTTGTGCCGGTTCGTGAGCCGGCCGCCATCGCACGCGAGGCGGCGCGCCTTCTCGACGACGCCGGTTGGCGCCAGGAATGGAGTGGCCGCGGACTCGCCCACGCGGCCCGTTTCTCCTGGGAGCGCGCGGCCGCCGAGACGGTCGCGGTCTACCGGGAGGTCGCGGGCCTGTGACACTGGGGATCGTCATCGTTACGTTCAGGTGCCGCGACTACGCCCTCGCGTGCCTGGAGTCGATTGAAGCGCAGCTTCCGTCCGCGCTGGAACACACGGTCGTGATCGACAATGCATCGGCTGATGGCACTCTGGAGGCGGTGCGCATCCGCTTTCCCACCGTGCGCACGATAGCGAAAGCCCGGAACGTGGGCTTCGCCGCAGCAGTCAACCCGGGTATCCGCGCGCTCAAAGAGTGCGACGTCATCTGCCTCCTTAATCCCGACGCACGCCTCCTCGACGGCGGGCTCGAAGGGGCGGCGCGCTACCTCCAGGAGCACCCGGATACGGGCATCGCCGGCGCCCGCATCGAAGATCCGGGTGGAAGCATCCAGGCATCGTGCCGGGCGTTCCCGGGCCATGTCACGGCGCTGTTCAACCGTCATTCGCTGACGACCAAATTGATGCCGAACAACCCCTGGTCGCAGCGCTACCTCATGGGCGGATGGCCACACGACGAAGTGCGCGCGGTCGACTGGCTGTCTGGCGCCTGCATGCTCATCCACCGCCGCACACTGGAGCGGATTGGCCTGTTGGACGCGCATTATTTCTTCAGCATTGAAGACGTCGACTACTGCCGCCGCGCGCACGACGCTGGACTGCGGGTAGTGTATTTCCCGATGGCGCGCGTAGAACACCACATCGGCCGCAGTTCGCGCCACGCGCCCTATCGCGCCATGACAGCCCACCATCAGGGCATGTGGCGTTACTACCGCACCCACATGCGCGGGAGCCTGCCGCTCGACCTGCTCACAGCGGCGGGTATCACGGCGCGCCTGGCGCTCCATGTGGGGTCCTATACCATCCGCCACGCCCTCGACCGTCCGGGAACAGGCTGACGGCCGCCGTCTAACCGACTTCGCGCGGGACTTCGCGCCGCCGCCCACGAAGCCCGAGCATGCGGACCGAGTTCCACATTGAGTCAATGTAGCCCAGCACAACCAACAACACGATGGCAAAGGCCACGACGACTCCTCCCACGACCGCCGAGCCGACGCTCTTGTACCACAGGTGGAGCAGCAGCGCGGCGCCGCAGAAAACGGCCGTGATCGCGTAGCTCGCAATCGCGACGCTGAGCGGCGAAAGTCCGAACAGCCTGGCGATGCGATGGTGAAAGTGGTCTTCGTCGGCGTGGAACGGGTGGTGGCCATCGAGAAAGCGGCGCAGGAAGGCGAGGCCCGCATCGAGCACAGGCAACCCAAGCGCGACGAGCGGGATGTAGAGCGGCACGCGCCCGGTGGTATCAACAAAGCCAGCGATGCTGAGCGCCCCGATCGTGAAGCCGAGGAAGTATGCTCCGGAATCACCAAGCCACCGCCTGGCGCGGGGAAGGTTGAACGGAACGAAGCCAAGCGAGGCCCCCGCCAGGGCAGCGAAGAGCAGTGCAATGAGGTCGTGGCCAAGGTCCCACGCGACATAGGCCATCGTAGCGGAGACGAGGGTTGAAATCCCCGCGGCGACGCCGTCGCTTCCATCGATCAAGTTCATGGCGTTGGTGATGAGCACCAGCCAGACGACCGTTACAACGGGGTCGAGTATGCCCAGGGCCACGGCGTGGCCGCCCGGAAGGGTCATCGCGCCGACGCGAAAGCCGCTCAGGTAGAGAATAATGGCGGCCGCGAACTGCACCCCAAATTTGGTGCGCCAACCGACATCGCGGAAGTCGTCGCGCGCACCGGCGAGGAAGATGGCGCCGCCGCAAAGGCCCAATGCAAGGAATTTCGTCCAGTCCCCCGACATGAAATGGCGCATCGCGGGCGAAAACCAGGCGAGGACGGCGGGCGCGAGGAGGAAGGCGGTGATGATGCTGAAGCCACCGATGCGCGGCACGTGCACCGGCGTCGGGACGCGGCTCGCCTTGGTCGGCAGACGCAGGATGAAGGTCAGGGGGAGAGCAATCGCCAGTGCAATCCCAGCAATCCAGACTTCGAGGCTCAACAGAGAGACCCCCGGCCGGAAGCGAGTGACCGCCTGTGGCGACGAAGCCGCCCACGCGTTCCTGCGGCGATGCTACGCGCTTTTGCGCCTCCGGTCTGCCTGCAACGTGTAAAATTGCTCGTTGCATCGGGCCGGAAATGCGTTCGCCGGGCAGGGTTCGTGGCGCCCAAATCGAGCCAATGCTACATTTGCTCGGTCTGCGAAAGCCCTTCCGCCCGGCGCCGAACAAAGCGCCGGGTTCTTTTCGCCGCCCATTTCGGCGCTCCTGAACGCGCCAGCACGAGGCCACGAATGACCGGAAACCTGACTGCTGACCAGAAGCTCGCCCAGCTGCTCGAAATGAAACAGGCGGTCGCGCTGGGCGGCGGCGCGAAACGGATCGAGGCTCAGCACGCCCGCGGCAAGCTCACCGCCCGGGAACGCATCGAGATCCTCCTCGACCCGGGCACTTTCGACGAACTCGATCAGCTGATGCGCCCGCGCACTGCAGCGAATACATCCCCGGGTGAGGCGGTCGTGACAGGCTGGGGAAAAGTCGATGGCCGCCCGGTCTACGTCTTTTCATACGACTTCACACTCGTCGGAGGTTCCCTCAGCGAAGCGGTCGCCGAGAAGATCCTGAAGGTCATGGACCTCGCTCTCACCACCGGAGCGCCCGTGGTCGGGATCATTGACTCCGGTGGTGCGCGCATCCAGGACGGTTCGGAGAGCCTGCGCGGGTTCGGCGAGATCTTCACGATGAACACACTCGCGAGCGGCGTCATCCCGCAGATCAGCGTTGTGATGGGGCCAGGTGCAGGCGGCGGTGCCTATAGCCCCGCGATCACCGACTTCATCTTCGTGACCGAAGGCACAGGCCAGATGTATATCACCGGCCCGGACGTCATCCGTTCCGTTACCGGGGAAGAAGTCACTCACGAGGAGTTGGGTGGGGCCGACGCGCTCGCCGGCCGATCGGGCGTCGCCCAGTTCGCGGTCGCGGGCGAAGAACAGACACTCTTCGAAGTGCGGCGCCTCCTCGGATTCCTGCCATCGAACAACGCCGAAGACCCGCCCGTGACCCCCACGAGTGACGACCCCAACCGTGAAGGGACCGAATTCCTCGAAATTGTCCCCTCCGAGCCCAATCGCCCATATGACGTGCGCGAGGTCATCGACCGCCTCGTGGACGACGGCGAATTCATGGAAGTGCACGAACGCTTTGCGACGAACATCGTGGTCGGCTTCGCGCGCATGGGCGGGCGCCCGGTGGGTTTCATCGCCAACCAGCCGATGGTCCTCGCCGGGGCGCTCGATATCAATGCCAGCCGCAAGGCCGCCCGCTTCGTGCGCACCTGCGACTGCTTCAACGTCCCCGTGGTCACGCTCGTGGACACGCCAGGCTATCTCCCGGGCACCACGCAGGAATACGGCGGCATCATCACCCACGGCGCCAAGTTGCTCTTCGCCTATAGCGAAGCGACCGTGCCGAAGATCACTATCATCCTGCGCAAGTCGGTCGGCGGAGCATACCTCGCGATGGGTTCCAAGCATTTGCGCGGCGACATGAACTTCGCCTGGCCGACGGGCGAGGTCGCCGTCACAGGCCCGGATGGTGCCGTCAACATCGTGTACCGGGACGAGATCTCCAACGCACCGGACCCCGAGGCGCGAAGAGCAGAACTGATAGAAGAGTATCGTCAGAAGTTCGCGAACCCCTACATCCCCGCTGGCCGCGGCTTCCTGGACGACGTGATCGACCCTCGACAGACGCGGGCAAAGATCGTCCGGGCGCTGGAGATGCTCCAGAACAAAGCCGACCGCAACCCCCCGAAAAAGCACGGCAACATCCCGCTCTGAGCTTCTCTCAGTGCTGAGTTCGCCGTAAGGCGCGCCCTTCGGCCGTCATCGCCGATGGGGAACGCACGCCGCGATCGTGGGGTACTCCCCGATCACGTTGCTGGCACCGTGGCCTGACACTGGCCTGAGAAGAACTGCGGAGGGTACCGAGTTGGCGACCGGATCCGGTCCGTCGCGAGCGGGAGGCGGAGGCCCTGCCCTCGTCCTGGCGGCAGTAGAGGCACTCCCTCCCCTGCCAGCTGTTGCGCTGCGAGTGATGCAGGTTGCGCAGGACGCCCGCTCTTCCGCATCCGACCTCGCGATCGTTGTCTCGGCCGACCCGGGACTGAGTGCGCGCATCCTGCGCATGGCCAACTCGGTGGTCTACCGCCGCGGGCGCGCTGTGACCTCCGTCCAGGACGCCCTCGTCCGGCTCGGCTTCGTGCTTGCTCGAAACGTCGCCGTGAGCGGCGCGATTGCCGGCGCCTACGCGCCAGCCGGCGGCAATGAACTCTTCCGGATCGAAGCGTTCTGGCGGCACTCCATCGCCGTCGCTTTTCGCGCGTCGGAGCTGGCGGGAAAGAGCCGCCGCATCGATGTCCCAACCGCGTTCACAGCGGGCATCCTCCACAACATGGGGCGGCTCGCGATGTTCTACGCGGATGCGGCCGGCGTTGAGAGCGCGGTAGCGCAGGCACTGGCCACGAGCACGGATCTGGAAGCGATTGAGTTGGTCGTCCCCGGCTACGATCATGCCGAAGTTGGCGGCATCCTTGCGGAACGCTGGCAACTGCCCGACGACGTGATCGAGGCGATCCGTGGGCACCACCGGGATCACGAGGGCGAGGTCTCCGTGGCGGCGGTCGTCGCCCAGGCAGATCGCTTCTGTACGGATCGTGGCCTGCTGCCGGGCTACGCCGTGCCGGGCGCCGCAAACGCACAGGGCCAACCGCCGGATGACTTTCTGCGGCTGATGAAGCAGGTCGAGGCGCTCGTGCAGTTGGTCGTAGGCCCGCACGCGAGCCTCCACGCAGCCTAACCGAGTAAGTTCATGCGTTCGCCGTTAGCGCGGCCTTTTGATAGGGTGAATGTGCCCCGGCACGGTGCTAACCGGCGCCTCGGGCCTCCCATCCCACGACACGGACGACAGATGACCAGAGTCGGCATCATGGAAACGGCCATCCGCGATGGCCATCAGTCGCTGCTCGCGACTCGCATGCGCACCGAGGACATGATCCCGGCGCTCGAACGCATGGACGCCATCGGCTACCACAGCATCGAGTGCTGGGGCGGGGCCACCTTTGATACCTGCATGCGCTTCCTCAAGGAAGACCCCTGGAAGCGGCTGCGCGACATCAAGGCGCGGCTTAGACACACGCCCACCCAGATGCTCCTGCGCGGCCAGAACGCTGTCGGTTATCGCCACTATGCCGACGACGTCGTCCGCGCATTCTGCGATCGCTCCGTGCAGAACGGCATGGACATCTTCCGCATCTTCGATGCCCTGAACGACACCCGGAATCTCGAGACGGCCTTCGATGCCGTCAGGCGCGCCGGCGGCCACGTACAGGGGACGATCTGCTACACGATCAGCCCGGTGCACACCGTCGACAAGTTCGCGAAGATGGCCGACCGCATGGTGGAGATGGGCGCCGATTCCCTCTGCATCAAGGACATGGCCGGCCTGCTCAGCCCAATGATGGCAAAGGCGCTCGTCTCGCGGATCAAAGCAGATCATCCCTCGATGCTCCTGCAGATGCACTGCCACGACACGTCGGGCTATTCGGAGATGGCCTACCTGATGGGCGTGCAGGCGGGCGCTGATGTGATCGATTGTGCCATCAGCAGCCTGGCCGGCGGGACCTCCCAGCCCGCGACTGAAACGCTGGCGGCGGCCCTCGCAGAGGACCCGGAGCACGCAACCGGCCTCGACCTCCCCGCCCTCGAAGAGCTCGCGGACTACTTCCGCGGTATCCGCAAGCATTACTGGAAGTATGAGAGCAACCTGCTCGGGATCGATGCCGCGGTGCTCTCCCACCAGGTCCCGGGCGGGATGATCTCCAACCTTGTCGGTCAGCTCCGTGAACAGGGCCAGGAGTCCCGTCTGCGCGAAGTGCTGGAGGAGAACGCGCGCGTCCGTGCGGACCTCGGCTACCCTCCACTCGTCACGCCAAGCTCGCAGATCGTGGGCACGCAGGCAGTGCTCAACGTCCTTACCGGGAAGCGCTACGGGCACGTCACAAAAGAAACGCGGAATCTCGCCGGCGGCCTCTATGGAGAGACAGGCCAGCCGATCTCACCCGACGTCCTCAAGGTCATCCTCGGTGACGAACAGCCGATCTCGCACCGTCCTGCGGATGACATTGCTCCGGAGATGGAAAAGTCGAAGGCGGAGGTGGGAGACCTGGCCGAGGATGTGGACGACGTCTTGAGCTACGTCATGTTTCCGCAGCCTGCGAAGGAGTTCCTGCAGTGGCGCCGCGAAGGTGGTGGGCCCGAGCGGGAACTAGTAGCCGCTGTGGTTGGCGCCCTCGCCATCGGTGAAAAGAAGGTAACGGCCGCGGCCCCGGCCGGCGCACTCGCCGTTTCCGCGAACGGCACCACGGACGCCTGGCGCAGCTTTGGCCGGCTCCGCCAGATGCGATAGGAGTACGGCGATGGCACAGGTGACGATAGGTGGACGCAGCTACGACGTGGAAGTGCGCGGGGACGCCGTCATCGTGGACGGGCACGAATTCCCCGTCAGCGTCCGCGAAGAAGTGGGGCACACGCTGGTCAACGCCGGGGGAGTGCCTTATCGGGTGCAGCTGCCGCCGGCGGCAGAACGCGCGAGCGGGATGACTGTCCAGGTGGACTACCGGCCCGTCACCATTGAGTACAGCGGACGGCTGGGCAGCACTGCTGCGGCCCGCACGCACCGTCCCGGCGTCCCCGCAAGCGCCAGCACCGCGGCCGCGAATGTCCGTGGTGCCGTCCGGGCAGCGATCGCGGGCCGCATCCTCGCGGTCCGCGTGAAGGTGGGCGAAAGCGTTGCGCGAGGTGACGTCTTGCTCCTGCTTGAGGCGATGAAGATGGAAAACGAAGTGAAAGCGACCTCTGACGGGACGGTCAAAGAGATCCTCGTGACCGAAGGCGCACGCGTGAGTGAAGGCGAGACGCTGGTCATCATCGAGTGACCTGCAGGTGCCAGCCAGCCTGGTACGTTCGCTGATAGCTCCGCCCTGAGATATCAGCCGGGCGGCGGTCGAACGGCCCATTCGCAGTACCGCTCATCGATTCAGACTATGACTCGACCTCAAGGTATTCACAAGATCACCGTTTCCGTGTAATCTGCCCGGAGCGGCCGCGTCTTGGCATAGCAGATTGATGGTGCCCCCGGGGACGTACCCATGGCCGGAACCTTTGCTCGTTGGAGACACCAATGGTTATTTCCGAGGCGCGCGCGAATGTGAGCGAGATGGTGATCGCAAATGCGGCCACGATCCACCGAAACCTCTCCGTCCCCGTACTTTATGAACACGCTGTGCGCCGTGGCGAAGGCAAACTCCTCCAGGGCGGGACGTTTGCCGTCCAGAGCGGCAAGCGTACCGGCCGCAGCCCGGACGACAAGTTCGTCGTACAGGGCCCCGACATCTCCGAGCACGTGTGGTGGGGGAAACACAATCAACCAATGACACCCTCCACCTTCGAGCACCTGCGCCGGCGCGCTGTCCAATACCTGAAGGGACGCGAGCTATATGTCCAGGACTGCACGGTGGCGCAGGATCCGGACCACCAGCGCACCGTGCGCGTCGTCACCGAGCAGGCCTATCACAGCCTTTTCGCCCGGACGATGTTCATCCCATCCAACCCGCTGCCAGCGGAGGAGTGCCCGGACATCACCATCCTCCACGCCCCGAACCTGATCCTGGAAGGCGAGAAGGACGGCATCAACAGCGATGCCGTGGTGGCGCTGAACCTCGGCGAGGGGCTGATCATCATCGCGGGTGTCGCATATGCCGGTGAGATGAAGAAGTCGGTCTTCACTGCCATGAACTACTACCTCCCGCTGGATGGCGTTCTCTCACTCCACTCCTCGGCAAACGTCGACCCGCGGACGGGCAAGAGTGCTCTGTTCTTTGGCCTTTCCGGAACGGGCAAGACGACCCTGAGTACAGACCCCGAACGCCTCCTCATCGGTGACGACGAACACGCCTGGACGGAGTCAGGCGTTTTCAACATCGAGGGCGGCTGCTATGCCAAGGTCATCCATCTTTCGCCCGAGGCCGAACCCGACATCTTTGAAACGACCCACGACTTCGGCACAATCCTCGAAAATGTCGTCTACGATGAGCATTCCCGCACGGTCGACCTGGATGATGGATCGCTCACTGAGAACACCCGTGGAAGCTACCCGCTGAGTGCGCTCGCCCACGTCTACAGCAACCGCGTCGCGCCGCACCCAAGCCACGTCATCCTGCTCACCGCTGATGCATTCGGAGTGCTCCCGCCTATCGCCCGACTGAGTACCGCCCAGACGCTCTATCACTTCCTCAGCGGCTACACGAGCAAGCTGGCAGGTACCGAGAACGGCGTGACCGAGCCACAGACCACATTCAGCCCCTGCTACGGTGCGCCCTTCATGGCCCTCAACCCGACCGTCTATGCGGCATTGCTCGAACAGCGGCTGGCGCTCACTGGTGCGCAGACCTGGCTCATCAACACCGGCTGGGTCGGTGGGAAGTATGGCGCCGGCAAGCGCATCGCTATCCAGGAAACGCGAAAGATGGTGCGCGCCGTCCTCAACGATGGGTTGCGCGAGGCGAGTTTCCGCAAGGATGACATGTTTGGCTTCGAAGTTCCAAAGACCTGCCCGGGGGTCGATGCAAGGCTCCTCAACCCGCGCGATTCGTGGCCGGACCCGGCAGAATACGATGCGACCCGCATCGCACTCGCGCAGAAGTTCCGCGCAGCCTTCGAGCAATTCAGCCACCTCGTGACGCCCGAAGTGGCTGCTGCCGGGCCGTGAAGTTGCAGGCTCGCCCGCCATTATCAACCGCTGCTGAACGGTTCGACCGAACCCGTCGGCGAACCGTAGAATAGAGCCATCGAACTTTCCCGCGGCGCCGCAAGCCATGGCTGTCGGAACTCCGCGCGAGGAGCCACTGGTGACCGTCAAGTACCTCCGCGACCAGCGCGTGACCGGCACGATCGCCGAGATCGCCCGGCTGAAGTTTCCGTTCCCGGACGAGACGCACCCGGACTTCGAGACGCTCACCAATAATCCGAGGCCTCAGATATCCGTCGGCAAGGTCAACGGTGAGGAGATCTTTCCCGATATTGTCGTCGTGCGCCGGCCCGGACAGTGGTTGATGATCATGGCCGACGTGGAGACCGACGATTCACTGACAGATGAGACCGCTCTAAAACGCTGGCTGCCGGCGGCGCAGTGCGGGGAGCTCCTCATCTATGTGCCTACGGGCTGCGTGGCCCAGGCGAAGGAGCTGATTCGGCGGCATCACGTGGCGATCAAGGCCCTCCGCACCTGGCGCTTCCGGCCCGTGTGGGGCCTCGATGTGACCGAGGTCTGAGCGCGCTCGCGTGAACGTCTTCTTCGACGTCGACCACACTCTTGTCTTCATCGACCAACACACCAACGCTCTGCGCCCGGGCGCGCGCGAAGCGATGCAGCGCCTCAAGGGTGCCGGCCACGGCGTCTATGTGTGGTCGGCATCCGGACTCGACCACGTACAGCGCGTGGTGCGCATCCACGAGCTGTCGCCCTGGGTCGATGGCATGTTCGACAAAGATCCCCGCGTCCAGCCCTACCCGGACTTCATCATCGACGACGACTGGTATCTGGTGGAGAAGTATGGCGGCCACTGCGTTAGCCAATACAAAGCGGTAAACGCTGACGACCGGGAGTTTGAAGCGGCACTCGAGCGGATCGCCGCGATGGGCCTGCTCTAGCCGCCCCCTGCGAACGTGCCGGCGAGGCGATCGGCCGACTCCGTGCTTGAGCAAGCCAGCGCTCGCGGGAGATTCCTGTGTGTGGTCTCTCGGCCGCTGCAGCGCTCCCCGCGGCACGCGGAAAGGCGAGGCAAACGACGAGTAAAACCGACCGCTTACCGAGGGTATGCACTATGCGTGAGATTGACATGTCCAATTCCCCGCGTATAGTCCCAACCCCAAGCACATGCCTTGTGGACGTGCGGCCGCGGGCTGCGGAGTAGGGGGAAGAAGTCGTGAGTGATCCGAACAATTATTGGGTGCGGAAGATAAATTCTGGCCGCGTCTCGCGTCGGCAATTCGTCGGCGGCGCCGCGATTGCAGGCGTTGGTGCAGCCGGGCTCGGCCTTGTGGGCTGCGGAAGCAGTAGTAGCAGCAGCACTCCGACAACTGCCGCGGGCGCCTCTCCGTCGGCCGCCGCTACCCCAAGCGAGACGCCCAAGAAGGGTGGCACGTTTACCACTGCGTTCACCGGACCATTCGCCGGTGCCAACCCGTGGAATTCAGTCTACGGCGGGTCGGGGATCGTCCCGGAAGTCTACAACTACCTCTTTCGCGACTACCTTGCCTTCGCACCGGACCGGGGGATCATCTACGACCTCGCTGAGAGTCACCAGCTCCAGTCCGACAACATCACGTTCGTTTTCAAGATCCGGCCAAATGTGAAGGTCGCGCCGAACGCTCAGAGCATCCCCGAGCGGGCGCTCGATTCCGGGGATGCGCTGGCGAGCTGGCAGCAGATCGCCGATGCGAAGTCGGGCTCGAACGGATACGCCTTCGCGCACCAATGGATAGACAAGATGGACGCCCCGGACGCATCCACGTTCCGGATAATCATGAAGAGTCCATATGCCTGGACCGAAGCCAACGTCGGGAACAACCTGATTGGCGCCGTCGTGCCGAAGGAGCTCATCAGTAGCCCGGACTTGAAGGCGAAGCCCGTCGGGGCCGGCCCCTACAAGCTGACGGAGCTGAAAGAGGGCGCCCAGGCGACGATGGTGCCCAACACCAACTACTGGAAGACCGGGCGACCGTACCTGGACCAGTTCGTCATCCGCACGTATGCAGATCAGGCGACCTGGCTGGCGGCCTTCAGTTCCGGCCAGGTCGACTACTACGCGGCGACCAACCAGGACGAAGCAAAGCAGCTCCTGCAAAACAATAGCAAACTGCAATACAACCACAGCCCGAGCATTAGCTTCAACTCGTTCTGGATGAACACCAAGATGGCACCCTGGACCGACGCGCGCGCCCGCAATGCGGTCAACCTTGCGACCAACCGCGACGAGTACATCCAGCTCATCGGCCACGGCGCCGGCGAGCCCCAGGGTCCGGTCCCCTATGCGTTCACCAAGTACGCCCTCACCAAGGCTGAGCTCGCGCAGGCGCAACCTTTCAACGTGAGTGAGGCGAAGAAGCAGTTCAGTGCCGCCGGTGTGACGGAGTTCAGCTTCGCCTTCCCGACCAGCAGCAACACAAACGACTATGTCAACATCTTCGTCCGCCAGATGCAGGCCGCCGGGGTAACAGCAAAGCCGCAACCGCTGGACGCCGGGACATGGGTCGCCCAGTACTACGCGAGCAAGCTTTCCGCGAGTCTTTCGCTCAACCAGCAGTACCAGACGCCAGACTTCGCACTGCAGTGGTACGTGACCGGTGGGATCACCGGAAACAACCACTACGACACCGGCTTTTCGGACCCCGCAATCGATGCCGGTGTGACAAAGGCTGCCGGCACGTTGGATGAGGCGGCGCGGATCACGGCCTACAAGGACGTACAGAAGCTGATCCTGAGCAAGTCGCCCCCGTTCATCAACTTCTTCGGGCTATACGCCGACCTCTTGCTCTCGCAGAACGTACGTGGATTCCAGTTCAACGTCGGGTCCCTGATCTATGCCTACGAAGACTCGTTCTGGATGGCCTGAGAGCTGAGGCCCCCACGGGCCCCGGATCCCAGGTGCGCACGATACGGATGTGAGGAGGCGGCAGGCCGAATGACTCGATACATCGTTCGCCGTCTGGCGATGGCGGCCATGATCCTCTGGTTCATCTCGGTCGCCGTCTTCATCCTCATGCGTGTCGGGCCCGGCGACCCCGCGCTCCTCCAGCAGGGGATCAATGCGACACCGGAAAAGATCGCCGAAGTCGACCGGGAAATGGGGCTCAACAATCCATATCCCGTGCAGTACGTCGACTGGCTCAAGGGCGTGGTCACATTTAATCTCGGCCGTTCGGTGTTGACGCAGACCAACATCACGACGGAGTTCAGGGCACGCTTCCCGGTCAGCTTCCAATTGATGGTCATGACGCTGTTCTGGACGGTCGTGATCGGCATCCCGTTCGGTGTCATCTCCGCTGCGCGCCAGAACTCGGCCTCGGACTACGGAGTGCGGCTCTTCGCGATCTTCGGACTCTCGGTACCGAGTTTCTGGGTGGCGACGCTCGTCATCCTTATCCCTGCCCAACGCTGGGGATATGCACCGCCGCTCGACAAGCAGGTGTCCCTCCTCAGCGACCCGTGGAACAACTTCCGGCAGTTCGGGCCGCCGTCGTTCGTGTTGGCACTGGGGTCCGTCGCGACGGTGATGCGGCTCACGCGTTCATCGCTGCTCGAAGTGCTGCGCGCAGACTACGTGCGCACGGCCCGTGCAAAGGGCCTCGCCGAGCGCGTAATCGTCCTTCGGCATGCGCTCAAGAACTCGCTGATCCCGGTCATCACGGTGCTGGGGTTGCTCGCCGGCGGATTGCTTGGCGGCTCCATCATCATCGAGCAGATCTTCAACCTGCGCGGACTGGGACAGTACCTGTACGCTGCCATCCTGCAGAAGGACTACAACGTCGCTCAGACGCTGGTGCTCTATACGGCGGCTGTGGTGTTGTTGTTCAACCTCGCGGTGGACCTGTTGTACGGCGTCTTCGACCCGAGGATCCGCTATGCGTGACCGGGTGAGAGAAGCATTGCAGCGGGGGACTCTGCGGTCCGAGGTTGCCGGTGGCTAGAGAGGCTGCGCTCCCGGCAATTGGGATCGATCCCGTCTTTCGCCGGCCGGGCCGGCTGGCACGAGGCTGGCGGCTGGTGCGCCGAAACCCGCTGGGCGCCTTTGGCGGCCTGCTGGTGTTGCTGCTCATCTTCGTGGGCGTCTTTGCACCGGCGCTCGCACCACACGGAGTCAATGCGTTTGTGGGCCCCCCGGGCCAGGCACCGAGTGCCAGCTTTCCCTTCGGCACGGACAAGTTCGGCGAGGATATTTTCAGCCGCGTGATCCTTGGGGCCCGCATCTCCCTCCAGGTCGGCTTTATCGCTGTCGCCTGCGGGACCGTCGCGGGGCTGCTTATCGGAGCCTGGTCCGGGTTCAAGGGCGGCGTCGCCGATACCGTTATCCAGCGCATTGTCGATACCGCGATTGCGTTTCCGCAGCTCGTCTTCCTGCTCGTTATCGTGCGGCTCCTGGGACCTTCAATGCGCAACGTGATCCTCGCCATCGCGGTGCTGATAATCCCATCCGTCGCGCGGATCATCCGCGGCGGGGTGCTGACCGAGAAGAACAACCTCTACGTCGAAGCGGCCCGGTCGCTCGGTGCCAGCGATAGTCGCATCCTTACCCGCCATCTCATCCCGAACATCCTGCCGCTCGCCGTTGTGATCGCGACCACCCTCCTCGGGACGGCTATCCTCGCGGAGGCAGCGCTGAGCTTTCTTGGCCTCGGCATCCCCCCGCCGAACCCGTCGTGGGGCGTCGACATCAACGTCGCGCGGACGACGTTCCCGATTAATGTATCCGCCGCGCTCTTCCCGGGGATCGCGATCAGCCTGACCGTGCTTGGCTTCAACCTCCTCGGCGATGGTCTGCGAGACGTCTTCGACCCGCGCCTCCGGGGGCGATGACCTACCTCCGTGCAGCCCCATCCCGTTGAGGGTAGTCACCGCCGCCCGCACATGTGATCCTCACGCAATGGCACGCGGCCTTTTCGTCGAACCGTTCTACGGCGGCAGCCACCGGGCATTTCTCGATGGCCTTGTGCGCCACAGCGCGCACCACTTCACGCTTCTGACGCTCGAGGATGGAGAATGGCGGCGGCGCATGCGCCGCGGCGCCCACGAACTCGCCGCGGCGGCAGCGCAGCTCGATGGAGACTTCGGCTTCCTCGTTGCAACCGACATGCTGGATCTGCCGGCGTTCCTCGCCCTGACGAGGCCGCGCTTCAGCCACCTGCCCATCATGCTCTACCTGCACGAGAACCAGCTCACCTACCCACGTCTGCGGGGGACGAAATTCAACTCCTGGTTCGGGGCGATGAACTACCTCTCGGCCTGCGCCGCCGACGTCGTCGCGTTCAACTCGGAGTTTCATCGAAGCGACTTCCTCGCCGCCCTGGAAGCGCTGTCTTCGCAGCCAAACAACTGGATCGCGGCAGGCACCGTCCAGGCGATCGCCGGCAAGAGCACCGTCGTGCCTGTTGGTGTCGACCTCGGCTGGATGGATGCATACGCCGCTGGGCGCAGACGCTCCGCCACCGAGCCACCGATCGTGCTCTGGAACCACCGCTGGGAGTTCGACAAGGCGCCGGAGGTGTTCATCCGCACGGTCCGCAAGTTGGCGGAAGAGGGGGTACCTTTCCGCCTGGCGTTGGCGGGCGAACCGGGTAACAGCCCGTCCGGCGGCCCCGGCGTGTTGCGCGACGAGTTCCCGGAGCGCATCCACCACTTCGGCTATGCAGACGATCGTGCCACCTATGCACGCCTCCTTTGGGAAAGTGACATCGTGGTAAGTACGACGCGGCACGAATTCTTCGGCGTGGGTATGGTGGAAGCGCTCTACTGCGGATGCTTCCCGATCGCCCCGAGCGGCTTCAACTTCACTGCGCTTGTGCCACCGGAACTGCAGGGCGCTGCACTGTTCGAATCTGAAGAAGACTGCGCCTCGAAGCTTCGCGCAGCGATCGTTTCACGCCCCGGCGGCGATTCCCGGCTTCGGCGCGCCGCCGCACGCTTCGCCTGGCCCGCAGTCATCGGGGAGTGGGACGCCCACCTGGAGGAGCTGGCGACTACCCGCAGGCGCTGATCGCCACCTCTGGTGTGCCTCGTCCGGCGATCGAATCGGGCACCCGGGCAGGCGCGTTTCCACAGACCGGCATGGTGGAGGATCATAGGGGTATGCAGCAGGACATCGGTTCGCGGGGGGTGCGGCGCCCTTGCGTACACGCGTAGCAGCCACTCGCGCGTGGGGACGCGTGCCCCGGCCGCTACGGAGCGGCGTGGAAGTGATCGCGCGCACTATCCGGCTCTACGTGGACGACAGCTGCGGGACCTATGCCGCCGCCATCGCCTACTACGCAATTTTTTCGCTTATCCCGTTGAGCCTGATCACCTTGTCGATCTTCGGGCTGGTGGTGAACCCGCAACGGATCACCAATTTCGTGTTCGACCAGTTCCCGCTCAAGGAGACGGTCGCGGTGCGGCAAAACGTCGAGCAGATCGTGCAGGCCGCCCACGACATCAGTGTGGCCGGGCTGTCGTTCGGCGTGCTGGCACTGGTGTGGTCGTCGAGCGGCATCTTCTCAGCCGTGCGGAAGGGGCTCAATGCAGCCAGCCACCGCAAAGTGGGGCGTCCATACTGGCACGGCAAGCTGATAGACCTGGCGCTCATCCCTGCCCTCGGGGCGTTGATTCTCCTGTCGGTAGGCCTGACGGCGCTTTCGCAGGTGGTCATCGAGCGCGCCGGGCATGTCGGGCCGATCAACTTTGATACGAACCTGGCGTTGCGGATCTCCTCCTATGCGCTACCGGCGATGTTCTCCTTTTCGATGTTCGCGCTTCTCTACCGCTACGTCCCCACGGCCCGGCCGGGCTGGCCTGAGGCGCTGGCTGGCGCGTGCCTCGCGAGCATCCTTTTCGAAGCGGCGAAGAACCTCTACGCGCTCGCCTTCACGCTGACCTCGTTCTCAAAGGACACCGCGCTGTATGCGAGTCTCGGCACCGCCCTGGGCTTGCTGCTCTGGCTGTTCGTGAACGCCTCCATCCTCCTCCTCGGAGCGGAATTTGGCCGGGCCGTGCGTGGGCCAAGCGAAAATACCGAAGCCCAGGCCGCCCACGAGGAGTTGCCCGGCCGCACCGTGGAACGCCGGCCCCCACACCCCGGACGAGCGGGCTAAAGGTGCCGACCCGACGGCACATCGAGAACTTTTATAACGATAAAGTTCCAAAAGACCGGCTACGGGCGTAGACTGGGCCTATGCAGGGAACACGCCAACGCATCCTTGAGATCATCATCCACCGCCGGGAAGCCCGCGTGGAGGACCTCGCCGCGGAGCTCAACATCACCGCGGCAGGGGTGCGCCGCCACCTCGACCACCTGCGCGCCGACGGGCTCCTGGATGTCCGCACAGTGCGGCAGTCGACGGGGCGGCCCTACTACGCCTATTTCGCCACCGCCCAGGCCACCCCCGGCATCCCGGCCGCCTATTCGGGATTGCTGGAAGGGATGCTTCGCGGCCTTGGCGAAAGCGAAGAGGCGGTCACGCCGGTGATGACACACGTCGCAGAGTCGCTGGCCTCGCGTCACCGCTCCGAGATCAGCAGTTCCAGCGGCGACCCGGCGGGGCGCGTTGGTCAGGTCACCGAGAGTCTTCGTCAGGAAGGCATCTTGGAAAGCTGGAGCGCCGAGAGTGATGGCTTCCATTTGCTCAACGGTGCCTGCCCGTATATCCGCGCGGCGGAGATTTCGCGGCTCCCCTGCGAATCGGACCGCAAGGCAATCGAGCTCTTGTTGGGGCTCAATGTCGAACAACTGAACCGCATCGTCGATGGCGCGCCGGTGTGCGAATACCTTGTCCACGCCGGGCCGCCACCCGAACAACTCATCGAAATACGGTAAGGAGCCCCATGACACACACCCCACTGCTGGAGATCACGAACCTCCGCGCCAATATCGGCAGCAAAGAGATCCTCAAAGGCCTCTCCCTGAGCGTGGACAGGGGCGAAGTGCACGCCATCATGGGGCCCAATGGCTCAGGCAAGAGCACGCTCGCGAACGTCCTCATGGGAAACCCCAGCTACACGATGACAGCGGGCGAGGTGCTCTTCAAAGGGCAGTCGCTCAAGGACCTCAAGCCCGACGCACGCGCTCGGCTCGGCCTCTTCCTGGCGTTCCAATACCCGGTCGCCGTTCCCGGCGTGACGATGGTCAACTTTCTGCGCCAGGCGGTAAACGCCACCCGCGGAACTGAGCTCCCCATCCGGGAGTTTCGCGAGCTGTTGTTCAAACAGATGGACATTCTCAAAGTGGACCAGGATTTCGCCCGCCGCTACGTGAACGATGGCTTCAGCGGTGGTGAAAAAAAGCGTGCGGAGATGCTCCAGATGGCGATGCTTCAGCCATCCATGGCCGTGCTCGACGAGACCGACTCCGGGCTCGACATCGATGCCCTGCGGACCGTGGCCGAAGGCGTTAACACGCTCATGAACCCCGAGATGGGGCTACTCCTGATAACCCACTATCAGCGGCTCCTGAATTACGTCAAGCCGCAGTTCGTGCACGTCCTCATCGATGGCCGCATCGTCCGCTCCGGCGGGCCGGAGCTGGCTGAGGAGCTCGAAATCACCGGCTACGACCAAATGGAAGCTGCACTCGCCGCTTCCGCAACGGCCTGAGGAGGACACCATGACCGCGACGGCCAACCTGATCAGCAACGATAACTACGAGACAAAGTTCGGCTTCCACGACGACGAAAAGGCGTTCTTCACGGCCAACAAGGGGCTCAACGAAGACGTGGTGCGCATGATTTCGCAGATGAAAGACGAGCCCCAGTGGATGCTCGACTTCCGCCTGCGCGCACTCGAACTCTTCCATCAGCGCGAAGACCCGGCCTGGGGCAGCGCGCTCCTGAAGGAGATTGACTTCGACAACATCCATTACTTTGTGCGTGCGACCGACCGCGATGAGCGGTCCTGGGACGACGTCCCGGACTACATCCGCAACACCTTCGACAAGCTCGGGATCCCCGAGGCGGAAAAGAAGTTCCTCGCCGGCGTGGGCGCGCAATACGACTCCGAAGTCGTCTACCACAACATCCGCGAAGACCTCGAAAAGCTCGGCGTCATCTTCCTCGGCACCGACCAGGCGCTGAAAGAGCACGAGGACATCTTCAAGGAGTACTTCGGGACAATCGTCCCGCCGGGCGACAACCGCTACGCGGCCCTCAACAGCGCCGTCTGGTCCGGCGGCTCGTTCATCTATGTGCCCAAGGGCGTGAAGGTCGATATCCCGCTGCAGGCCTATTTCCGCATCAACACGCAGAACATGGGCCAGTTCGAACGCACCCTCATCATCTGCGACGAAGGCAGCCAGGTGCACTACGTCGAAGGCTGCACAGCGCCGACCTACAGCAGCGATTCGCTCCACAGTGCGGTCGTGGAGATCATCGTCAAGAAGGGCGCCCGCTGCCGCTACACGACGATCCAGAACTGGTCGAACAACGTCTACAACCTCGTGACGAAGCGCGCCGCCGCCTACCAGGACGCTGTCATGGAGTGGGTGGATGGCAACCTCGGTTCGAAGCTCACGACGAAGTTCCCCAGCGTCTACCTGATGGAGCCCGGCGCCCACGGCGAGATCCTTTCGCTGGCGTTCGCCGGCGAGGGCCAGCACCAGGACGCGGGCGGGAAGATCGTGCACGCTGCCTCGAACACGACTTCCACTATCATCTCCAAGTCTCTGAGCAAGGGCGGCGGCCGCACCAGCTATCGCGGGCTGCTCAAAGTCTACGAAGGCTGCGAGAACGTGAAGTCGAACGTGCGCTGCGATGCGCTCCTGCTCGATGAGAACTCGCGCTCCGACACCTACCCGACGATGGAGATAGACGCACCCGAGGTGCACATCCAACACGAAGCCTACGTCTCAAAACTGAGCGAGGACCAGCTCTTCTACCTCACGAGCCGCGGGCTGAGTGAAGAGGCTGCCGCGAAAATGATCGTAAACGGCTTCGTCGAACCGATCGTGAAGGAGCTCCCGATGGAGTATGCCGTCGAGCTGAACCGGCTCATCGAATTGCAGATGGAGGGGGCCGTCGGCTAGGCCGTTGCGACCGCTCGCACGGCACGGCACGCCTACGCCGGTTTCTTCGCCGGCGGCCAGTGAAAGGTTGTGCAGAAATTGAGCTCTGCCCTCGAACACTCGACCACTATCGCCGCCGGGAGCGCTGATCTCGGCGCGCGGCTCGCTGACCCTGCCTGGCTCGCTGCCCTGCGGGCTGACGCCGCTTCCGCGGCTGACTCGCTCGCCTGGCCCGATTCGCGCCGGGAGCGGCCCTGGAAGTACCTCGACATCAGTGGCATGAGCCTCGACCCCTACAAGCCGGCGCCTGGCCACACGACGCTCTCCGCTGCTGCCGAGGGGCTGCGATTGACCGCATTCGGTGCGGCCGATGAGACGGCGATGGCGGTCATTCAGTCCTCCCTCGGGACGCGCGTGGCGCCGCGACAGAGCAAGCTGACGGCACTGCACTATGCCTTCCTGGAGGATGGTGTCCTGGTCCAGACAGAGCCCAACGCCGAAGCGGGCGATGTGCGGATCAGCCGGGACTACGCTACCGCCGGCACGCTCGTGGCGCCCCACACCCTCATCGTTACCGGCGCCAACAGCCGGGTTTCCGTGGTTGAGGACTTCCACTCCGCCGATGGTGACATCCTCGCCCTGCCCGTGCTCGAAGTCGTTCCTGGCCCCGGGTCCGAGGTGCGTTACACGGCATTCCACCGCTGGGGCTCCCAAACGCGCGTGTTCACCTATCAGACGGCTATCACCGGCCGCGATAGCGCATTCATCGGGCTGAACGTTGTCACCGGCGGCCTCGTGGTGAAGGGCCATCTGCATTCCGCGCTCGAAGGGCGCGGCTCATCGAGCGAGCTCTTCGGCCTGTGTCTTGGAGACGGCCACCAGCACGTGGACTTCTACACCATCCAGGACCACATCGCCGCCGACACGCGCAGCGACCTCCTCTACAAGTCAGCACTGAAGGGGAGCTCACGCTCGGTCTACTACGGCCTCACGCGGGTCGGCCTGGAAGCTCGAAACGCGGACGCCAACCAGGAAAACCGCAACCTTCTCCTTAGCCACGAAGCCAAGGCGGACAGCGACCCGGTGCTGGAGATCTTGACGAGCAACATCGTCCGCTGCAGTCACGGCGCGACCGCCGGGCCTGTCGATGAAGAACAGCTCTTCTACTTGCAGGCGCGTGGCATCCCACGGCCGAAGGCGGAGGCATTGCTCGTGCGCGCATTCCTCGGGCAAGTCGTGGCGCGTGTGCCAGGCGAAGCGCTGCGCGAAGAGATCGAAGGCGTCATCGAAGCGAAGCTGGGGAAGCTGGAATGACCTGGACGGCGCTCGCCGCGGTTGCGGACATCGCACCAGGCACGGCGCATGTGGCCGAAGCCGGGGGACGGCGGCTCGCGCTTTGCAACACGGGCGACGGAATCTATGCGATCGACGACGTCTGCACCCACGATGGAGGCCCGCTGGACCAGGGGCGGCTCGACGGCACCCAGATAGAATGCCCGCGGCACGGCGCGCGCTTCGACGTCATCAGCGGCCGGGCGCTCTGCCTGCCCGCCATCCGGCCCGTGAAGACATACCCGGCTCGCATCACCGGTGACACTGTGGAAGTGGACCTGCCCTGAGCAGGAAGAAAGGAGGAAGTCCATGCTCGACGTAAAACGGATCCAGCGGGACTTCCCTATCCTGGACCAACAGGTGAACGGCCATCGCCTGGTGTACCTCGACAACGCCGCGACGACGCAGAAGCCGCGCCAGGTGATTGACCGGCTGGTCCACTACTACGAACACGACAACGCGAACATCCACCGCGGCATCCACACGCTGGCAGTGCGCGCCACCGACCAATACGAGGACGTGCGGGGACGGACGGCCGCACTGATCGGGGCGCCGAACCCATCGGGGATCGTCTTCACCCGCAACACGACTGAGTCGATCAATTTGGTCGCGCAATCCTGGGGCGGCACGAACATCCATGAAGGCGACGAGATTGTCCTGACCGTGATGGAGCACCACTCCAATATCGTGCCCTGGCAACTCCTCGCTCGGCGCAGCGGCGCCGCGCTCCGTTACATCGACATGTCCGACGACGGATTCCTCGACCTTGGCGAGCTCCGCCGAGTGGTGGGTCCAAAGACAAAGCTCGTGAGTGTCACGCACGTGTCGAATGTCCTCGGCACCATAAACCCGGTCGCCGAGATCGCCACCATTGCCCACGCCGCTGGAGCAGCAGTGCTCGTCGATGGTGCCCAGGGCGCGCCCCACATGCCCGTGGACGTCGCGCAGCTCGGGTGCGACTTTTATGCCTTCTCCGCTCACAAGATGCTCGGCCCGACCGGCGTTGGCGTGCTCTGGGCTGCGCCCGGACTATTGGAGGCGATGGAGCCGTTCCTCGGCGGCGGAGAGATGATCGCCGTCGTCCAGCGCGATACCTCGTCGTGGGCCGATGTGCCCCACAAATTCGAAGCGGGCACCCCGAATATCGCCGATGTCATCGCCTTCGGGGCGGCACTCGACTATCTCAGCGACCTGGGCATGGCAGCAGTGCGCGAGCACGAAATGACCATCACGGCGCTGGCGATGGATCGGCTGCGGACGGTTCAGGGCCTTGAAGTTCACGGCCCGTCCAGGCCCGAGGATCGCGGCGGCGCCGTGAGCTTTGCGCTTGAAGGCGTGCACCCCCACGATGTCAGCACGATCGTCGATTCTCATGGTGTCGCGATCCGGGCAGGGCATCACTGCGCCCAGCTCCTGATGCGGCGCCTTGAAGTGCCCGCCACCAGCCGCGCAAGCTTTGCCATCTACAACGGCGCGGACGATATTGACGTCCTCGTCGAAGCGCTCAACCACGCCCGCCGGGTGTTCGCGATTGACGATGCCAGAACCGCAGTTTGACGACCTCTACCGCGAACTCATCCTCGACCACTCCCGGCGGCCGAGGAATCGCGGTGCGCTCGCTGGCGCCACGCAGCATGTCGAGGGTGTAAACCCGGTCTGCGGCGATGCGATAGCGCTGGACCTCGCCGTGCACGACGGCATCATCGACGATGCCGCGTTCTCCGGGCAGGGCTGCAGCATCAGCCAATCGAGCGCTTCGATGCTCACGGAGCGAGTCAAAGGCCGCACCGTTGCAGAAGCACGCCGCGTGATGGACCGCTTCCGTGCGATGCTTATCGACGGCGCGTTGCCGGACCGCGAGCTCGGCGACCTCGAAGCGTTCGAAGGCGTCGCACGGCTCCCCGTGCGTGTGAAATGCGCCCTGCTCTCCTGGAATGTCCTCCAGGAAGGGCTCGACCAGGCCACATCGGCCGCCACAGGAGGCAACCCATGACTGAAGCGACCGCTATCCCCACCAACGAAGAGCTGATGACCAAGCTCGCCGAAGTGAAGGACCCGGAGATCAACCTCTCCATTGTGGAGCTGGGGCTCGTCTACGACATCTCCTTCGACAATGGCGAAGTACTGGTCACGATGACCCTCACGAGCCCTGGCTGCCCGCTGGGGCCAGTCATCCGCGGCGAGGCCTACGCCAAGCTCAAGGAGGTCCCAGGCGTGAAGGACGTCGATGTCCAGATTGTCTGGAACCCGCCGTGGGACCCGCGGACGATGGCCAGCGAAGATGTAAAAATGCAGCTCGGCATCTGGTAGGCGCTCGTAGAGCCCTCCACTCCGGCGCGATGTAGACTGGCAGGAGCATGACCTGTGAAGTCGAGACCGCGGCGCTGTTGCGCCGAGCTGGACACAAGCTGACGCCGCAGCGCCTGCTCATCGTGCGGACGCTGCGGCATGCGGGCGGACATTGCACGGCCGCCCAGATCACCGACCGCGTGCGCGAAGAATATCCCTTCGTCGATGTCAGCACGGTCTATCGCACGCTCGATGTCCTCAAGCGCATGCGGCTTGTCACGTCCACCGACATGGGCTCCGGCGACTCCGTCTTCGAATGGGCGCCCGAACAACCCCACCATCACCTGGTTTGTTCCGCCTGCGGCTACGTTTCCGAACTTGACCACCGCTACCTCGACACGCTCTCCGGTCAGATAGAAAGCGACTTCGGGTTCGTGCCGGACCTCCATCACTTCGCCATCTTCGGTCTTTGCCGGACGTGCGCCCTCAAGGAGGCAGGCGATGCCGACGCGCCGTGACCTGCTGCTCGCCCTTTCGGCGGCCGTCGGCGCAGAGCACGTCCTCTATCGCCACGAAGACCTCGCCGGCTATGAATTCGACGGCACCGTGGAAAAGCGCCTGCCATACGCCGTAGCCTTTCCCGCCGATGCACGGGAGACGGCCGCCGTCATCCTGGCATGCAATCGCCTGGGCGTTGCGATCACGCCCCGCGGAGCCGGCACGGGCTTGAGCGGTGGCTCGGTGCCGCGGAAACGCGGCGTGGTGGTGGCGACCGCGCGGATGCGGCGGATCATCGAGATCGACCCCGAAAGCCGCATCGCGGTGGTCGAACCGGGCCTGCCTAACATCCAGCTTTCAGAAGCAGCGGCGAAGTACGGACTCTTCTACGCGCCGGACCCGAGCAGCCAGAAGGCCTGCACCATCGGTGGGAACGTCGCCGAAAACGCCGGCGGCCCGCACTGCCTCGCCCTGGGTGTGACGACGAACCACGTGCTCGGCATGGAGGTGGTCACCGCCGAAGGTGAAATCACGTGGCTGGGCGGGCACGTCCAGGACACGTTTGGCTACGACCTGCGGGGCGCTTTCATCGGCTCTGAAGGCACCCTTGGCATCGCCACCAAAGTCGTTGTCCGTCTGCTCCCTGAGCCGCC